>Ga0156780_148_pt2 | contig 10078 bp, 15 predicted proteins | sample RifOxyD3_FD_110730 | JGI IMG/M metagenome (GOLD analysis project Ga0156780, IMG submission 110730) | Deltaproteobacteria bacterium RIFOXYD12_FULL_56_24 | reverse complement strand
CAATTATACGCTAAAGCTGCCACCTAAAGGTGGGGGTTTTAACCCTCCCAAGCGGGGACAATAAAGCCTCTCCTTCGGCTGCCAAGATTGCGCGGCAAGCAGATTTTTTATTGCCCCACCTACCCCTCTTTCCGCATATAATCAAGAAAAAGCCCCGGAGGAGGACATCATGCCAGGCGAAAAAATCCAATTAACCGAAGCGGATATCACCACTCTGCAAGCGGATGCCATCGTAAACGCCGCCAACAACTCCCTGCTGGGCGGCGGCGGGGTGGACGGGGCCATCCACCGGGCTGCCGGGCCGGAACTGCTCACCCAATGCCGAACCCTGGGCTGCTGCCCGACGGGCGAGGCGCGGATCACCAAGGGCTATCGCCTGCCGGCCGCCTGGGTCATCCACACGGTGGGCCCGGTCTGGCACGGCGGCGCCCAGGGGGAGCCGGAGATGCTGGCCCGCTGCTACCAAAGCTGCTTCGCCCTGGCCCGCGAATACGGCCTCAGGACCATCGCCTTTCCCGCGATCAGCACCGGGGTTTACGGCTATCCCAAGGCAGAGGCGGCCCGCATCGCCGTGCACGAGGCGCGCCGGGTCATGGCGGAAAACAAAACCCTCGCAGCCATCCTCTTTGTCTGCTTCAACCGCGACACCAGGCTCGCCTACGAGAAGGCCCTGGCGGAAAAGCCCTAATCGCCCGCCCGCAGCACAACCTCCAGGGCAACTCCACCAAACTCCACCAGATCTCCGGGCGCCAACTGCCGGCCCCGGCGGGTTTCCACCTCGCCGTTGACTTTTGCCTCGCCCTCCTGAATCCGGGCCTTGGCCTCGCCGCCGGTATCCACCACCCCGGCCAGTTTAAGAAACTGACCAAGCCGGATCACCCCTTCGCGCACCGCCACCTGCTCTTTTTTCATGTTTTTCGGTTTCCTTTTGTTATACCCAAAGGGCATAAGTTTCGTAGGAGCAGGCAAGCTGCTCAACTCAGCTTTACACCCAGGGGGTATAAGTTTCGTAGGAGCAGGCAAGCTGCTCAACTCAGCTTTAAAACGGCGGGGCGATGGTCACCAGAATCCGCAGATCGGTATGAGCCCGAACGCCATGGGGTTCGTTGATGTTGCTGAGCAGGATGTCGCCGGTCTGGGCCGGAATGGCCGTTTCATCCTTGCCGAGAAATTCCCCTGTCCCTTCCAGCACCAGAATGGAGAGCTGGCCTTCGCTATCATGGGAATGCACCGGAAAAACCTGCCCGGCGCTGAGATTGAAATTCAGAATCTTAAACCAGGGGGAATCATGAATCAAAAACCTTTTCATATTCAGGCCATCAAAAACTCTCATCTCGGCAAGACTCTTTTTCATCATCATCGCGGCACCTCCAGGGGGTAAATTGAATGCATCTGCATGCTTCCCATTATACGGGATTCTCCCCCTCTTTGCCTTGACCTGAATCAAAAAACTCTCTCGATGCGCCATAAAAAAATACATGCTTACCAAGCAATCTCAGACAAGCCCTTTTTATATGCCGTTAGCGCGTCCTGTTCAGCCTTACATTCTTTCCGACTTTCAGGAGAGTGCCCCACCCCTCTCCTTGCCGGATATTTTTTGCCTCTTGTCTCTTCCCCGGAAAAACGCTATGCATATCGGCAGAAACTACGATTTCTTCCATCCTCCCTTGCCCTTTACAAAAGACCCATGCGCAAACAAAACCGCTCCCCCCGGCAGTCGGAACCAGCAGTGAGGGGCTCGAAAAAAAAGGAAGGAAAGCAGCCAATCCGCCAACTGACGGTCAGCGATGACTTGGGCGTCCTTTTCTCCTCCGGCCGGGAAGACGGCCTGCCAAACGTAACCGATCACGGGGAAACCCCACAAAGGTCAAATAACCACGGAACAAGCGGTCACAGGGTGCCGCAGGTTGCGGCACCCTGTGACCGCTTACTGCCAAACAGCTTTGCCGATGCGCTGGCAAGCGGGATTCCCGCCGCAACCCTGGCCGAGATTCTCACGGAAAAAGAGGAGCTGCCGCCCCCGGCCCAATCGCGGCCTGGGGCGACCAGAAAATCCCCCCCGCCCCAGGAGCAACTCGATCTCCACGGCTGCACCGCCGCCGAAGCGGAGGCAAAGACGACAAGTTTTCTAACCCAGGCCCGGCGCAATCACCTGAAAACCGTTCTGGTCATCACCGGCAAGGGGATTCACTCGCCGGAAGGCCCGGTACTCAAAGACGTCATCGAGGCACTGCTCCAGAGCATGAAAAACGACGGCTCAATCCTCGCCTGGCTCTGGGAAAAGAAGACCAGGGAAGAAAGCGGGGCACTTCTCGTCTATCTGCCCTAAGCACTCAGCCCTCAACCATTTTCCGACCGACACCCCTTGACTTGGCTGCCGCCCGAATTATATTTCCTCACAAAATCTTAACCATAAGCCGTAAGTAAGCCGTAAGCCATAAGTCTTAAGCCTTGAATCATTAACCTTGCATCTCTACCTTTATTGAGGATATCCATGGGAAACACGATAAAAACCGGCATGCTGATGGCTGCCTTGACCGCCCTTTTCATGGTGGCCGGGCAGGCCATGGGGGGCCAAAGCGGCATGACCGTGGCCCTGCTTCTCGCCCTGGGAATGAATTTTTTCGCTTACTGGTTCAGCGACAAGCTGGCCCTGAAGATGGGCGGCGCACGGGAGGTGGACCAAGGCGAGGCACCGGTGCTGCACTCCCTGGTAGCCACCCTTGCGGCGCGGGCCGGACTGCCCAAGCCCCGCGTCTATCTCATTGACAACGACACCCCCAACGCCTTTGCCACGGGAAGAAACCCTGACCATGCCGCCGTGGCCGTAACCCGGGGGCTGATGAATATCCTCAGCCGCGAGGAGCTGGAGGGCGTACTGGCCCATGAACTGGCCCACATCAAGAACCGCGACATCCTGATCAGCTCCATGGCCGCGGTTATGGCCGGGGCCATCAGCTCTCTGGCCACCATGACCCAATGGGCCATGCTCTTCGGCATGGGCCGAGGCTCGGACGACGAGGAGGGCGGCGGCGGAATACTCGGGACCATCGTGATGATGATCGTCGCCCCCATTGCTGCGGCCCTGATCCAGATGGCCATCTCCCGCAGCCGCGAATACCTGGCCGACGCTACCGGCGCAGCGATCTGCGGCCACCCGGCCTCCCTGGCCGGCGCCCTCCAACGGCTGGAAGATTTCAACCATCAGCGCCCCATGGAGATCAACCCGGCCACGGCCCAAATGTACATCGTCAACCCACTCTCCGCCGGCACCGTGGCCAACCTGTTCAGCACCCACCCGCCCATGCAGGAACGGATCCGACGGCTGCTCGCCCGCCATTGAACTTGAACCATGGCGCCCTCCTCCCCCATCACCACCGTCCTCTTCGACTACGGCGGCGTCCTGGCCGAAGAGGGCTTCGCCCTTGGGCTTGCGGCCATCGCCCGGGAAAACGGTCTTGATCCGGCCCTTTTTTTTCAGACCGCCGCCGAGGCCGTTTACGCCTGCGGCTATGTGACCGGCAAGTCCACCGAGCAGGCCTATTGGCGGATAGTCCGCAGCCAGACCGGGATCAGGGGCGATGACCAGGCCCTGACCGAGGCGATCCTCAGCCGCTTTACTCTGCGCCCTCGGATGCTTGGTGCGGTCCGCGCTCTCAGGGAGCGGGGGGTGAATCCGGTCATGGTCAGCGACCAGACCGACTGGCTCGACCGCCTCAATGGCCGGCAGCCGTTCTTCCAGGAATTCAGCCGGGTCTTCAACAGCTACCATCTCGGCAAAAGCAAGCGAGAGCCGAGCCTGTTCACCGATGTCCTGGCAGCCCTCAAGATCGAGCCCAGCCAGGCCCTCTTTGTCGATGACAACCAGGGCCACATCGGCAGGGCCGCGGCCCTTGGCCTCAAAACCCATCTGTTCACGAGCGAACCGTTGTTTTTCACGGACCTGGCCCGGCGAGGCCTGGCCTGAAACCAGCCGGGAAGCATCTGGAAAGGGGAGAAAACGCCGTGCTGGATCACAAAAAACTCGCCGTCATCCATATTGTCAAAAAGGAGCTGGCGATAAGCGAGGAGGAATACCGCGCAACCCTGGAAAAGGTGGCGGGGGTCCGCTCAGCCAGAGATCTGGACGAGGCCGGCTTTCAGAGGCTCATGCGCTATTTTGCCCGCAGCGGCCATTATCGCGCCAGCCTAGCAGGCATTACCTTCCGGCAGAGGATGTACATCAAGCATCTGGTGGAAGATCTTGCCTGGGAGGCCACGCATTACGCCAATTTTCTGAAGAAATACTACAAGACTTCAGAGACGGGCACTCTTTCCAAAAAAGAAGCCAGCAAAGTGATCGAATCACTGAAGCATATCCTGGCCGGGAAAGACAAATGACCGCCTTTAAGGATGAATGGAATCTGGGCATGGCCCTGGCGATCCTGCACAGCGAAAACGTGGATGGCAAGGTCTGGGCCGAGGCGGTGAAATGGCTGTTTCTCTTCGGCCCGCCGACAATCCGGGCGATGATCAGCCAGGCTTCCAGCCTGGCAACCGGCGAGTTTTTTCCCGAACTTTCCCCCATCGGCTACACCGTTCAGGGGGAACCCCTGTACGACATCAAAAAACTTGCGGAAAGCCTGGGAATGAGCGAAGAAGAAGTCCTGATCAAGATGGCGGAACTGGACGAAGAGCATGAAATCCAGAGCCTGTATGACGAGTCTGATACGCATAAAATCCAGTAAGGTCCAGAAAATGGCCATGACGTTTTATCTTTTTTCAGGTAATAGTTGCTGAATTCGTAGGTCATTTTTTAACGCAGCGGCGCAAAGTAGCAAGGTTTTAATCCCTTTATTTCGATATGTTACCTTTGCGACCCTGCGTCTTGGCGTTACGTTTTTCAGTTGTTAAAAGTCCATCATAGTTCAGCGTTGTTCGATCAGAAAATTGCAGCATGCAGAATCTTAACCTGACACTACGGATAATAATTCAGCCGTGGTTAATAAAATAAGGAGAAACCATTGAACACCCAATTCCGTTATTATTTCCTGCCCCTGGCCATGCTTCTTTTTCTCGCCGCCGGCTGCGGCACAAAAGAGGCGCGAAAAATCCCCACCGGCGAGGGAACCATGATCACCGGCGCGGAACTTACCCCGCTTCTCTCCGACAACACCATTTCCATTTATGAATACGGCGAGACCGCAGTCATCGAGATGTACGGCAACGGCAAGATGTACGCCGTAAAAACCAAGAATGAGAAAAATGAAGGGGCTTGGTCAACGGACAACGACCGGCTCTGCCTCCAGTTCAGGCGCTGGGGCTTTGGCGACAAGATATGCTACGATGTGTTCCGCAAGGGGGAACAGTATAACCTCTATACGGACAGCGGCCTGAAATCGAGTTATTTCACCATTGCCAAGGGCGTCAAACGAGGGCCGACAGGCAAAAGCGCGGCAGGCGCCCGGAAACAACCCGGCAAGACCACCGCCACCGCCTCTCCCGATGTGATGGTGGAACAGGCAGCACCGGTCTCCACTCCCTCCATTCAGGAGACCTACCAGACCTCCAGCCCGCAGGCCGCCAGCCGGGATCTGGGCATGATCTACCGCGGGATGAGCCAGAACTGCCCCGGCTGTAATCTCCAGGGCGTCGATCTGGGCGAAGCTTCTCTGATGCGGGCCAACCTGGCCGGAGCCAATCTGAGCAACGCCAAGCTGACCAGGGCCAACCTCAAATGGGCAAATCTTAAAGGCGCCAATTTGACCGGCGCTGACCTCTCCGGGGCCAACCTGGCTGGAGCCGACCTGGCCGGAGCCAATCTTGAGCGAGCCAACCTGACCGGGGCCAATCTGGAGCAGACCAATCTCCGGGGAGCCACCATCGATGGCGCCATTGGCCTGGACCTGGAAAAGGCCATCCGCTAAACGGCGATATCATCCCTCAGCAGGAGAACAAATCATCATGCATACCGCAGCAGAACGTTACCGGCTTGTTTTCAGCTGGCTTCTAGGCCTTTTCGTCGTCTTCCTTATTATTTTCTCGAAATCGCCGTACGGAGAAACCCCGCTGTACGAAACTATGGAACTCTCCGGCTATGCACTAATCGTCCTCGCTACTCTGGGCAGAATCTGGGCTACCGTCTACATCGGCGGCAGGAAGGACGAGGAATTATGCCAGGACGGGCCATATTCCATCTCCAGAAACCCGCTCTATGTATTTTCCCTGTTCGGTGCGGCAGGCATCATTCTGGCGGCCCAGAAACCGGCCATCCTGGTGATCATTCTCCCCTTCTTCGTCTATTACTACTTTGTTATCAGGGGCGAGGAGGCAAGGCTGCTGTCCTTTTTCGGCCAAGAGTACGCCGATTATGCCAAGCGGGTCGGCAGAATCATGCCGACCTTCAAGACCTACACTTCCCAGGAAAGTTTTACCGTTTACCCGAAGGTGTTGTTTCGCTCCATGATCCACGCGAGCATCTTCATGTGGATATTCATGCTGCTGGAGGTTCTTGAATACTGCAAGGAACACACCTCCCTGATTCCGGCCCTTTTCACCCTGCCCTTCTAACAGAGAGAAATGAACTCCCCAAAGCCATGATTGCGACAGGGAGCAAACGAACCGGCCTTAACCATCCTTGCCCAGGTAGGTCCGCCCCCCAACGTAACACCCGTCAAAATAGCCGTTGCGCAATGAACTCTGCCGAATGCTCTCCCCTTTTTTGGAGGCATGGATGAAGCGGCCATTGCCGGTATAGATCCCCACATGGGACACCATTGCGTCCCCGTTGGTGGCGAAAAAGACCAGATCGCCCGGGGCAAGATCTTCACGGCGCACCGGGCTTCCCGCCTGGTACTGCGCCCTGGAATTACGCGGCAGGTTGAGACCGTTGAGCTTGTAAATGGTCATGGCCAGGCCACTGCAATCAAAACCCGTCTCCGCCGACTCCCCGCCCCATTCATAGGGAATCCCGAGAAAACCCTCCGCGGTACTCACCAGCATTTTTCGCAAGGTTCCGCTCTGATAGCGCCGGAACCTGGCCGCGGCGGATTGCTCCGGCACGACCAGATAAAATTCCTCGATCAACCCTGCTTCCCGCAGTTGCACGGCACGGGATTCCGCTTCTTTCCTGGAAGGGTAATCCCCGAAACGGACCTTGTACAAGCCGCCGGCATGACGATAATAATAGGCGTCAAACCCCAGATCATCAAGCTTTTGCATCAGGCGGACCGCATTGTCCAGGTTGGCGAAGGCGCCGACCTGAATGCTGTGTCCCAGCATGGCCAGTTTTTTTTGCGGGGTTGCCCGCAGCGGAGCGACGCCTTCCTGGCGGAGCCCGCCGCAGCCGGAAAGACCAACGAGAAACAACGCCAGCAGCAACCAACAGGCCGGGGAAAAACTCCGGGTAAAAAAACTCACTGCTTCACTCTCCTTCCGCTGTAACTGTCCAGATCAAGGCCAAAAATGAACAAAAACAACGCAGATGCGGTGCTGCTGGATAGTTACCTTCCGCTCCGATCATAATCGGCCAGAGCGGCCGCCAATTCTTCTCGCACTGCCTCGACCAGCTCCATGGGGGCAAGGGCCTTTGCCCCCCTCCCCCAGGAGAGTACCCAGCGCTTGACCTCATAGAGATGAAGGGCCGGGAACTCGAGTACCACGCTGCCGTTTTTTTTCTGGAGCACGTTCTGCCGCGGGTGCCATTCCCGCTCCAGAACATAGGGGGCATGCTCCCTGGCAAAACGGACCTTCACCAGGATCTCGCGCTCCCCACTGAAAATGCCGAACTGCGACCCGGTATAGCGCGCATGGTCAAAATCAGCGGGCATGGGAAACACCGTCTCAAGCAGCAGGACCGTTTCGATCCTTGACATGGCAAAGGTGGCAGTCGCGCCGCGCCTGTGGCAATGGCCGACAAGATACCACTCCCCCTGATAACGCGCCAGATGATAGGGATCGACCCGCCGCTCCGTGTTCTCCCGCCCGCCGGGTTTGCGGTAGGAAATGGCCAGCGTCCGGTTGTTGCTTACTCCCGCCGACACCGCTTCCCAGATATCCGGGGCCAGCCGAGTCTGCCGCTCCGGGATCACCGACAGCTTGTCCTCCACCCAGGCCGGAGGGATGGATACCTTAGCGGGCAGGGAATCCTCGATTTTTCGAAACACCTTCTGCAGCGTGCGGTAGATGGGGGTATCCTCATGCTGCCGCAAGGCTTTTTCCGCGATGCAGATGGCGAAAAGATCGCTCTCGTTTAAAGAAATGGCGGGCAGGGCGTAATTTTCCTCGGTGTAATAATAACCCCGGCTTGTGGCGTCGTAGGCGATGGGCGCGTCCCGCTGGTTCCGCAGGTAATCGATATCCCGCAGGATACTCTTGGCGCTCACCTCGTATTCCGCGGCCAGGGAACGGCAGTTCGCAAGGCGCCCGCTGTGCATCCCCTCGCGGATCTTGCGGTCGATGAACAACAGCCGCAAAAGCTGGGTCTTGTCTTTGGCCATATCTTTTTCCCAAAAAAAATTTTTAGGTAGGACACTATTTGTCCCACCTGCCATGATAATCTCACTTTCAGAAGAAAGCCCAACATAACTTTTCATTCTGGAGGAAAAACAAATGCCTTACAAAAACCATGGATTCAGATTCGGATTTCTCGCCGCCCTCAACCGGTGTATCACAACTTCCCTTTTTGCCGCGCCGCCGGAAACGGGACAAGAAGAAAAAAACCGCCCCGTCTCCGAAATTTCCTGCGTAAGGCGCCGGAATATCACCAGGGAAAGATATCTTGCCATCCCCACCTTTATCCGGCAAGGCAAAACCCTTGGCCTGTAGTAACTATTCAGCAGCACCGCATCTGCGTTGTTATCAGCCTGCTCATGGGCACCAGCACACTTCGCAGGCTTCTGCCTAGCAGCTATAGCTGAGTTGGGCAGCTTGCCTGCCCAAACGAAACTTATGCCCTTTGGGTGAACGGCACTGCTGGATAGTTACGGCCTGTAACCGCAGTGGAAAGCTAGGCATACCTACCTTCCCCCACTGCGGTTTACCGACTCCCCCCCATATATTTCCCGCTGACGCTCGGGTACAGTGCCAAAAATTGGGAATCTGGAGCCCCGACCGGCGCTCCGGGCCTCAATAAAAATGGGGGGACACACATGAGACATTGCAATCTTGCAAAACAGTGCGCCTTTTTCGCGGTGCGTGACGAGGGAAAGGAGATGCACGACTACCTCACCGGACGCTATTGCACCGGAAACTTCAGCGATTGCGCCCGCTATCAAGCGGCGCTGGATATGGGGCAGGAACTGGTGCCTGACGATATGTTCCCGAACGAGGAGGCTTTTGTCAGCCTTTTCGCCTGGTCAGCAAACCGGCCGGCAAGTCATCCCCCCAGCCATGGTCTTAATAATTGACAAATCCCGGCCCCGCGGCTATCTGTTAACAATATCCAACCCGTTAACATTGCCCAGGGATCACCCATGTCCATCACCGTTGAAAAGCTCTCCTCCAAAAAACGCGCGTCGCTCCGCCTCGATCAATGGCCGATCTGGCAGTGCGAGCCTTCGGCCTTTCCATGGCATTATGACCAGGAAGAATCCTGCTATATACTGGAAGGCGAGATCACCGTCACCTCCGCGGAGCAGACCGTTAAGATCTTCCCCGGCGATTATGTGACCTTCCCCAAAGGGTTGGATTGCCAGTGGCAGGTGCATACCGCGGTGCGCAAGCATTACCTGTTCCGCTGAGCAGCCTTTCCCCCGGATTACCCCGTGACAGATCTTGCCGTCATCGCCCGCCAGTTCGCCTTCCCCGGCAAGATTCTCAGCGTGGCCGAGTACGGGAGCGGCAACGTGAACGACACCTACCTGGTTCGGGTCACAAGCGGCAGCGCCATCCTGAATTTCATTCTGCAACGCCTAAATCCGCAAGTGTTCCCCGAACCCGAACTGATCATGCACAACCTGCGGGTACTCGACGGACATGTCCGCCCCAAACTGGTGACGGAACAAAACCGGCACTGGGAGCTACCGGCCATCATCCCCTGCCGGAGCGGCGCTGATTATTTCCGGGATCAGACCAGGGCCTTGTGGCGGGCGCAGGCCTT
>Ga0156780_166_pt1 | contig 21602 bp, 19 predicted proteins | sample RifOxyD3_FD_110730 | JGI IMG/M metagenome (GOLD analysis project Ga0156780, IMG submission 110730) | Deltaproteobacteria bacterium RIFOXYD12_FULL_56_24 | reverse complement strand
GGCACCCTTGATGTAACGGCAGGCGGGGCGGTAACCGACAGTGGAACCATCATTGTGGCGGGCACCACCAATGTTGACGCAACCGGATTTGACATCACGCTGAACACGGCGGCCAACGACTTTGGCGGCGCGGTAAGTGCGGACGGTGTCAACATCACCCTGGTGGACGACAACGCCATTGTGCTCGGCAACATCACCGCCACCGGTACCTTGTCGGTGACCGCGGGCGGCGCAGCCGGCGAGACCATCACCGATACCGGCACCGTGGATGTTGACGGCACGACCACCCTGAACTCTGGTCTGGCTGACATCGTTCTCGATACCGTGACCAACGACTTCACCGGCGCGGTAACGGCGAGCGGGGCGAACATTACCCTGGTTGACGCCAACGCCATCGTTCTTGGCACGATCACCGCGAGCGGGGACCTCAGTGTCACCGCTCTTGGCGGCACGATCACCGATACCGGCACCGTAAATGTAGACGGGACGACCAACCTTTCCGCTACCAGCGATATCGTTCTCGATACCGTGACCAACGACTTCACCGGCGCGGTGACGGCCTCTGGCGCGGACATCACTTTGGTTGACGCCAACGCCATCGTTCTTGAAGATGTAACCGGTACGGGCACTGTAACGATCACCGCCCTCAACGGCAACATCACTGAAGATAGCGATGCCACCGCAGATGTCACCGCCAATGCCGCCATCCTTTCGGCCACCGGCGGCGGGATCAATGTTGACACTGATGCCGTCAGCGTTGCCTTTACGGCGACCGGCAATGTCTTTATCGACGAGGTCGCGGCGGGCGGAGACTTGAGCGTGAGTGGCCTGACCACCGCCAACAACGGCAACATCGACATCGAAACCCTGGACGGCACCCTGACCGTGGGCGGCCCCCTTGCCGCGGACGGCAGCGGCAACATCGGCCTTACCGCTAGCGACGCAGGTATCGGTAGCAATAACGACGTGATCATCAGCGGACCGGTGACCAGCACCAGCGGCGACATCACCATCCTTGCCGACAACAGCATCACCCTGACTGCGGGAGCCAATGTACTGAGCACCTCGACCACGGTGGGCGACATCGTTCTTACCGCCACCGACGGAGCGATCACCGGCACCGCCACCAATCTTATCACCGGCAGCACCCTGGCCATGACCGCCAACACCGGGATCGGCAACTTTGATGTCTTCGCCCCGATCTACTCGGCGGTAAGCACCCTGGCTGCGGCCACGGAGGCCGGCGACATTGCGGTGATCAACATTGGCGGCCTGACCATCGGCACCATCGGCACCCTTTCCGGGGTGACCATTCTTGATGCAACCGCTGGCGGCGACAACAGCGGTGATGATCATATCGCCATCGGCGCGAACAGCCCGCTGACCGTGAACGCGGCGGTGGTCAATAACGATGGCGGCGATATCTACCTGGCATCCTTTGGCCTCGCGGCCACCGACGACCTGACCATTAACGCCAATGTCACCGCCCTGGGCGGCGACGGGGATATCAACATGGCCGCCGGCCATAACGTAACCCTCAACGGCACCACGGTGATCTCCGCAGCCAATGCCGGCGACATCAGCATCAGCGCCGGCGTGGACGCGACCACCCTGCCTGTTCTGGCTGCAGGCCATGCGAGCGGCAGCGTAAGCATGATCGGCAGCACCTCAATCACCTCGGGCAGCGGGCAGATTACCCTGACCGCCACCAACAATGTGGTGGTCGCCACGGTAAGCACCAGCGGCAATGTAACGGTCAGCGCCGATGACGATACTTATGGTCTCGCCGATGGCGTCGGTTACATCCGCGAATCCAAGGGCGGCGAAACCGCCAACATCACCGCCAATGTCGTAACCCTGACCGCGGCCACCGGCATCGGCGAGGATGACGACATCGAGCTGAACGCCACCAGCGTTTCCGCTACCAACAGTACTTCCGGCGACATTCGCCTGAACGAAGTGGCGGCGGGCACGGTTCTGACCCTTACCGGGGCGAGCAACGCGGCTGATGGCAACATTGACATCCGCACCGAAAACGGCAGTCTGACCGTTACCGGCGCGGTTGTGACCAGCGGCAGCGGCATGGTTGACCTGGTGGCCGGCGACAGCGACACGAGTGGCAATGGCGACCTGATCCTTCAGAGCACGGTGGGCGCCGAAGATGGCGATATCACCCTGACCTCGGAGGGCAACGATGTTACCTTCACCGCAGCGGCCGATATCACCACCACCACCGGCAGCATTGAGGTGCGCGCAAATGCCGGGGCCATCACCATGACCACTCCTGTCGGTAACGGCGATGGCACGGTGATCAACGCGGGCAGCGGGGTCATTGATCTGCACAGCGAGGGCGACATCACCCTGGGCCGGTTGGTGACCACCAACGCCACCGACAACGCGGCGGACAATGCGATCATGATCTCCACCTCGGTGGGCGATCTGATCGACGGCGGTGATTTCGGCGGCGCGGACATCCAGGCTACGGGCGGGCTGACCTTGAACATTGCCGGCAGCATCGGTATCGATGCCACCCATGTGGCTGATCCGGCCGCTGATGCCGCTATCGAGACCAGCGTGGCCAGCCTGACCGTGACCGCAGGCGGCGGCGTGGCGATCGACCAGACCGGTAGTGTGGTTCTTGACATGAACGTGGCCGGCGACATCACCGTGACCGTCACCGACGGCACCCTGACCGCCAACAGCGTGGTGGCCACCGGGGCAGGCAGCGACATCGTGCTGACCACCCAGGAAACCGCCGAAGTTGATGCGAGCAATGTCAACCTGATCGTGGGCACCATAACCGCAGCCGACGACACCGTAACCCTGAACTCGGCGGATGCCATCACCCAGCAGGCGGCTTCCGCCGGGGTGACCACCGCTGATCTCTTCATGACCGTGCAGGGTGGAATCGGCGCCAGCGGCGCTCCGCTCATGACCACGGTGGATACCATCACCGCGGCCAGCACCAACATGGTGGATGCGGTAGATACCGCGGCTGATATGTTCATCACCGAAACCGATGATGTAACCCTGACCAGCGTGACTACCGCCAACGGTAACATTACCGTGATCGCGGGCGGTTCCATCACCGCTGATCTGGTGGCGGCCAACACCGCCGGCAACAATGTTACCCTCACCGCCAACGGGGCGGCCTCCGATATCCTGCTCGGCTCGGTGACCGCCACCGGCGGCACCGCGACAATCACCGCAGGTGATGAGATCCTCGACAACCTGGTGGCGGAAACCGCCAACGTGACCGCCAGCACTGTTGACCTCAACGCAGCGGCCGGCATCGGTACTGCTCTTGAAGAGATTGATCTGGTGACGACCACTCTGACCGCCGACACCACCGCCGGGGTGATCAACCTGGCCAACGTACCTGGCGGGACGGTTACCATCAACTCGATGACCACCGCTGATGCTTCCGATATTACCTATAAGCAGACCGGCCAGAATCTAATCATCGCCGGGGCGATTTCGAGTGGCGGTGGGAACATCTGGATCGATCCGCCGGTTGATATCGCGATCAATGCCAATGTAACGACCACGGGGGCGGGCACCATCCTGATCCAGGGCACCGGGGCGATCTCCACGGCTAACGGGGTGGTGGTGAGTACCGATACCGGCACCTTGACCATTGCAGGTGTAACTGCGGCTGACGAGGCGGTCAGCCTGACCATGGCGGATGACTCCAGCATCACCTCAAGTACCGGCGACATTACTTTGCGGGCCAATACCATGACCCTGGATAACGTCACTACCGGCGGCGATGTGCTGCTTGATTCCAATGCGGCGGCAGGGGCGGTTATCACGCAACTGGCGGGTACCCCAGGCAAGGTGACGGCCGACAACCTGACGATCCAGCAGGACGCGGCCGGCAATATCTTGGTGATAACCAATGTCGCCTCGCTCGATGTCGTCAACGGCGCAACCGTGACCGTGCGGGAAGACAATGATATCGTGATCAACAGCGTGGCCACGGTAACGAGCTTCCTGCTCAATGCTGAAAACGGCGAAGTTACCGGCAACGGCGGCAACGATGTTACCGCCACCAACCTGGAAATCAGGGCTGCCAACGGCATCACCCTGAACACCGCAGTGGCCAACCTGGCAGTGGACAACACCACCAGCGGCAATGTTGCCATCGTCGAGGCGGACGGGGTCACCCTGGGTACTGCCCTGGGTAATACCAACGCCGCTGATGTGGCTGCCCCAGCCCAGATTACCAACCTGACCCATTCGCAGGTGTTCCGTAATCAGGTTGCCGACGGTCTGCTTACCCTGAGCACCACCAACGGGCCGATCAATACCAGCACCGCGGCGGTGACCAGCAACGGCGGCATCATAACCTTTACCGCCAACGACACCAGCGCCCCGGCAACGCAGCTTGCCAACATCACGGTGGGCACTGGTAACATCGTTTCCAATGATGGCAATATCAACCTTTATGCCGCAGATTCCGTGGCCCTGGGCGGCAATGTCAACGCGGGCAGCGGCGATGTAAACATCGAGGCCAACAGCGCCAACGAGACCACGGCTGACAATATCGGCGCCATTACCCGTACAGCCGGTACGGTTACCGGTGAGTCTCTTGACCTGATGGCCGCGACTGGAATAGGGGTGTTGCCATCGACCGGCGCAACGGCGATCTACACCAACGCAGACTTTATTTCCGCGATGAACACGAATGCAGGCAACATTTCCATTAATGAGCTTAACGGCGTCACCCTGACCGGCATCGATGCGGCCAATGGCTCGATTGACCTCACTGCCGGCGGCACGATCATCGTCCTTGGCGCTCCGGGAGCCGGTATCACCGCCACCGGCGGCTCGGTTACTTTGGATGCCAACGGCGTTGCCGCCGATATTTTGGTGAGCAACGCGGTGACCGCTACCGGCGGAGTAACCATGACCGCAGATAATGACATTATGTCTAATATTGGCGGGACGATGGCTGCGGGCACCGATGTAAGCCTTGATGCGGGCAATGACATTACCCTCAACGACACGGTTGACGCAGGTGATGACATCTTCCTGGCAGCCGGTAACAATATCGAGCAGGCAGTCGGCGCTGATCTTGACGCCGGCAGCGATGTGGTCATTGACGCCAGCGGGACGAGCATTGTGCTGAATGGCCCGGTGACGGCCGGCAACGATATCCTGATTGGTGAAAACGATGCCTCCGCCTCGGTGACGATTAACGGTTTGATGAACGCGGACAACGACATCACCATTAACAGTGACGACTTCGTGCATATCACTGCGGCGGTGACGGCGGATGCCGATATGAGCGATGTTGGCGACCTGACGGTCAGTGGGGCAGACGAGGTAACCGCGACTGCGGCATTGAGCGGGGTGAATGTTTACCTTGAGTCCACCGGCTCATATGTGACCCTTGCCGCGGTAACGGCGACAGGCGGGGACATCATGGTTGACGCTGACACCGATGTGACCCTGAACGGGGCGCTTAACGCTGACAACCACATCATGATCTTTGCCGGCAACGACATTCTGTCTAATGTCGGCGGGACGATGAATGCGGGCAGCAATGTGGACCTTGCCGCGCTCAATGACATTACCCTCAACGCCACAGTGGATGCGGGCAACAACATCTACATGATGGCTGATAACGACATTCTCCAGAATGTCGGGGCGGCCATGGACGCGGTCGCCAACATCTACATGGATGCGCTCAATGACATTACCCTCAACGCCACGATGGATGCGGGCAACAACATCTACATGGAAGCGGGAGAAAACATCCTGATCAGCGGCGAGGTGGAAGCCGGCAACGACATCGTCATGGAAGCCATCGACGAGAGGATCGAGCAGTATGCCGGCAGCAGCGTGATCGCGGTAAGCGACATCACGATGACCGCGGGCACGACCATCACCTTCGCTCAGCTCGATGCCGGCGACAACCTGACCGCCACCAGCGGCACCGTCAATGGCAGCGGCGGGATCATGACCCAGGTGTCGGAAGGGGCTGATCCGAACAGCAACATCCAGGTGGGTAATGTGACCACCCTGGTTGCCGGACTGCCCGGGGACATGGCGGACATAATCCTGATCAATGCCGACAATGACTTCGGCTATGACCAGGCCGGCGATGTCTTTGCCGAGAGCTACGCCACCCGACTGAACTATCGGATGAATGCTGACGGCGCCGATATCTCCATCCACGACAGCAACACCATGTGGGTGGGCGCGGTAACCGGCAATGCGGTTATGCTCTCCGCCTATGACAACCTGCTCGACGCCAACGACCCGGATGCTGCTACCCCGGTGATGAACATCACCGCCTCGGTATCAGCGATTCTCCGGGCCGAGACCGGGACGATCGGTGAGCATGTGCTCAACGTCGGGCAGACTACTACCAACCCCATCGAGATCGATACCCCGGTGGTGTATGTGGCCTCGGCCAACACCAATGCTTTGATCTACGCCAACCTTTCCGGAACGGTGGACCTTAATACCATCCTCATGGAAAACCCCTGGCCGTATGGCAACAACTTCCCGCAGGGCACTTGGATGCTCAATGGGCAGATGATCTATCCCATCCAGGTGCCGGGGGTTAATTCCCGGGCCGAGCTTGCTGAAGTCCAGGCTTCCCTTGGCCTTACCCTGATCGGCGGCGACGGCGCTCAAGGCATCGGGGCCTACCCGCAGCCTGCTTCGGTTGTCGGTTCTACCCTGGAAACCCTGTACTCGACCCAGGCTCCGGCGCGGCTCTTTAATTCCCGCGATCCGCAGTCCACGATCTTCGAGCCGATCATCACCATCAGCGGCTCCGGGATCGCGGTTCCGATGAATGTCGAGGACGACGAAGCGGCAGCCCGCCGTCGTCGGATGGCGAAGAAATAAGGGAGTAGGTCGGGTAGAGCAAAGCGAAACCCGACACAGCACATCCAAACCTGTAAACTGTACCCGCCCCCGCTTTCCGGTTAATCCCCGGAGGGCGGGGGTTTTTTGATCTGGTCTTTTGTCTGGAGAAATGATATTCAGGCTGTTAAGATAGAAAAAAAAGGAGGTGCGCAGTGCCCACTATCAGCATTTTCTTTGGAATTATTGTCCAGATGTACTGGAATGAGCACCGGCCTCCTCATTTTCACTGCACATACGGCGAGCATGAAGCCCTTATTGATATAAGGACACTTGCAGTGATAGAAGGTAAAATGCCACGTCGCGCGCTTAACCTTGTTCTGGACTGGGCTGAACTGCATCAGACTGAGTTGCTTGTGGATTGGGATCTTTGTCAGGCAAAACAGCAACCAAAACCGATTGCCCCATTGGAGTAGATTATGGCGGCCCCTTGGAGAATCAGCGATGTTCGGGTGATTGAAGAATATACGATCAGCGTCCGTTTCCTCGATGGACTTGAGGGGATTGTTCGTTTTAAACCTGGTTTTTTCAGAGGGGTTTTTTCTCATCTTGTTGATCCGGATCAGTTTCGTCGAGTTACGGTAGTTAACGGAGCTGTAACCTGGCCAGGTGAGCTCGATCTGGCACCCGATGCCATGCACCAACAGATTCGCCAGAGTGGCGAGTGGGTTTTGGATAATTGATGGGGTGGTGGAGGTTGAGGGTGTCGGGTAGAGCGTTATCGCAGAACCCGACACAGCCCTACTACTGAAAAGGCAAAAAATAGTGACAGGAAATTGACCATGCCATCAATACTTGTAATACTTGGTTGGAGGTTGTTCTTTTATACAAATGAGGGGAATGAACCAATCCATATCCATTGTCGAAAAGGTGAGATGGAATGCAAGTATTGGCTGGATAGGTTGTCATTTGATATTGAAGAAGCATTTTCATTCCACATGTCAGAGAAAGATAAGAGGCAAATCAGAAAAATAATATACGAGCATTTTGAGTATATTGAATCACAATGGGATGATTTTCAGAGGAGCCGCCAGCAATGAAAAACTACCATGATATTAAAGAAATTAAATTCCTTGGAGATGTTCTTGAAGCAACGATTGATGGGGATGTAAAACGATTTAGACTCAAAGATGTATCTCCTTTACTTGAAAAAGCGAGTGCAATAGAGAGAGAAACTTTTGAGGTTTCGCCTTCAGGGTATGGAATCCATTGGCCACTGTTAGACGAAGATATTTCAATCAATGGATTGTTGGGAATTATCAATGCCCCTATGAAAAGAAGAAAAATCGCATAACGCCTTAATGTTGTCGGGTTTCGCTTTGCTCTACCCGACCTACGACTAAGGGGACAATAAAATGATTGATATCGATAAAGGTAGTGGCAATGTTTATTCCGACCTTGAATATGCTGATGCGGCCGAAATGCAGGTAAAGGCCAGCCTGGCAAGCAAGATCGGCGAGATTATTAAATATAGGCACCTTACGCAAACTCAGGCTGCTGAAATTCTTGGAATGACTCAGCCTAAACTTTCCGGGATGTTACGAGGACAATTCAGGGGCATTGGTGAAACCAAAATGCTGGAATGTTTGAATAGACTTGGGCGTGATGTGGAAATAGTTGTTCGGAAAAGTTCCCGCTCTCGGACAAGCGGTCATACCAAGGTTGTTTTCGCTTGAAAGCCAGATAACAAAAGATAGATGCAGGGGTGGTTGCCGGTTGGTGGCCGCCCCTGTTTTTTTTGTTTTAACTGCCCTCAAGTAGTCTTCATGATCTGGCACCAATTGCAACTAAACATAGTTGCTGCATTTTTGTTTGTTTGATAGAATCCATCCATGGGAAAACACGATAAGTTGCTGGCGAAACTCAAAAGCCGCCCCAAGGATTTCACTTTCCAGGAGGTTGCCACTCTGTTGGCAGGGTTCGGTTATGTCCTCAATCAGGGTGGCAGCGGCTCACGGGTCAGATTCGAGCATGAGCGTTGTGCGCCGTTATTCATGCATAAGCCGCACCCGTCGCCGGTGCTGAAGCCTTATCAGATTGATCATGTGCTGGATGTTTTAAAACAGGAGGGTTTGTTATGAAGAATACGATGGAATACAAGGGGTATGCCGGGTCGGTTGAATATAGCGATGGAGATGAGATTTTTTTTGGCAAGGTGCAGTTTATCCGGGCGCTGATCAGCTACGAAGGCAGCAACGCAAAAGAGTTGCGCCAGGACTTCCACGATGGGGTCGATGATTATCTATCGATGTGCAAGGAGAAAAATATCGCGCCGGAGCAGCCATTTAAGGGTTCATTTAATGTGCGGGTTGGCCGTGACCTGCACCGCCAACTTGCGCTCGAAGCAAGCAGGCGCGGTTTGAGTTTGAATAGCCTGATTGTCGCCACTCTGGAGAAAGAAACGCACCACGCAGCATAGGGTAAATTATGGCCATTTCCCAATTTTTAAATTTTTAGGAGGCAGGAAATTGGGGAGTGCCCCTAAGTTATCCAGCCAGCATTCCGATTCAATTCGCTTTTCTCCTCTCCCTTGCTGCTGCACCATATTAAAAATATGTTGCTCTTAACTACGATAAAGTATAGATTAAAAATATATACTATCAGGGGGGGGCGAATAAATGGAAACCGCTAAACTTTTTCAGAACGGGAAATCGCAGGCAGTAAGACTCCCGAAAGAATTCCGGATGCCTGGCGACATGGTTAAAATATCCCAAAAAGGCAACCAGGTCATTTTGGAACCGCTGGAAACAACCTGGGATTCGTTATTCGACTCACTCGGCGATTTTCCCGAGGACTTCATGGCCGGAGGACGGGAGCAACCAAATATGCAGAAAAGAGAGTCTTTCTAATGCGCTATCTGCTCGACACCAACATCTGCATTTATCTTATCAAGCAACGCCCCCCGCAAGCACTTGCGCAATTCAGGCAGCATTCGCCACAAGATGTTGCAATCTCCACGATCACGCTCTTCGAACTTGAGTATGGAGTTGAAAAAAGCCAATACCGCCAACGCTCCCAAGATGCTCTTGCCAAATTTCTCCTGCCGCTCAATCTCCTTGACCTGGACCGTTTTGCCGCTGCCGACGCCGCTGTCATTCGAGCAGAACTTGAAAAGAAAGGCCTGCCTATCGGCCCCTACGACCTGCTCATTGCTGGATTGGCTCGGTCTCAAAACATGACCTTGGTGACCAACAACACCAAGGAATTCGAAAGAGTTGACGGCCTGCTCCTGAAAAACTGGGCGCAATAACTGCCGGAATATTTTGAAAGAGGGGGGAGAGGGATGATCGTTGTTACTCGAAATATCGTCGACTTCCAGGCAACAGGGGTAAAACTTCTGAATCCATGGGAGAAATAAGGATAAAACTTTTGCGACTTTGCGCCTCTGCGTTAAAAAATGACCTACGAGTCCATCAAATTTGATGAACTCGTAACAACCTGAAAAGTTTACAGGCCCACCGCACAAAATCAGACACTTACACATTAATACCCGTTGTAATCGCGGCTTTTTGCGATTTCAACAAACTTGACTGGAGAAAAAGGCCTGAGTAAGATTAGCACTAATCAGGTTTTCGTATGATATTGCTCGTTTCCGGACGGGCACTAACAAACAAAAGAACGAGGTGAAAAATGATTGAAAAACGATTGCGGAATTGTTGTTTGCTGACATCCCTTGTGGTTGCCTGTCTGTTTCCCGGCCTTGCGGCTGGGGCCGAAGAAGCAAAGGGTTACCGGAAGGTTTTTGACGGCTGGACACTTGCTTGCAGCGAGGCGGAGCCAAAGGCCGGCAGCTGCCAGGTTATTCAGGCCCTCGACACAAAACAGGAGAGCGGCGCGGCTAAACGTCTGTTGCAGGCCTCGGTCGGTCGACTGGAAGGCGGCAAATTATATCTGCATCTGATCCTGCCGTTCGGGCTCGATCTTCGCCCCGGCGCAGTGGTGCGGGTGGGTGAAGGGGAACAGGTGAATATCCCCTTCACCACCTGCCTGGCCAATGGCTGTCAGGCTATGGTCATTATGCCGGATACCCTGGTGTATGATTTCAGAAACGGAGCGGTTGCCAGCATCGGCTTTCGCCCCTGGAATTCCCAGGAGACCGTTCAGGTTAAGATTAACTTGAAGGGCTTTTCCCAGGCCCTTACCGCCATGCCTTGACAGCTGCCATTTTGATTTTTTCCTGTTCTCGCTTCCTTCGTTTTCTGACGGCTCTTATCCTGCTGGCATTCCTGCTGCCGGCGCAGGTGGCCTTTGCCTTTAAGGCCAGTCTTGGCGCGGATGGGCGGATCAGAGAATATGGCCGCCCCCTGAACGGCCTGCCCAATTTTGTCGGCCTGGCCGATGGGGAACAGCATGCCCTGGCCATCGATCAGGCCGGCCGGGTCTGGAGCTGGGGCAGCAACAGCGCCGGCCAGCTGGGGACAGGTTCGTTTCGTCCTGAGCGCAAGCCGGTCGCGGTTGAGGCCCTTAAGAAGATCGTGGCGGTGGCTGCGGGCCGACGGCATTCCGTGGCTCTGGCTGCCGACGGCCGGGTCTGGAGCTGGGGCGCCGGCCAGTTTGGGCAAACCGGCAATGGCAGCCTGGACTTCTTTGCCAGCCAGCCTCTGCCTGGGCTGGTTTTTCTGCCGGTGGCGATTAAGGCCCTTGCCGCCGGCGACCATCACACCCTTGCTCTGGGGGCAGACGGCTCGGTCTGGGCCTGGGGAGCAGGCGAGCATGGTCAGCTTGGTGATGGCGGCAACCTGGATACGGCCAGGCCGGTAAAGATTAGGCTCAAAGAGCCGGTCGCAAAGATTTTTGCTCGAGGCAGCCGGTCCGGGGCGGTCGATCTGGCAGGCAAGGCTTTTATTTGGGGCAAAGAGCAGCAGGGCCGGGGCGCGCTCTTGCCCAGAAGGGTTGCCCTGACTGCCGCCTGGTTCCGCGAAGCCCTGCCACAGTCTCTGGCTGCGGCGCCTTCGGTTCCGGCAGTTTTGCCAAAGGCGGCGGCTAAGGCGACGGCTAAGGCGGCGGCTAAGGCAAGCGCCGCAACTCAGGCTGCCTCCCCACCCAAAGCTGCGCCGCCGGCAGGTGCTGCCCGTGCCTCTACGGCCGCCACTTTACCGCCCAGCACCGGGAAGGCGATTCCGCCCTTGCCCCCGGCCAAAGTAGTGATTGCCTCTCCTCCTCCTCCGCTGCCGCCGCCGGTAGAAAAGTTGCTTATCCGTGGCCGCGTTCTTCTCCAGAGGTTCGGGGCTTCCCATGGCCTGGCCGGGGTGGAAGTGCGGGCCGGGAATACGGATTGCGTCCCGAGCGACAGCGAGGGCTGGTTTGAATGCCGGGTTGCCGCAGGCTTCAGCGGCACTCTGCGTCCGCTCAAATCTAAATACCGCTTTGTTCCGTCTTCGGTGAGCCTGGACCGGCTTCAGGCCGACATGGACAGCCAGCAGTATTTCACTGCCATTTACGAGCCGTTTTGATGTCATCCCCCTTTATACAAAATGACCGCCCTGTTGAGGGCAAGCTTCTGCGTCTTTATCTCAAGAAGCTTGCCTGGAAGGGCGCTTCTGATTTTCCCGGCGCCTGGTCGGCGGCGCCGCAGATTAATCTTGATTTCGGCCATGGCAACAGTCCGATTGCCGGGTACGAAGATTGTCATGAAGTATGGCTGCAACTGCGGGTTACCGCCACCATGGCCGGAAGAGCGATGTATTCCGCAGAGATCATTCAGTCCGGGATGTTTCGCCTTGTCCCGGCCAGCCCAGGCCGCCTTGAGGAGCTGTTTGCCTGGTGTTCCGGAGTTCTCTATGCCCAGACGCTCAGGGTTCTGGCCTTGACCATGCGCAATGGCGGCTTTGACCCCCTGCCGTTTCATGACCGGAGTTTCCGCCGCGCCTTTTTGATCGATGCCGGCGGCCCTGTTATCAATCTGGATAGGTTAAGCAATCTAGGGGACATCTTGCCGGAAATGGCCGCTTTGCGGCTGGAGGCGCCGCCTGTACTCCGGGGAGACTGGCCGCTGTTCCGGTCTGCGGTTTATGCTGTGCTTGGCACCTGCGCCGGCTTTTATCTGTTATTTTTTCCCACCGACTTCCTGTACCGGTTTGCAGATTCGTTTTTTGTTCCGCTTCCAGGGCCGGAGGCAGGCCGACCGGCCCTGGAAGCGGCAAAGCCCCTGGCTTTGCCGCCGGATCAGGCTCCGCCGCTTGAGGACGAGGAAAAGGTTGCCGAGCCGGGAGCGGGCCTGACTTTATCAGGAGATGGCGGCCAGGCTTCGGAAGCAGCGCCGCCGCTGACGGTCATACCCCCGCAGGATCATCCACCAGCCCGGTATGCTGCAGCCCTGGAGTCCGGCGCCCGGTGGCTCAATGATCAGCCCGGCACTCATTTCACTTTGCAGTTGGGCGCTCTGGGGCATCTTGAAGAACTTGCGCAGCTTATCGGCCGTTCTCGTTTTGACGACCCGGTTCGTCTGCTCCGCTCTGTGTCCGCTGAAAATGGCGCACCCCTTTATCTCATCCTTCTTGGCTCTTATTCATCCAAGCCGGCAGCCGCCGCTGCTGCCCTGAAGCTGCGGGAAAGTGATGCCGCTCTCACCCCCCGGATAAAGTCCTTTGCCGCCATTGTTCATTCCGGCAGAGAGCCGTAAGCGGATTTTGTTATTGACTTTAATTCCGCTGAACGATACCTTGCCAAGACTGTAAATAGTTAGGGGTACGGCTTGTTGCGGTCTTGCCCGTTTAATCTCAAACCTTCTGGGAGAAACAGAAATGAGCACTTTGATGTTTTATAACGAGCCGGTCGCGCTCAACAAAGAAACCCACCGTGAGAGCAAGGTTTCGGCCCCCAAGGATTACGGCTTTGCCCGGGATACCAATTCCATCGTTCTGGCCGGGGTAGAGTTTGTCGAGGCGTCCAAGGAATACCCCATTGTCTTTGTTGACGCCGGTGATGACAAGGTAGTGCCGGCTGCTATTCTTGGTCTGCGCGACAAAGAAAACGCCTTCATCGACAGCGATGGCAAGTGGGACGCCCGCTATGTCCCCGCTTTTGTCCGACGTTACCCCTTTGTGCTGGCTGACGGCAACGATGGCCGTTTTCTTATCTGTGTTGACAAGAGCAGCCTGAGCAATGACGAAGGCCAGGCCCTGTTCGATGAAAATGGAGAAGAGACCCCCTATCTGGTCAATGCCAAGAATTTTATGCAGCAGTACCACGAGCAGAACCGGCAGACCGGGCTTTTTACCGCCAAACTCAAAAAGCTCGGACTGCTCACCGAGATGAACGCCAAGGCGGTTATGAAAAAGGACAACAGCAGCCTGATGCTCCGTGGCTTTCAGGTGATTGACGAGAAGGCTCTCCTCGCTCTCAAGGACAAGGAAGCCCTCAGCCTGTTCAAGTCCGGACAGATGGGCTGGATCTATGCTCACCTGATTTCCATGGGCAACTTCTCCCGCCTGGTTGACAAGATCGCCCAGCGCGAGGCCTGATTCAGACCGGCAGCTGCATGGCAGGTATCAAGCAGATCAACGCAGCCTATCTTCCCGCGGAAGATAGGCTGCTGTTGCGGATTTCCAGCCAGGCCGACGAGGAATTCCGTTTCTGGCTTACCCGCCGTGTGGTCGCCGGGCTCCTCACCGCCTGCGGCCGCACCGTTGATTCCTGGGCTGAAACCATGACCCCGGATGACATCCCCGGTCGTGAGCTGCTGCGGGATTTCAAGCGGGAACAGTTGACCATGCAGGGGGATTTCAGCCGGGCCTACGATCCGGGTGATAAGACCCTGCCGCTTGGCGAAGACGCCGTGCTGGTGAGCGGGGGCAATATCCAGCTCATCGCCGACGGTGCCGTGCTTAATCTTGGTCTGGCTGACGGGCGAAGCATGAGAATTCAGCTCGATGTCCGCCTGTTCGGCGGTTTTCACCGCATCCTTGTTGATTCCGCCCGCAGGGCCGAATGGCAGCTCGACCTGTCGGCCTCCACCACACAGGAAAATATTTTGTCCCCTTCCGTTGTTCTCCAGTAATTCAATTTATAAATCAAGTATTACACCTCTTATTTCTCCGTCATTCCGGCGAAGGCCGAAATCCAGTGTCTTTTTCTGGTTCCCGGCAAAGCCGAGGTTTACCTTACGGAAATTACACGAGCAGGACCACGCCCTACCCCCGGCGCTTTTCCCAAAAAAAGAAAGGCCCTGTAACCGCAAACGGTTACAGGACCTTTTATCAATATGGTACCGAAGGCCGGACTCGAACCGGCATGGGTTGCCCCACAGACACCTCAAGCCTGCGTGTCTACCAATTCCACCACTTCGGCATTCCTTATTTTCTCAGATAAAACAACGTAAGCGGTCACAGGGGCACCACATGTTGTCGGCACTTCTGCCGACGATTGACAGCGACGATCGGTCCGGCTCACGTAGCAAAGTAGCATCGCCAGCCCGCTTATAGCTGAGCTTGGCAGCTTGTCTGCCTAGCGAAACTTATACCCTCTGGGTGCGCCGCAACCTGCGGCACCCTGTGGCCGCTTGTTCCGTGGTTATTTGACCTTTGTTGGCTTACCCCGTGATTGGTTAGCAAACAACAAATGCTACTTGCCCTGCACCGGCGCCATGGGCACATCCTTGTCCGCGGATGGCAACGGAATCGGCTTGCTCTGCGGCTCGGCAATGGGAGCAACCTCTTTCATGACCGAACCGTCCCCGACCCTGGTTGACAGGTAAGCCAGGGAGATGGAGGTCAGCATGAAAATAATAGCGGCGCCGGTCGTAATCTTGTTCAACAGAGGCACTGGGCCTTCCGTGCCGAACACGGTCTGGCTGGAGCCGCCGAAGGCCGCGCCCATGCTGGCGCCCTTGCCGTGCTGCAACAGGACGATCACGACAAGGAACAGACAAACAACTATATGAACAATGGTCAGTAAGGTGAGCATTCTCTCTTGGTTACCGTTATTGCAGAAAGTGGATGATGCGTTCAAAAGACTCAGCCTTGAGCGATGCCCCGCCAACCAAGGCCCCGTCAATATCAGGCTGTCGCAACAGGGCATCCACGTTCCCCGAATTGACGCTGCCACCATACAGTATTCTTATTTGCTGGGCAATACTTTTCTCGTACATCGCAAACAGCAGATTCCGCACGAATTCATGGGCTTCCTGGGCCTGTTGCTCACTGGCGGTTTTGCCGGTGCCGATGGCCCAGACCGGTTCATAGGCCAGAACCAAGCGGTCCGGCTCTGCCACGGTAATGCCGCTAAGCCCGAGCCTCACCTGCCGCTCGAGTACGGCCATGGTCTGGCCTGCCTCACGCTCGGCCAGGGTTTCGCCAAAACAGAGGACCGGGATGATCCCGAAATGCATGGCCCCGGCCAGCCGCTGGTTGATGAGCACATCGGATTCCCCGAAGATCTGCCTTCGCTCCGAATGGCCGATAATGGCCATGCTGCACCCCAACTCCTGCAGCATGCCGGGAGCGATCTCCCCGGTAAAGGCGCCCTGCTCCGCCCAGCAGACATTCTGGGCCGCCAGCCGGACCTGTGAGCCGCGCACCACCTCGGCCACCGTGGCCAGGGCGGTAAAGGGCGGGGCGATCATGACCTCCCTGTCGCTCAGCCCCTTGCAGGCGGAGACCACGGCAGTGGCAAGCTCCCTGGCCTCGGCCAGCGAGGTGTGCATCTTCCAGTTCCCGGCAATCAAAGGGATGCGCTGCATGGGCTGCTCCTTATTCCATAACCATCCGGCTCAAAGCGAAAAATGGCGCATTTATTCCGCACGGTAACTGTTCAGCAGTGCCGTAGCTGCTAGGCAGAAGCCTGCGACGTGTGTAATGCACATGAGCAGGCTGATAACAACGCAGATGCGGTGCTGCTGGACAGTTACCTTATTCCTTTGCTTCCAGGGCCGCAACTCCGGGCAGCTCCTTGCCCTCCATCAGCATGAGGAAGGCGCCGCCGCCCGTGGAGATGTAGGAGATGTTGCTTGACTCCCCGGCCTTGTGCACTGCGACATCGGTGTCGCCTCCGCCGACAATGGTCAGGGCGTGGGAGCGGGCCACATGCTGGACCATGGCCATGGTCCCCCGGGAAAAGGCGTCCAGCTCGAAAGCGCCCATGGGACCGTTCCAGATAATGGTCTTGGCGGACTCCATGGCCTCGGAAAAAAGGACCGTGGTGGCCGGGCCGATGTCGAGCACCATCCAGTCGGCCGGCACCTCCTGCACCGTTACCCGCTTGGATTCGGCCCTGGCCTCGAAGCGGTCGGCGACGATGCAGTCCACCGGCAGGTAGAGCTTTACCCCAAGACGTTTGGCCTTATTGAGCAACTCCCGGGCCGTATCGAGCAGTTCATCCTCGACCTTGGACTGGCCCATGTCATGGCCGATGCTTTTCAGAAAGGTGTTGGCCATGGCCCCGCCGATGATCATCTTGTCCACCCGGTCCATGAGATTGTCCAGGGCGCCGAGCTTGCTCGAAACCTTGGCCCCGCCCACGATGGCCACCAGGGGGCGCATGGGGTTGCTCACCGAGCGGTGGAAATAATCCATTTCCTTTTGCAGCAAAAAGCCGGCCGCGCACTGCTCGACGAACTGGGTCACTCCCACCACCGAGGCATGGGCCCGATGCGCCACGGCAAAGGCGTCGTTGATATAGATATCGCACAGCCCGGCCAGCTGGCTGGCAAAGCCGTCGTCGTTCTGTTGCTCCTCCGCATGGAAGCGAAGATTCTCCAGAAGGACCACGCTGCCGAGCTGCATGGCCTCGACAATGGCCCTGGTTTCCGGGCCGATGCAATCGGGAGCCAGAACAACCTCCTTGTTCAACAGCCGGGAAAGGCGCTTGGCCGCGGGGGCCAGACTGAACTGCGGCTTGCGCTCACCCTTGGGCCGACCCAGATGCGAACAGATGATGACCTTGGCATTTTCATCCAGAGCGTAATTGAGGGTGGGCAGCACTCCGCGAATCCGGATATCGTCGGTAATGTTCAGCTGTTCATCCAGCGGCACGTTGAAATCAACGCGGATTAGCAGCCTCTTACCTTTGATGTCAAGATCACGGATATTCTTCATGGAGCTTTTCTCCCTCAAATTTTTTCACTGCACGGGCAGGATCGTCTTTTTCATAATTATCGCATCTTCCGGCGGCGAGGCGTAGTAATTTTTTCTCAGCCCTACCCGGCGAAAGCCGAACCGTTCATACAAGGCCAGGGCCGGGAGATTGCCTCCCCGCAGTTCCAAAAAACAGCGCCCCACTCCCTGTTCCGCCAGATAGCGCAACACCTGCGCCACCAGCTGCGCCCCTATTCCCTGCCGGCGGCATTGCCCGGCAACCGCGATTTTCAGCAGCTCCGCCTCCCCGGCGCAGCTCCGGCCACAGACAAAGCCGCACACCCGGCCCGAAGCGGCCGCTTCGGCAACGAACTGCCAGCCGCCGGCCTGGCCGCGCTCGCCGGCCAGCTGTTCGGCGGTCCAAGGCGAAGAATTTTCCGCCTCGATGGCCGCCACCGTTGCAAGATCATCGCCGGTCATGGGCCGAACTATAAAGGCGCAAGGTTCAAGGCGCGAGGCGGAAGGCTGGAGGATTTGCTCCTTGAACCTTTTACCTTTCACCTTTTTCCTGCTTTTTCAGATCATCTGTTCGGCAATGGAAACGGTCCGGTCGCCCAGCATATTGGTATAGCTGCCCAACTCGTTGTCGTACCAGGCATAGACCACTGCCTGGGTAACCGGCACCTCCAGCGTTTTCGGGCCCATATTGCAGCCGAGCTTGGCCAGATTCACCTTGAGGCTGCCGGTGCGGGTATGGGTCTCCGAGCCCTCGATAAGCGCGGCGGCAAAAGGCGCGCCGATGATATCGGTGGAAACGTGCTGCTCGTCGCTGTATTTGAGATATGGCGAGTTCTTGGCGTAATCCTGGTAGATGGAGTTAACCAGCTGCCGTTTGGTGGGGGTTTCCATGCTCTCATCCTGCAGGTTGAGCACCAGGACAATCAGAGAGCCGGTATTGGTGGGAATCCGCACCGACTCGGCGATGAAGCCGATGCTCTTCATCTCCGGGATGACCAGGGGCAAGGCCTTGGCCGCGCCGGTGGTGGTCAGGATGATATTGTTGAAGATGCTGCGGTTTTTCCGCAGATCGGTGGCCCCGGCATTGGGCAAACGGTCCAGGACCTGCTGGCTGCCGGTGGCGGCATGGACCGTGACCATGGAAGCGCTCAAAAACCGGTCCGCGCCGAAATGATCGAGCAGGGGCTTGATCATGAAGGAAAGACAGGTGGTGGTGCAGGAGGCCGCGGAAATCAGGGTGTGCCGGGACGGATTGAAATCGCCGTCGTTGATGCCCATCACCGTGGTCACGGCATCGGCGGGCATCTCCAAGCCTTTGTTCTTGATCTTGAAGGGCGCGGAGAGGAGTACCTTTTCGGCCCCGGCCTGGACATGGCCCCGCAAGGCGCCCTTGGTTGCATCGGCGTCGGCGGTGGGATCGGTAAAGGCGCCGGTGGTGTCAACGACCAGACGCACCCCGTTTTCCTTCCACTGAATACCGGCCGGATTTCTGGCCTCGCGCAGGATCTTAACCACCACCCCGTTAATGGTCATGGTGCCGTCCGCGTCATTGAGGTTTTCAATAATCTGGCATCTCTCCTTGCAGCCATGCAGGTACATGCCGAGCCGTCCGTAGGAACTGTCCCGGTCAATGGAGCTGGCGATATCCTGAATTCCGGTGCCCACCTGCCGGCCCACGTTGACCACAATCTCGGAAAAATGCTTGCGGGAAACATGATGCCAGAGGGAAAGCTTACCGATCCGGCCCAGTCCGTTAATGCCTAATTTCATAGAATACAATCTCCTTCTGCTCTTTTATTTAACAGGCAAACCCTGCCTGCGCTACAATCGATTGATTATACGAAAGGGGCATGCTTCCAGCAAGGAAAACTTTGCGGCCACGCCCCGGCAGCCCTTGGCCGCATAGGTAAAACAGCCTAATCGCTCGGAAGAGCAAGGGGAGCACGCGGAATCTTGTGCAGAGGTTCCATAGGGGCGATGTCCTTGGCCAGAGCCGGATCAATCTCCTGCAATTTCCGGGCGGTGACCAGCACCCGCCCCTCAAAGGAACCCACCGCCCGGTTGTACGATTCCACCGCCCGGTCGAGCCCCTTGCGCAGGTCGTGGAAATGGTCGCCCAAGACGCCGAGCCGCTCGTAGAGGGTGCGTCCCAGTTCGCCGATAATCTGGGCGTGCTCGGCGATCTTTTCCTGCCGCCAGCCGTAGGAGACCGCCCGCAACAGAGCAATCAGGGTGGTGGGCGTGGCCAGAATGACCTTTTGCGCCACCCCGGCTTCGATCAATTGCGGATCCTGCTCCAGGGCCGCGCTGAAAAAATTCTCGCCGGGCAGGAAAAGAACCACGAATTCCGGAGAAGGCTGAAACTGCTCCCAGTAAGACTTGCCGGCCAGCTGCCCCAGATGGGTGCGCACCTGTCGGGCGTGCTCCTTAAGCCGGGCCTGCCGGGTTCCGTCATCCTCCGCCTCCATGGCCTCAAGATAGGCGGACAGCGCAGTCTTGGAATCAACCACGATATTCCTCCCGTTGGGCAGCCGGACGATCAGGTCCGGCCTCAACCTGCCGGATTCGGTATCCACCGACCCCTGCTCGACAAAATCGCAATATTCCAACATCCCGGCCATCTCCACCACCCGCCGCAACTGCATCTCTCCCCAGCGGCCACGCACCGAGGGTTTACGCAGGGCGTTGACCAGATTGGCCGTTTCTCCGTGCAGCCTGATCTGACTGGTGGCCAGGGATTTGACCTGCTCGGTAAGCCCGGCATACGCCTCGACCCGCTCCTTTTCCACCTGCCGGATCTGATCGTCAACCTTTTTCAGGGATTCGTGCATGGGCAAAAGCAGCTCCTGAATGGACTTTTTTCTGGTCTCCATATCGGCCATGCCCCTTTCCTGAAACTTGGCCAGGGTCTGCTGGGCAAGCTCCAGAAACCGCTGACTGTTGCTTTGAAAGATATCAGCGGACACGGCCTTGAAGGCGTTGGCCAGCTCATGCCTGGCTTCCTGCAAAAGCTCCTGCTTTTCCTTGAGTTGGCGCTGTTCCGCCTCAAGCCTTGCCGCAAGCTCCGCAGCCCTGGCCTGCAGCACCCCGTTTTCCCGCCGCAGTCCGGCCTTCTCCTCCTCTCCTGCCGCCAAGCGCCGCTCTAAATCAACAAGCTGCCCCTCCCGCAGCTGCACCCGCTCATCGGCCAGGGCGCGTTGTTCCGACAGACGGCCGCGCATGAGCAGCCAAATCAGGATGCCCCCGCCGCACAACCCGGCCAGCCCCGCCCCTGCCAGAAAAAGAAAAAAATTTTCATTCATCGCATATTCTCTAATAATAAGACGGTTATGACCTTACCTTATCCCGACACCACCGACCAGCTCACCGCGCAGAGCGTAAGCGATCACAGGGGAAATCCCGGAAGGGCGTATCGCCCAGAAACAAGCGGCCTAAGGGTGGGGCGGGTTGTGGCAAGCGGGACTGCGATGCGTACTCCAGTCCGTGAGCCGGCCCGATCGCAAGATACCCTGCCCTGTGATCGCTTACCGCAGAGCGCCTACCAGTCGGCCCTGCGGACATTGACTTTTCCGGATGAGCCATTATTTTTCATAAAAGTGAATACTCCACCGGCTAAAGCCGGTGGCTTCGGATAACAGCTAAAGCTGGCGGGGTCGGCTACGCCGACTTCTCCGCATCACCTTCAACCTT
>Ga0156780_139_pt2 | contig 26542 bp, 31 predicted proteins | sample RifOxyD3_FD_110730 | JGI IMG/M metagenome (GOLD analysis project Ga0156780, IMG submission 110730) | Deltaproteobacteria bacterium RIFOXYD12_FULL_56_24 | reverse complement strand
AGCGGGCCTCGGCCCACACCTTCCGCCACTCATTTGCCAGCCATCTGTTGCAGGCCAACTATGACATCCGCACGATCCAGGAACTGCTGGGTCACAGCGACATTCGGACTACCATGATCTACACCCACACCATCAAAAGCACGACCCTCAAAGAGAAAAAAAGCCCCCTTGATTTCTGATCATCGGCTGACCAGACACCTTAAAAGAAGACCGTCTCCGGCCAAGACCGGCCCGACGCACAAAAAAAGCCGCTCACGGGCAGATCATCTCCCGAAGCGGCTTGCGTTTTCCTGATTGTGGACGGCTGTTAGCGATACTCGGTCCCGGCATGCCTTTCCCCCTGGTGGTATTCATCTGAACAGCGAGGAGGCCAGCTTAAACAACAGGATAGGGATTGACAAGCAAAAAGTTGTTAGAAAAAAAGTAGCTACCCAACGGCAAAGCCGGTGACTCAGTGGTGCGGCCGGCGATCTGAGGGAGATGGGGCCTGAAACTCTTACTTCTGGTAAGCCTTGTCGTGCTGGGTATGGAGACTGACCAGCACCAGAGTCGGTCCTTGGCGCAGGCAGGCAATGACGCGCGTTGCACTGCTCACCCGCAAGGAGTAAAGCTGTTCCCCACTGACCGGTTCGATCATGCCGTGCAGCTTCTCGAATTTGAGACCTTGGTGGCTCCAGAGTTGCGGCAGATCGAGGGAAAGAAGAAGCTGGAGCATCTTGGCGGCAGCCTTGCGAACCGGCAACTCGGCGCCCATGACTGCCCCGTCGAAGGCTGGGCGGACCTCAACCCGCATCTGTCCACCGTTTTGCCAAAGCCTCCGCCTGATCTTGGGTCTCGATCTCAATGGACGGACCCGGGTCACCCAGGGAGGCAGCAATGGCCTCCTTGCTCTCCGCTGTCCATGCCCATAGCTGGTGCTTAGGCACCGGTTCCACCGGAACCAGCATGATCCGGCCATCTTCCAGAACTTCCAGGTTAATGGCGTCTCCGGGCTGAATTCCGAGGGAAGGGGGCAGAGTGATGCGGCGTCTGGTGTCTGTTTGTAGCAACATGGCAGGTATCCTCCTGAATGTCACAATAGCACACAAGCCCCATGTGGGCAATACCCATCATGGGAAAATATGCGCTAATCTTCCGCTGGACACTTTTAACTGACCGGAATCATGGATCCCCGACAAAGACGCTCTGGGATGACGGGCTGCCAGCAGAAGATTAGCGCTAATCAGGTTTTTTTTAAGAATCAAACCTGTTGCACCGGGCCGGGGTACTGGGCCACCAAAATATCGGCGGTTAGCAAGGTGATACCCTCGACAGTCGCTTGCGCAACAAGGATGCGGTCGAAAGGGTCTTTGTGGAGGAGAGGTAAACTGTCGATAAAAACGGCATGCTCACTGGTAATGGTCAATTCCTGATAACCATTGTCCAGCAGCCCCCGGCGCAGCACTCTCGCATCCACCTGGAAATCGGCGCGCCCAAGGCTGCGTTTGATGACAATTTCCCATAGACTGGCCGCGCTGAAAAGCAGTTCGTTTTGCGGGTCTTCCATCAGGATGCGTGCCGCGGCGGGTAACTGGCCTGGAGACCCAGCCGCCCATAGCAACAAGTGGGTGTCCAGCAGCAGCTTCATTCTGCGCCACCAAAAAGCAGTTTGATTTCCTCGCTGCCCATGCGATCGAAATCATCAGGAATGGTGATCTGGCCCTCCATGAAACCCAGCCTCCTGACATGTTCCGCTGACGGAGCATCCAGCCGGGTCACCTTGACCAACGGTTTTCCCGCCTTGGCAATAATGAAGGAATCCCCCTTTACTGCCTGATCTATCAGGCGTGACAGTTGAGTCTTGGCTTCGTGGATATTGATCGTTTGCATAATGCGCCTCGTTAAACTAAGTTTTGTTAGTTTAGTTTAAGTGAGGTTGAGGGGCGGCGCAATATGTTTTTGGGGCTATCTCGTTTTTCCCAGCTTGAATGGAGAAACCACCGAGTTCCGGAACAGCAAGAGGGACATCGTCTTCGTTATGGAGATGATGGACAAGGCCCGGTTTGCGTGCCTCACTCATCATATAGCTCAGGCGTGTGCCGGATGATCTGGGCATCGACCAGATAGATGACATCCTCGGCGATGTTTGTCGCATGGTCGGCGATCCTTTCCAGATGCCGCCCCACGGAGAGGACGTGCATGAGGATATTGACCTGCTCGGCATCGGTGATAATCATCTCCTTGATCTTGCTGTACATCTCCCGGTTCATGGCGTCCATGGTGTCGTCCTTCGCCCGGATATGGTGGGCCAACCGCACATCATGGTTGATCAGGGCGTCAATGCTTTCGGTGACCATTTTCTCGGCCAGGCTGACCATGGCCGATAGATCAAAGGGGATTTCAAACTGGTCCTGACCGGCGAGAAATAACCCCCGTTCGGCGATGTTCACTGCCAGATCTCCGATCCGCTCCAGATCGCTGTTGATTTTCAGCACCGCCACGATGAAGCGCAGGTCGATGGCCACCGGCTGATAGAGGGCGAGAATCTTCAGGCAATCCTCCTCGATCTCCACCTCCATGTCGTCGATCTCCCGATCCCCCTTGATCACCGCGTTGGCCTTGACCGGGTCCCGGTTGATTACGGAAAGGGTGGCCTGGTAGACCCGGTCTTCCACGGCTTCGCCCATGGCGATGATCTTGGCCTTCAGGTTGTCGATATCGTGTTGCATGTGTTTTGCCATGATAGTTGCTCCCTTTTCAACCGAAGCGGCCGGTTATGTAATCTTCTGTCTGTTTCTGCCGGGGGTTGGTAAAGATTTTTGGGGTCTGGTCGCATTCGATCAGCTGGCCCTCATAAAAAAAGGCGGTGTAGTCGGAAACCCGGGCTGCCTGCTGCATGTTGTGGGTGACGATGACAATGGTGTAATTGGTGCGCAGCTCGCCGATCAGATCCTCGATTCGCGTGGTTGCTTTGGGATCAAGGGCCGAGGCCGGCTCGTCCATGAGCAGGATTTTCGGCCCAACTGCCAGGGCGCGGGCGATGCAGAGCCGCTGCTGCTGGCCGCCGGAAAGGCCCATGGCATTGGCGTGCAGCCGGTCCTTGACCTCGTCCCAGATGGCGGCCTGTTGCAGGCTTTGCTCCACGATCTCCGCCAACCGTTTCGGGTTTTTTTCGCCGTGAATCCGGGGGCCGTAGGCAACGTTGTCGAAGATGGATTTGGGGAAGGGGTTGGATTTTTGGAAAACCATGCCCACCTCCTTGCGCAGCTCAACGACATCGGTGCCGGGCGCATAGATATCTTTGGCGTTGATGAAGATTTCCCCCTCCACCCGGCCGTGGGGGATGGTGTCGTTCATCCGGTTCAGGCAACGGAGAAAGGTGGACTTGCCGCAACCGGACGGACCGATCAGGGCAGTGACCTGCTTGGCCGGGATCAGCAGGGAGATGCCGAAAAGCGCCTGGGTCTGGCCATAGAAAAAGTTGACCTGGCTGGTGGTGATGACCATTTCCTGGTTTTCGGGATAAATAGAGTGCTCTACCATCGGAATTTTTTCCTGGAATGTGTTCGTAGGAGGATCGCGCCAAGGCTTAAGCCCAGAACCAGCAGAAGGAGAATCAGGGCGGTGCCGTATTGCATATGTCTGATCCTTTCCGCCTCCGGATGCTGGGTGGCAAGGATGTAGAGATGGTAGGGCAGGGCCATGACCTGATCAAAAACAGACTTGGGCAGCCGGGGGAGATAAAAGGCGGCCACCGTCAGGAGGATGGGGGCGGTTTCCCCGGCCGCCCGGCCGATGCCCAGAATCGCGCCGGTTATCATGCCGGAAAGGGAATAGGGCAGGACGTTGGTGCGGATCATCTCCCACTTGGTGGCCCCCAGCGCCAGGCTGGCATCGCGGAAGCCCTTGGGTACGGCGCGCAGCGATTCTTCACTGGCCACGATAATGGTGGGTAGAACCATGCAGGCCAAGGTCAGGCTGCCCGCCAGGATGGAGGGGCCGAAGCCGAAGAAGAGGACAAAGATGCCCAGGCCGAAGAGGCCGAAGACAATGGAAGGAACCCCGGCCAGGGTGATAATGGCCAGCCGGATCAGGCTGTTGAATCTGTTCTGCTCCGCATATTCGGCCAGATAGATCGCGCCGCCCACGCCAAGAGGCAGGGAAACGGCGATGGTGCCCACCACCAGATAGAAGGTGCCTACAATGGCCGGAAAGATACCGCCCGCCGCCCCGCTTCTCCGGGGAAAGCTGCTGACGAACTGCCAGTTGAGGGCCGAGAACCCGTTTCTGATGATGTCGAAAAGGATGTAGCCGACTACCAAAACAATGGCGTAGGTGATGAGTCGCAAGGAGAGAAGGATGAATTTGTCGGCGGTATTATTCATTTGTCGGCCTCGCAAAGTGCGAATACAGCGAGATTGCGCAAAGCCGCTCCGCCGACAGAACAACCTTGGTTCTTTTTGCCGACCTTCAGCGGACCTGTGACCGTTTTCCCTTTTAACGAGATCGTCTTCATTTCATCATGCCGTATTTCTTCAGGACGCGCTGGGCAACGATGTTGAGGGCAAAGGTAATGACCAGCAGGATGATGCCTATCCAGAAAAGCGCCTGATAATGGATGCTGCCGAAAGGCACCTCGCCCATCTCCGCGGCGATGGTGGCGGTCATGGTCCGCACCGAGGACAGGGGAGAAGCGGTGAGGATGGCCGCATTGCCGGTGACCATCAGCACCGCCATGGTTTCTCCGATAACCCTGCCGATGCCGAGCATGACCGCGGCCACGATCCCCGGCAGAGCCGCGGGCAATGTAACCCGGAAGATGGTCTGCAGTTGGCTGGCGCCCAGCGCCAGGGAGGCGTTTTTCAGGGCGTAGGGTACGCTGACCAGGGCATCCTCCGAAAGGGAGATGATGGTGGGGATGGCCATGAGCGAGAGAAGCAGAGCGCCGGTCAGGGCGGTGAGGCCGGTGCTGAGTCCGAAAGTTGCCTTGACGAGGGGGGCCACCACCAGCAGGCCGAAAAAGCCCAGAACCACCGAAGGGATGCTGGCCAGGATTTCAATAAACGGCTTGAGAAACTCCCGTTCGCCGGGCCGGGCGATTTCCGCGATGTAGATGGCCACCAGCACTGAGATGGGTACCGTGACCAGCATGGCCAGGGCGGTTACCAGGGCGGAACCGGAAAGCAGCGAGCCAACCCCGAAACGTTCCTGCTGAAAGGAGACCGGAATCCACTGGCTGTCCAGGAGTTTGCCCAGACCTGGCTTAAAGGCAAACGGACCGGCCTCCTTGAACAGAAAAAGGAAGATCAGGCAGACGACGAGGACGCTGGTTGAAGCGGCGCCCATCAGCAGCAGCCGCATCAGCTTGTCGGTTATGAACAGCTTAGGGGCTGTTAATGGATAAAATGTGTTTTTCAGTTTATTCATTTACAGCCCTTTATGCCGTGCCTGTCATTTTCAAGTCAAGGTTATTTATAGACAACGGCTTACGAGACCGGGACATATCCTGTTTCTCTGACAATCTTCTGGCCTGCCGGACTCAGGCAGAAATCGATGAACTTTTTGGCCGTATCCTTGGGCGCCCCGTTGGTGTAGAAGAAAAGCGGCCGGGAAACCGCGTAGGCCCCGGAACGGACGCTCTCCTCGTTGGGAAGCACCGGGCCGGTCTGGCCGGAGGCCTGAACGCCAAGGGTTTTTATCGTGCCTCTTGCCTCCGCGGCAAAGCCCAGGCCCACATAGGCGATGGCCCCACGGTCGGCGGCCACGGCCTGCACCAGGGCGGAGGTGCCGGGCAGCAGCCGGGCGGAATTGCTGAAATCCTCTTTGTTCAGAACATGTTCCTGGAAGAAGACAAAGGTGCCGGAGCTGGACTCGCGGGACAAGAGCAGAATTGGTTTGTCTGGCCCGCCGACCTCCTTCCAGTTTGAGATCTTGCCCGTGTAGATCAGGCGCAACTGGTCAATGGTCAGGCTGTTCACCTGGTTTTCCGGGTGGACGATCAGAACGATGCCATCGCGGGCTACCGGGATTTCCACCGGGGAAACCTTGTTTGCCTCGGCCTGCTTCTGCTCCTTTTCCTTCATCCCCCTGGAGGCAGCGCAGATATCGGTGGTGCCGTTGATCAGGGCGGCGATGCCGGTGCCGGAACCGCCGCCGGTCACGGAGATGTCCGTTTCGGCATTACTTTTCATGAATTCTTCCGCCCAGGAACTTACCAGGTGGACCATGGTGTCGGAGCCCTTGATGGAAAGGGCCTGGACGGGCGCGGCTTGTTGCGAGGTCTTAGAGTCGCAGCCGGTTATGGTGATCAGGAGCAACAGGGCCAGGGCAATTTTTTTCATGCTCTTCTCCGTGCGCGGTGGGCACAATGGTTGGTGGAAAGGGGAAGGGGTGAAGTTGGGATCGATAATTTTCTGCGCTTACCGATGCCCGGACGAATCAATTACTACACAGACCCGATACCAGAAATCCCAGGTGTTTGCCAGCATAAAATTAGGGCAGGATTGCCTTGCTCGCCTGCAAAAATTGGTATGCGCCGATGGCCGGCAAAAATTATTCGGTGATCTGGTTGGGCAAATCAGTTGACGGCTTGCGATGGCTGCGCAGCATGAAATAGAGGACCGGCACCGCCATGCGGCTGATCAGCAGCGAGGCGATCTCCCCGAACATCAGCGAAATGGCCAGTCCCTGAAAGATCGGGTCAGCCAGGATCACCGAAGCCCCGACCACTACAGCCAGGGCGGTGAGGAGCATGGGCCGGAAACGGATGGCCCCGGCCTCCACCACCGCTTCCGCAAGCGGCAGGCCGTGGCTGACCCGCAGCTCGATGAAGTCCACCAGGATGATGGAGTTGCGGACCACTATTCCGGCCCCGGCCATGAAGCCGATCATGGAGGTGGCGGTAAAAAAGGCGCCGAAAGCCCAGTGGGCCGGGAGAATACCGATCAGCGAAAAGGGGATGGCGGCCATCACTACGAGGGGCACGGTGTAATCCTTGAACCAGCCCACCATGAGCATGTAGATGAGGATCATCACCGCGCAGAAGGCCAGGCCCAGATCCCGGAAAACCTCCAGGGTGATGTGCCATTCACCGTCCCACTTGATCGCTGGTTCCAGCTCGGAAAAGGGCTGTTGGAGATTGTAGAGGGCGATGGCTTTCCGGCTGCCCCCGTATTCCCGGCCATCCAGTTCGGCAAGCTTTTTGTTCAAAGCGAAAATGGCGTAGGCCGGGCTTTCCGCCGCCCCGGCTACGTCGGCTGTCACGTAGATAACCGGTTTGAGGTTTTTGCGGTATATGGGCTGGTCAATGGGCGTCTCGCTGACTGTGACCAGTTCCCGCAGGGGCACCAAGGGGCCGGTCGGATTCAGGCCGGAACGGAGTTGGAGGTTCAGGATGCTTTCCACCCGAGCCCGTTGTGCCAGCGGCAGCTCCAGGACGAGATTGATCTCCTCCTTGTCATCCGGCTGGTGAAAAAGACCGATGCTCAATCCCTTGCCCGCCAGATCAACGGCCTGGCTGATCTCGCCTGCGGAAATGCCGTTGAGGGCGGCTTTTTCCTTGTCCACCGCGATGACGGTTTTGAATCGTTCCGCCTCGCGGTACCAGTCAACATCGACTACCCCCTCCGTATCGGTGAGGAGTTTCTTTACCCGGGCCGCCAGCTTCAACCGTTGGGCATCGGTCTGGCCATAGATCTCGGCTACCAGGGTTTGCAGTACCGGCGGCCCCGGCGGCACCTCGGCCACGGCCACGGCGGCTCCGTATTTTTTAGCAATGGCTGCGACCTTGGGCCGGATGCGTTTGGCGATCTCGTGGCTTTGGGCCTTGCGCTCGTCCTTGGGCAACAGGTTGATCTGGATATCCGCCAGGTTGGCGCTGCCGCGCAGGTAGTAATGGCGGACCAGGCCGTTGAAATTGTAGGGCGCGGCAGCCCCGGCGTAGACCTGATAATTGATCACCTCCGGTTCCCGGCTTACAAGCGCGGCCATCTCCCTGGCTGCCTGGGTGGTCTCTTCCAGGGTGGCTCCTTCCGGCAGGTCGAGGATGATCTGAAATTCGCTTTTGTTGTCAAAGGGCAGCATCTTGACCTTGACCAGCCCGAAGTAGACCATGGCGCAGGAGGCGAGGAGCAGAGCGACGATGCTCAGAAAAAAGATCAGCCGCCAGCGGGCCTGCGCCAGGAGCGGTTCCATGGCCCGATGATAGAGACGGGTGAAGAAATCATTCGGGGCGTGGTCATGGTCTGTTATGACCGGCTGAGCTGCGGTCGGGGAACCGGCTGGGCTGATCTTTTTTTTCAGCACCCGGACGGCGGCCCAGGGCGTAACGGTGAAGGCGATGATCAGCGAAAAAAGCATCGCCGCGGAGGAGCCGATGGGGATCGGCCGCATGTATGGCCCCATCAGACCGCCGACAAAGGCCATGGGTAAAATGGCGGCGATCACCGCCCAGGTGGCGAGGATGGTCGGATTGCCCACCTCGCCTACCGCCTCGATGGCAATAGCGAGTAGCGGCTTTTCCTGATTCTCCGGCAAGCGGAGATGGCGGACGATGTTTTCCACCACTACGATGGCATCGTCCACCAGGATGCCGATGGAAAAGATCAGGGCGAAGAGGGTAATGCGGTTCAGGGTGTAGCCGTACAGATAGAAAAGCAGCAGGGTCAGGGCCAGGGTGGAGGGGATGGCGAGGATAACGATGAGCGACTCCCGCCAGCCCAGGAAAAAAAGGATGAGCAAGGTCACCCCGAAAACGGCGATGCCCATGTGCAGCAGTAGCTCATTGGATTTTTCCGCCGCGGTTTCGCCATAATTTCTGGTCACGCTGACGCTGACCTCACTGGGGATGAGGGTGCCCTTGAGGGTCTCGACCTTGGCCAGCACCGATTCCACCACCTGTACGGCGTTTGCTCCGGGCCGTTTGGCCAGCGAAATGGTTACGGCCGCCTCTTCCGCTTCCCCCCTGCCCGAGCCGAAAAGCACATAGCTGCTCACCTCTTCCGGGCCATCGACCACCCTGGCCACCTCGTCGAGATACACCGGCTTGTTGCCGTAAACGCCGACGACGAGGCGGCCGACCTCTTCGGCCGAGGTGAGAAAGCGGCCGGTTTGCAGGAGGATTTCCTGGTTCCGGGCTTGCAGGGTGCCGGAGTACGATTGCAGATTAGCCTGTTGCAGCTTCGGGATGATCTCCGTCGCGGTCAAGCCGCGGGCGGCAAGCCGCGCCGGATCGAAAAGAACCCGCAACTGCCGCCGCACCCCACCGATCAGTTTGGTCTCGGCCACCTCGGGGATGTTTTTGACCGCATCGTCAAGCTGGGCCGCGAGACGCCGGAGGGTGTAGTGATCGTAGCGCGAGCTGTGCAGAGTCAGGGCGAGTACCGGCACATCATCAATGGTGTGCGGCTTGACCAGCGGCGGCAGGATGCCGTGGGGGATACGGTCGAAATTGGTGGCCAGCTTCTGGTTGAGCCGAACGATGGCATCTTCCATTTTTTCGCCCACATAGAAACGAGCGATCAGCAGGCTCTGGCCCGGCATGGAGGTGCTGTAGATGTATTCGATTCCCGGGATTTCGTAGAGGAGTTTTTCCATGGGGATGGAAAGCCGTTGTTCTACCTCCTTGGGGGTTGCGCCGGGCATGGCGACCATGATGTCGATCATCGGCACCTTGATTTGCGGTTCCTCTTCGCGGGGCAGCATGGCGACGGCCATGACCCCGAGGAGAAGGGAGGCGATGATCAGGATGGGGGTCAGCCTGGAGGCAATGAAAACCGAGGCTAGCCTGCCGGCAAAATCTTGTTGTTTGCTGGATGGTTGTTTCATCACTGCACGATCCGCACGGCTTGTCCCTCAACAAGCCGCTCGCCTCCCTGGATCACAATCTGCTCTCCGGCATTGAGACCGGCAAGGATCTCAACCTGACCTTCCCGGTGTTCGCCGCTGCGCACCAGACGCAGCCGGGCCGTCCCGTTGTCCGCTACAAAAAGGCGCTCCATCTGGCCAAAGCTCGACAGCGCTGTCTCCGGCACCAGGAAGGCGGTGAGCCCGGCGGCTCCGGGAAGGCGCACCCGCGCATATTGCCCGGGCTGCAAGGCTGCTGCGCCTGAGAGCCTGATTTTCACCAGGGCGGTGCGGGAGGCAGGGTCAGCTGCCGGAGCGATCTCGGCCACGGTGCCGGTCTGGGAAAATCCGGCCGCTGGAACCGTAACGGCCAGAGGATCACCCTTTTTTATTTTCAAGGCCAGCCCCTCCGGAGCCGCCGCAACCACCTGCAACCGTTCCGTATTTTCCAGGACCAGGAGAGGGGTGCCTGGGGTGGCCAGCTCGCCGGCATTGGCCATTTTCTGGGAGATGATGCCGGCAAAGGGGGCGGTGATCAGGGTGTAGCCGCGCATGGCCCTGGCTTCGCGCACCCCGGCCTCCGCCACCCGGAAGGCCTCTTCCAGGGATTTGACGGTTTCTCTGGTGGAGGCGTCTTTTTCCAGCAGTCGTTTTTCCCGCGCATGGTTTCTTTGCGCCTGGGCAAGCTGCGCTTCGGCCTGCGACAATCGGGCCGTGGTTTCTTCGGCGTTGATCCTAATCAAAAGGGCACCTTTTTTCACCACCGAGCCAAGGGCCACCGGCATCTCCGTGATGGTCCCGGTTATTCTGGCGGCGATGGTCGCCTTCCGAACCGACTCAACAACGCCGGGAACCTCGTTTTGCCGCAGGCTTGCCTGGCCGGCCACGGTGATCACCCGGACCTCGGCAACGGGGAGCGGCGGCTTGGCCGCGCCCTGGTGGGCGGACTCCTTGCAGCCGGCAGCGGTGATGAGCGAAAATAAGAGAAGCGCGGAAAAAAGATGTTTATAAGACATGGTTTGCTTTCCTGTTTCAGGGCTTACTGAAGAGTTACGCTCTGGGTAGTTTTAGTCATTTCCGGCCTTGCGCTGGAAGTTACACTGGGAGTCTCGTCTTTTTCAGGCTGGGGTTCGCCGGAGTCTTCCGGGAATTGGGGCAAGCCAAGGGCGCGCCGCAAGTCGGCAACGGCAAGGCGCCGGGAGGTTTCCGCCACTATGCGCCGCACCAAGGCGTCGGTCAGCCGGTTTTCCACCTCGAGGAGATTCGCGGAAAGCAGCTTCCCTTCTGTAAAGCGGAGCCGATTGATGCGGGCGCTTTCCCGTGCCTGGGCCACGCTTTTTTCCGTAACCTGCAAGCGCTGGCCGGCGTCCAACAGGGCAAATTCCGCTTGTTTCACCTCAAGGGTGATGGCCAGCTCGGTCTTGCGCTTTCGCTCCTGTGCTTCGGTAAGCAAGGCAGAGGCCCGGGCAATCTCGGCGGCTGTCCGGCCTCCCTCGGCAAGGGTGTATTGCAATTTGACCCCGGCTTGCCAGGAGTCGCCAGAGCCATCCGTGACATAGCCCTTGTCCGCCTCGTATCCGGCATAGCCTTCCAGGGAGGGATAATGGCCGCCCTGAGCTTGCCGGACCCGGGCCTTGGCCGCCAGGATCAGGGCTGCCATGCTTTTCAGCTCGTAACGCTGGTCCGGTGCTGTAGACTGCGGAACCTCCTGGGCATTATCCTGGGCAAAATCGAGGAGTAACGGGCCATCGTGAAGTCCCAGCAGGCTGAGGAAGATCCTGCGGCTCAGCTCAAGGCTGTGCCGGGTCTGGCTCAAATTTTCCTGCGCCTTGGCCTGCTGCACCTCCAGATCAAGGAGATCGGCTTTGAGTAAAACCCCTTCCTGGTAGCGGGCCTGGGCTACGGCCAAGGAAGCGCTGATCGCGGCTACCGCCGATTGCCGGGCCTTGATCAGCTCTTCTGATTGAATGATGAGGTGAAAGGTGCGAACCACCTCAAAGGCAAGCTGGGCCTGCACGGCATTAAGCTCCATTTGGGAGGATACCACCTGAGCCTCGGCGGCCCTCAGCCCGGCCAGATCGCGGCCGCCGTTGAAAAATCGATAGCCAAGCCGGACCCCCAGGTTCAGGGAGTCGGTGCGGCCGGGATTGTTGAAATCGATGGTTGGGCTGAAGGCCCCCTGATTCAGGATATTGCCGAAGGAGTACATGGGATTGTTGGTCTGGTCGTAGCGGGAGTTCAGATCGAGCCTCGGGTAAAACGAGGATTTTTCCATAGTGATGGCGGCCTGGGCCGCTTCGATCCGATTTTTACCCATTCGGCTGTCCGGATTGTTTTTTATGGCAAAACGCACCGCCTGGCGGACGGTCCAGACCTCCGGCGTCGTCGTGGCATCATTGCTTCCGGCGGCGGCCTGAGAAAGAACGGCCATGAACTGGAGGGCCAGGCAAACAAGTCCGATCCTGAGCCAATAGGCAAGAAAAAAGCCGGAATTTTTGGGAGGTGTTGTTCGTTGGCGCATGGTTCCAAGGTCTCTTTTTTGTAAGCCACCCGAGGCGGGCCTAGTATGTATGGTATTTAATCATATACTTAATAATCAAATTATCCGCCACAGTTTTTTGCCGGCTTTTCAGAACCATTTTTTCTTTTTAAAGTAGATCAGCATGGCACCGGCTGTTGCCGCCATCAGCAGGAGGGCAAAGGGGTAGCCGAAATACCAGTTTAGTTCCGGCATGTTGAAGGGGCTTTGGCTGGTATTGAAATTCATGCCGTACAGTCCGGCGATGAAGGTGAGGGGGATAAAGATCGCCGCGAAGATGGTCAGCACCTTCATCACCTCGTTCAGCCGGTTGCTCACCGAGGAAAGATAAATGTCGATCATGCCCGAGATGATATCCCGGAAGGTTTCCACCGTGTCGAGCACCTGGACGGTGTGATCGTAGAGATCCTTGAGATAGACCCGGATCGCCTCTCCCATGAACGCGGTCTCATCCCGCTGCAGCCCGTTGATTATCTCCCGGAGCGGCCATACCGACTTGCGGAGCAGAATCATCTCTCTTTTCAGGAAGTGAATGTCCTGCAGGGTTTCCGGGGAGGGCGCGGCAATCAGTTCTTCTTCCAGATCCTCGACCTCTTCGCCGATTTTTTCCAGCACGGAAAAGAAGTTGTCCACCACCCGATCGAGCAGGGAATAGAGCAGGTAATCGACCCCCATTTTTCGGCTGCGCCCCTTGTTGCCCTCAAGCCTGGCCAGCACTTCGTCAAAAATATCGTCGTTTTTTTCATGAAAGGTGAGCAGGTAGTTGGGGCCGAGCACGAAGCTGATCTGCTCCATGCTCATTCCCTTGTTTGCCTCGTCATAGTTGATCAGGTTGATGACCAGGAACAGATAATCGTCGTAGTGATCAATCTTCGGGCGTTGGCCGGTATGGAGAATATCCTCGATGGTCAGGGGGTGCAGGCCGAAACCGAGGCAGAACCTGTCCACCGCTTCAGCGTCGTGCAGGCCGTGGACCCTGATCCAGGTGTTGCCGGGGGTGTCTTTCAGCAGGTGGAAATCGTCAAGCCGGACCGGGGTGCTGAGGGAAAGGTTCTCGGCATCGTAGGCGACCATGTCCAGACCGAAATTTTCCGCAACCTTTTCGCCGATGAACACGGGGCTGCCCGGAGGAAGCCCGGTTTTCCGCGAGGTGGTTCTAACAAGTTTCAGCATGTCTGGTTTCCGCGAATGGAGGATGAGGTCTCAAAGGCAAAAATAAACCCGATGGTTGTCAACAGGATACCACATCTAATTGCCTTCCGTGAACCAATCGGCCGCCAGACACTAATATCTGCTTTTCAAGATGATGAAAACTTGCTTGCTGATTTCAGGAGTCGTTTAGAAGCAACATGGCCATTTATGTCGCCTTACTGTACAGCTCCTTATGTCATCTGGCAGCCTAGAACGGCCATGCTATTTTTTGACAATGGCTTAGCTGAATAATTTCCATGGCAAGAAATATTATGGTAAGCTGGCCATGGCGGGCCGGTGAATGTCCCCGGTGACCGGCATCTGTCGTGCCATAAGAAAAAACTTATCCCCATCGAGATCATGACACTATCCCTTCCCTCCTGGCTCACTCTTCCTGTGCTGGTTTTTTTCTACAAGCCCCTGGTCCGAATTTTTCCGAAGTTAGACAAAGACGCCTATGTTCGCACGGTCGTGCGGGCCGGGAACCGGTTCTTTCGCCAGAGGTTTGTCCGGACGCCCTATGGCGAAAGGATGCTTTTTTTACCCTACTGCCTGCGGGCCGAAGGGTGCGCTACGGTTATCGACCCGGAAAAAGGTTTGTTGTGCCAGGCCGACTGCCGCCTCCCCTGTCGTTTGCGGGAGATGCGGGAAATGGCTTTGGCCTTGGGTTATGGGGACGTTTCCGTGGTGGTCAGCGGCAAGCTGCACAAGAAAGACGGCATGTTGCGCAGCCGGGATTTTCTGGTGCGCAGCATCGGGCAGCGCCAGCCGCGCGCAGTGCTGGGCTGTCTGTGTACCTATGACCTGCGGGAGAAATATCTGCGCTCCGCCAATGTCTCGCGCGAGGGCTCGCTGGGGGGGCATGGACTAAAAGTGATCCCCCAGGTGTGTCTGCTTGATGGCTGCAACTGCCGGAAAAGTTCCGTGGACTGGCAGGAGCTTGAGGCGCTCATCCGGGCGAAGGACTGAGAGAGCCCTCCCTATCCGGCCAAGGAGAACCTGCCATGGAACTGTATGCCTTCAAGCCATTCCTCTATTGGGGTGGAGTCGCCTTTTTTCTGCTCTGCGAACACTATTTTTCCTACCGGGCGCCCACCGTGCCCCGCCCCAGGCGCTGGCTTGCCAATCTGCCTTTGTCCATCCTGAACGGGACGATCTATCATCTGTTGTACACCAGCGCCATTGTCGCCCTGATTCTCGCCGGCCAGGAGAAAAATACCGGCCTGCTCAATGCCTGGATCTTGCCCGACTGGCTGAAGGTTGTCGCCGGCATCCTGATCCTGGATTTCTTCATCTACCTCTGGCATCTGCTCACCCATGAGCTGCCTTTTCTCTGGCGGTTTCACCGGGTTCACCATTGCGATCTGAACATGGATGTGACCACGGCCAACCGTTTTCATCTGGGCGAGTTCCTTTTCACCGGCCTGATCAGGATGGCGGTGATTTATACCTTCGGCATTTCCTTGTTCGCTTATATCCTCTTTGAAATCATGGTGAACCTCTCCGTGCAGTTTCACCACAGCAGCATCCGGGTGGAGGGCTGGTTTGAGCGAATGTGGGTGCTTCTCTTTGTGCCGCCTTTTCTGCACCGCATTCATCATTCGGTGCGGATCAGGGAGCGAGACGCCAATTACGGGGTGATTTTTTCCATCTGGGATCGGCTGCTGGGCACCCTGATTACTGAGGTGGCGCAGGAAAAAATCGTCATCGGCATTGGTTCGCACCGGGAAATCGAGCAGCTTGGTTTCTGGCGGTTGCTGGCGATGCCCTTCACTCGCAATACCCCGTGAAGACAGGCGGCCGAAACGGGAAACAAAATATGGTAAGCGATCACAGGGCACGACATCTGCTTTGTTATCGGCCTGTTCGCCTATCCTGTGATCAGTAACAAAATAAGGGGTGCTCATGAACTGGAAGAATCTTTTTTCGCCGGGCAAGGAATTAAGTGCGGCCCAGGCCAGGGAGTATATGGAGGCGCGGGGGGCGGAGGCATATCAACTGCTGGATGTCCGGCAGCCCAAGGAGTATGAGGCGGGGCACCTGGCCGGGGCCATCCTCATCCCGCTCAAGGAGTTGCCGGGAAGGCTTGCCGAGCTGGAAAAAGAAAAGCCGGTCATAGTCTATTGCGCCGTGGGCGGTCGAAGCAAGGCCGCGTCCCAGCTGCTGGCCGGTCAGGATTTTGCCGATGTTTACAATATGATCGGAGGGATAAAGGCCTGGCAGGGAGATCAGGCCAAAGGGCCGGAAGAGGCGGGCCTGGAGTTTTTTACCGGTCTGGAAGAATATGAGGATGGGGTTAGTCTGGCCTATGCCATGGAAAACGGCTTGCAGGAATTCTACCGGCTTATGGCCGAGGGGACGCAAGACGGGGAGGAGCGGCAACTCTATCTACGGTTGATGGGCTTTGAGGACAAGCACCAGGCCCGGCTCCTTGCCGAGTACCGGCAGGCGCACGGCCCGGAGGCCATGCCGGCCAAAGGTATGGCCGGACTCATGGAGGGCGGCGGCAGGGTGCAGGATTTACTTGCCCAGGTCGAAGACCACCGGCACAGCAAGCGGGATATCCTGGAGCTGGCCATGGCTCTTGAGACCCAGGCCCTTGACCTGTACAGCCGCATGGGACAGAAGAGTGCCCAACCGGAGGTTCGGGCGCTTTTTCTGCGCCTGGCCGACGAGGAAAAAGCGCATCTCGCCTATCTGGCCGAGGCGCTGGACAAGGTGCTGTAGTATATCGGAGATTTGTAAGCGGTCACAGGGCACCACATGTTGTCGGCACTTCTGCCGACGATTGACAGCGGCGATCGGTCCGGCTCACGTACAAAAGTACGCATCGCCGTCCCGCTTGCCGCAATCTGCGGCACCCTGTGACCGCTATTCCGTGGTTATTTGACTTCCGGGGCACTCCCCCGTGATCGGTTACGGAGATTTTAAATGGTTACTTTATTGCGAGGTATTCTGGTGCTGGTGCTTGCCCCCATTCTCACCGGGTTGGTCAGTATCTCCGCCATCATCATGGTTTTCATCTTCCGGCGTTCGGAGGCTGAGATTCAGGTCCTCCCCCGCACTTTGGGCAGGGTTGTCGCCTGGCTCAGCGGGGTGTCGGTCAGTCTGACCGGCAGTGAGCTGCTTGAACCGGGGGTGCCCTACATCTTTGCCGCCAACCATCAGAGTCAGTTTGACATTTTTGCGCTCCAGGGTTATCTGGGCTTTGATTTCCGCTGGCTGCTCAAGCTGGAGCTTTTCAAAATCCCCGTGTTCGGCAAGGCCATGCAGCTGGCCGGGTATATTCCGGTGGATCGGGCGCATGGCCGCAAGGCGCTCCAGAGTCTGGACGAGGCGGCCAGGCGTATTGCCGGGGGTACCTCGGTCGCTATCTTTCCCGAGGGCACCAGAAGCCCGGACGGCCGGCTTGGCCAGTTCAAGGCCGGGGCCATTGTCCTGGCGATCAAGGCCGGGGTGCCGGTGGTGCCGGTGGCCATTATCGGCACCCATCAGGTTTTGCCCAAGGGCAGGCTCTTGGTCAGACCGGGTCGGGTGGAGATCCGGGTGGGCGCGCCCATTGCCACCCGCGAGTACACCGTCAAGCAGAAGCAGGAGCTGGCCGAGCGGTTACAGGGTAAGGTTGCGGAATTACTTGGTAATTGATGGATAAGGACTGCCGGGCAATACCCGGCTAATGACTGAGAAGCGGCGGGAAAACGTAATCGTTCACCAAGGGCACCCAATTTCAGGTAACCCAGGGACTGTAAGCGTTCAGCAGTGCCGCAGATGCGCGTGTCAGTCGTCGGCAGAAGTGTCCGACCAAGAGGCCTGCTCGCTATACATACGGTATGCGGACCAGGCCGATGACAAAGCAGATGTGGTGCTTGAACGCTTACGGGAAAACAAGGCGGCCGGCGGAGGAATCCAGCTGCGCCACGGCACCCATGGGTAGGATCTGGTTTCTGCTCCCGTGCCCGCAGGGGAAGTTAGCCCAGATCGGAATGGGCCGGTGGGCCAGCAGTTCAAGAGCCCGCTGCCAGATGGCTTCCCGCTCGCCGCATTGGTCAAAATCCCCCAGGATCAGCGCGGCGATCTGCTCCAGCCGACCTGCGGCCGCGAGGTGGGTGAGCAGCCGGTCGATGCGGTAGGGAGCTTCGCCGATATCCTCCAGGACAACAATGCTGTCCCGCCAGTCCGGTTCAAAGGGGGTGCCGATCAGGTGGGCCAGACTGGTGAGGTTGCCTGGCAAAAGCCTCCCTTTGGCCTGGCCTCCCTTGAGGATTTCCAGCCCCTTCATTTTGAGCTCCGGTCTTGGTCGGCCCGTGAGCAGATCGAAAAAACCCTCCTGCGAATCTCGGTCGCTCCGGGCCAGGGTGTTGAGCATGGGGCCGTGGAAGGTGACGAGTCCGGTTTTTTGCCGGATTGCGGTGAGCAGGACCGTGAGGTCGGAAAAACCGATGAGTATTTTCGGCTGCTCCCGGATAAGGTCAAAATCCAGGCCGGGCAGGAGCCGCAGGCAGCCGTATCCGCCGCGCACCGCCAGGATGGCCTTTACCTCCGGGTCGCGCCAGAGCTCGTGCAGCTCGGCCAGCCGTTCCTGGTCGGTTCCGGCCAGGTAATCGTGGTGCCGGAGAATGTCGTTTTGGTATCTAGTTTTGAAGCCCAGTTCGTGAAGGATTTTCAGTCCGGCGCTAAAATCACTTTCGTTGCGCACCGGTCCGGCCGGGGCGATAATGCCGACGGTATCCCCTTTTTTCAGGGGGGCGGCGAAGATGGGTTTAGGGGCTGTTAAGGGATAAATTGTGTTGTTTAGTTTGTTCATTTACAGCCCCTTATGCCGCACATCTTATTTTTCAATCGAGGTTGTTGGTGAAAAACGGCTTAATTGTTGCGTTCATGGAGTAATTGCAGGCCGGTGAGGGTGAGCATGGGATCAACGTGATCGATGCTGGTGGTGTATGGGGCAATGAGGTTAGCCATGCCGCCGGTTGCCACTGATTGCGGGAGTTCCGGATCCATCTGCTCCCGCAGGCGACGGATAAGGCCGTCCACCATGCCGCCATAGCCGAAGAGGATGCCGGACTTGATAGCGGCCACGGTATTGGTGCCGATGGCCGAGTCAGGTGGAATGGAGATGTCAACCTGGGGCAGCTTGGCGGTGCGGCTGCCCAGGGCCTCCATGGCAATGGACAACCCCGGAGCAATGGCGCCGCCCAGGTATTCCCCGGCGGCGGAAACGCAGTCCCAGGTGATGGCGGTGCCAAAATCAACGACGATTAGGGCGCACTTGAACCTGTCATAGGCAGCCACGGCATTGACCAGGCGGTCGGCTCCGATCTCCGCGGGGTTGTCGATCAGAACCGGCATGCCGGTCTGCAACGTATCCGAGCCGATCACCAGCGGCGTGGTGTTCAGGTAGCGGGTGGCAAAGGCTGCCCAGGCGGCCTGCATCGTCGGTACCACACTGGAGATGATCGTGTCGGAAATATCGTTGAAGCGGAGTCCTTCCATGGTAAAGAGGGTATGGAAGATGGCGGCCAGCTCATCAACCGTACTGCTCTTGCCGGTTTTTACCCGCCAGTGACAGCGAAGCTTCTGGCCGGTGAAAACCCCGATCACCATGTGGGTATTGCCGATATCAACTGCCAGCAGCATGGAAGACTCCCTGGTTGGGGTGAGGAAAGCTGTTATTATGGATGAATGTCAAGACTGTACCAGAGATCAGGGCAGGCTGTCCATGCTCTTGGCTGCCTCGGAGAAAAACTTTGTCTGGTCAGCGGGGGGGGGGGTGATGAATTTCCGTCGAAAAACACGCATGGATGGAGTACTGTCTCTGGCGTAAAGGAGTTTGGCCAATGCACGAATATATCCAGGTTACCACCACGGTCGCCACCGAGGAGCAGGCCGGGGCTATTGCCGGGTTGTTAGTTGAGCGGCGGCTGGCTGCCTGTGTCCAGGTGATCGGCCCCATGACCAGCCATTATCGCTGGCAGGGGAAGATCGAGGCGGCCGGGGAATATCTCTGTCTTGCCAAAAGCCGCGCGGCACTTTATTCTGAAATCGAGGCGGCGATCAAGGCGATTCATCCCTATGAGGTTGCGGAGATTGTCGCCGTACCTATAATTGCCGGGAGCAGGGAGTATCTGGCCTGGCTGACCGCCGCGGTCAAGGAGCCTTCTTGAGCATGGACGGAGAGCAGCCGAAAAAGGCGGGGCGCCGTCGGGGCCCCAATGAGTTCAGGTGCCATTGCTGTCGGCGGAAATTGCCCTTCTGCTGGAACTGCCCCTGTGGCTTTCAGATCTGTGATGACTGTTTCCGGGAAAACATATGGGGACTCAGCAATGGCCCGACCTGGGTCTGTCCGGATTGCGGCAGGATAAGGATGATGTGATTTTTGCCCGCACCCAAGGCAGAGCAGGGGCGGCGATAAAAAAAATGGGGAAGATGAATATGGGTAACAAGCGGGAGAGCCGGCGGTGCCGGAGGTTTCCGGTGAAGGACGGGGTTATTGCCCTTGATTCCGTGTATGGCGAAATCATTGACATGAGTTTCGGCGGCTTGTCTTTCCGCTACACGGCTTATGACGACATGGTCACGCAACCGGCGGAGTTCGGCATTATCTTTGGAGGTGAGGAGCTCATTTTTGAAGCTCTTCCCCTTACCAATGTCACGGATATCGGTGAAGCGGCAGGGGCTGAAGGAGAAACGGGCGAGATCAGGCGCCGGGGGATGGCCTTTGGCGATCTTGTCCCGGAGCAGATCGTAACTCTGGCGCATTTTATTAGGCAGTTTTCCCTGAGGAAATAGCAACTCGTCCAGCTTTTACCGAGCTTCGGCTTGCGGACCGGCAGTTGCATGCCTGGTAAGATAACGGTCCAACTGGTTGGCAAACGCCTGAAGATGAACCTTGTTCAAGACCGATGGTCCGCCGGTAATGGCGCCGGTTGAGCGTAGCTCGTCCATGAAATCCCGGCGCGCCAGATGTTCTTGGATGGTGTCTGGGGTATAGAGGGTGCCCCGCGGATTCAGGGCGGTGGCTGCGGCCGCGACCACTTCGGCCGCGAGGGGAATATCTGCGGTGATCACCAGATCGCCTGGGGCAAGGCTGTCGATGATCAGGGCATCCGCGACATTGAAGCCGGACTTGACCTGCACCGCCCTGATAAACGGGGAGCGGGGAATCTTCAGGCAGTGGTTCGCCACCAGGATACTTTCTACCCGCACCCGGTCCGCGGCCCGGAAAAGAATCTCCTTTACCGGGCCGGGACAGGCATCGGCATCAATCCAAATACGCATGCGGTGAGCGGTTCCTGCCGACTTTCATCCAAGACGTTGTCAATCTTCCCCCATGTCGAATTCCATCATTTCGCTGGCCAGCCCGAGAAAAACTCCCAGCGAATCGGATAGATTCTTCACGATCTGGCTGTGCGTCAGTTTTTCCTCAACGGTTTTGGCTTTTGCCATTGCTTTGATGGCTATGCTCAATTCTTTTGCCAAGCCATCCAAAATTTTTTCCGGGTCCATATCGTCTTCCTTTCGGTGATGGTAAGCGCTGTGTCAGGGGCTTTTCTCCGGCTAGGCCAGAGGGGGCGGCGTCATCACGGGAATGACGGCCGAAGCCCTCGGCGGGTATTATTTCTGGATCACCCATCTGCCGTTATTGTCCCGGCAGGCAGTGGAGACTACCTTTTCCGGGCGCCCGTCCACGGTGGCGAGGATTTCCGCTTCCCGGCATACCCGGCCGGACGGTTGTTTATAGGCAGGCCTTGGCGTCACGGCGTATGAGCGGTGGGTGTCCGGGTTGACCCATTCGCTGCGCTGATTGGAAGGCGCAGTCTCGTATACATCATTGAGCCGTGCCTGGTCGTTTTTGTCCATCTCGTTGCCAACGATATAGCCCAACAAACCACCTACCGCCGCGCCGAGCAGGGTTCCTCCGGTGCTGCGGCCGATGGCCTGCCCGGCAATGGCGCCGGTTGCCGCGCCTATAGCCGCGCCGCTTGTCCCTCTCGAGGTTGTGGTGGCGCACCCTGAGATGATCAGCATGAAAATGATCGCCACCGCCGCCAGTTGTAACCCATGTGTTTTCTGCATTACCGTCTCCTTAGCTTTTTTGTCATTGGCTTGACCCGAATACTAAATGTATGGCGGACCCGCCTTTTTTACGCATTTGCGGCAGTAGCGAAGCAGCGCTGTTGCCTACAAAAAAATTATATAACGGTTAATGCCAAGCGTCAATGGGGGGGAACTTGTCTGAATATGGCATTTGACCGGAAAAGGTGCGGTGTTCCTTGGTCTGGCCGGAAAGCAGCAGCGAAAAATTCAGGAGCAAGGCGGGAGCTTCTAGCCGGCAACAAATCAGGTCTTGCTCCGGAAGAGATGATGGGCTAGCGGGCCTTTGCCTTTGCCGAGGCCCAGGCTGGCGCTCTGACGCAGGACAGTATCCATAAAAGCCACAGCCTTGAAAAAAGCGTCCTGGTAGTTGCCTTTAAGCAGGTGGTAGGCAGCAAAGGCTGAGGCAAAGGTGCAGCCGGTGCCGTGGGTGTTTCTGGTGGCGAGCCGTGGATGCTTGGCCGTGAGGATCTCCTGGCCTGATTCCTGCCGGAGAATCAGGAAATCCTCCACCTCCCCGGCCTGTTTGTTGATATGCCCCCCGGTGAGCACAATGGCCCGGAGCTTTGAATAGCGGGCAAGCAGAACGGTTGCCGCCGCCAGCGCCTCTTGAACCGTTTCCAGGCTTCGATCCGCAAGGGTTGCCAGCTCGGGGAGGTTGGGGGTCAGGACCGTGGCGGTTTGGAGCAGGGCTTGCAGGCCGGGATTTCTCCCGGTCTTCCGGAAAAGCGTGTGGCCGTCGCTTGCCGCCAGCACCGGATCGCAGATGATCTCACCGGAAAAATCGTCCAGGGCCTCGGCCATTGCCCCGGCGATTTCATCGGTGCCCATCATCCCGGTCTTGATGTGGCTGACAGGCAGATCGGCCAGAACCAGCTGGATCTGGTTTTTGACAAATTCCGGGGCAATGGGCAGGCAGGAGGCGACGCCGAGGCTGTTCTGGGCGGTCAGACAGGTGATCGCCGCCCCGCCATAGACGCCGATGGCGGTGAAGGTCTTGAGATCCGCCTGAATCCCGGCCCCGCCTGAGGGATCGGAACCGGCAATGCTCAGGATCGCCTGCCCGGCATGCCGATTCTGAAGGTTGTCTTCCGTGGCCATGGGGAGAGGGTCCGGCTCAGGCACAACCGCAGTCGTGGCTCGGGGTGCAGCCGCCCGTGCCGCAACCGCAGCCACCACCCTCGGCGGCCGGGGTGTCGATGGAGAGCAGGGTGATCTGGTAGGTGATATCCTGACCGGCCAGCGGATGATTGAAATCAATGGTCACTGTTTCCTCGCTAACCGTGAGCACCGTGGCCGGAACCTTGTGTTGCCGGCCATCGTGTTCCATATCCATGCCGAGGATTATCCCCGGAGCGATGGGCTGGCCGGCAAAACCCTGACGGCTCACGGTCATGATCAGGTCTTCATTTTTCAGGCCATAGGCATCCTTGGCCGCTACGGTGATGCTTTTGCTTTCCTTGGCAGCCATGCCCAGCACCGCCTGCTCGAAGGCGGGCAGCACACTGCCGGCCCCAAGCTGGAATTGCAGGGGGCCGGTGTCATGAGAAGAATCAAATTTTTCTCCGGTGGAGAGAAGTCCATCGTAGATGATGGTGACGGCATCGTTTTCGGAAACTCGCTGCATGGGGCGTTACTCCTCTGTTCAGTTACGGTAGTATTGTTTGCAGATATAGGCAAGGGCCGGGGTCAGGATCGGCCGGACGATAGCCACCACTTGAGGCCAAGCAACAGCAACGGGGCCAGATGAAAAAAAAGGTCAAAAATGTCAAGGGGACGGTTAAGTTGGCCGTTTTTCAGCATGAGGATCTTTTCCACTACATGCGGCATGGGATGAAACGGCGCCAGCAGCATGAAGACCGCAAAAACGATCAGAATCGAAAACGGAAGTTGATCGAGGAACTGGAGCATGGCTTGTGGTTTTATCTGTTTGGAAAAGAGAAAAATTAAAGATTATTGTGTCAGAGATGATTTTTTCCGCAACAACGGAAAGGTAAAAAATAGTCTTTTTTCCATGGATATGCTACGTTATTTTTCTTTATGCACGCTGAGGCCAGGTGTTTTGACTGCCTGCCATTGCCGCAACTTCTTGACAAGATTGCAAGATGGGCATATTTTGCCTTTTTTTCAGGTGGCCGCCATGGAACTGGTCTGTGAAAAATATAAGGAAAAGGTTGATTCCGAAAAGGCTGTCTGTCGAAGGCCCACGGAATATTGCAAATTCAGGGGTGCCTGCCTGCTTCATTTTCTGGCCAGGGAAAGGGCTGGGGAGGAGAAAAAAGAGCCGGAGAACAAAGCCGGGAGGGGCGAGCAAGCAGGGCCAGCCGTTGTGGGGGAATTATGAGTATGCTGCGATTTGACAAGGGAGGCGGCTTGTTGCCGGCCATTGTCCAGGACCACTTGACCAGGGAGGTTCTCATGCTTGCCTATATCAACGAGGCGGCCTGGCAAAAGACCCTGGAGACAGGCAAAGCCCATTACTGGAGCCGTTCCCGCAACCAGCTCTGGCTCAAGGGGGAGACCTCCGGGCATGTGCAGCTGGTCAAGGAAATCCTTGTTGACTGTGATGCCGATACCGTGGTTTTTCTGGTGGAGCAGTTGGGCGGCGCCGCCTGCCACAAGGGGTACCGGAGCTGTTTTTTTAGAAAGGTGCAGGGCAGCGATCTTGCCGTAAACGATACGCCGGTGTTTGATCCCGGGAAGGTCTATAAAAAATGAACATCTTGAAACTTGGTATTCCCAAGGGCAGTCTGGAAAAGGCAACCATCGAGCTTTTTGAGAAGTCGGGCTGGCGGATCAAGCTCTCCTCCCGTAATTATTTTCCGGAGGTGGATGATCCAGAGTTGTCCTGTTCCATCTGCCGCCCCCAGGAAATGTCCAGCTATGTTGAAAAGCAAGTGTTGGACGCAGGCATCACCGGCAAGGACTGGACCCTGGAGAACGAATCAGACATCGTGGTGGTGGCCGACCTGATTTATTCCAAGGTCAGCAGGCGGCCGACCCGCTGGGTTCTCGCCGTGCCGGGGGATTCCGCCATCCAGCGGCTTGAGGATCTGGAAGGCAAGAAGATTGCCACCGAGCTGGTGGGTTATACCCGGAAATTTTTCGCCCAAAAAGGGATCAACGTCGAGATCTCCTTTTCCTGGGGCGCCACCGAGGCCAAGGTCGTTTCCGGCCTGGCCGACGCCATCGTCGAGGTCACCGAAACGGAAAGCACCATTCGGGCTCACGGCTTGCGGGTTATCCACGAACTGATGACTTCCAATACTCAGCTGATAGCTTCCAAGGCTGCCTGGGCCGATCCCTGGAAGCGGGAGAAGATCGAGAACATCGCCCTCCTTTTGCAAGGAGCGTTGCGGGCCGACTCGATTGTCGGGCTCAAAATGAACGTACCCAAAACGCATCTTGACCAGGTGATCAACATCCTGCCCAGCATGAACGCGCCCACCGTGGCTCATCTCTATCATAGCGACTGGTATTCGGTGGAAACGGTGATCTCCGAACATGAAGTTCGGGATCTTATCCCCAGGCTTTTGAAGAACGGCGCTGAGGGTATCATCGAATATTCACTGAACAAGGTTATCTGACTGTAACTATCCAGCTTAAGGCCGAAAACGAACAAAAACAAACCAACCGTAACTATCCAGCAGTGCCGTAGCTGCTAGGCAGAAGCCTGCGATGTGTGCTGGCGCCCATGAGCAGGCTGATAACAACGCAGATGCGGTGCTGCTGAATAGTTACTCTGACTTTTATCCGGACAGGGCTGTCTAACAAAGACCGGGCGACTGTGTCGCCAAGGAGAAAATGTGACCGACTCTGCCGTGAATTACGCGAAGATCGAATTTGTGAAAAGTGCCTTTAAGATGGCGCAGCTGCCCGAGGAGGCCTTGCCGGAAATCGCCTTTGCCGGGCGTTCCAATGTGGGCAAGTCAAGTTTGATCAACCGCTTGGTGAACCGCAGGGGGCTGGTCAAGGTCAGCGCTCGGCCTGGCAAGACTCAGAGCCTCAACTATTTTATCGTGGACGGGAAGCTCTATCTGGTCGATCTGCCGGGCTACGGCTTTGCCAAGGTTTCCAAAAAACTTCAGGACGACTGGCAGGAGCTGGTTACCGAATACCTGGCCACCAGCCCGACCCTGCGCTGCGTGGTGGTGCTGATCGACCTCCGGCATATCCTTAAGTCCCAGGACCGGGAGCTGGTCGAATGGCTCCGGAGCCGGGGCCGCCCTTTTCTCATCGTCTATACCAAGAGGGACAAGCTATCCAACAACGAGCAGGCCAAACAGGCCGCAAGTCTCGATGCCGCCCTTGGGATGAACAAGCAGGATCGCGTCCTGTTTTCCGCGAAAACCGGGGAGGGGAAGGCTGAGTTGATGGCGGCAATCGCCACCTTTTTGAGGTAGCTTTTCTTCGGGTCTTGATCGTGATGACAATACCTTCGGCTTGGGCCGGGGGCTTTTCTCTTTTCAGAAAGTGTGAGGACGAAAACCATGATGATTCAGGATGAATGGCACTGTTGGCAGATTACCCTTTGCGGGAGGGAGGCAAACTGTCTTGCTTGGAAGCAGGGCCTTGGGAACGAGCCCTGCTGGGAGGTTGTCCAGGAGTTGGACGATTACCGCAGCGCGCTCAATGTGTGCAAAGACTGCATCGTCTTTATCTCCAAAGAAAACAGCGCCGCCTTGAGCGAAGAAGAAGCCAGGGAAATCATGGAGCGCAAAATCGAATGCATGCTTGCCACGCAATGCCCCAATATTCCTGGCTGAAAAAAAGAGGCGCGGTGTCCTGATCGTCTCTTTTTGGGGAGTGGAATGGTGCCGGCTTTAGTAACTATCCAGCTCAAGGCTGGAAACGAACAAAAACAACCCAAACCGTAACTATTCAGCAGTGCCGTAG
>Ga0156780_139_pt1 | contig 27771 bp, 19 predicted proteins | sample RifOxyD3_FD_110730 | JGI IMG/M metagenome (GOLD analysis project Ga0156780, IMG submission 110730) | Deltaproteobacteria bacterium RIFOXYD12_FULL_56_24 | reverse complement strand
CAGTGCCGTAGCTGCTAGGCAGAAGCCTGCGAAGTGTGCTGGTGCCCATGAGCAGGCTGATAACAACGCAGATGCGGTGCTGCTGGATAGTTACCGGCTTTACTGATCTGACTTGAGCACCGCCAGGAAGGCGCTCTGTGGAATCTCTACGTTGCCCACGGTTTTCATCCGCTTCTTGCCGGCCTTTTGTTTTTCCAGCAGTTTCCGCTTGCGGCTGATGTCGCCGCCGTAGCATTTCGCCAGCACGTCCTTGCGCAGGGCCGAGATGGTTTCCCGGCCGATGATGTTGCCGCCCACCGCCGCCTGGATGGCGATCTTGAACATCTGGCGCGGAATTTCCTCTTTCAGCTTTTCGCAGGCATGGAGCCCCCGTGCCCTGGCATTGTTGCGGTGCACCAGCTGGGAGAGCGCGTCCACCCGTTCGCTGTTCACCAGGATGTCCAGCTTGACCAGATCGCTTTCCCGGTAATCCATGAGATCATAATCAAAGGAGCCGTAGCCCTGGGTAATGGATTTTAGTCGGTCGTAGAAGTCGTAGATGATTTCCCCCAGGGGCAGCTCGCAGGTGAATTCTATCCGGCCGGGCATGGGGTAGTGGTAATGGGTGTTTTCTCCGCGCCGCTCCATGCACAGGGTCATTACCACCCCCATGTAACGTTCCGGGATGAGAATGGTCGCCTTGATAAAGGGCTCCTCGATGCGCTCGATGGTGGTTGGGTCCGGGTAGTGGGCCGGATTGTCCACCTCTTTCATGGCCCCGTCCTTGAGAAAGATCTTGTAGTTCACCGAAGGCACGGTGAGGATCAGCGAGAGGTCGAACTCCCGCTCCAGCCGTTCCTGGACCACCTCCAGGTGGAGCAACCCCAGGAAGCCGCAGCGGAAACCGAAGCCCAGCGCGGTGGAGGCGTCCTTCTGAAAGGAGAGGGAGGCGTCGTTCAAGGTGAGTTTTTCCAGGGCCGTGGCCAGGATCTCGTAATCGTCGGTGGACACGGGATAGATGGAGGAAAATACCACCTGCTTGATTTCCTGGAATCCAGGTAAGGGCTTGGCGCAGGGACGGTCCTTCAGGGTGATGGTGTCTCCGGGCCTGGTGTCGGTGATGTTTTTGATCCCGGCGATGATGTAGCCGACCTGGCCTGCGCGCAGTTCTTGCTGTGGTTCGCGGGTCAGGCGGAAAAATCCGACCTCTTCGACCCGGTAGGCGGCGTTGTTGGCCATGAAGAGCATGGTGTCTCCGGCCTTGATCCGTCCTTCGAAAATGCGGCAGGAGATGATGGTCCCCCGGAACGGGTCGTAGAAGGCGTCAAAGATCAGGGCTTCCAGGGGTTTTTCCGGGTCGCCCTTGGGCGGGGGCAGGAGATTGACCACCGCCTCCAGCACCGCCTCGACGCCCAGGCCGGTTTTTGCCGAACAGAGCTGGATATGGTCGGCATCCAGGCCGAGGTCTTCCTCGATTTGGTGGGCAACCCCCTCCGGATCGGCGGAGGGGAGATCGATTTTGTTGATGACCGGGATTATTTCCAGGTTGTGTTCCATGGCCAGGTAGAGGTTGGCCAGGGTTTGGGCTTCAATGCCCTGGGCCGCATCCACAAGCAGCAACGCCCCTTCGCAGGAGGCCAGGGCTCTGGAGACCTCATAACTGAAATCCACATGGCCAGGGGTATCAACGAGATTAAGGATGTAGTCCTGGCCGTTCTTGGCCCGGTACGGAAGGCAGATCGCCTGGCTTTTGATGGTTATCCCCCGCTCCCGCTCAATGTCCATGCTGTCGAGAAGTTGATCGTGGAACTGGCGGTCGGTAACCATACCGCACAACTGGATAAAGCGGTCGGCCAGGGTGGATTTTCCGTGATCGATATGGGCGATTATGCTGAAATTTCTGATATTTTTCATGGATGATCCGGGAGGTCCTGTTTTTTGGTAAGGCTCTTATCGTACTGTATCAGAAACATGCAAGTATGCGGAAAAATGTGCTGATTCCACAGAAGTGGCTATCTATCATAAAAAGATAGCCTTGCAAAGGCAATTCTAAAATGTCCCTGTCCCTCCCTGGAAAGAGATTGACCTTTGGCGCTGTTCTAATAATAATGGCCTCCATGAAAGAAGATCCGGAACTCCTTGTAATAGCCGATGATGATGAGCAGGGAATGCTGCATCCCCTCGTCGCCCTGTCGGATGATGACCATCTCCCGGCCTTGGGCAATGCTGGGCTGCATCGCTATCTGCAGGAAATCAGCCAGTACAAGCTTATGAGCCGCGAAGAGACCGATGAGCTGGCCCGGCATTTCCAGGAAACCGGCGATCCGGAGGCGGCTTACCAACTGGTGACCGCCAATCTGCGGCTGGTGGTCAAGGTGGCCATGGATTTCCAGAAATACTGGATGCAGAACTTTCTTGATCTCATTCAGGAAGGCAATGTCGGCCTGGTGCAGGCGGTGAAGAAATTCGACCCCTACCGGCAGGTGAAGTTTTCCTACTATGCTGCCTACTGGATCAGGGCTTATATCCTTAAGTTCATTATGGATAACTGGCGGCTGGTAAAGATCGGCACCACCCAGGCCCAGCGCAAACTTTTTTTCAGCTTGAATAAAGAGAAAAAACTGCTAGAATCGCAAGGCTTTGCCCCCGAGGTCAAGTTGCTGGCCCAACGCCTCAATGTCAAGGAAAGTGAAATCATTGAGATGAGCCAGCGCATGGACAACTGGGATGTTTCCCTGGAAAGTCCGGTGCGGGAAGGTTCCGATGAGGAACAGAAGAATTTTCTGCCCATGCTGGGGCCTACCGTGGAAGAACGGGTGGCGGAAAAGGAAGTACAGGAATGGATGGCAGAGGCTCTGGATAAACTGCGCGAGACCCTGAACGAGAAGGAAAATGCCATCCTGACCAACCGGTTGCTGAGCGACGAGCCTCTAACCCTGCAGGATATTGCTGACAAGTTTGACATTTCCCGGGAACGGGTCCGGCAGATAGAAGTCAATCTCCTGAAAAAGATGCGGGTATATTTTGAAAAGGAAGTTCCAGATATCAAGGATTTCCTTGCTGAATTCCTCAACCCCTGGCGCTCCTGATAGATAACTGTCCAGCAGCACCGCATCTGCGTTGTCATCGGTCTGCTCATGTGCACCAGCACACTTCGCAGGCCTCTTCCTAGCAGCTACGGCACTGCTGAACAGTTACCTTTTTATACCCAAAGGGCATAAGTTTCGTTTGAGCAGGCAAGCTGCTCAACTCAGCTTTAACCTTTGCCAACTTTTCCGGCTTCGAGCTGGATAGTTATGGTTATTTTACCCGCCGTCCTTGGCGATACCTGGAAAAGAACATATATGCGAGTTCCTCTCTTAGATTTGCATGGCCAGATGGCTCCCCTGCGCGAGGAAATTCTTGCCGCAGTGACCGAGGTCATTGATTCGACCCAGTACATTCTCGGCCCCAAGGTCGAACAGTTCGAGAAAAAAATCGCAGTCTATTGCGGCTCCAGTCACGGGGTCGGGGTGGCCAGCGGCACCGATGCCCTGCTGGCCGCGCTCATGGTTTTGGGTATTGGGCCAGGCGATGCGGTCTTGACCACGCCTTATTCTTTCTTCGCCACCATGGGCTGCATCCTCAGACTTGGCGCAAGGCCGGTTTTTGCCGATATCGATCCGGTGACTTACAATATCGATCCGAAGCGAATGGCGGAGGCCCTGGCCCAAGATGCTCGGGCTGAGAAGCGGATCAAGGCGATCATCCCGGTGCATCTCTACGGCCAATGCGCGGATATGGGGGCGATTCTTGCCCTGGCCGGAGAGTATAAACTGCCGGTGGTGGAGGATGCCGCCCAGGCCATCGGCGCCGTGTATCCCATGCAGAGTGACGGTCAGACAGTCTGGCATCGGGCAGGATCCATGGGGGAGGCAGGCTGCTTTTCTTTTTTCCCCAGCAAGAATCTCGGCGGCATCGGCGATGGCGGGCTGATTACTTGCAACGACCCTGAGCTGGCCGAGCGGCTCAGGATAATCAGGGTGCATGGCGGCGCACCCAAGTATCACCATGGGGTGGTGGGGGGGAATTTCCGCATTGATCCCATCCAGACCGTGGTTCTGGAGATTAAACTTGCCCGCCTGCCAGAGTGGCACAGGGCAAGGCGACGCAATGCCGCAAACTATCGCAGTCTATTCGCGCAAACCGGGTTGCTTGAAAACGGCGCAATTTCTCTGCCCGTAGCGGTGTACCAGGCTGAGGGGGCGACGGTCGGAGATGGGTGCGACTACCATATCTACAACCAGTTTGTCATTCGGGCCAGGGATCGGGACGGGTTGCTCCAGCATCTTCAGAACAACGAAGTCGGGGCGGAGATATATTATCCCATCCCCCTTCACCGGCAGGGATGTCTTGCCGGTCTCGGCTATGAAGAGGCTTGTTTTCCGGAAGCGGAGCGGGCGGCGCTGGAAACCCTGGCGTTGCCGATTTTCCCCGAACTTACTAGTGAGATGCAGTCTTTTGTAGTTGAGAAGATCGCCGAATTTTATACAAAGTAGACTAGTTTTTTTCAGCATTTTAAACTGGTCCTTTTCACGGTTACCAAAAGGACATCTCTGCTGATGCTTATCAGATTTCCCGTCTTCCCGCACCCTGTGCCTCTTACAGCTGTCCCGCGAGCGAGAACCCTCGCCCTCGTTTTCCCCCCTGTCTTTTTTCTGCTTTCCTGTCTTCTCCTTGCGTCGCCGGGACATGCTGCCGACCATTCTACCTCTCTGCCGAGCAAGCAGGCTGTTCCGGCGCGAACCATCCAGCTCAAGGAGGACAAGGATGTCGCCTGGAAGGCTCTATGGGATAAGGGGCGGGAGCTGGTGCGCAACGGCAGGCTTGCTGAAGCGGCCCCTGTTTACGAGGCGTTACTGGGCATGCGGGAGGGACTCGAGCTTGCCCGTTGGGAGCTGGTCACCATTCTCCTGCAACTGAAAAGACAGGAGAGCGCCCTTCCCCATCTTGAGTTGCTGGTTGAGGCGGATCCCCGGAACTTCCAATATCTGCTGGCCTTGGCCGAGGCAAGCAGGGTGCAGGGCAATAGTGCCCGGGCGGTGGAGTCGTACAAAAAGATTCTTCAGCGTGAGCCGGACAATCTCCAAGCTTTGCGGGGTGCGGCTTCCGCGCTTTTTGCCCAGCAGAAGAAGGGTGAAGCAGCGGCCATGCTGGAAATCCTGCTCCAGCGGGAGCCGACTCGACTCGCGTTGCGGGAAGAGTTGGCCAACCTTTATTATGAGATGGGTTCTTTCGACAAGGCCAGGGGCCATTTAATCGTTCTGGCCAGGGGAAATCAGGCCGATCCGGCAATTCTGCTCAAGACGGCCCAGGCCTATGATAGATCAGGGTTTGAGAGCCAGGCGGTGGAGTACTGGCAGCGGCTGGCGCGCATCTCCCAGAGCCCCGAGGCCAAAGAACGCTTGACCACCTATTATCTCAAGGGCGGCAAGGCAGAGGAGGCCCTGGTCCATCTGGGCCCTCTTCTGGAGAAAGAGCCATCATCCCTCAAACTTCTCAAGCGCCTCGGCCAGATCTATTACAGCCTTTCTCGCTTTCCTGAGGCTCTGTCCTGTTTTGAACGGTATATTTTTCTCAGGCCCGAGGATAAAGGGGTGCTTTGGCAGATGATAGACCTTCGCGCTTCTCTGGGAAACACAGCGGAGGTGGCGGCTCTGGGGCGGAGCATCGGCCCTGAACCGGTGTCGAACCTTGGGAGGCTTGAGCGCGGCGCCGGGCTGTATGAGGCCGGCGGCGAGTATCGGGAGGCGGTCGCCCTTTATGATCTGATTCTGACCGTTACTCCTGAAGATACAAAGATCCTGGCCAAGCGGGCCAAGGCGCTTCTGGCGGGCGGCAAGGACGAGGAAGCCGATGTTATGTGGGCGCAGCTGGAGGCTCGGCAAAAGCTTCTCGAAGTGCTGGAAATCCTTTTCAGAATGGAGCCCGAAAACAAAACGGTTCTTGGAAAACTGGCCCGGATCTACCTTGAGCGCGGGGAACTGCCCAAAAGCCTGGAGATGTTTTCCCGACTGGAAGCCCTCGGGGTTAGGACGCCTGAGGTTCTTGTCGGGCAGGCCTCGCTGTATGAACGGCTCAAGTGGCCAGCCAAGGCTCTCTCTGTGTATGAGCAGCTTCTGGACGGGGCTGATGAAACAGGGATGTTCAGACTGCGCTGTCTTCAGCTGGCAGGGGGGCTCGGTCTGCTCAGGAAAACTCAGGTTCACCTGGCCCGGCTCCAGGAAAAATTCCCCGGGTTGTCCGAATCTCCCCATACCAGGCTGCTTATCGCCAAGGCCCTGACCGAGACCGCTGCTTATGGGGCAGCCAGGGAATACTATGCCGGCATGCTCGCCAGCCCCAAGCCGGACGGGGCACTGGTTATGGCGGCTTTTTTCGCCATGGCCGAGATTCACCGGCAGAGCGGCCTTCCCTATGAGGCGGAGCAGGTTCTGCGGCAGGCCTATCTCCATGATCCGCAGGACAAGGCGGTTTTGGGCCGCTTATTTGCCTTGGCCCTTGAGGAAAAGCATTTTGCCGAGGCCGAGGTCTGGCTTGAACGGCTGAGGCAGCAAGAGAGCAAGCGGCGGGATAGCGAAACTTTTCCGCGGCTTGGAGTTCTGGAAAATAAAGCCCTGGATTTCAGGCTGCTGCGGGCAAGGCTGCTGGCGGCTGACGGCAAAACCAGGGATGCGGTCAAGGTTCTGAGGCAGCTGGCCGGAGAATTGCTGAAAACAGCAGGGAACGAGCTGCCTCCGCCGTCAGCGATGCTGCGGCGGGAGGTTGATCTGCTGCTCGCCCGGCTGTTGTTTGCAGAGGGACTTTATGTCGAGGCCGAGCAGATTGCAGGGTCTTTGTCGGACCAGTGCGGCGGTCCCGAGGCGGACCTGCTTCTGCTGCGCCTTTACCACGCCCAAGGAAAGGGCGAGGCGGAAAAGGTACTCTTCGCGCGGATGCAGGCTGAATTCACCCAAGACCAAGGTCTGGTTCTTGAGCTTCTGCAGGCCATGAAAGAGGATGGGCTGCAGGAGACCAGGATCGCAGAGCTGGACGAGATTGCAGCGCTGGCCGGCAAGCAGTATCCCGAATCCGTGACAATCCGTACTTTGTCTGCCTTGGCCTTGGAGGCCAAGGGCGGAAACGGTGCACCCCTTGAGCTTTGGCAGGGGTTGGTCAGAGATTTTCCCGAGCAGGAGTTTGCTGCTGCGCATCTTGCCAAACAGCTTTTTAACCGGGGCCGTTTTGCCGAGGCCAAGGCGTTGGCAGAAAGCTTTCCGCGGATTTCGCCGCGGCCGGACATGGTCCTGCTCAAGGCGCGGATTCTCTGGGCAGAGCATGACTGGGAAAAGGCCGTGGCCGAGTACGACGCTTTCCTCAAACCCTCGGTGGCGGACAGCGTCGTGGTCCGGGGAAGGGAATTGGGGGTGGTCTTGCCCAGCGCTGAGGAGCCTGATCTCTGGATGCGGTTGACCGTTGCCGAGGTTGACAGGCAAACGATGGTTGATGCGCTGATGGAGCCTGGGGCCATGCTGGAATCAGGGCCTGAGGCTATGGCGCTTAACCGGCTGGCGGTTCCGCTTTACGCCAGATACCGCTGGCACAAGCAGTTTGCCCTGGAAAAGGCCGCAAGAAGGGCGGTGATGCAGCGTGAGTATCTGGCTGCGGCAAGGTATTTTCGTGTCTTGCTGCGGGAATATCCAGCGGACGCCTCTCTGCAGTTTGATCTTGCCGGGATTTACAGCAGATTCGGGCAGCTGGGCCATGAGGCGGCCCTTTATGAGGAGATAGACGGGGCTTGGGTAGATTTCCCAGGGCTGGCTGAGGCCAGGCAACGAAACGAGTTGAAGCGCCGGCCCAGGGCCGCTCTGGGGTATGGCTATCTCCGGGAGGAGGGTCGGGGGGGCTATAAGGCGATCAGGAAGAGCTGGGAAGGAGCCAGCCTGCAATCCTCGCCCTATCTGCAGCACGACCTGGAGGTGAATCTTGCCCGGCTCGATTATCAGAACCCTGACGGCCCCGGGAAAACCAGGGGAACCCGGGCCCTTGTTTCCTATGCGGCCAATATCAACGAGCAGTTAAGCCTGCGCGGCGGGGCGGGGGCCGAGCTGCTGCAAGGCGGCCAACCCGACACCACTCTTCTGGCGCTGGCTGCGGAGGGTCGCCTGGGAGATCGGCTGACCGGCATTTTTTCCTATGGCCGTGATGTCGTGCATGACACCCTTGCCAGCCTGGGACGGAATGTCGTGCAGCAGGATTACAAGGCGAATTTTGTCCTGGACATGCTTCCCAGCGTTCAGGCGGGGGGGGGAGGACTTTACGCCAGCTTTTCCGACGACAATACCATGAAGGGCTATGATTTATGGGCCGCTTACCTGATTTTCTTTGAGCCGGCTTTTTTGAAGTTCGGTTATGCCTACGATTTTAAGGATACCGCGGAAGGAAGGGGTGGCGGGCCCATGCAGCCGGATGGGTTTACCGCTTTTGACCATCCGTACTGGACGCCGATGAATTACTGGCAGAACCGTTTCAGCGTATATTTCAAGCACCAGCTCTCCGATGATCAGTTCCGGCGCGGAGTTCCCCGGTACTACGACCTTGAATATGCGCTTGTCTATGATGAAATGGGTTATGCCATGCAGACCTTCAAGGGGGGCTTTTTTGTGGAGTATACCACGCGGGTCATTTTTTCCGCCACGACCGAGCTTACCTCCGGTCCTGACTACCGGGCCAAGGAGTTTTTTCTTTCGGCTGTTTACCGCTGGTAGATCCTGATTTTCGTCATGCTCTTTCCCTTGCATTCTTTTTTTCTCTATGCTAATTGAAGGTCTTGTTGTTGTCCCGTTGCTCCGTATCTCGGAGTGTCTCGCTCAGAGGATTTGTCGAAAAGATTCCTGCCGTTTTGGCCGGGGCAATCACCGCTGTGATTGCCCCGGCCAAAACGGCCATTTTTTTATGAGCTATTGTCTCGTAAGGAGGGTGTTATGGTTGTGCGTATTCCCATGTCTCAGGAGGGAAATACCAGATTGCGTCAGGAGCTGGACCGGCTGTTGAAAAAAGAGCGGCCTGCGGTTATTGAGGCGATTGAGACAGCGCGGGGGCACGGCGATTTGAAGGAGAATGCCGAATACCATGCGGCCAAGGAACGTCAGTCGCACATCGAAGGCCGGATCATGGAGCTCAAGGACAAGCTCAGCAGGGCCGAGGTTATTGACTGCACGAATGTTAACTGTTCCCGTGTGGTTTTCGGCACGGTCGTCTCCCTTGTCGATCTGGATACGGAGGAAGAGGTGCGCTATCAACTCCTGGGGCCGGAAGAAGCGGACGTGAGCAAGGGCAGCATTTCCGTGCTTTCCCCGATTGGCCGGGCAATGATCGGGAAAAGCGTGGGTGACGAGATAACCGTGAAGACCCCGGGCGGGGTACGGCAGCTGGAGGTTATGGATATCAAGCCTCCGGAGCTGGCTTGAGCTGTAACCATTCAGCAGCACCGCATCTGCTTTGTCATCGGCCCGCTCATGTGCAGCAGCCACTTCGCAGACCTCTTTCGCGTTTCTGCGGCACTGCTGAACGGTTACGAAGAATCAGGCCTGGGCTTCAGCCATAATCCCGGAAATGAAGATATCGCTGATCTGTTGGGCCGCTTCGGTAATGGTATAGTGGTGGTCCGGCGAAAGAACCCAGAGCCTGGATGTCTCATCCAGCGCCCCGAAGAAAGCCCGCTTGAATACGCCCGGCAGGAGGCTCTTTCGGAACACCCCCTCTTCCTGGCCCTTGTGGATGATGGCCGATACCACATCCACATATTCAATAAACTTCGTGTTTCTGTACTCCTTCATAAATTTGTTGCTCTGGCGCAGCTCCATCTGCAGGACCTCGGCCAGTTCTTTATGCTCTCCCATGAGCTGCATATGGTGCAGGGCGAAAATATGGAGCATCTTCCGAGGGTCGCTCTCTTTTTCCAGGAGAAGCTTGACCTCGAGAATGATCTTGCCGATTTCTTCCTCGAACAATGAAATGAGGATGTCGTATTTGTTGTTGAAGTAGAGATAGATGGTCCCATCGGCAACCTGGGCTTCCTTGGCGATGTCGGAAATGCGGGCGCTGAAAAAACCTTTTCTGGCAAAAACGGTGATGGCCGCTTCGATAATCTTTGAATGTTTGTCCGATGTTCTCATGGATTTACGCAGGATAAGCAGGGGTTGAGAGTCTAGCTTGTTATTTTGTGAATGTGTACTCATTCATTTTGGAGCTATAGTAGCGAGAGAGATGGGCGAGTGTCAAGGCAAAAATTTTTCTCGCCCCGCGCGATAAATTTTCCGCTCAGGGGAAGGAGGTTGTTTGGCGGTGGCGGAAAAGGCCGGACCGTAGCGTCACTGCCTCTCTGCTGCTTTGCTTACGGCGCCCTATGCCCGCTATGGGTATTCAGCAACCGAGATTATTTCAGGTTAGCGGTTTAATCCTTTCTTGCCCGGCGTTTTTGGGGTAAAGTGTCTCACTTCGTTTTGGGTCATTTGCCAATGACTCCAAGGGGATAGTAACTATCCAGCTCAAGGCCGGAAACGAACAAAAACAACCCAAACCGTAACTAGTGTTCATCCGTAAACTCTCTTCCCAGATGAACACGGTCAGCTGTCAGCAATCAGCTTTCAGCTTAACGAGCTTACTTGATTAAGTTTTTAGCTGACCGCTGATAGTATCTAGCAGGAAACATAGTTTCAGGATGGACACTAACTACCCAGCAGTGGTGTACACCCAAAGGGCATAAGTTTCGTTTGCTTATCGCAAAAGAAGCCGAGGAGATTTTTGATGAAAATTTTAGTTGTTGGTTCAGGGGGCAGGGAGCATGCCTTGGTCTGGAAATTGCGGCAGAGCCCCAGGGTAACGAAGATTTTTTGCGCTCCGGGCAATGCCGGAATCAGCTCCCTGGCAACCTGCCTTAAGCTCAGCGCCACCGATATTGAGGCGCTGGCTGATTTTGCTGAAACGGAAGGGATTGCTCTCACCGTGGTTGGGCCGGAAGTTCCCCTTTCCTTGGGAATCGTTGATTATTTTGAAGAAAAAGGGCTGCGGGTCTTTGGCCCCCGGCGCAACGCGGCCACTCTTGAAGGCAGCAAGGTCTTCATGAAAGATCTGCTGGAAAAATATCATATCCCTTCCGCTTTTTACGCGACCTTCACGGACAGGGAGGAGGCGCTCCGCTATGTGGAAAAGCAGGCCGCGCCGCTGGTGGTCAAGACCGACGGCCTGGCTGCGGGCAAGGGCGTGGTGGTGGCCCAGACCATCGCCGAAGCCAAGGCGGCGGTGGATCTGTTCATGAAGGAGAAGGCCTTTGGCGAGGCAGGCAACCGGGTGGTGATCGAGGAGTTTCTTCGCGGCGAAGAGGCTTCTTTTTTGGCCTTCACCGATGGGGAAACGGTGCTGCCCCTGCCGACCTCCCAGGACCATAAGGCGATTTTTGATGGCGATCAGGGCCCGAACACCGGCGGTATGGGTGCTTATTCCCCGGCCCCGGTGGTGACTGAAGCCCTGCACCGGCAGGTCATGGAAACGGTGATGCTCCCGACGGTCAAGGGGTTGGCTGCGGAAGGTTGTCCGTACAAGGGTGTGCTTTATGCCGGCCTGATGATCGACCAGGGGGTGATCAGGGTGCTGGAGTTCAACTGCCGGTTCGGAGACCCCGAGGCGCAGCCTCTGCTCATGCGGCTGAAAACCGATCTGGTGGAGGTCATGGAGGCGGTGATCGAGGGCCGTCTGGCCGAGATCTCTCTGGAGATAGACCCGCGTCCCACGGTCTGTGTGGTAATGGCGGCCGGGGGCTATCCCGGGAAGTATGAAAACGGCAAGGCCATTCAGGGCCTGGCCAAGGCGGGAGAGCATAAGGACGTGGTGGTCTTTCACGCCGGCACTGCACTCCAGGGAGAGACGGTGGTCACCAACGGCGGCCGGGTGCTGGGCGTTACCGCCATCGGCGAAACGGTGCAGGAGGCCATTGCCAAAGCCTACAAGGCGGCGGCAGAGATCAGCTGGGACGGCTGTTATTACCGCAAGGATATCGGCCGTAAGGCCCTGGACCGAGTGTAAATCAGCACCGCAGCTGCGTTATCGGCGCTGCCGCCGATGATTGACAGTCATCGGTCTGCTCATGTGCACCAGCACACTTCGCAGACCTCTTTCGCGCATCTGCGGCACTGATGAACGTTTACATTTCAGAAATGTAGTCACATTTTTTGTTTTTGCGAGGGCGTTATTATGATCGGTATTGTCATGGGCAGTGATTCGGATCTGCCGGTTATGCAGGGTTGTCTGGATTTCTTGCAGAAGATGGATATCCCCTACGAAATAACGGTGGCTTCCGCCCATCGCAGCCCGGCGCGGGCTACGGAATACGCCAGCAGCGCCAAAGGGCGCGGCCTGAAAATCATCATCGCCGCCGCCGGGATGGCCGCCCATCTGGCCGGAGTTCTCGCGGCCCACACCACCTTGCCCGTGATCGGGGTGCCGGTGGATTCCTCATCTTTAAACGGGCTGGACGCTCTGCTCTCCACGGTACAGATGCCGCCTGGGGTGCCGGTGGCCACCATGGGCATCGGCAAGGCCGGGGCGAAAAATGGGGCGATTCTGGCGGCGCAGATTCTGGCCCTTGCCGATGAAGGGCTGGCGGGAAGGCTTGTCGCCTTTAAAGAGGAGATGGCCCGCGAGGTTGAGGAAAAGGCGCAGATGCTGGCCGGGAACCGGTGACAAACCCGTGGTGAAACCCCAAGTGAGAGAAGAGGCCCTGGCCAATGCCTGTGCGGTTCTTCGGGCTGGCGGGGTTGTCGCTTTTCCCACGGAAACATATTATGGGCTGGCGGTTGATCCCTTCAACCAGGCGGCGCTCTCCCGTCTTTTCGCCTTGAAAGGCCGCTCTCCCGATAAACCGGTTTTGCTGATTATTGACAACCCGTCCCAGCTTGCAAGTCTGGTGACGGAGATTCCCCCTTCCTTCCCCATTCTAATGGAGAAGTTCTGGCCCGGCCCATTGACCCTGGTTTTTCCGGGGGCGGCGACCTTGCCGGAGATGCTCACCGGATTCCGGGGCACCATCGGGGTCCGGGTATCGTCCCATCCCGTGGCCCGGCAACTGGTCAGAGCCTTTGGCAGGCCGATAACGGCGACCAGCGCTAATTTTTCCGGGCAATCGGCAGCGGTGGCGGCCAGCGGCGTACTTGCGCAACTTGGGCCGGAGGTGGATGTGGTTCTCGATGGCGGCAAAACGCCGGGCGGCCTGGGCTCCACTCTCCTTGGCTATCAGGAGGGCAAGGTCTGTCTGCTCAGGGTCGGCGTCATCTCCTTTGCCGAGATAGAGGCGGGGCTGGCTGGGGCATAGAAGGGCGTTTTTTACAGAGATAAAAAACTGCTCCGCTTTGCCATTTATAAATTTGTCGATCTGCAACGCTTTCGGTATGATGCAACAAGCATTGCCTGTAAATTTAGGAGCCGTTAATAAACAACCTGCACAGTTTGAATCATTTCGTTACGGCTTCTTATGCCGTTCGCGGGATAATAAACGTTCAAGTTATTATTAACGACAGTTTATTTGATTGCCACGGTTGCCGCCTCGCTGTTTTTTGCTAATCATGCACCGTGGACACCCAAGGATAAGGAACAGAGATGACAGATCTTGATTGGGATAGAAATTTTGCTCTGGAGCAGGCCGGAGATGACGAGGAGATGTTGGCGGAGCTGCTGCTGCTTTTTCATGATTCTTCCGCTGCTGATCTGGTGCTGATCAATGAAGGTCTTGTTGCGGAGAATGCCGCAGCAGTGGCTGATGCCGCGCACAGCATCAAGGGCGCTTCAGCCAGTCTCGGGGTGGAAGGCGTGCGTAAGATTGCGAGCGAGCTTGAGAAAAAAGGCAGGGCCAACGACCTTTCTCAGGCAAGAGAGCTTGTGGAGCAAATGGCCATACTTCTTCGGACTTTTGCCGGCCTGCAATGACGACCCTTGGCCTGAAAGATCCCAATCTTTGCAGGAAGAGATTTAGGGGCCGTTAAGAAATAACCTATACTTTTTATCCATTCCTTTACGGCCCCTTATGCCGTTCATGAGACTAAAAAGTATGAGTTATTTTTGAACAACGGCTTACTATAAATTTAGTAACCGTTCACCGGGGCGGTCACCAAAGCACCAATAATCACCGGACTGTAACCGTTCAACAGTGCCGCAGATTTGGACAAGCGGATCGGCGCTGCGTACCTCGTGTACGTAAGCCGAGCCGATCGTCCGAAGATGTGGTGCTGCTGAACGGTTACTAAATTTATGTGATTGAACCATGCCCAGTGCTAAAGAAATACTGAGAAAATTTACCGAACTCAAAACGCTTCCGCATGTGGCGATCAAGGTTACCCAACTGGTTAACGACGATCGCAGCACTATGCATGATTTTGAGGAGATTATCAAACTCGATCCCGTTTTGGTCACCCGGTTGCTGCGGCTGGTAAACAGTTCTTATTTCGGCCTGACCCAGAAGGTTGGCTCCATATCCAAGGCGGTGGTTTTCACCGGCATGACGCAGCTCCGCAATCTGGTGGCGGTTGAATCTCTGCGCGGGATGTTCAAGGGTGACGGTGTCGATTTCTCGGCCCAGAAACTCTGGCTGCATTCCGCCACCGTGGCTATCCTTTCCGGGATGATTGCCAAGCGCATCTTCGGCAAGAATGGCGAAGATGTTTTTCTGGCCGGCATTATTCATGACATCGGACTAATCGTTGAAAATCAGGTGGCTGGAGAGCAGCTGCGGGAAGCCTGCAAGGCTTTCCGGGAGGGGCAGGGAACTTTGATCGAGTGTGAGCGCAAGGCCATCGGCGCCGACCATGCCGAGGTGGGCTATCTTCTTGCCAAGGATTGGGGGCTGCCCCATGAGGTACTCAGCTCCATCAAGTCGCATCATCTTTCCAGGCAGGTTAAAGATGTTTCCTGTACCGGCAGTATTCTGCAACTGGCAGAATTTATGGCAGGAAAGATGAAATACTGGCCCATTGCCGGGCCTCTTGAGCCGTTGCCCTCCGAACTTACCGCGCATGTGAAGGAAAAGGTGGCGGATTACAAGATTATTATCAGGGATCTGCCCGGGGAAATGGCCAAGGCCAAAGAGCTGTACGAATCCGACGAGTAACGCGCTGATGACTGAGTCAACTTTTGATGACATATTCGACGATCTTATCGACCCCAACGAAGAACGGCAAAATTTTCTGTCGATTTTCGAGGCGCTGCTGCCAGAGGCTTCGACGCTCCTGGTAAGCGAGGCGGGCGTCCTGCTTGCTGGGGCGCGTCCCCTGGCGCTTGCTCCGTCGGAGCGGGAACGGTTGGTCCGTGAGACTGGAGCGACCGATGGTTTTGTCGCGGGGGAGGCGGAGAACGGCGCCCATTGTCAGGCGGTGTATTTGGCCAACCTCCCGGCGGTGTTGATTTTTTCCTGTGCCGCAGTCCGGAAAGATGACTTGCGGTCAGGCTCCACAAGCGCCTCCCTACTGCGGAATACCATTGATCTTGCTTTGGCCAGGCAGGAACGAGAGATGCTGGTTGCCGATCATGAGCAGGCGGTCCGCCAGATCAGCATCCTCCAGCAGCAGCACGGCAAGCTTATTGAGGATAACTATCGTCAGTACCAGCTCAACCAGGATCGGGAAAAAGAGTATGCCCGAAAGTTGGAAAGCGAAATAGCCATGCAAACCGCTGAGTTGCGGGAGGCCAATGTGCGGCTTGAGGAGATCAGCCGGCTGAAGAGCGATTTTCTGGCCAATATGAGCCATGAGTTGCGTACCCCCATGAACGCCATTATCGGTTTCAGCGAACTTCTGTCCGAAGCTCCCCTTAGCGAAGAGCATCTCGATTATGCCAGAACCATCTCTCAAGCCGCGGCCAGTCTGCTGACCCTGATCAATGATATCCTTGATCTGGCAAAAATCGAGGCGGGAAAACTCGAGCTTGAGCATCTGCCCTTTGATCTTACCGAGGTGGTCGGCAACGTGGCTGCCATGTTTAAGATTCCGGCCCGGGAAAAGGGGGTTGAGGTAGCTTGCAGGATTGACAGCCGTATTCCGAGAAGAATAATGGGGGACGGCAACCGGTTGCGCCAAATCTTGATAAATCTTACCGGAAACGCCATGAAATTCACCGAACATGGCGAGATTGATATTCTGATTGACCATGAACAGGAAGCTTCCGGCCGGATTGTCAGCCGTTTTTCGGTGCGCGACAGCGGCATAGGCATTCCCGCCGACAGGGTAGAGGCGATTTTTGAAAAGTTTACCCAGGCCGACGGCTCGACCACCAGAAAGTACGGAGGCACTGGCCTTGGTCTGGCCATCTGCCTTCAGCTTGTGGAACTTATGGGCGGTAATCTCGCGGTGACAAGCGAGGTTGGCAAGGGCAGCACCTTTTATTTCGTGATTCCTTTGGAAGAGGCGCCGGCGGAGAACCTCCCCCTGAGAGAGCAGCAGGAGGCAGGCCTTGGCAAGACGGGCTGCGGCGGGAGGATTCTGCTGGTTGAAGATAATGTGGTCAACCAACGGCTGGCAAGCATCCTGGTCACCAGGCAAGGCTATGAGGTAGAGGTGGCCTCAGATGGAGCCGAAGCCCTGGAGCATCTCCGGCATCAGACCTTTGCTTTGGTTTTAATGGATGTCCAGATGCCCAATATGGACGGCATGGAGGCCACCAGAAGAATCAGGGCGATCGAGGCAGATCCGGCTTTACGCCATGATTATGTAGGTCTGCGTGCTCGGCAGCAGCCGCTGGCGATAGTCGGACTAACGGCCCACGCCAGAAAAGAGGATGAAGCCGCCTGTTTCCAGGCCGGCATGAACGGCTTTCTTACCAAACCCATTGTCAAAGCAAAACTGGCCGTGATCCTAAGCGAAATGATGCCTTCGTAACTATTGCAAGCTGAGTACTCAGCACTTAGCACCCGGAACAGGCGACCCGCAGCGCGGCGATTTTTTTCCGCCAGGCTCCGCCATGGGCGGTGATCTCCGCTAGGCGCACTGTTTCGTCCAGCCGCTTGAGCTCGATATGGAGCCGTTCGTCGGGCATGAGGCTGCCCAGCCGGTCCGGCCACTCGATTACGGATAGTCCTGCCCCGTAGAGATATTCCAGCAGGCCGGCCTCCTCTATTTCCGTTTCCTCGTTCAACCGGTAGAGATCCAGATGATATAGGGGCAGCCGTCCCGGATATTCGTGCAGAAGGCTGAAAGTGGGGCTGGTTATGTAGTATGATTGAGGCACCTGCAATCCCTGGCCGATGGCCTGGGTGAGGGTGGTTTTTCCGACCCCCAGCGAGCCGGCCAGGGTGATGATCTCGCCGGGACGGGCGGTCTCTCCTAGATAGCGGCCCAGGGTCAGGGTGGCGTCCGGATCAGGCAGGAAAATGGTCAGGGAATCCATCTTATGTAATCAATCATGGGGTAAGCTCATAAAGGTCAAATAACCACGGAATGCGCCCAGAGGGCATAAGTTTCGCTAGGCAGACAAGCTGCCAAGCTCAGCTATAAGCGGTCACAGGGTGGTGCAGGTTGCGGTAAGCGGGATGACGATGCGTACTTTTGTACGTGAGCCGGACCGATCGCCGCAAGATGTGGTGCCCTGTGGCCGCTTACCATCTTATTTGTATTTCTTGTGGCAAAATAAGCAGCGGTATTTCGGAGGATGGCCATCTGGGAGTGGAACCTGACCTTCAGGGGCATGGCAGGCGGTGCAATGCTTTTCCGCTTCCTTTTTGTCCATGGCGTAGAATTGCAGATGATTTTCATCCTTGGGCAGCTTGGTGGTTGATTCGGGCGGCGCCTTGAGCAAAAAGACAAGGATGGCGGCGCAGCCGGCGATGAAGAGGATATTGAACAGCCGGGTTTTGTTCTTTTTTGGTTCGTGGTTCACGGGTAGATCCTTCATAAGGGTTGGTCAATTCCCATTTCCAGGGCGCTAAAAGGGACCAGGCCGGTGCGCAGGCAGAAAACCAGGCCCTCCAAAATAAGTTTGTCGGTCAGTTTGGTGCCGGAGGCCAACTCGAGCACCCGGGCATGCAGCTGGTGTTTCTTGATGATCTGGGCCATTTTTTGGCTTTCATACCCCGGGTCCAGAATGGTGCGCGCGGCCTCTTCTCCGGAAACGATGGCCGAATAGATGCCCTCGCCGGTAAGGCCCGAGGCAAGGCCGGCCGCATCGCCAATCAGAAAGTAGTTATTAAAACGCCAGCCGCGGAAGTCGGAGTTGATCAAGGCTGCCTGCGGCTGGCGGGACTTTAGTTCAAGGTCGCGCCGGGCGGCCCACTGGTGCAAGTTGTTCAGCAACAGGCTGAGCCTGATGCTGCCGCGCTTCGCGTATACGCCGATGGAGGCCGTATCCTGATGGGGGAAAATCCAGGCGTAGCCGTTGCCGAAAATATCGTTGTTCAGATGCCACTGCATTTCGGGGAAGTTCCCCGGCACCTGGTAATTGATGCCAATCCCCATTTCGGCGGTGGGAATACCAAGCTGACGACGCACCAGGGAGCTGCTGCCATCGGCGCCCACCAGAAAAGAAAAACCGAACTCTTCGCCCTCCCTGGTGCGCACCCGGTCTTTGCTGATCTCCAGGACAAGCGCGCTGGTGGCGATGCTGACTCCGGCGGCCGCGGCTCTTTCCGCCATCCAGCGTCCGAGCCGGCCCCGGTTAACGGTGCGGATAATGGGGCTGGCGCTCTGGATTACGGTGTGTTGCCAGTTGCTGCGGATATTCTGGCTGGTGAAGGATTTTTCCCACAGCTCTTCCGGGAAGTCGAGGTCCAGAAGGACTGCCGGGATGCCGCCAGCGCAGACCTTGGGGCCGATGACGCTGTTGCGCTCAAGCACCAGGACCTCTTTGCCCTGCCTGGCAAGAAGGGTGGCACAGGCCAGCCCTCCGGGGCCGCCGCCCACGATGACGGTATGGAAGTTTTTCATGGCCATTGTCTCCGTTCCCCTGCTGAAAAACACCTCGCTCACTATATGCGGATGGCTTTTTCTGTCAAGAGATTAAGGGGCTCTTCCCATGGAGAAACTTGCGGAACAGCGCGGCATTCAAGTCGCGGTGTTTTTTTACGCAAATGAAGGGTATGGTGTTTTCGGAATTTTTTAAACTCTCCCTTGGTTAATATAAGTCAGCGGTGAAGGAACAAGTCCCAGTGAGCAGAGAAAATGTTGAGCCCCTTCACTATCCTGCCGAGTTGCCCATCGTGGCGCACCGGCAGGAGATCGTTCAGGCGATCCGCACCAGCCAGGTGGTGATCGTGGCCGGGGACACCGGCTCCGGCAAAACCACCCAGCTGCCCAAGATGTGTCTGGAGGCCGGACGCGGCAGGCGCAAGCGGATCGGCTGCACCCAGCCCCGGCGGATCGCGGCCATTGCCGTGGCCGAGCGGGTTGCCGAAGAGCTCGGGCCCCAGGGTGCGCTGGTGGGTTACAAGATCCGCTTTAAGGACCAGACCAGCCGCAATACCCGGCTCAAGTTCATGACCGACGGCATCCTGCTGGCCGAGGCGCACCACGATGGCAATCTTGGTGCCTATGATACGATCATCATCGACGAGGCCCACGAACGCAGCCTCAATATCGACTTTCTCCTCGGTCTCTTGAAGCAGCTCCTGAGTCGCCGTCCTGATCTGACCCTGCTGATCACCTCGGCCACCATCGACACCTCCCGGTTTGCCAAGCATTTCAACAATGCCCCGGTGATTGAGGTGTCGGGGAGAGCCTGGCCAGTGGAGGTCCGCTATCAGCCTCTGGATTCGGACCAGGAGGAGGAAGGGGAGCAGAGCTATGTGGACCAGGCGGTGCAGGCGGTCTGCGACCTGCGTCGGGAGGAAGGCCCCGGTGACATCCTGGTTTTCATGCCTGCCGAGCGGGATATCCTGGAGGCGGTGGAATCGCTGCAAGCCAGGCTGGGCAAGGGGCGGGGCCAGACCGCCCCCGTGGTGCTGCCCTTGTTCGGCAGGCTCTCCCCAGGCGAGCAGAAAAAGATCTTTCAGCCGGTAAAAGGCCAGAAGATCGTAGTCGCCACCAATGTGGCGGAAACCTCAATCACCGTGCCCGGCGTCCGCTATGTGGTCGATACCGGCCTGGCCAGGTTGGCGAGCTACAATGTCCGGGCTCGGACCAGCAAGCTGCCCATCGTCGCGGTATCCCGGGCGAGCTGCGACCAGCGCAAGGGCCGCTGCGGCAGGGTGGGGCCGGGGGTCTGCGTCCGCCTCTATGCCGAGGAGGATTACCTCAACCGCCCAGAATACACCTCTCCCGAGATTTTGCGGACCAACCTGGCCGAGGTCATCTTGCGCATGATCAGTCTCAGGCTGGGCGACCCGGCCAGGTTTCCCTTTCTCGACCCGCCTTCGGGACGGGCCATCCAAGACGGCTATGCCCTGCTTACCGAGCTGGGCGCCCTGGACCAGCAGCGGTGCCTCACCGCCCATGGCCGGCTCATGGCCCGGCTGCCCCTGGACCCGAGGATCTCCAGGATGATCATCGAGGCCCGGAACCACAACGCCTTGCGGGAGGTGACCATCATCGCCGCGGGGTTGAGCATCCAGGACCCCAGGGTCCGGCCCGCGGACAAGGAGGCGGCGGCGGACGCGGCCCATGCCCGGTTCACTAAAACGCCCTCTGATTTTCTTTTCTTTCTCGCCCTCTGGGATGGTTACCACAACACTTTTGACAAGCTGCACAGCCTTTCCAAGATGCGCAAGTTCTGCGTCAGCCACTATCTTTCCTTTCTGCGGATGCGGGAGTGGCGCGATATCCACGAGCAGATCTCCCAGGTGCTCGCCGAGGAGCCGGGCTTTGCCATGAACAGCCAGCCAGCCGCGCCCGAGGCCATCCATCGGGCGATCCTGAGCGGCAACCTCCGGAACATTGCGGTGAAAAAGGAGAAAAACCTTTACCAGACCGGGGGAGGCAGGGAGGTCATGATCTTTCCCGGCTCAAGCCAGTACGGCAAGACCGGTGATTGGCTCATGGCCGGAGAGCTGGTGGAGACCTCGCGCCTCTATGCCCGGACCGTGGCCGAGATCAAGCCCGAGTGGATCGAGCCCTTGGCCGGAGATCTCTGCCGCTCATCGTACTCCGAACCTCATTGGGAAAAGGGGCGGGGCCAGGTGGTCGCCTATGCCAAGATCAGCCTCTTCGGCCTGGTGATCGTGCCGCGGCGCAAGGTTAACTACGGCCTGATCAAGCCTGAGGAGGCGCGGCAGATCTTTATCCAATCCGCCCTGATCGAAGGCGAGCTGAAGGGGGAGTATCCCTTTCTGGCCGCCAACACCGCACTGGTCGCCGAGCTGCAGGCCCTGGAAGACCGGTTGCGGCTGCGGACCATCATGGTGGACGATCAGGCCCTGCTTGACTTTTACGAGGGGCGTCTGGGACCTGCGGTGCGGGACCAGCGCAGCCTGAACCAGTGGTTGAAAGACCCCGAGGCCCGAGCGCGGCTGACCATGACCGCCGATGATCTCCTGAGGCAGCTGCCCGAGGCGACGGCCCTGGAGCAGTTCCCTCTCACCTTGGCTGCGGGGGAGGGCGAGCTGCCCCTGTCCTATCGCTTTGCCCCCGGCGAGGAGGACGACGGGGTGACGGCCCGGATTCCCCTCAGCTTGGCCCAGCATTTGCGGCCCGAGCTTTTTGACTGGTTGGTGCCGGGGATGTTGGCCAAAAAGGTGGCCTTCCTGCTCAAAGGGCTGCCCAAGTCCCTGCGGAGGCAGCTGGTGCCCATTCCCCAGACCGCGGCGGAGATTGTCCGGGACCTGCCCTTTGGCCGCGGCTCCCTGTACCGGACCATGGAACAGGTGATCGCTGATTCCTTCAAGCTCCGGATTGGGGCGCGGGACTGGCCCCAGGCCGAGTTGCCGCCCCACTTAAGATTTCGCTTCTGCCTGCTGGACGGGCAGGGCGAGACCGTCATGGTGACCAGGGATTTCAGCGTCTTGCAGGGTGAGGCGGCGGGCCAGGCTGAGGTCTTTAGTCCGGGGCAGATGGCGGAGCTCAAGAAGCGCTGGGAGCAAAAAAATATCACGCCGGCTCAATTCGGCCAGACGCCCGGCTCTCTGCCGGTGCCTGGGGCCAACGGGCTCTTGCAGGGCTATGTTTATCCCGGCCTCTGCTTTGTTAAACAGGAAAGCGTGGAGCAGCACCTTTTTCTGGCAGAGGACGAGGCGCGGCAAAGTACCAGACAGACCCTGCTTCAGCTGTACTGCAAGGAGTTTGCCCAGCAGATCAAGACCCTGCGCAAGGATCTCGCCATCCCTCGCTCTCACTGGGCGCTGTATGAGGGGCTTTCCAGCCACGAGCAGCTTAACGAAGATCTTTGGCATTTTGTGCTCTCTACGGTGTTTGCGTTTCGCGATGGCCTGGTGCCCTCGGCCAAGCAGTTTGCCGCCAAGGTGGAGGAGGTGCGGGAGCAGGGGCTTTCGCCTCTTTGCCGGGAGATTTTTCTCGAGGTCGAGCGGCTGTTGCAGGAACGGCGGGCAACCCTGGACTTTATTGGCAAATATGCCGCGCTGCCCGGCAAGCCAGGCATGGGCGGGCAGGCAGATCGGTTTGCCGAGTACCGCCGACAGGCGGCGTCGCTTGTGCCTGCAGATTTCCTGCAATGGGTCGAAAGGGGGCGTCTGCCGGCGATGTGCCGATATCTTAAAGCGCTACGCATCCGGGTTGAACGGGCCCAGCTTTCCCCGGCCAAGGACGCGCTCAAGGCGGGGCAGGCGGCCAGCCATGAGGAGCGTTATGCCCAGGCCGTCCGCGTTGAAAATCCCTCCGCAGCCCTCTGGAAACATCTGCGGGAATATCGGGAGATGATCGAAGAGTTCAAGGTCTCTCTTTTTGCCCAGGAGCTGGGAACAGCCTATCCCGTCTCAGAAAAACGGCTGGATAAAAAATGGCGGGAGATCGAGGCGCATCGGTACTGAGCTTGGCTGTTTTTTCCCGAGCCGCGGTTGTTCTTTTTCGGGAGGGGAATCCTGTTTATGGCGTCCGCAGGACAAGCGCCGACTGGCCGGAAAAATGAGGGAGGTGGAGTTTCCTTGTGTAATCCGCTGCTTCTGGATATGCTGGTCTGATCCCGCATCCTTGCCCGGTTCCGCTTGATTGCAGGACTACGCCAGTAATGATTTTCCCTGTGGTATTCGTCCTTCTTGACGTTTGCACTTTCTTGCAGATACAATGTCGTAATTATCGGATCAGGTTGTTGAGAATTTCTCGCAATTTTATTAAAAAAATATGGGGAGAACCGCAATGATCAAAAAGACAGTGCAAATCCTGAGCAAACCCTTAGTTGTCTTTCTTGTGCTGGGCCTGGTCCTGGGCAGCGTCGTCAGCTCCCAGGCGGACACCAAATTTACCCCTAAAATCAAGCAGGCCATGGCGGAAATGAAAAATGACTGTGCGAAACTCGGCCCCGCCAAAGTGGACGGGGGAAATCTCCTGTTTGGCACCACCAAAATCAATGACAACTTTGCACTGGTGGATTCCCTCAAGGCCAAGTACAACTGCACCGCCACCTTCTTTGTAAAAAAAGGCGATGCGTTCATGCGGGTCAGCACCAACGTCATGAAAGACGGCAAGCGTGCGGTCGGAACCCCGCTTGATCCGAGCGGCCCCGCCATTGCGGCCATCCGTCAAGGGAAAGCCCATCACGGCATCGTCGATATCCTGGGCAAAATGTATGATACCGGCTATGAGCCCATCAAGAACGCCGCAGGCGAAACCGTCGGCGTCTATTACATCGGGTTCCCGCTCGAGTAACCGCCCGGCGCCCTACCCAACTCCACTTAACTGGCCGAAAACTTTTAATGGAGTGGGGCCTGGCGGCCCCACTCCCGCTCCGGCCATGTTGCCTGAAGCGGCGCAGATTACACAATCAATTACCACGATCAACCCGCTAAGCGGAGGAGAAATATGGCCAAGCAGCAGACAACGATAGGGAGAAAAATTGGATCCGGGTTTGCAGTGGTACTCGTGCTAGTCGCCATTCTCACCGGGATTTACCAGTTTGCCCTCTCTTCCACGACCAACTGTTTCATAGCTCTTGTCGAGAACGATGTCGCAATCGCCTCACACACCAACAGCGCCAAGATCGCCTTGATCCTCTGCCGTCAAAGCGAAAAGCAGTTGCTCTACGCCGACGATCAGATGCTCACCCAGAAGTCCTACGGCTATCTGGACGAATTCAATAAAGAGATGACTACCATCGAGACCCGTGCCCAAAAAGCCGGGGAGACCGGTTTGCTTGAGGGTGCTAAAAAGATTCTTATCCTCGCTGAGGACTACCAAAAGGCCTATTCCGGTATGCTGGCCGCGCCGGTTGGCGATGAAAGGATGGTCGCCACCCTTGCGGTCCGCAAGGCTGCACAATCCTTGGAACCTGAGCTGGACAACTTGCTTGCCGCCGCAAAGAAAGGCGCTGAGGAGGAAACCGCCAAGACAGAGAAGACCGCCGCTACCCTTGGCTGGATTGCCTTGGCCCTAGGCGGAGCAGTCATGGTCGCCGGCGCCCTGTTGGCCTCCTTCCTGGGACGCGGCATCGCCAATACCCTCAAGCAGGTCAGCAGCTCAATCAACGAGGGCGCGGTTCAGGTGGCAGGCGCGGCTGGAGAGGTTTCCTCTTCCAGCCAGTCCCTGGCCGAAGGCGCCTCCAGGCAGGCGGCCGCAGTGGAACAGACCTCGGCCGCCATCGAGGAAGTCGGCTCCATGATCAAACAGGATACTGAAAATGCCAGACAGGCCGACGAACTGATGAAAGCGGCCTCTCAGGTCATTCGAAACGCCGATCAGTCGATGCGGAAACTCACCGCCTCCATGTCGGAGATCTCTGCGGCCAGTAATGAAACCCAGAAGATTGTCAAAACCATCGATGAAATCGCCTTCCAGACCAATCTGCTTGCTTTGAATGCTGCGGTGGAAGCGGCCAGAGCCGGTGAGGCTGGCGCCGGTTTTGCGGTGGTTGCAGATGAGGTGAGAAACCTTGCAATGCGGGCGGCGGAAGCAGCCCGCAACACCTCGGCCCTCATTGAAGGAACGGTCAACAAGATCAACACCGGTTCCGATCTGGTTAAGGAAACCAGCTCCTCTTTTGATACTGCGGCGGAATCGACCGGACGGATCAGCACCATCATTGCCGAGATGGCCAATTCGGCCAGCGAACAGGCTCGTGCCGTTGATCAGGTTACCATTGCGATCCATGAAATCGACACGGTGACCCAGAGCAATGCCGCATGTGCCGAGCAGGCCGCCGCTGCATCGGAAGAACTGAATTCCCAGGCCGAAATGATGAAAGACTCAATCGGCGACCTCTTGCAACTGGTAGGCGGGCCGTCAAACCCAACCCGGCCTGGCCCCAAAACGGCAGGAACCGAAAGGCGCAAAATCCTCTCGCAACCAGCCAAAAAGAATGTCCCCGCCGTCGCCGCGCCTGTCGCCAAGTCACTGTTGCCTGCAACCAAGTCACCAGGGAAGAATGCCAACGACATCATTCCCATGGATGATTTTGAGGATTTTTGATTTTTTTTCAGCGGTGTCCGGTAAGGATTTTGCTAAGAAATAATCACGAAAAAAATAGCTCGGGAGGTTTCGGGACGCCCTTAATATTTAAAGTTTTCAAGTGAATTTTAGTGGATGTGTATCAAATGTTTGAAAGTTAAGGGCAATCCCTATTGCTGTCACAGTTTTTCGAGCCACGGTTCTTTGTCGGGAGGGGAATCCTGTTTACGGCGTCCGCAGGACAATAAGCTTGTCCACCCGCGATTCGGCGTCCCAGACCTCACCCAGTCAGCCATGGACCTGGCGGATTGAGCCTTTTTCGCTTGGCAGGGGAAGGGCAGTGGAGGTATCGTTCGCCGAAAAAACCTGAAGGCGGAATGACAGGAGGGAAGAAAAATAGGTATTATCTTCCCTGATAATTTATTTCTTGATGGTTATCGGCATATCCACTGCTCCGGCATAGAAAACAATAATTTCTGCGATTTCTTGGCTTTCGTTCTTTCCGTAATGCCATTTGTTCACAACCTCGACAATTGATTCTCCAGCTTTTAGATGTAAGAACCTGTTGTCTTCAGTAACTACTGTCAACTCGCCACTTAACAACACGCCGGCATTTATTTCCGGATGGGTATGCAGTGGTAATTGCGCCCCTGGGGGGATTTTGATGCGGAGAATGGTTACCTCCGGGGTGCCGTGAGAGTAGCTTGGTAGATGGCTCCCATCCCAGCTTAAATTTGTTTTTGCTAGGGTCTCAATTTGGATAGCATTCAGATCCGCCGCCCAAACATTACAGGAGAACAACAAAGCAAAACATATTCCGTAACTCAGCTTTTTCATTGATAAACCTTTTGGTAAGATCATGGATGTCCCCGATTAATTCCAATTAATCGGTCGGCTTACTACTTTACCGTCCCCTGCTGAGAACATCCGCCAGGTCATCTTTGTCGACTGGAAGGATGCGGGGCTGGCGGTGAAGAAATATGGCTATCACACTTAGCCGGATTGAGCCTGTCCCTGATGGAGCAGGCTCTCCATCGCCTTCGCCTCCACCGGTTTACCGAAAAGATACCCTTGTCCGTATCGGCAGCCATGCCGGAGAAGCCAGGCCTGCTGCTCCTCGGTTTCGATCCCCTCCGCTACTACCATAAGATTCAAGCCCTGCGCCATGGCCATGATTGCCGTGACCACCGCTTCGTCTTCCGTGTCTCCGGGCAGGCCGGTGATGAAGCTTCGGTCTATTTTCAGGGTGTCAGGGGCGAGGCTCTTCAGGTAACTTAAGGATGAGTAACCGGTGCCGAAGTCGTCAAGAACCAGGCGAACCCCGAGAGCACGCACAACGTCAAGCCATTCGATTACCGGCATGGCGGCGTCGAGAATCACTGTTTCGGTTATTTCCAGTTTGAGCCGCTGCGGCGCAACACCATATTCATCGCATATCGCTTGAATCAGGTCAACCGGCAGGCCGCGGGGAAGCTGTTTGGCGGAGACGTTCACTGATATTTCTACGGTAAAACCCATGATCTGCCAGGCGGCAATCTGGCGACAACTCTCCCTTAAAACCCATTCTCCAAGCTCCACGATCAGTCCGGTTGCCTCAGCCACCCCAATGAATTTATCCGGAGCCAGCAGACCCTGCTCCGGGTGCTGCCAGCGAACCAGTGCCTCGAAGGCGATGGGGCGGCCGGTATCCAGATTGACGATGGGCTGGTAATGGAGGCGCAACTCATTTTCTGCCAAAGCGCGGCGCAGTTCAACCTCGACGCTTCGCCGTTGCAAGGCCAGATCCTTCATGGAGGTCTGGAAAAAACAGTAGGTGCTGCGCCCCATTTCCTTGGCCCGGTACATGGCCATGTCTGCGTTGCGCATCAATTCGGTGAGGTTTTTCCCGTCGGCCGGGTAAACAGTGATCCCGATGCTGGCGCCAACCCAGGCTTCCTGCCCGGAAAGGGTGAAAGGCTGACTCAGGGCGGCAAGAACTTTTTCGGCGGTCAGGGCGGCACCATTGCTCTCGTTAAGCCGAGACAGCATAATGACAAACTCATCGCCGCCAAGGCGGGAGATCATGTCTGAGTTGCGTACGCATGATCGTAACCGGGTAGCCACCTGTTGCAGGAGGAGATCGCCCATTTGGTGGCCGAGGGTATCGTTGATATTCTTGAAATGATCCAGATCAAGAAGTAACAGGCCAACCTGCATGTTCTCCCTATGAGCTATTTTCAGTTCGTGCCCCAGACATTCGTACAAGAGGTTTCGGTTG
>Ga0156780_128_pt1 | contig 36758 bp, 31 predicted proteins | sample RifOxyD3_FD_110730 | JGI IMG/M metagenome (GOLD analysis project Ga0156780, IMG submission 110730) | Deltaproteobacteria bacterium RIFOXYD12_FULL_56_24 | reverse complement strand
TCACCAACGCCGACCATCTGGACGCGAAAACCGTAGCCGAGCTTTACAAAGAGCGCTGGCAGATCGAGCTGTTTTTCAAATGGATTAAGCAGAACCACAAGGTTAAAACTTTCCTGGGCACCTCGAAAAACGCGGTACTCACCCAGATATGGATAGCGCTCTGCGTCTATCTTCTCTTGGCGTTCTTGAAGTTCAAGGCCAATATCGACATTTCCATGCAGCAAATGCTTCGATTGCTTCAGCTCAATCTCTTTGAACGACGGGATTTACTGGCCTTGCTCAAGCCGCCAGAGCCACAACTTGTTGAATGTAGACAGTTTTCTCTTTTTTAAAAACTATGAGACAGCAGTGCTTCACGGTGAAGAATAGCCTGGAAGAAGACGTTTACAGCTTTCAGCTTGATTTCTGAAGAAGGCTGTTGCCGGAAAAGGTCAGGTCCAGAGTGCCGGATCGACCACGCCGATCTTCACCGCATAGCGCACCATGGCCATGGGATCATGGATATCAAGTTTTTGCGCGATATTGGACCGATGTTTTTCCACGGTTCGCGGGCTCAAATAAAGCATCTGGGCCATGCCCTTGGTGGGATGCCCTTCGACCATGAGGCGGAAAATCTGCTGCTCCCGTTCGGTCAGGCAATCATAACCGGAGCTGGCGGAATTTTTCTCCGCCACGGGATTAAGATATTTTCTGATCACCTCGGCATTAAGTTTGGGGCTCAGGTAATATTGACCGTCCGCAACTTTCAAAATGGCTTCGATCACCTCCCTGCCCGAGTCGGTTTTTAAGACATAGCCCTTGGCGCCCGCACAAAGCGCCCGATGCACATAGGCCTCCTTATCGAACATGGAGAGAATCACCACTTTTGTCTCAAACGCCGCCTCCTTGAGCAAGCTCAAGGCCTCAAGGCCGTTTAAACCAGGCATGGCAATATCCAGCAGGATGACCTTTGGTTGCAATTGCCTGGCTTTCAGCAAGACATCGTGACCGTCCACTGCCTGGCCGACCAAATCCATCGCTGGATGATCCGCCAGTAACTGGCACATCCCCTCACGGACAATGGCATGATCATCAGCCACCAACACCTTCAGTTTTTCGCTCATAGTCTAACTCCGAATAAGTCCGCTCAACATGAACATAGATAGAGGGGCCGACTGAGGAGTCGGCTGGCACACTTCCGCCCGGAGCACCATTCCCTCGCCCCGGCGTGAACGGATGACAAGAGTGCCGCCGATCGCCAGCATCCTTTCCTGCATACTGCGCAAGCCAAGGCCGTCATAGGTTTTCATAGGTAATCCGGACACGGGATCCTGAGCAAAGCCCAGGCCATCGTCGGCAAGGGTAAGGATGAGAGAGGGATAGCTGAAGATTAGCCGGGCCGTGACCGTCTTCGCCCCGGCATGTTTGGCAATGTTGGTCAGTCCCTCCTGAAACACACGGTACAAGGCAATTTCGAATTCAGGCATTATTTTTTTCTCTGCTCCGACAATTTCTATGGAGGTTCGAATCAAAGGGTTACGCTCGGCAAAATCCTGCATTCCCCATTTCAGGGTTGCCAGAAAACCCAGCGTGTCAAGCAAGTCCGGCCTGAGTCTGTTTGTGGTGCCGCGGACAACCGTGCCAATGGTATCGATCAGCCCGTCTATTTCCGCAAACTCAGGCATTTCGGACTTTCCAGCGGCGACAAATTTTTTCTGAAGAATATCGACTTTGTGGCGCATGGCCAGCAGTCTCTGCCCGAATTCATCGTGGAGATCCCTGGCGATTCTTTTTTGTTCCTCTTCCGTCGATTCAATTATCCGTCGGGAAAGATGCCTGATTTTTTCTTCCGCCAATTTAACCGGGGTCATATCGCGGTGCACACAGTGCATGAGCTCCATCCCATCGATAGTGAGCCGGTTTCCCCGGCATTCGATATAATTCTCCCGTCCGTCCTGCCGCACCCAGGAATACATGCCGGTGCAACGACCATCTTCGCAAATACTGTCCAGAGAGGGGCAGATGCTTTCAGCGCCGGTTTGTTTATTAATAAAATTCTTAAAGATTCTGATGTCGGCAAGGGCAAGGAGTTCGTCTTTGCCGCGCCCAGCCAGTCTCTGATAGCTAGCATTGCCGTCGATAAATTTTTTCCCCTCCCCTGCCTCGGGCAATTCGTAGATGCTGATTCCATCGGTGCTGGTTTCAAAAAATGTGCGATAACGGGATTCCGACTCCCGCAACCTGTCGAGGATATTCATATAGCTCGTGATGTCTTCGGCAATACCAACCTCTCGGTATTTGCTGCCGCTCTGGCCGCACACGATAATAGTCGTGGCACGAATCCAGCGAATGGCATGGTCCGTCCGGATTATCCGGTACTCAAGCACTTGTTCCCGACCGTTTCGAGAAAAATGTCTTGCGAGTACCAAGTCCCGGTCTTCAGGATGCACGGTATCAAGCCAGGAGTCAGGATTTAGCTTAAGACTTTCGCTGGTTCTCCCCCAGATCCGCTCATAGGCCGGACTTATGTAAAGTATCTGCTCGGCGAACAGATCCCGGATCCAGAAAACGCTGTTGATATTCTCCGCTATCTGCCGGAACCGTTCCTCGCTTTCGCGAAGATCAGCCTCCGTTTCCCTTTGTTTTGCAAGGGAGTCAACCAGTTCGGCAACCTTCGCCTCCAATTCTCTGGTCTGCTCGGCAATCCTCTTTTCCTGCCCGGCGCAGGCCTGCCGCAGTGCCTCCTGTACCTTTTGGAGTTCGGTCATATCGCGGGCAATACCGTTGACATAAAGGAGCGCTCCGTCGGGGTCATAGTGGAAATTGCAAGTCCAGTTAAGAAAACGCACCTGATCATTCGAACCCAGCATGCGATTGGTTCCAACCGCTACTTTCCGACGCTCCCTCCGCCATTCCTCGAAAGCCATTTGCGTCTTCCGGCGGTCTTGCGGATGGACAAAGTCAAAGGCCGATAGACCGAGGCATTCCTCCGGCTCCAGGCCGAAAATGTTTTGCACGGCGTGATTGACAAAAAGGAATCTGCCTTGCGAATCCAGCTGGGTGATCAGATCCTCGCTTCCCTCGACAACCTCCCTGTATTTTCTTTCGCTCCGGGATAATTCTTCTTGAAGATCCTGGCCCCGGGCAATTTCCTTGAGCAATAAAGTATTGGTTGCTTGCAGTTCGACGGTCCGGTCTGCAATCAACCGTTCTAACCCGTTCTGATACTGGGCCAGAGCCGCTTCCGCCTGCTTGCGGTCCGTAATGTCGTGAAAAATCCCGATCAGGCCGACCGGCGTCCCCTCCTCGGAGACAACCGGAGCTTTGACCGTGCGTACAGCCCATCCCAATCCCTCGAGGGTATGCACCTCCTCGGTGTCCTCTGTCTTGCCGAAAGCCATAACCCGTTGGTCGTCCGCAAGAAATTTTTCCGCAATATCGGCAGGGAAAAAATCCTCATCTTTCTTGCCAACTATCTCGTCAGGAGTGATTCCCAGATCCTGGGAAAATTTTTCATTGCAATACAGATATCGTGAATCAGCGTCCTTCACAAAAATCTTCTGAGGAAGATTTTGGAACAACAGCCGGAGAAAAAGCTCCTTTTGCGATACCTCGGCCAGCAACCGCTTGACCTCGGTTATCTCGGTCACGATCACCCCTGCCCCGACAATATCTCCCTGGCAATCATAAACGGGGAACTGCGAATGCAGCCAGTGGCGCATCCCCCCAAGCGGTCCCGGCAGTTCGGCGCTGATCTCTCTGTTGCAGGCCACCTCGCCGGTTGCCAATACCTTTCGGAGGCCCTTTTCGATTTTATCGGCTAATGGGGCAGGTAACACCTCATGGGGGTATTTGCCGAGGTGATCCGCTACACTGTACCCGCTGAATTCAGCAAGGGTCTTGTTGATTCTGACATACCGACATTCCTTGTCATGCAGAGCAATCCCGGCCGGCGCATCCACAAAAAAGGAATCCATGTTCACTGCGAGCAAAGAGCAGCGATCCTCCAGCTCCCTCACCCGTTTTTCCAGTTCCGCATAGCTCGGCTTTCCTGCCATAAAGCACCCCAACGTATCCATGGTGGAACACACGATGACATTTACGATCGCAACTGTAAAAAATTATCGATGAAAATATACATGCTGTCAAGGTGTGACATGTTGCGGGATGCCCGGAAAATACAAGGAGTTAATGCCATTCCCCCGTTCGACCCGGACCATGCCTGCGTTATCCCACCAGGGGCAAATACGTATCTCCTCTTATATATTTTTTCTGTTGTCTGCCCTTACAATCAAAACATCAGCTAATTCGTAAGCGTTCAGCAGCACCACATCTGCTTTGTCATCGGCCTGGTCCGCATACCGTATGTATAGCGAACAGGGTTCTTGGTCGGACACTTCTGCCGAAAATTGACACGCGCATCTGCGGCACTGCTGAACGCTTACAGTCTCGGGTTTACCTGATATTGGGTGCCCTTGGTGAACGATTACGCAAATTCAGCACCCGAGTTGCCACCAATAGAATACAAAATCAAAGCGGTCCATTTTAAGGGAGGAGGAACAATGCATTCTAAAAACCAGCAATACCACATTACCATGCGTCTTTTCGGGTTGTTCATCAAATGCCCTTTTAGCGAGGCAGCCCATGACTGCCCCTTTGGCGATATCCGCAGTCGGGAAAGCCTGGATCTAAAATTCAGGCTGGCAGAAAGAATTGCCAGGCATCCTCACTGTTTTGAAAATGTCCGCAATACTCACGAAGCTTGTTACCGAGCTCGCATCCAACAGGTGATCAGGTCTTGCCGGGCGATCCCCATCCCCTCCTCGGCGACACAGCAGACAACGTCCCTGTTATACGAGCAAGCGGCCATTGGCCAATAATAAGGAGCGGCCAATGGCCTTCACTTTTTTCCTGCGCGACCATATCACCCTTGAGCACGCGGCCGACCTGATGGAAAAGACATCCTACGAAATTAAGCCGCAGTTCGGCTGCGCGTAACCGATCAGAGACAAATTCACAGGAGGAACAGTCATGAAATGGTTCAACGATCTCAAGCTCAGCACCAAGCTCATCAGCGGCTTCATCCTGGTGGCTCTGCTCGCCGGCGCCGTCGGACTGGTTGGCGTTGTCAAGATCCTCGACCTTGATGATTCCGACACTGCCCTCTATGAAGAGAACGCACTGCCTCTCGCCCACCTCGCTGAGATTTTAAGCCGCTACCAACGGGTGCGGGTCAACATTCTCTATGCGCTCCTCTATGCCGGGAACGCCGAGGGACAGAAAGGATACTTGGCCAAGATAGAAGAACATCGCAAGAGCATTACTGAGGAGCTTGCCCAGTACGAAAAGGGCGACCGGGATGCTGCGGACAAGGAACTGACGGCAGAACTCAAGGCAGGGCTGGCGGCCTATGACCAGATGGCGCAAAAGCTCATCGCCCTGGCCGTGGCCGGGAAGCAACAGGAGGCGCTGCAATATATAAAGAGCGAAGGCGCTGCCAGTGTGAATCAGATGAGACAGATCACCAGAAAGATGCTCGATGCTAAGGAAGCAGAGGCCAAGGCCAGATCAGACGGCAATACCGTTCAAGCCAACAATGCGGCGCGGACCATGGAAACCCTGGTGTTGGCCGCCATTTTGCTGGCCATCGGCCTGGGTATCTTCATCAGCCGGATCATCATGCGCCAACTTGGCGCCGACCCCAAAGAGGTTGGCGAGGTTGCCAACCTGGTTGCCGTTGGAGATCTCTCCCACGCGATCGTGCTTAAATCAGGCGACAGCAGCAGTGTCATGGCCGCCATGAAGAAAATGGTGGGCACCATCAATGCCTTGGTGACCGATACCGGCCTGCTCTCGCAGGCCGCGCTAAAAGGCAAGCTCTCCACCCGCGCCGACGCTTCCAAGCATCAGGGCGATTTCCAGAAGATCGTAGAAGGGGTCAATAACACCATCTCCCGTCTGGTCGGCCTGTTGGATGCCATGCCGGCCCCGGCCATGATCATCGATAACGACTTTACCATCCAGTACATGAACGAAATGGGCGCAAAAGCAGGCGGCAAGACCTCGGCCCAACTGATCGGCAGCAAGTGTTACGACCATTTTAAAACCTCCGACTGCAAAACAGACAGATGCGCCTGCGGCCAGGCCATCCGAGACGGACGCGCGGCCAGCAGCGAAACCGACGCCCATCCGGCTGCCGGCGTTGATCTGGATATCGCTTACATCAGCACCCCGCTCCGCGATGAGGCCGGCAAGGTTATCGGCGCCTTTGAGGTGGTTTCCGACCAGACCGCGATCAAGAAGGCTGCCCGCTTGGCGCAGAAGGTTGCCGCCTACCAGAATATCGAGACCGAAAAAGTGGTCAACAGCCTGACAAAACTCTCCCTCGGTGAAACCGGCAACACCATCACGCCCGCCGAGGGAGACGCCGACACCGCAGCAGTACGCAACACCTTCAAGACCATTGCCGATTCCTACAACATCTGCGTCCAGGCGATCAATGCCCTGGTAACGGATGCCAATATTCTTGCCAAGGCAGCGGTGGAAGGCAACCTTGCCACCCGGGCCGATGCCTCAAAGCATCAAGGGGATTTCCAGAAAATCGTCGAAGGGGTCAACAATACCCTGGATGCGGTGATCGGCCCCTTGAACATGGCTGCCGAGTACGTGGATCGCATCTCCAAAGGGGACATCCCGCCCAAGATCACCGACAACTACAACGGCGATTTCAACGAAATCAGAAATAACCTGAACTCAATGGTGGATAACCTGAGCAATTTCGCTGTCCATTGCCAGGAGGCGGCGGAACAGGTTGCCGCGGGAAGCGAACAGATAAGCTCTTCCGCCGCGGAAATGAGTCAGGGTGGGACCGAGGCCGCCGCTGCGATAGAGGAGATCTCCAGCGCCATGGAGGAGATGAGCAGCACGGTGGCGCACACTGCTGACAATGCCCGGGAGACAGCCGCAATAGCAAACAAGGTTGCCACAGATGCCAAGGAGGGCGGCGAAGCCATGGTCGAAACCGTTGCCGCCATGCGGAATATCGCGGAAAATATCCTGATCATCGAAGAGATTTCCCGACAGACCAACATGCTGGCCTTAAACGCCGCCATCGAAGCGGCCCGGGCCGGGGAACACGGCAAGGGCTTTGCCGTGGTCGCCGCCGAGGTGCGCAAGCTTGCCGAACGGAGCCAGAACGCGGCCAAGGATATCGGCAGCATGGCTGGTTCCAGCGTCGAGATTGCGGAAAAGGCAGGGACACTTATCGCAAAGATCGTTCCGGAGATCCAGAAAACAGCGGATCTGGTTTCAGAAATCAACGCCTCGGCCAGCGAACAGGCCCAGGGCATCGCCCAGAATGCCAAGGCCATTGAACAACTGGACCAGGTGATCCAGCAGAATGCCTCGGCCAGCGAGGAGATGGCGTCCACCAGCGAAGAATTGTCCAGTCAGGGGGCGCAGCTCATGGAAACCGCGGGATTTTTCAAGATAGATCGCAGCGCGGCCAAGACAAATGCGACCAGGACGCAGGCGGAAATCCGTCCTGTTCCCCGCTTGAGAGCGGTAAAAAAAGTGCTTCCCAAACTCCGGGAAACCGGGGCGGTATTCCTTTCTGAACAGGTTGTTGATGAAGACAAGGGCATCTCCCCTTCTCGCCATCCCCAAGCAGGTTTTCGCGTAGCCCTGCAGGAAACCGCGTCTGATGCCGAATTTGTCAGGTATTAGGCCGGTTGCACGCGACACATCAACATAACCTTGCTTCCTTACCTGCAAAGGAGAAAGTCATGACCGCTTTGATTCCCGAGAAGAACAAAAGCAACCAGTATCTGACCTTCACCCTGCGCGATGGGGATTTCGCCATCGACATCGCCAAGGTGCGCGAGGTGCTGGATGTGGCCACCATGACCAAGATTCCCCATATGCCCTCGTATATCAGCGGGGTGATCAACCTGCGCGGCAATGTGGTGCCGGTGCTGGACCTGGGATGCCGGTTAGGCATGGAACCCGTTGTTCCGACAAAAAATACCTGCGTGATGATCGTCGAAACCACGATAGATGAAACAACCTTTGCCTTGGGCACCGTGGCGGACTCGGTACAGATGGTGCTGGATCTGCAGACTTCGGAAATCGAAGAGGTGCCGCGCATGGGAAGAAATATCAACACCGATTTCATCAACGGGATGGGCAAACAGGGGGAGAAATTTCTTGTCATCCTGAATATCGACAAGGTTATTTCCCATGGAGGCGAGGATTTGCAGATGCTCAGCCCTGCAATACTCAACCCTTTAGCCAGGGAAGTTTTTTTGGACCTGCCCCCAGGGCAAAACAAGGAGGCACTTCAATGATCGACCGAAACGCTGGGTTGAAGGTATCGCGGGAGAGTCTTTCCTATCGGCAGGAAGACCAATCACTGCGTTATCAAAAACTCCTTGAGGCGGCAACCGACTATACCTATACCGTGATAATCGAGAACGGCCGTCCCAGCAGGACGGTCCACTCCATCTGCAGTTTTGCCATAACCGGCTACACCCCCGCCGAATACGAGGAAAACCCATTTCTCTGGTTTGAGATGATCCATGAGGACGACCGGGGCATGATCTCTGAGAATCTCAACAAACTTCTAAGGGGGGTGGAAATCCCCCCCTTTGAGCATCGCATCATCCATAAGAATGGCAGCATCCGCTGGGTCAGAAACACGGTGGTCCCCCATTTTGATGGGGAGGGAAGACTTGTCGAATACGACGCCCTGGTTTCCGACATCACCGAGGCACGGAGAGCCGCGGCAAAAACAGCCAAAATAAACAGAGCCTACAAAACTCTCAGCATGTGCAATCAGGCGCTGATCCGGGCAAACAGCGAGAAGGAATTATTGGAAAAACTCTGTCATATCCTGACGGAAACGGGCGGATATGCCCTGGCCTGGGTCGGATATGCCAAGCACGATGTGGAAAAATCCGTCATTGTCGCGGCAGGAGCGGGAAAAGACACCTGCTATCTCCAGGGATTACAAATCAGCTGGGGGGAGATGGATGAACATGGCCAAGGTCCCACCGGCAGCGCGATTCGGACCGGCCAGATCGTATTGCAAGACAGCGCTGTCCCCCAGGAAAAGTATAAGCCCTGGCAGGAGAAGGCGAAACAGTTCGGCTACCTCTCCTCCATCGCGCTTCCCTTAAGGGCGGAACAGAAAATAATCGGCGCGCTGAATATTTACGCCGGAGAAAGCAATGCCTTCAACCGGCATGAGATAGAACTGCTTTCGGAACTGGCGGAGGATCTTTCCTTCGGCATTGTGGCTCTGCGCACCAAAAAAAAACATGCCAAGGCGGTGAAAGCCCTGGCTGCGAGCTCAATGAGGCTTCAGGCCATATTTGAAACGGTACAGGCCGGCATTGTCATTATTGACAAAAAAAGCCGCAGAATCGTAGATGCAAACCCCGCAGCCCAGAAGCTGATCGGCCTACCCCGCACCAAGCTGATAGGGAGCAAATGCTATCAATCGATCTGCCCGGCGGACAAGGAGCATTGCCCTGTCCTGGATCTGGGACAGCACCTTGTTAACTCCGGGCAGATACTCCTGCAAGCCGACGACAAGGAGCTGCCGATTCTCAAATCCGTGGTAGAGCTGGAGCTCAATGGCCGCCCCTGCCTGGTGGAAAGTTTTCTTGATATCTCAAAGCGGGTGGAGGATGAACATGAAAGGCTGAGACTGCAAGGCCATCTTCGCCAGGCCCAGAAGATGGAGGCCATCGGCACCTTGGCCGGGGGGATTGCCCACGATTTCAATAACCTGCTCCAGTCAATTCTCGGCTATTCCGGGCTGTTGCTTTATGCCCTTCCCGAAAAATCTGAGCACCACCAATATGCCGATGCCATTAAAACCGCTGGGGTCTCGGCCGCCGCTCTGATCAAACAGATCCTGACCTTCAGCCGACAGAGGGAACACGAACCAAATCCCCTGCAACTGCAATACCTGGTCAAGGAAGCGTTGAAGCTGCTCCGCGCCACCTTGCCAACAACCATTGCGATAAATGAGCAGATACACATGCAATGCTCCTCGGTTCTGGCCGATTCCACCGAAATTCACCAGATTATCATGAATCTCGGGACCAATGCCTACCATGCCATGCGTGAAAAGGGCGGAGCCCTCAGTGTCAAACTCGATGAGATTGAGGTCGATCAGGCGTTGGTCAACGAGACTCCCGAGTTGATACCCTACAAAAAATATGTGCGCCTCATCGTAACCGATACCGGACATGGGATGGACCAGGAAACCCGGCAGCGCATCTTCGAGCCATATTTCACCACCAAGGAAAAAGGAGAAGGAACCGGACTGGGGCTTGCCATAATCCATGGGATAATTACGAGTTGCCAGGGCGCTATCTCTGTCCGCAGCTCCTTGGGAGAAGGCGCAACCTTTACCCTGTTTTTCCCGGTGCTGGAGCAAACGATTCCCTTGCTGGAGGGAGCGGAAAAAGCAGAAAATGTATTACCCCGAATCAATGCCAGGGTCCTTTTTGTCGATGATGCAGAGCGAAATGTCACCCTGGGGGAATCTGTTCTCAAACAGATAGGTTGTACGGTCATGGCGCTTACCGACAGCCGTGAGGCTCTGGATGTCTTCGGGGCAGTACCGGAAAAATTCGACCTGGTGATTACGGATCAAACCATGCCGCATCTCACAGGTCTTGAGCTGGCAAAAAAGATGCTTGCCATCCGAAAAGACATCCCCATTATCATGCTGACCGGACACAGCGATCTTGTTGATGAGCAACGGGCAAAAGCCGTGGGCATAGCAAAATTCCTCATGAAACCAATAAGTATGGAAGAAATCGCCCAAGCCATGGGAGAAATTCTTTTGCCGCGGAAAAACCGGGATTGATTGCGGATGGCGCCTGACCATCCGCAATCGGCTTGCCCCCTCTTCCTGATGGCGCACGGAGGCGCCCGCTCTGCCTGACTCGTCTCATCTTAAGGTCAATTGCATTACAAATGCCGGCCTGACGCCATTTTGCGTCAGGCTTTTTTCTGCCATCCGTGCGGTCGTTTTTTTCTTCTGAGGTACCCCGAAGGATCTCTTGCAAGCCAGGGCCACGATCCGATAAACTCTTTAAAACAAAACCTTTTATCGCTTCCGGATCGAAGACCTATGAAGTACCATATTTTCTAACTGAAATATTAGTAACCGATCAGGGGCAAACCTCTAAAGGTCAAAGAACCACGGAATCACCCTTCGGGTATAAGTTTCGTATTGAGCAGACAAGCTGCTCAACTCAGCTAAAAGCGGTCACAGGGTGGTGCAGATTGCGGCAAGCGGGACGGCGATGCGTACTTTTGTACGTGAGCCGGACCGATCGCCGCTGTCAATCGTCGGCAGAAGTGCCGACAACATGGGGTGCCCTGTGATCGCTTATAAATATTAAGCTGCGGAGGCACAGATGTATTCTCCCGTTGCAGACGAAACTTCCCGGGAAAATATCAGGATTCTTGTTGTGGAGGATGTGGCTTTCAATCTTGAGATCCTAACCGGAATCCTGACGGAGCGCGATTGGCAGTGCGTTGCGGCCACCAGCGGCGAAGACGCCCTGGATATCCTTGTCAAGGACGCAGACTTTCAGATCATTCTCATGGACATCGGCCTGCCCGGCATTGACGGCCTGGAAACCGCGCGCAGGATCAAAAATAACCCGGCTTGTCAAGCAATTCCCATCATCGCTCTCACGGCCGAGACTGTTGCCGAACGGGAACGTTTTTTAGCGGCGGGATTTGACGGATACCTGGAGAAAAATTTCGACCCGGAGCTACTTTTCGCCACCATTGCCAAGCATCTTCACCTTGATTGCGGGCAGCGCCACAAGACTGAACCTACCCTGAGCAACGAGGCCACTCAATTTGATCTGGATTTCGAGACTCTCCTGGGCAGCTATGCTGACGAGGAGAATCTTTGCCGGATAGTCAGGGCCTTTTTTGCCGATACCGACAAAGAGCTCCTTCTACTTGGCGAGGCAATGGCCGCAGGCGATCAGGCCGCCATCCTGGCTTGCTGCCACAGCCTCAGGGGCACGGCCGCGATCTTCACCGCCGGCAACCTTGGCCTGGCGGCCAGAGAGCTGAAGGATTCAATCCTCTCCGGGGAAAAAATAGCGGCCGAAATGGCCTGGCACAGGGTGAAGGGTGCCCATGCCTTACTGCAACAGGCTGTGTCAAAACGACTCAATCTGACATTATAAACCGAACAGCTCAAAACCGCCCGCTTTGCAGAAAACACCGGTTTGCAAATTCGCCCGGCTATCCCCTTGATTTTTTTAATGACGCATTCCCCGGATTCACTATAATAACGCGAGACAACTCATCAGATAACCGATCACGGAGCAAACCCATAAGTCAAATAACCACGAAACAAGCGGTCACAGGGTGGTGCAGGTTGCGGCAAGCGGGACGGCGATGCGTACTTTTGTGCGTGAGCCGGACCGATCGCCGCTGTCAATCCTCGGCAGAAGTGCCGACAACATGTGGTGCCCTGTGATCGCTTAACTCATCAGACTACCCGTCCACCAAGGAGGTTCCCTATGTCTGGCTCCCAGGCAGATTTCGAACAGGCTCTCACCGTGGGTCGACCGCCCAATATTGTCCGGCTTTTTCCCAACTCCAAGGCGCTTATCGTCAGCGGCAAGGTGATCGACCGGGCGCTCATGGCCAAGGGCAAGGCCATGACCATCGCCGCCAACGGCCGCAACAACTTCATCATCCGCGGGGCTCTGCTCGCCGCGCAGCGGGCCAATGCCGCGATCATCATCGAAATCGCCCGCTCCGAGGGCGGGGCAAACGCCTACTGCCCGGTGAATTACTGGAACATGGCCAGGCAGGTTGACCAGGCCATGAACGAGCTGGGCATCACCGTACCGGTGGCCATTCATGCCGACCATTACGGAATCAAGAAGGAAGCGGATCTTGATTTCGCCAAGGTGGAGATTCCCACCATCTTCGAGGCGGGCATCACCTCCATCGCCATCGACGCCTCCCATCTGCCGGACGACAAGAATCTGCTGGCCAACCTGGCCCTGGCCCAGTTGGTGCCTGCCTGGGCAGGCCTTGAAACTGAGATCGGCGAGATCAAGGGCGACCAGGGGCTTTCCACCCCGACGGAAGCACTCTTTCTCATCCAGGGCCTCAATGCCCACAACATCTTTCCCGACTGGATTGCCCTGAACAACGGCACCACCCACGGGATTGAAGAAAGCGGCCAGGGCATTCAGGTGGGGCTCACCGCCGAAGTCCATGCCGGGCTGGCGCGCTATCATGTCTCCGGCGCCCAGCACGGCACCTCGGGCAACAGCTCGGAAAGGCTGCGGGAGATCGCCGCCCAGACCTCCACCACCAAGGCTAATGTAGCCACGGCCCTGCAGATGGTTTCCTGGGGCTTGCAGGTAAACGACTACGGCAACGCCATCCTGGACGAAAGCGGCAATTTCATCAAGGTGAAGGATGCCGGGGTTACCGAGAACATGTGGCGGGAGATGGTGGCCTACGCCGAGGCAAACGGCTGGAAAAAAGGCAACTACAAGAGCCTGAACCTTCCCTTTGAACCAAAACTGATGGGGCAGCCCAAGGCGATCCGGGAACGGATGGTGAAACGGGTGGAGGATTTTATCTATGATCTGCTGGTCAAGGTGTTCAACGCCGAGGACAGTGCGCCTTTAGGGATAAAGGCCATCCTGGATAAGGGTTCCTGCGACATGGGGCCAAAGGTCGGCCGACTTGAGGATTCTGCCCAATGGAGCGGAGAAAAGATCGCCCGCAGGGCAGCCTGCCTGGGCGGGGATAAAGGCCCGACCGGGGATTTTGACGATTGACGGCTTGCCCCGACAGCCCTGTATCGCTCTTATGCGCCGTTGGTCTTCTGACCAACGGCGTCTTTTTAAGACTTGCTACCGGATAAAGCTGCCGGCCCATATCACCACTATACAGGCAAAGGGCAGGACGCTATAGGAAAACAGTACCTCCCCAACCGGATAATTAAAATCAAACAACCGCAGACAAAGCGCCGCGCCATAAAGCCAGACCAGTAAAACGAAGGCCAGTACCCCACCTCCCTCCAGCCAGATATTAGCCCCAAGATCAAACCAAAACCCAAGGGCAGCCAGACTCATGGCACAAAGAAGAAGTTGAGCCAGTTTATAAACAGCCTTAGCCATCACATAAAGGATATTAAAAAAACCAATCCCGCGAAAAAGCAGTGAGGCGCCGACCAAGGCAATAACCCCAAGCAGGCCTGAAGCCAGAAGCGCTGTCCGCTTGGCGGCAAAAAAGTCGAGGGCCGAAGCAAGCACTTCCGCGGAGGTATACCCGGCGATAAGTAAGGCCGCAAATACGCTGCCGGAAATGAAGAAATACTGGCTCATTTATGCAGGTCCAATATGCGAAAATCCCGCCACCGGGGGATCACTCGGTCACAAAACCGACAGCGCGGTCAAGCTTGTGGAGAAAGGCGAAACCCTGCCCTTTCTTCTCAAGCCGGGCAGCCTTGACCACCGCCTCAAACACCGCCTCTGTCTGCTCCTCTTTGGCGACGATCAAAATGATCTCTTTTTCGGGTTTGATGAACATTCCGGCAAACCCGAGTTTTTCACGGACCCCGGTGCCACGGCCATAATATATCGTAGCCCCTTGCGCACCGGCCTGCATCGCCGCCGCCACCACCTGATCGGCCTCCCCGCGCTGAACAATACAGGTTATCAGGTTTGGATTCACATGTTCCATACATCCCCCCTTTTTATCTGAAATACCAGGACAACGCCATAGATCGGCATTGACACCGGTCAATTTCCCCAATAAGCTTACTACAGTGGACAAATTATCAGCTACCGATTCTACATTGTCAAGCATTCAATGGTAGCGGCAAGTTTTATAGCTGAGTTGAGCAGCTTGTCTGCTCAAACGAAACTTATACCCTCCGGGTGCAAGCATTAAATCTTTCAAATCCCTAAAGCAAATTCCGAGTTACTACGAGTCCCTCAATTTATGAACGACAAAGAGATCGACCACGCACAGCCGGAGCAGGGGGGACATTTCTTGGGCCATGCAAGCCGGATTCGGGAGAGTATCCTTTTGCTGGCGGGTTTGTTATCTGTCTTCGCCGGGGGGCTGGTTATCCTCGGCTGGGCGTTCGACATCACGGGCATAAAGAGTCTTAGCCCCGACTGGGTATCCGTAAAGGCGAACACCGCCTTGGGTTTTATCCTGGCCGGCTCGGCCTTGCTGCTTTCTTCTCTGCCTTCCTCCACTCTCTCGATTCGTTTGGCGCGGCTCTGCGCGCTGCTCTGCGGTTTGATCGGCCTTTTAACCCTGGCGGAATACCTTTTTGCCTGGAACCCCGGCTTTGATCAGTGGTTATTTGTCGAGCCGACCAATACGTTGGGGACTTCACACCCAGGCCGTATGGCTCCAGATACCGCAGTCTGCTTCGTGTTGCTGGCCGCAGGCCTCGTCCTGATCTCCTCATCACGAAAGAGCTCAAGCAAATTCTGGGCTGCATCGATTTGTGGTTCGCTAATAATTGCAGGAGGCCTGGCCGCCATTTTTTCCTACCTTTCGCAAAACATCGGAGCTTTCGGTTTCTGGGGGCTGACCCTGATGGCGGTTCCCACCGCCTACCTATTCGTTCTCCTCGGAAGCGCGATTATTATCGGCGCCTGGCAGGCTGCTTCCTTATGGTCCATCAGCGGCAGATACGCCCTGATGTTTGCCGGTTGGAGCCTGATGGTCTTTGTTTCTCTCTGCTGGAGCCTGCATCAGCAGGGCCACCACCTGCTTGATTCGGCCACCATCGCGGCCAGGGCCAACATCAACAAAGACATCAGCTTTCGAAAGTGGGCAACTTCGCACGGCGGCGTATATATAAAACCCACCGTACACACGCCGCCCAACCCCTATCTGCGGTTACCGGAGCGTGATGTGGTCACCACTTCCGGCGTTGCCCTCACCCTGATGAACCCGGCCTACATGCTCCGCGAGATGCAGACCGATTTCGGCGACGATTACGGCACCAGAAGTCAGATCACCAGCCTCAAGCCGCTCAACCCGGCAAACGCCCCTGATGCTTGGCAGATCAAGGCCTTGACCGAATTCGAACGGGGTAGCAAGGAATTGATCGAAGTGAACTACCTGCAGGGTCGTCCCTCCCTGCGGATGATGCTGCCGCTTTTTGCCGAGCAAGGCTGCCTGAAGTGTCATGCTCATCAAGGCTACAAACTTGGCGATGTCCGCGGCGGCATCAGCACCTCCATTCCTCTTGCCCCGTTCCTCAAACACTCCCTGGCCGGAAATACCACGCTCACTTTATCCCATGTGGGGGTTTGGTTGATCGGCCTGACCGCCATGCTGCTTTTTTACCGGCGCGAATATTTCCTGGATGAAAAAAACCGGCAGGCGGAAGAAGAAAAGGACAGGCTCGAGACTCAATTACGCCAGGCCCAGAAGATGGAGGCCATCGGCACCCTGGCCGGCGGCATTGCCCATGACTTCAACAATATCCTCTCCATCATCTTCGGCTATAACGATTTGGCCATACGGGAAAAAGACCCCAATATTCGCCAGGAATATCATGAGGAACTGAAAAAGGGCGCGGTAAGAGCCCAAGAGCTAGTTGCCCAGATCCTCGCTTTCAGCCGCAAGGCGGAACAGCAGAAGCAGCCCTTGCAGGTGTCGCTGATCATCAAGGAAGCCCTCAAGATGCTGCGCGCCTCCATCCCGACCACCATAGAGATCAGGCAGAACATTACCGCCAGTGGCATGGTCTTGGCCGATCCCACCCAGATTCATCAGCTGATCATGAATCTCTGTACCAATGCCTCCTACGCCATGCGAGAAACTGGGGGAACTCTGGCTGTTTCCCTCACAGAGGTGAAAATTGGCGAGCAGGACTACGGTTATGCCAATCTGACTCCGGGGAGCTACCTGAAACTTGAGGTAAGCGACACAGGCGGCGGCATTGATCTGAAAAATCAGGAGAAGATCTTTGAGCCCTACTTCACAACCAAGAGGCCAGGGGAAGGAACCGGGCTGGGGCTTGCCGTGGTGCATGGCATTGTAAAAAGTCACCATGGCCACATTACGGTGTACAGCGAGCCGCGGAAAGGCGCGAGCTTCCATGTCTATCTGCCGCTGACCGAACAGGTTGTCGGACCCCTGCCGGATAAATCAGCGCCAAATGATCTGCGGGGAAAAGGGGAACGGATTCTCTTTGTTGATGACGAAGGGCAAATTCGTGAGGTCATGGCTGCCATTTTATCGAGAAACAACTATCAGGTGACCACCTTTGCCGATGGCGTGCAGGCCTGGGAGGAATTTCAGAAACAACCAGGACAATTTGATCTGGTAATCACCGATATGACCATGCCGGCCATGACCGGAGCGGAACTGGCGCAAAAAATTCTGGCCTTGCGCCCGGAAACCCCGGTCATCATTTGTACCGGCCAGAGTGAACTGATCAACAAAGAGAAGGCCCTGGCCATGGGGATTCGCGAATATCTCAACAAACCGGTTCAGATGGAAACACTTCTTGGCGCCGCAAGGAAAGCCCTGGAGAAAAATAGCGGTGCTCCCCCTCTCTGATTTGTTCCCTCTTATGGTAAGTTGAGATACAGGCGGGAATTTTCAGTTACACCATTACTGTTTTTATGCCGGATACTCAGGAGACACCCTTGGCCACCACACCATCCACCAACCCCGCAGGAATCGGCCCAGCCAGCGTTCCCTTCTTTCTAGCTCTCATTGTCGCAGGTCTGGCCGGCAATTATTTCAAGTTCCCGATCTTCCTCAATATCGACTTCCTGTTCGGCAGCATCTTTGCCATGCTGGCCTTGCAGTTCTTCGGCCTTGGCAGGGGCATTGCGGCGGCTGCCATCATCGCCGGCTATACCTATTTTCTCTGGAATCACCCCTACGCCATCATCATCCTGACTGCGGAGGTGGCGGCGGTCGGCTGGCTGATAGAGCGCCGCAAGATGGGGATGGTACTGGCCGATACGCTCTTCTGGCTCATTATCGGCATGCCGCTGGTCTTTTTTTTCTACCACTCGGCCATGCATGTTCCTTTAACCAACACCTCCATTATCATGGTCAAACAGGCGGTGAACGGCATTGCCAATGCCCTTATCGCCCGGCTGATCTTTACCGGTTATGCCCTTCGCTCACATTCAGTGCTTACCTCATACCGGGAAATTATCTACAACCTGCTGGTCTTTTTCGTCTTAATTCCTGCGCTGCTCCTGCTGGCGGTTGGCAGCAAAACCGATTTTGCCGAAACCGACCGCCATATCCGCACAACCTTGAGCCAGGACAGCCGCCGCGTGAGTGACAGAGTGGAAACCTGGGTAATGAACAGGAAAACCGCCATTCTCAATCTGGCAGAGATGGCGGCAAGCCGCTCACCGCAGCAGATGCAACCCTATCTGGAACAGACAAAGAAGTCGGATGTCAGTTTAAAGCGTATCGGATTGGTGGACAAAGAGGCGCGCACCATCGCCTTCTTTCCCCTGATTGATGATCTGGGGCAGAGCAACATCGGCAAAAACTACGCTGACCGGCCCTTTGTCCCGATTCTCAAACAGACCCTCAAACCGATGCTTTCAGAAGTAGTCATGGCCAGGTCCGGTGTTCCCATGCCCATGGTGGCGATGCTTGCCCCGGTAGTCGTTGGTGGCGAATACCGCGGCTACGTTGCCGGCATTCTGAGCCTGGAGCAGATACGGGAACATCTCGCCAAGAGTACCGATAAACATGCCATGCTCTACACCCTGGTGGATAATAACGGCAACACCATCATGAGCAACCGCGCCGACCAAAAGGTGATGACCCCATTTGTGCGGGGCAAAGGTACGCTCTCTCGACTTGACAACGAAATCGATCAGTGGACGCCTTCGCTCCCTCCCAATACCCCGCCTACGGAACGGTGGCAAAAATCGTTCTATGTTGCGGAAACCGCCATCGGCAAGCTGGCGGAATGGAAGCTGGTTTTAGAGCAGCCGGTAGCCCCCTTCCAGAAAACCCTCTACGACAACTATACCGGCAAACTGACCATCCTCTTCCTGATTTTGCTCGGGGCACTGGGCCTGGCTGAATTATTGAGCCGCCGGATTGTGCTCACCCTCGAACAGTTGCGGCTGATCACCCACGACCTTCCAGGGCGCCTTGCGACGGAAAGCAAAAAAATCCCCTGGCCTGAAAGCGGCGTTCAAGAGGCAAACCATCTGATCAACAATTTTAAAATGATGGGCTATTTGCTCTCAGAGCAGTTCGATGAGATCCGGCAGATCAATGAATCGTTGGAGCAGCGGGTGGAAGAACGGACGCGGGAACTGCGGGAGAGCGAGGAAAAATTCCGCACCGTGGCCGATTACACCTACGGCTGGGAACTCTGGGAAACCTCGGAAGGTAGTTGCCTCTATTGTTCCCCCTCCTGCGAGCGGGTTACGGGATATTCACCCGAAGCCTTCAAGACCGACTCCGGCTTGCTGGAGCGGTTGATCCACCCCGAGGATCTTCCGAAATGGAAAGCCCACCATGCGAGGGTGCATTACGATCCGGAAACACGAGAGGTCCGACATGGATTCGCAAACGAACTCGAATTCAGAATTAAACATCGCATACGATCTGGGACATCGCATCTCGAACCGGGACATCACCGAGCACAAAAGCCTGGAGGCAGAGGTCGCGAAAAACAGAAATCTGGAGGCCCTTGGTATTCTGGCCGGCGGCATCGCCCATGATTTCAACAATCTCTTTCAAGGGCTTCTTGGCAATCTTCAGCTTGCCAAAATGAATACAGAGGAATCAAGCAAGGCCTACCCCTTTCTGGAACGAGCTGAACAGGTGTTCGGCCTGGCCACCAAGCTTACCGGCCAGCTTATTTCTTTCTCCCCCGGCGGCAACCTGCAACCGATAGATATCCACCCGGCAAACCCTCTCAAGGAAGAGGCCCTGTCCACCTTGGCAGGTTCGGGGCTGACGGCTGAATTCGACTTGGCCGAGAACCTCTGGCCCATCACCGTCGATCCTTCTCAATTCCGCAACGTCATAAAACATATGGCGCTGAATGCCCTAGAGGCCATGCCCTTGCAATCAGGCGGCACACTCCTCATAAAAGCAGCCAATGAATCCCTACCGGAGAATCATGCAAAGCACCCTACACTTCCTCCGGGCTGCTATGTGAAGATTTCGATCCAGGACTATGGCTGCGGAATCAGCAAAGAGAACCTGCCCCGCATCTTTGACCCCTATTTTTCCACCAAGCAACTTGGTGCCCAGAAGGGCATGGGGCTCGGGCTTACCCTGTGCGATTCGATCATCAGAAAGCACGGCGGCGCGATTACGGTGGAATCGGAACCAGGCAAGGGAACCACCTTTGATATCTACCTCCCCGCCGCTGCGGAAAAGGCTGAATCCAAATAAGGGGGGGGCAGGCAGCTCGACTAGCGGGATCTCCGCCAGCCCCCCTTTCAACTTTTCCGGGGGGATGGCAGTCAGGGAGGTCCGCACGGCGCACATCAACGATGCACACATATCTTTGCCGGAAAAAATGGAAAACTTCGTCCTCACCATCTCCTTTCTCCTCATGGGCATGTGCTTGCGCCGCCTGCCCCATTTCCCCAAGGGCACCGCACAGGTGCTCAACATGTTCGCCATGACCCTTTCCCTCCCGGCACTGGTTCTGCTCAAGGTCCCCCAATTGCATTTTTCCTATGATATCCTGACGCCTATCGTCATGCCATGGGCTATGCTCACGATTTCCGCCCTGATAATCATTATTTCAGGCAAACTCCTGTGCTGGGAAAAAGAGACCACCGGCGCGCTGCTGCTCCTGATTCCCCTGGGAAACACTTCATTTTTCGGCATCCCCATGGTGCAGGCTTTTTTCGGGGAGGCCGGCGTTCCCTACGCTGTGCTTTACGACCAGCTTGGTTCGTTCCTGGCCTTGGCCACCTATGGGGCCGTCGTGGTTGCCCTGTATGGCAGCGGGGGCAAACCAACCACAAAATCGGTACTCACCAGGATTATCAGCTTCCCTCCATTCATCGCGCTGATTCTGGCCTTTGCCTGCCGATCCCTGGCCTTTCCCGCACCACTGCTGAGCTTGCTCAATGCCCTGGCTGCGACCCTTGTTCCGCTGGTCATGGTCGCGGTTGGTTTTCAGCTTAGCCTGCGACTCAGCCCGGAAGTCATCCGGCCCTTGGGCGCAGGACTCATTGTCAAACTGGCCGTTGCCCCGTTGATCGCCCTTGTTTTCTGCCGGCTCCTTGGCCTTGATAGCCTCGCAGCCCGGGTGTCCGTCTTCGAGGCCGGGATGCCGCCCATGGTTTCCGCAGGCGCCCTGGCCATCATGGCCGGACTATCGCCGAGGCTTACCGCTGCCCTGATTGGCCTTGGCATTGTTTTTTCCTTTGTTACCCTGCCGCTGCTCTTTCGGCTTCTCTAACCGGGCTCGACCGGCTTCTTTTTGCCCTTGGACCGCGCTTGGCGCCCTGCCCCTGCGCGTTGGCGTTTCCGGGCCGGAACCCGTAAGATCCATGGCCTGACGCTGGGCTCGACGCTCGCTGTCTTTTTTGGCCACGAAAAGCCGCGCCCTTTTTTCGCGATCCAATTCCGTGACATACATGGCCGTGGAGATTGTCCCCGGCGTGGGGGTGAAATCCTGAAACTGCCGGACCGCAAGACCGAGGGCAGTGAGACGCGCCGCCATCTTCTCCATGTCGCTAAGGGCGCAGCCCGGATGCGAGGCAATCAGATAGGGGGTAAAGTGCACAATCTTCTCCGCTTTTTTGCCGATCTCCCGGCAGAGGGTGAGAAACTCCTCCAGCACCGCCACGCCCGGCTTGTGCATGAGCCCCAGCACCTTGTCCTCCGTGTGTTCCGGTGCGATCTTCATTGCCCCCGGAGTATGTTGAAGCAAGAGCTTCCGCAATAGACGCGGGGTTTTGAGAAGCAGCTCCATTCGCAGTCCGGAGGAGACAAACAGATGCTTGACCCCGGCGCAATCCGCCACCGCCTCCAGCAGACCGAGCATGGCCTGTTCGTCGATCTTGAAAAATTTGCACACCATGGGATAGAGGCAATCGTGCCGTGCGCAGGGGTGCGGACTATTGCAGCCCGTGCCGTACAGGTTGGCGGTCGGGCCGCCCAGATCGCTGATGGTGCCGGAAAAATCCTTCTGCCCGGCGAGCCGCTGCACCTCCTGCACTATGGACTCACGGCCCCGGCTGACGATCTTTGGCCCCTGGTGCCGCGAGATGGCGCAGAAAGAGCAATTGCCGCAGCACCCCCGGACAATGGTGATCGAATTCTGGATCATCCGGCAAGCCGGGACATCGCCGCATGCTGGATGGGACCTGCGGGTAAAAGACAGGCTGTACAGGGCGTCCAGCTCTGCCGTATTGAGCGGAACGGCGGGCTGGTGCTGCACCACCCAGGCTGCCTGCTGATACTGTAACAGGGGCGTGGGGTCATAAGCTCTGGCCAGACGGTCCATGCTCAGTTCGGCCTCAAGAAACAGGGGAAGTTCAGCCTGTATTTCCGCCCAGGAAGGCAGAAGCACCTGCGCGGAAAAACCACGCCCCTCCATCTCCTTTTCACTCAGCCGTTCGCAGGTGCCGGGAATCCCGGCCAGATCCCACCCCTTGGCAAGACGGGCCGCCACCTCCAGCACCGCCCGCTCGCCCATGCCGTAGATCAACAGCTCGGCCTTGGCATCGGTAAGTACCGAGCCCCGCAGCCGCTGCTGCTGGTAGTCATAATGCACAAACCGGCGCAGGGAAGCTTCCAGCCCGCCCAGAACCACCGGCACCGCCGGGTAGGCCGCGTGCGCCAGATTGCTGTAAAGGATGGTGGCCCGGTCCGGCCGCCGCCGCAGCTTTTTTTCCGCCTGCTCACCGAAATAGGGGTTGCCGCCGGGCGAATAGTCGTCCCGGTCCCGAACCTTGGCATTGCCACTGTAATTGGCCACAATGGAGTCCAGATTGCCTGCGGTGATGCCAAAAAAAAGGCGCGGCTCGCCGAACCGGCGGAAATCATCGGGAGCATTATGGCGGGGCTGGGAGAGTACGGCCACCCGGTAGCCATTGGCCTCAAGCAGGCGGCCGATCAGGGCCACGCCGAAGGAGGGATGATCCACATAGGCATCCCCGGTAACCAGCACCACATCGACATATTTCCAACCCCTTGCCGTCATCTCCGCCATAGAGGCCGGCAAAAAGTGTTTTGCTTTATCTTGGTTCAAGGGTTCCTCTCCTTTTGCAGACAAAATGAAAGTACTGACAGCCAAGGCATTACGGCTTATAATTGATCCGGCCCCTCTCCCTGCAATAAACAGGTTGCTTTTCCTGGGCCGTCGGCTTTATTACTTGTTGCAATCAGCGTTGATTCATCATACCTGAATAACTACCCCGGTTGGGTCGACAGTTGGACCGTTACGATACCAGAAATTCAACCCGCAGGATACCTGAAATGGACTCAGAAAAGCCCCTGGCAGGCGGCATCCCCATGGTCAACATAGACGGTGCCAGGATTCGCCGGATCAGGGAAGATAAAGGGTTGACCCAACTCTATGTCGCCACGGTGGTCGGGGTAACCACCGATACGATTTCCCGCTGGGAAAACCGCCGTTATCCCAATATTAAAAAAGATAACGCCATCAGACTGGCCGAGGCTCTGGAGTCCGAGCTGGCTGATATCATTGAGCACAGCCAGCCCGTGCCTCCCGCCGAGGAACCGGCGCCTCCGCCAGATACCGCCGCAGCCGAACCGGCAACGCCCCTGCCCCTGCCCAAACCCCGCTTTGCTTCGCAAAACATTGTCGTCCTGGGCGCCGCCTTTCTACTGCTCGCCCTTACCGGGCTTGCCCTGCTTTGGTGGCATACCGCAACCGAGGAAGAAAGCCAGATAATAGCAGTCCGGATTCTGCCGGCCCATGCAACCCCTGGCATACCCTTTCCGGTAATCGTTGAAGTGACAACCAACTCCTCCCTGCCGTTTTCCTTGATTCTCAAGGAAACCCTGCCCCAAGACAGCATCCCGGGCCAGGGCAAACCGCGGTTTGTCTTTCAGGAAAGCGGTCCCCCGGTACTCAAGTGGATTGACAAACTCAGCAAAGAGCATGCCGTGTACAGCTATCTGGCCAGACTCAAACCCCAAGTGAAGCTGGAAACCGTCCATCAATTCACCGGCCGCGTTACGGTCCGCTCGGACGATGACCCCAGCATCACGATATCTGGAGCTACTTCCTTGCAGGCCAGCCCTTTCCATTGGGCGGACAGCAACAGCGATGGCCGGATTGACGACGAAGAACTGCTTTCCGTGTACGAAACCTACGGAGGGATTGAAGGTCTGACTTTCGGCAATAAACTGATCGAAGATATCTGGACAGCCAAAGGCTACCGCTGGAATCCGAAAACACAAGAATATGACTTGCTACGATGATTACAAAGGAGGAGAAACAGAATATGACGGCTAAAATAATTCACCCCAGGACGCAAAGCCTGCTGCTTCTGACGCTGCTCATATTTCTGTTGCCGCCAATGCCCTTGCTGTACGCGGGCGAGGCTTTAGTCAGTGGCCGTTACCTGAACGGAGCCGGTCAGGATATTCAGCTGCAGATTACCGTTGCCAGTCCAGCCCCCAGCACCCTGATCGTGATCCAAAAACTGCCGGCAGGCACGGTGATCGAGGCGGCAACGCCTGCCTTCCACCAGTACGATGCGGGCAAAGGCGAGGGAAAATGGCTGCTGACCCAGATCCGTCCAGGCAGACATGTCTTGAGTCTGCGCCTGGCGCACCCCGCAGCTGCCGGGGCAATCAGCGGCGAGATCCGTTACATGGATCCGTCCAGCGGCCGCCTCACCAATCTGTCGTTTCGACCGTGAGCTGATCTAGCACCTTGTAACTCTTAATATTTCTGAAAAACTCCCCTCCCCTTGCGGGAGGGGCTGGGGGTGGGGGTAGCTACAACCTGCTGATATAATGGCAATTCCCCCCCTCCCTAACCCTCCCCCGCAAGGGGGGAGGGAATTAATTTGATGTCGATTAAAAAGTTACAAGGTACTAGGCACTTATTTCCTTGGCTTATCAAGCACTCGGCGGCAAACCTCGGCAAGTTCATGGATGGAAAGGGGTTTCATCACATAGCCCTGAACCCCCAAAGCCATGGCCTTCTCCTCGTTGAACACCTCGCTGAACCCGGTGCAGAGAACAATCGGCATCCCTGGCCGGATGGCAAGAATTTGTTTAGCCAGTTCACCGCCGGTCATATTGGGCATGGTATAATCGGTGATGACCAGATCAAAATTCTCCGGCTGAGCCCGAAACAGCTCCAGCGCCTCGATACTGCTGGTCATGCTGGTTACCTTGTAGCCAAGATAGATAAGAATTCTTTCCCCCATTTCGATGAGAACTTCCTCGTCATCAACCAACAGAATCCGTTCCTTGCCGGTTGGCGGGACATCGGCCAATACAACCGCCATGGTTTCCGAAACGCCTTCCAACACGGGAAAATAAAGACTGAAGCACGTTCCCTGCTCCGGGGCGCCCTTCACCTCGATGCCGCCGCCATGGCTGGTGACAATGCCATGGACTACTGACAACCCCAGGCCGGTACCCTCGCCCCGGCTCTTAGTGGTGAAAAACGGATCAAAAATTTTGTCAAGGATGGCAGGGGCAATGCCCTGCCCGGTGTCGCACACCGTGATTTTAAGATAGTTGCCGGGCTCAAGGACAAAGGTACTCAGGACCAACTTATCCGGCAGATGCACTTGGGCAACATCTACCTTGAGTACCCCCCCTGTCTCCCGCATGGCATGAGAGGCGTTGGTGCAGAGATTCATCACCACCTGATGAATCTGAGTGGGGTCTGCCATAATCCTGCCAAGATCCTGGCCAATGGTCTGCCTGATCTCAATGGTCGCCGGCAGCGAAGCCCGCAACATCTTGAGGGTTTCCCTGACAATGGGCACGACATTGACCGCCGTTCTGGCCATCTCACCCTGTCTGCTGAAGGCAAGAATATGGCCGACTAAATCCTTGGCCCTGTTGCTGGCTCTGCGTACTTCCAAGAGAGTGTCCCGGAGATTTCCCTCTCCCGTCTCAAGCAGGGCCAGTTCCGTATAGCCCATGATGGCGGCAAGAATGTTGTTGAAATCGTGGGCAATCCCGCCGGCCAGGGTGCCGATAGCCTCCATCTTCTGCGAATGGCGAAGCCGGGCCTGCAACTCATTCTGCACCGTTCTTTGCCGCACCCGCTCCGAGATATCGCGGACAATACCCACAGCCCACCAGCCCTCCTCCTGACACAAAGCGGAAATGGCGAGTTCCACCGGAAATTCCTTGCCTCCCTTACAGAGGGCTGTCATCTCCAAAACCCGGCCAAAGGCGTTGCCCTCGCCGCTGGCCCAAAACCGTTTCAGCCCTTTTTCAAACTCGGGAGCAAATCTGGCCGGGATCAGCAACGCATGAAGATCGCGCCCCAGAACCTCACCTTCGGTATACCCGAAAATCCGCTCAGCCGCCGGATTCCAATAGGCAATCCGGCCATGATCGTCCATAAGGATAATGGCATCCTGAGCAGTGCCGGCAATAGCCCGGTAGCGGTTTTCACTGGCAACGAGATCGTGCCTGGCTTTCTTTTTGTCGGATATATCCTTAAAACTCACCACCGCCCCGCTCAGCTGCCCTTCTTCCCAAATGGGGGTGGAGGTGTACTCGGTGGAAAAGCCGGAACCGTCCTTGCGCCAAAAAAAATCGTCTTCCATGTGATGGACCTTGCCATCGCGCAGGGTCTGGTAAATCTGACATTCACGATCCGGGAAATGGGCGCCGTTCGGACGGCTGTGGTGCCAGGTAACATGACTTGGCTGGCCGATAAGCTCTCCTGGTTCATAGCCCAGCATCCTCGCGGCCTGAGGGTTGACAAAGGTATGATTACCCTGTGAATCAAGGCCGAAAATACCCTCACCGACGGAATCGAGAATCAGCTGATTCTGATAGCACATACTCCGAAAATCATGTTCCGCCTTCTCGCGCTTGGCAATGTCAAGCTGAAGCAGGGTTGAGGTTTGGGACAGAGCAATCTCCTTACTGGCAATGGTATCGTTAAGATTCTCCTGATTCTTGAACAGTCTACGATCCAGCCTGGCAATGTGCAGGTAAAAAAAGAGGAAAAGCAAGACCGCGATGGCAAGCCCCACTCCGCCAAGATAAAAGATCATGGCCCAGAGGGAGACCACCTCGCTGGTAACATCCCGCAACATCACCAGAGAGCCCAGGTTCTGCTGGGCAGGATCGAGCAGATCGACAAAACCGCCCCGGAAATGCTTATTATTCTCAGTAAAATCAATGGTTCGGACAAAACCCTGATGGTGACTGGTCTTAAGAATCGCGCAAAACTCCCCTGGCACTGTGGACATGGTCCGCGCCAGGATCACACAATCTCCCATCTCCTGCCAGCTTCCAGCCCTGCGACCCGCCGCCTCCGCCGCCGCCCATTGCTTCTGGTCAATCCCTGCCTTCCTCGCGGTGATAAATATCTCATAGCCGAGACCCTCTTTCAGTCTGGGGGCAAAAGAACCTATATCCTGACTCATCTCCACATAGCCTGCGCCACCGCCGGCCATGACCCAGGGAACCACAACCCGCAGGAGAAACCGGCCGTCCTTGGCGAGCTCCAGGCCATGGGCCATCTTATGCGTCCGTGCAGCCTGTCTGAGTGCCAGATCATCCATGGTCTCTTCCTGGAGATTGGGATGATCCACAGAAAAAAACAGTTTTCTCTCCGAATCAAAAAACAGGAGCCCCATACCGAAGACGCTTCCCGCATTGGGACCAAGGCGAGAAAGAGCCGCCTTGAGCCGGAAACGATCTCTAGCCAAAAATGCTTTTTGCAAGCCCTGGTTAGCCTGAAGGATTTCGATCCGTATCTGCAACTGCCTTACTTCCGTCTCCAGCAGGGAGCGAAACAACTGCTGCCCCTGATACACCTCTTCATACAAACGCTGATTGGTATTCTGCTGTTGCACCCAACGCATCCCATACAACGAAGCGGCAAGACTGAGAGCAAGGGCGACAACCAGAGGAAAAACCAGCGGCAGGGTTATACTTTCTCTGTTCTTCCGTATTTCAACCATATTGTCCTCTATGTTGACAGATAGCTACCTGGCCATGCTTGATAACATTACTTCAGTAGCTGTTTTTCTGGAAAACACGAGAGCAGCAAAGGCCAGCTGTATGACTATCATTGCAAACAATCAACCAGCCAAAGTCAAGGGTAAAAACACTCCGGACTCCTGGGAGATCAATGAAAAAACAAAATATCCCACCTGATCCATTCCGCTGATCGTACAAAAAAGGTTTGAAGTGGACAAGCACATTGATCTTGCGCATCTTTGTCCTGATCAGGTAAGGTGTTGCCCCGTACCGTCCCTCGCAGAGGAAATTTCCCTTACCAACAGACACACCAAGGATGCACCAGATGAAAAAAATAGCGGTATTAGCCGGCGACGGCATCGGCCCGGAAGTAATGCAGGAAGCAATCAAGGTTCTTGACGCCGTGCAACAACGATTCAGCTTTTCTCTGACATACAGCCACGCGGACGTGGGCGGTTGCGCCATCGACAACCATGGCCAGGCCCTGCCTGCCGCCACTCTGGCGTTGTGCCACGCAAGCGACGCCATCCTCTTCGGCTCGGTGGGCGGCCCCAAATGGGAAAGCCTGCCGCCGGAGCAGCAGCCGGAACGGGCGGCCCTGCTGCCGCTACGCAAGGAGTTTGAGCTGTTCTGCAACCTGCGGCCGGCCAAAATCTTCAAGTCCCTGGCCGCGGCCAGCCCGCTTAAGGCGGAAATCGTCGGCGAGGGTTTCGACATCCTGGTGGTGCGGGAACTGACCGGGGGGATCTATTTCGGCCAGCCCAAGGGTCGCGAGGGGTCCGGTCCCACGGAAAAGGCCTACGACACCCTGGTTTACACCAGGGCCGAAATCGAGCGCATCACCCGCCGCGCCTTCGAGGCCGCCAGGTTGCGCCGCAAGCTGGTCACCTCGGTGGACAAGGCCAATGTCCTTACCACCATGGTCATGTGGCGCCAGGTGGTTATCGAGATCGCCAGGGAATATCCCGACGTCTCTTTGAACCACATCTACATTGACAACGCCACCATGCAGCTGGTCAAAAATCCGCACCAGTTTGATGTCATGCTCTGCGACAACATGTTCGGCGACATCATCTCCGACGAATGCGCCATGCTCACCGGCTCCATGGGGTTGCTTGCCTCGGCCTCGATGAACGCGGCCGGCTTCGGCCTTTATGAGCCGGCCGGCGGCTCGGCTCCGGATATCGCCGGCAAAGGCATCGCCAATCCCATTGCCCAGATCCTTTCCGCCGCCATGATGCTGCGCTTCAGCCTTGGGCAAAGCGAGGCGGCGGACGCCATTGAAAAAGCGGTGGCCGCAGTACTGGACCAGGGGATTCACACCCCGGATATTGCGGTGGACAAGGCCAAGGCCGTGGGTACCGCAGCCATGGGCGATGCCATTGTCCGGGAACTGTAACTACCCAACAGCACCCCAGGTTGCGGCGATCGGGCCAGCTCACGTACTCGAGGTACGCTTCGCCGTCCCGCTTACCGCAAGATGGGGCACTGCTGAATAGTTACGATTTGGTAGTTTGAGTCATTTCCGGCATTAAGCTGGATAGCTACAAATTAAAAAACAAAACCAACTCAAAAAAAGGAATACCCATGAGCGACTTGACCGCCACCATGACCACCAGCAAAGGCCCCATCACCCTCAGGCTGTTCGCCGAGAAAACACCTTACACCGTGGCGAACTTTGCCAACCTCGCCCGACGCGGTTTTTACAACGGCCTCAAATTTCACCGGGTAATTCCGGATTTCATGGTGCAGGGCGGCTGCCCCAAGGGCACCGGCACCGGCGGTCCCGGCTATGATTTTGAGGACGAATTTGACGCCAGCCTCGGGCACAGCAAACCGGGCATCCTCTCCATGGCCAACTCCGGACCGAACAGCAACGGCAGCCAGTTCTTCATCACCCATGTCCCCTGCCCCTGGCTGGACGGCAAGCACGCGGTTTTCGGAGAAGTAGCCGGCGAAAAGGATCAAGAGGTGATCGACAGCATCAAACAGGGCGACACCATCACCACGGTGACTATCGAGGGGGATGTTACGGAGCTTTTCGCACAGTGCGCCGACAAACTCAAGGCCTGGAACCTCGCGGTCAGCATGCGCTTCCCTAATCTCCCGCAGGCGGAATAAGACCGTAATCGGCAACGCCTGCCTCCGGTTGCGGGCATAAAAAAAGGCGGGGTTTCCCCCGCCTTTTTTTATGCTAAACAATCACTTATTTATCTTCAGGGCTTTACTAATTCCTTAACCTTGCCGACTTCTTCCTTAAGAGAAGCAACCTCTTTCACGCCGGGCACGGATTCTTCCACCTCGTGGAGTCCCTTCTTGAAGGAGGAAATGGCCTTGCCGAGACCGGAACCGATTTCCGGCAATTTCTTCCCGCCAAAAACCAAAAAAGCGATCCCCAAAATAACAACCAGTTCCGGAGTACCTAAACCAAACATATCATCCTCCTTGGATAAAATCGTTACCAGCAAACATCCATATGATAATCAGACGGAGCCGGAGCCCCCTTCCTTATCGTTTTCTTCGATTTTCTCCTGCTTGTCGGCATCGCTGGTGGCTTTTTTGAAGTTCTTGATGCCTTTCCCGATTCCCGCACCGATCTCAGGCAGTTTGCCCGCGCCAAAAATGATGACGATTATCACCAGAATAATGATGAGTTCCGGCATTCCAAGTCCAAACATGAGAAACCCCTTTAAGCTGACGGCGATTTATGGTGAATAGGCCCGACAATACAACCAGAAAAAAGTAATGACATATCTATACCATACGGAGACGAAGAAGCAACCTCCTTTTCAATCTGGATGGTGCGGCCAATCAGCTGCAACCCCCTGAATATTCCCGTTTACATCGGTAATACTTTGTATTACGATTATTTCATATGATCAAGCCTGCGGAGGAAAACATGCGCGCCAAAAAACGGGAAACCATCACCTTCAAGGCCGACGAAACACTGGCTAAAGCTCTGGACAAGGTGGCCAATAAATCGGAATTTATCAGAAACGCCATCCTGAACGCCCTGGAAAACGACTGCCCACTCTGCCAGGGTACTGGCATTCTGAGTTCGGAGCAACGCAGCCACTGGGCCGGATTCCTCAACACCCATTCCCTGCAAAGGTGCGATGAGTGCAAGGCTGTCCATCTGGTCTGCGGGAGCAACGAGGCCTCATGTCAACATTAAAAAACCTTTCCAGGTTCTGTACCGCTGCGGTGCTTTTTCTAGCCGGCACCTGCTGGGCCGCCAGCGCTTTTGCCGCGCCTGCGGCTCCAGCAAAAACCCGGATCTTTGTCACCGTGCCGCCCCAGGCATATCTTGCCGAAAGAATCGGCGGCGAGGCGGTGGAGGTGCATACCCTGGTGGGCAAGGGACAAGATCCGCACACCTTTGAACCAACCCCGCGCCAGGCCGCCGCTCTGGCAGGCGCCAGCCTGTTTTTTACCGTGGACCTCCCCTTTGAGAAGCAGCTGGCAGCCAAAATTGCAGCCGGCAATCGCAAGCTGCTGATTGTGGATTCCACCCGGGGGATTGTCCGCTTGCCTACTGCGGAACCCCCCCACGAAACACACGCCAAGGAAGATCATAACGATAATGAGGCAGATCTCCATCTCTGGCTGGCCCCGGACAACCTGCGGATCATGGCCGCCAACATGGCGGCCGCCCTGATCACCGCCATGCCGGAACACAAGGAGGCTCTGCACAAAAATCTCGCCGCCCTGCAAAGCGAGATCAGCGTCTTGAACAAACGGCTGACCACCACCCTGGCCCCGCACCGGGGCAAGACTTTTTATGTCTTCCATCCGGCCTTTGCCTATTTTGCCCAAGCCTACGGCCTGAAACAAAAGGCGGTGGAAATCAGCGGTAAATCACCCACCCCGAGGCAACTCAGCGCGCTTATCCGCCAGGCTCGGGAGGATAAGGTGCGAACCATCTTTGTTCAGCCGCAATTCGACCGCAAGAGCGCCGCCACCGTGGCCCAAGCCATCAACGGGACTGTGGCTCCCCTCGACTCTCTGGATCGTGAGGTGCTGCACAACCTCGCCGTAATAGCCGCAGCCATCGATCAGACGCTGAAGGAGTAAAGGAGCAGCCATGACCGCCGCCAGCACAACGGAAACCGCCGTCCGCATCCATGATCTTGATTTCGCTTACAACGGCACGCCCATTCTCGAAAACGTCAATCTGGAGATCATGGCCCGCGACTCCCTCTGCATTGTGGGTCCCAACGGCGGCGGCAAGACCACCCTGCTCAAACTCATCCTGGGCCTGCTCAAACCGGACCGGGGCGACATTGAGGTGCTGAGACAAACGCCGGAGAAAAGCCGACTGCACATCGGCTATGTGCCGCAGTATGCCCGCTTTGATCCGCAGTTTCCGATAACCGTGCTCGAGGTCGTGCTCATGGGCCGTCTTGACCGGATCTTTTGCGGCGCCTACGCCAGACAAGACCGGGAGGCAGCCGAGGCTGCCCTGGCGGAAATGGGGCTGGCCGATCTGGCCGGCCGCCTGTTTGCCGAGATCTCCGGGGGACAAAGACAGAGGGTTCTCATTGCCCGGGCGCTGGCCGCCGAAGGTGAGCTGCTGATTCTGGACGAACCCACGGCCAACATCGACGCCGCCTCGGAGGAGCATCTCTTTGAGCTGCTCGCCAAACTAAACGAGCGGCTCACCGTCATGCTGGTTACCCACGATATCGGCTTTGCCTCAAAATTCTTCAAGAGCATCGTCTGCGTCAACCGCCAGGTCGTGCTCCACCCCACCAGTGAACTTACCGGCGAGCTGATCCGCAACATGTACGGCGGCGATATCCGCATGATCCGCCACGATCACCGCTGCTCACCGGAGGGGCACTGCAGCCATGGAATTTCTTAACGCCCTGGCCGACCCGGCCATTCCCTTCCTGCGCTACGCCTTGGCTGCCGGCATCATGGCCAGCCTCTCCTTCGGCATCATCGGCACTTACGTGGTGGCCCGCCGCATCACTTACATTGCCGGGGCCATCGCCCATTGCGTACTCGGCGGCATCGGGGCCGGGCTCTACTGCGAGCACAAACTGGGAATCACCTGGTTCGGCCCCCTGTCCGGGGCCATTGTCGCCGCGCTTTTGGCGGCGATCATCATCGGCCTGGTGAGCCTCCACGCCAGCCAGCGGGAAGACACGGCCATCGGAGCCCTCTGGGCCATAGGCATGGCCATCGGCTTGCTGTTTATCGCCAAAACCCCGGGCTACATCGAGCCGATGAGCTACCTGTTCGGCAATATCCTGCTGATCTCGGAATTTGATCTCTGGATGGTGCTGGTGCTGGACATCCTGGTGGTGGGAACCGCGGTCCTGTTTTACCATAAATTTCTGGCCGTCTGTTTTGACGAGGAGTATGCCAGGCTGCGCGGGGTGCGCACCGACCTGTACTATCTGCTGCTCCTCTGCCTGACGGCCCTGACCGTGGTCCTGCTGGTCCGGGTGGTGGGAATCGTGATGGTCATCGCCCTGCTGACCCTGCCGGCCGCGGTGGCGAGCAACTTTGCCAAAGGCCTCTTGCAGATGATGGTGCTGGCCACCCTGTTCTGCTCCTTCTTCATCGGCTCCGGCCTGGCGATCAGTTACAGCTTTGATCTGCCCAGCGGCCCGACCATCATTGTGATCGCTGGCCTGGTCTATCTACTGGCCACTGGCCTGGGGCAGTTTCGGGCAAGAAGAAATTAGTGCCGCGCTGTATTTGCTCTGCAAAGTTGAATAAACGATCAAATCACAGAGGAGTTGGCGCCATGCACATTTCACTACCCCCGGAAATGAACAACTGGGTGGCCGCCCGGATAAAATCCGGGGCTTACAAGTCTTCTAGCGAGGTGGTTCGTGACGGTTTGCGTACATTGCAGCGTCTTGAAGAACAGCGTTTGGCAATGGCCGCCGATCTGCGACAGGAACTCATGATCGGTATCAGGCAGTTGGATGCCGGGAAATCCCGCCCTTTTGACGTCGCAACGGTGGACGCTATCAAACAAAAAGGCCGCGAAAGACTGGGGGCATGATGTCGCACCGCCTTATCCTTGCCGACTAGGCACAAGAAGACCTGATTGATATCTGGCTTTACTCTACCCGGAACTCGGCCCGTACTGGTGCTGGCTATCGACAAACGCGAAGACCTGGCCGCTTACCGGTCAACAGTTGAGCGCCTGCTTTCGGGTAAACAAGAAAAATAATCCGGTAAAACTTACTTTTTAACACCACTCCTTTCTTAAATTTATCCCTACAATTTTTTGGAGCAGTTGACAATCCGTAGTTTTCAAACTACAGTATAAATCATGCTCGAAATAAAACAAACAGCGACATTTCAGAAATGGGAGCACGCCCTGAAAGACAGGCGCGCCAAAGCCGCCATTGCGGCGCGTATCTTCCGCCTCGCCAACGGTCTGGCCGGTGACGTGACTCCCGTGGGGCAAGGTATCAGTGAACTGCGTATCCACCATGGCCCAGGTTATCGGGTGTACTTTCGACAGCAAGGCCAGGAACTCATCATCCTGCTGTGTGGCGGCGAGAAAGGATCCCAAGGCCGGGATATTGAAAACGCAAAACAACTCGCAAAAGAGTGGAGGGAGTAATGAACGAACCGCTTTACAACTACGACCCGGCAGCCGCGCTGGATAGTCCGGAAGCCATCTCCGTCTTCATGGCCGATGCCCTGGAAACCGGCGACACCGCCTACATCGCCAAGGCACTGGGTGTTGTCGCCCGCGCCAAAGGCATGACGGAGATTGCCAGGGAAACCGGATTATCCAGGGAACAGCTTTACCGTTCTTTCAGCGAAAGAGGCAACCCAACCCTGAAAACCATGATTGCGGTAATGCGCGCGGTTGGCGTGGACATGACAGCCAAAACACACGCTTAACCAGACGAAGATTACGGTTGCGGTCGATAGCACTACCAGCCCCGCCGACCCGCACAGGGAGCAACTGCCGCCATCGGAAATATGGGAGATGGCCCTCTTTTATTCCTCCTGTTTTTCCTGTGTATCCGTGGATGAATGTCCGAAAGGCTGACCTGACCCCAGATTTCCCCCAGCGGAGAAAATAAGGGAGCTGTTTTTTCTGGACAAGCCGCCTATCCGTAAGATACGCTTCAAAATCATCCAGCGAGGTCATGGATAATTCTCCAGCGAGATTATCTATTGTCGATGCGAGATAATGATAAAATAGGCTGCATTTTATTACAAGGAAAGTTGTTAGGCGGTCGAGAGGGCCACAAAATCTCGCGCTAGATAATAATATAGTTAAAAGCTTTGTGAGGAGACTTTGTGGCACGACTTCGAGTTTTTGTTTCATCCACCTGCTACGACCTCGACATAGTCCGGTCGGAGCTTCGGCCATTCATAGTCAACTGCGGTTACGAACCGGTGATGAGTGACTACTCCGATGTCTTGTTCGATCCGAGGTTGCACACGCATGACAGTTGCGTGAAGGAAGTAGTGGGTTGCGACGTTGTGGTGCTAATCATTGGATCTCGTTTCGGAGGCACGGCGGTGCCCACAGCATTGGCGTCAGTCGATTGGGACGCAGTTGCGGGCATGTCAAGCAGCCCCACAGCTGTTTTAGCAAAGGACAAGCTGTCTATAACCCAGCTTGAGGTGATTAAGGCCGTCGAATCGTCTGTTCCTGTGTATGCCTTTGTGGACGAGCGAGTTCTGCATGATCACCTGGTATACGAGAAGAACAAGGACAATCCGCTCGTCGTTGATCAAATGGTCTTTCCGTCCATTCAAAAAAGGAGACGGCTAAGTACATATTTGAGTTCATCAACTTTCTTTCCCACCGACTCACTGGGAATAGCGTCATCGGATTCTCAAGACTTGAGGAAATACGGCTCCATCTGGTATCGCAGTGGTCCCAACTGTTTCAACGTCTGTTGGAAGAATCCCAGACCAGAACAGCAGAAGCTCGACGCTACCGCGACTTCTCGGAACGAATTGAGGACCTAAAGGCGGTCGTTCTTGCGTCCCTGGCGACGCCTGGCCTTCGAGACACCGCCAAGGGCGCGGTGCAGTTCAGGCACCTAATCGACTTTGTGTCAGGTCTGCGCGACGTAGATCAAAAAGCATTGCTGCTCTCAAACATTGGATGGGATGAGCTGATCGAAGCCGCAGGAATCGTTGAGACACGAATAACGGAAGAACCGAATCGGCTTGTATCGCCGCGAATGTTCTTAGTTCGTGCCGACGGAACCTTCTACATCCTGCGCCTTCCGCTGCGAGTGTTCGAGTCGCTGCAACGTGACTGGGCGTCCTTCCAGCGGGTTGAGAGTCGCTCCAGAGAAGCCATTGTAGATGCGCTCCTTGAATACAGTGATGCTCGCAGTTCGATTCTCAGGTTCCGATCTGAGCCAATTGATGAGTTTTTGGCTCAACGCGAGCCCCCACGGGGCGAATCACTGGACGCACAAAGCTAACCCTTCAATCGAGAGGACGTGACCCGGCAAGCCGGGTCACGCCTCTCATCTCAAATGTTATGCTTAGTCGGCCATGAAAAACGCATAACGGTTTGATTTTTATTGATAAAATTGACAATTTATATCACTATGAATTGCAGGTTATTGCAGTATTACCCTCCA
>Ga0156780_149_pt1 | contig 44065 bp, 43 predicted proteins | sample RifOxyD3_FD_110730 | JGI IMG/M metagenome (GOLD analysis project Ga0156780, IMG submission 110730) | Deltaproteobacteria bacterium RIFOXYD12_FULL_56_24 | reverse complement strand
CGCTTCGCCATTTTGTTTGGCGATAGAATGCCGACTTATTGGAAATGAAAAATCAAAACCCATTTACACAAAATTCTTTACAGGCCCCGGCGTGCAGGAACTGTGGTTCAGCTAATAAGATTAAAACCCCACCTACGGAAGTAACATTTTGCAATCAATGCGGTATGCCCATTGATTGGGAGCCTCCGTCTCTAGCACCCTTGCCAAACCTCCCTCCCCCATGGCTTCTGGCAAGCTGTCAAAGCTGCGGACACAACTTCTCAAGATGCGTATCAACCTGTCCAAAGTGTAAAACTGCCCGACTTGCAGAATCCCATATTGACGAGATGCAGACTCCGGCAAACCCTGCTACTCCTCCAAAGCGTGATGATGTAAAGCCATTATCAAGAACAAAAGATGCAAATCAACCAATTAATTTTGAGAAAAGCGCTTTTGATAAATTGGCTGATTTAGATATGCAGGTGAAAGAAGAATTAAAAGTTGGTTCTGCGGAGAATAACCCCCCAAAAAAAACAACTTCGGGGGGTTGGGCCTTAAAGTTAATCTTATGGATTGGCGGGGCCGTATGCGTAGGGTGGATTTTGGGCTTTATATTAGGATATTTTCATCTCTCCTAACATAGATCTGAATTCCGGGTAGAGTAGGCGGCTGACTTGCCGATCCCGGCCAGGACTTTCGGTAACGCCTCGCCGCTCGCGGCTACTGCGTGTCAGCCAGCCATTGTCGTTCATCAGCCTCCCCTCATCAAACCGGACGTACGTTTTTCCCACATCCGGCTTTCCGATGTTCTTCATTGCAGGGCATGCACAGAATGCGCAGATACGAGCTTTGCTTGGAATGGTTGCCACGCCTCATCCAGAAGCGCCAACGAACCCTTCAGCTTTTCCAGACTGTACATCTCCAGGGTGACCACCCCCTCATACCCGGCCTTGACCAGCCGTTTGCCGAGCATCTCGGCCTGTTCCGCATCAAACAATGCCTGATGATCCATGCCGCCTTCCACCCCGTGATAATGAAGATGGTGAGCTCGGGGCAGCAGGCCCAACCCTTCTTCCAGATCATGGCCGTAATGGACAAGATGCCCGAGATCAAGACAGACAGCAAAGCCGTACTCTGCAACCAAAGGGGCCACGAGATCGTAGGGATACTCGATATTTTCCACCCCAATCTGCCTTTTCTCTTCCCCCAGAGCAGTGGCCAATTCCCCGAGGCTGGCCGCCAGATTATCAAGCCAGGCCGCTTCCGGCAGATCCGGCTCCCGGGTCAGATGCAGGTCAAAACTCTGCGGAGCAAGAGGCGACAGCTGGGCCATGAGCCGGAGGATCTCGGCGATGCCCTCCTGCCGCTCGACCCTCGCTGCCGCGCCCAAGGCCAGGTCGGCGGGCAGATGCACCGTATAGCTGAGCCCGTGCTCCTCGGCAAGATCCCGCAGCACTTGCAGGTCCAGGGGCTGGGGCAGAAGGCTTTTGGCCGCGCTTTCAAAGAAGAGCAACTGAACATCGTCCACCAGGGGCGCCAAGGCCCGGACATTGGTCATGATATCTGCAGGCAGTACGCAGGAAGTCGCGCCCAGCCGCCACGGCCAGAGATTCTGGTTATTTGACCTTTGTGGGCTTACCCCGTGATTAGTTACATTCTTAAACGTCATCGCCCTGCCCTGGCCCCGAGGATAACCACCTCGCCCACCTGGTCCTGATGAGCAAGAGAGATCGTCGGCAGCAAACAGCCGTCACCCAGCCGGTCGCGCAGGGTTGCAAGGGCAACGACCATTGCTTCCTCGGCAAGATGCGGCCGGTTGTTGGTTTCGCTCAGGTGCGAGAGAACCACATGCTCAAGGCCGTCGTGGTGGATGTCACACAAAAAACCGGCGGCCTCCGCGTTGGCCAGATGCCCGGTCTTGCCCCGCACCCGTTGTTGCAGGGGCAGCGGATAGGGGCCGGTGCGGAGCAGGTCCGGGTCGTGGTTGGCTTCAAGCACCAGGCCGTGGCAGACGCTCAACCGGTACTGGATCAGCTTGGAGACCATCCCGGTATCGGTGCAGTAGCCCAGGAGCAACCGGCCATTGTTCAGAAGAAAACCGACGGGGTCTGCCGCGTCATGGGAGATAGCGAAGGGATGAATCTGGAAATCCTTAAAGCTGAAGGGCTCGCCCGTAACAAAGGGCTGGCAGTGCGGGAGGTTGGCCAAAACCGGTCCGGCAGCGGCCAGGGTTGCCTCATTGATAAAGACCGGCAGGCGAAAACGGCGGGAAAGAATCGCCGCCCCCTTTACATGGTCGCCGTGTTCGTGGGTGATGAGGATACCGGAAAGGGTTTCCGGCTCAACGTCGATGGAAAGCAGCCGCCGCTCGATCTCCTTGCCGGAAAAACCGGCGTCGATCAACAGCCGCGTCTGCCCTGATTCGACAAAGGTCGCATTGCCCTTGCTGCCGCCGCCTAAAACACAGAATCGCATTATCTACCTCAAAAGGCACAGCCAGAACTTTTAGCTTTCAGCTTAGAGCTTCCAGCTTTAATCCCTCAAATCCCGGTATGGCCAAACCCACCATCCTGCCGTTTGGTCTCATCCAGGCTGTCCACCGCAAGCACCGTGGCCCGGCAGACCGGGGCCAGGACCAGCTGGGCGATCCGGTCGCCCCGGCGGATGGTGAAGGGCTCGTTTCCCATGTTGATCAGGCCGATCTTCACCTCGCCCCGGTAATCGGCATCAATGGTGCCGGGGCTGTTGATCACCGTGATTCCGTGCTTGATGGCCAACCCGCTCCGGGGGCGGACCTGCAACTCATAGCCAGGCGCCAGGGCCACGGCAAAACCGGAAGGCAGCAGGCGGATCTCCCCCGGCCCGATCACCACCGGCTCAACCACGGCCGCAGCCACATCCATACCCGCGGCCAGTTCGGAGTGGTAGGCGGGCAAAGGCAGATCATCATGGCCTGCCGGGTCGAGCCAGGACAACTGGATAGTGTGGGTGTCTTCTCTCGTTGTTTCCATCATCCTCTACTCCAAGTTTAACCATTTACCAGGGACAGCAAAAAAATGTAACCGTTCAGCAGTGCCGCAGATGCTAGGAATAGGCCGGCGAAGTGTGCTGGTGCACATGAGCAGGCCGATGACAACGCAGATGTGGTGCTGCTGGGCGGTTACTCCAAGTCAAGGGGAAACCAGTCCATATCCTTTTCTTTTACGGGGCCAAGAACGGTGGCAGCCAGCGGTCGGCTGAAAAGCTGCGCAGCCAGCGCGGAAATATCCTCTAGCCGCACCTGGTCAAAACCTGCGGCAACCTCATCAAAGGGGACATAGCGGCCAAAGGTCAGTTCGTTTCTGGCGATTCTGGTCATCCTCGACTCCATGTTCTCGGCGGAGAGAAAGATCCCGGCCTTGGCGTAATCCTTGGCCCCGGCCAGTTTGCTCTTTGAAACCTTGCTCTGGCGCAGTCCCTTGATCTCCCTGGCAACCAGGGCCAGAGCCTTGTTCACCACCGCAGGGTCAACCCCCAGATAGACGCCGAGATAGCCGCTGTCGGTGAACGAGGAGAGATAGGAATAGATGGAATAAGCCAGCCCGGCCTTTTCGCGTACCTCCTGAAAAAGCCGGGAGCTCATGTTGCCGCCGAGGAGAACGTGCAGCAGATAGAGGGCATAGCGCTCCGGGGCCACCAGCGGCAGGCCGTAGGTGCCCAGCACCAGATGCGCCTGTTCCAGCTTTTTTTTGTAGAGTTTACGCACCGGGGCAAGCACCGCGGGCGGCTGCCGGCCGACGCCTTTGTTTGAACCGCTCATGCCGCCCAGCTGCTTCTCCCAGAGATGACAGAACCGCTCGTGCTCCACATTGCCGGAGGCGGCGATGATGATCCTCTCCGGCGTGTACTCGCGGCGCATATACTCCCGCAGCCCGGCGGAATCCAGGCCGGCCACGATCTCCCGCGGCCCGAGAACCGTATAACCCAAGGGATGCGGACCCCAGAGATTGCCGGTAAACAGCTCATGGATCCGATCATCCGGGGTGTCTTCCACCATGGATATTTCCTGAAGCACGACCTCCCGCTCCCGAACCACCTCTTCCTCCGCAAAAAGCGAGTGCTGAAAGATATCCCCCAGCAAGCCGACGAGCCGTTCCACCTGATCATCGAGGACCGTGGCGTAATAGGAGGTGGTCTCGCCGGAGGTGAAGGCGTTGGACATGCCGCCCAGGGTGTCGAATTCCTGGGCAATCTCCTGGGCTGTCCGGCTGGCGGTGCCCTTGAAGAGCATGTGTTCGACAAAATGGGCGCTGCCGTTGTTATGGGGCTGTTCGTCGCGGGCGCCCACATTCACCCAGATGCCTGCCGAGGCCGTGCGGGAGGGAATCTTTTCGGTGACGATCCGGATGCCGTTGTCGAGTACGGTTTTCTGGTAGGTATTTGACACGAGCTTCCTTACTGGTTGCGGGGAATACGGAAAAGGGGAAAGGGAGCCGCGCCCCCCTTCCCCTCGGAAGAATCACAATATCACAAAACGACCAATCAGGAGCCGGACTCCTCATTAAGAACAGCCTTGCGGCTCAGACGGATCTTGCCGCGCTGGTCGATCTCCAGAACCTTGACCCGGACCTCGTCGCCTTCCTTGAGAATATCGGTGACCTTCTCGACCCGCTTGTTGTCAAGCTCGGAGATGTGCACCAGGCCGTCAACCCCCGGCATGATCTGCACGAAAGCGCCGAAATCGAGGATCTTCTGCACAACGCCGTCGTAGATCCGGCCGATTTCCGGATCGGCGGCGATCTCGTTTACCTTGGCGATGACCTGCTGGGCAACCAGACCGTTGGGCGCGAAAATCGTCACCTTGCCGGAATCCTCCACATCCATCTTGATCCCGAAATCAGCGGTGATCGACTTGATCATCTTGCCGCCCGGGCCGATGAGGTCGCGGATCTTGTCGGGATTGATCTGGATACTGAAGATCTTGGGTGCATGCTCGGGCACATCCGCCCTGGGCTGCTCGATCGCCATCTTCATTTTTTCGAGGATATGGAGGCGGCCGCCCCTGGCCTGGGCCAGAGCGCTGGTCATGATCTCCTTGGAGACGCCTTCGATCTTGATGTCCATCTGCAGGGCGGTGATGCCCTCGTCGGTGCCGGTGACCTTGAAATCCATGTCGCCGAGATGATCTTCATCACCCAGGATGTCGGAAAGGATGACGATGGTCTCGCCGTCCTTGATCAGACCCATGGCCACGCCGGAAACCGGTTTCTTGATCGGCACGCCCGCGTCCATCAGGGCGAGACTGCCGCCGCAGACCGTGGCCATGGAGGAGGAGCCGTTTGACTCCAGCACCTCGGAGACGATGCGGATGGTGTAGGCGAACTCATCGCCCTTGGGGAGCACCGCGGCCAGAGCCCTTTCGGCCAGGGCGCCATGCCCGATGTCCCGACGGCTGGGGCCGCGCATGAACCTGACCTCGCCTACGCAGTAGGGGGGGAAATTATAATGGAGCATGAAACGCTTGAAGGACATGCCGCTCAAGGATTCAACCCGTTGCTCATCGTCGCCGCTGCCCAGGGTGGCGGAAACCATGACCTGGGTCTCCCCGCGGGTGAAGAGGGCGGAGCCATGAACCTTCGGCAGGGCCGCAACCTCGCAGTTGATCGGGCGGATCTCATCAAAACGGCGGCCGTCTATCCGGCATTGATCCTTGACGATCCGGTCGCGCATCATGGTTTTATTCAGGGAATGGAGATGCTCCTTGGCCTCCTTGTGACTGTCGGCATACTCTTCGCCCAGAGCGGCGAGAAGCTTTTTCTGAAGCTGATGATAGAGCTCGCTGCGCTGCTGCTTGTCCGCCGTGGTGATGACCACCTGCATCTCGGCGCGAGACAGCTCCGTCACCTTGGCCTTCAGGGCCTCATTGACCACCGGCGGCGCAACCGCCATCTTGGCCCGACCCACCGCAGCCCGCATCTCTTCCTGCATGTCCAGGATGGGCTGCAGCGCCTGATGGCCGAAAAAGATGCCCTCGAGCACCTCGGCCTCAGATAAGCTGTCCGCCCCGCCTTCGACCATGACCACGGCATTCCTGGTGCCGGCCACGATGAGGTTCATTCTGGATTGCTCCCACTCCTCCGGGCTGGGGTTGAGGACATACTGGCCGTCCACATAGCCCACCTTTACCCCGGCAACCGGCGCGTTAAAAGGGATATCGGAAACAATCAAGGCGCAGGAGGCGCCGATCATGGCCAGCACATCCGGGTCGTTTTTCTGATCGGCCGATAAAACCGTAGCGATCACCTGGGTCTCATGCTGGTAGCCCTTAACAAACAAGGGCCGCAGGGGCCGGTCGATAAACCGGGCGGAAAGGGTTTCCTTGTCGCTGGGTCGGCCTATTTCCCGCCGGAAAAAGCTGCCCGGAATACGACCCACCGCATAAAATCGCTCCTGATACTCCACGGTGAGGGGGAGAAAATCGATTTCTGCTTTGGGATCCTTGGCCGCGGTGGCCGTAACCAGCACCACAGTATCCCCATAGGTTACCAGGGCCGTGCCGTTCGCCTGTTTTGCCAGACGGCCGGTTTCAATGGTGAGGGGGCGTCCGCCCAGATCAATCGTTACTTTTTTAAACATATACTCTCCTCTAACAGCCGCCCTTTCCAATGCCGGGAAGCAATCGCGCCACCCGAGTCTAACTCGGGCGAAATATATTACCGCAATGGGAAGGTGGTGTCTTCGCTGCCCCAGCCGCACTCAGAAGCGGCGATGCCGGATTGCACACAGGGGCAAAATGGAGCCACCGCCAGAAACCCGGCGGTGGCTGTTATCGCATCCTACTTTCTGATGCCAAGCTTTTGAATCAGGTCACGGTACAGATCAACGTTTTTGCTCTTGAGGTAGTTCAGGAGACGCCGTCTCTGGCCGACCAGCTTCAGAAGCCCGCGCCGGGAATGATGGTCTTTTTTGTGTTCCTTGAAATGCTCGGTCAGATAGGTAATCCGGGAGCTCAGCAGGGCAATCTGCACCTCCGGTGAGCCGGTATCCTTTTCATGGTGAGCATACTTGGTGATAATCTCTTGTTTCTGGTCCGCTTGCAATGTCATGACTTCCTCGTGTACTAAAATTAATAATTCGGGAGATCGACAGAAATCATCAACCATCGATTCCTAATTGGTACGCTACGCCTCTTAATAAATGATCCCGGCAACAATGTCAATTGAATGTCATTGCGTGCTTTTTTCCTCCTGGCCGATCATTACTGCCCAGGCAGCATGGCCAAAACCTCTTCCACGGTCAAGGTCTCGCCTAAAAGCGCCTGCCGCGCCAGGGCTGAATCCTGGAGCATGGCGCCATCCACCGCCTGATCCACGGTAAACGGACCGCTTTGCAGCCGCCGCAAGGCAACAAGATGGGCGCCGCAACCGAGGGCGCCGCCAATATCCGCGGCCAGGGTCCGGATATAGGTGCCCTTGCTGCACTCCACCATGATGCGCAGGGTATCAGGCCCGGCCTCCAAAAGCTGGAGCTGGAAAATCGTGATCAGCCGCGGCGCCTTCTCAATGGTAATCCCCTTGCGGGCATAATGGTACAGGGGCTTCCCCAGGTGCTTGAGCGCCGAATACTGGGGAGGGGTCTGCAACTGCTCGCCCACAAAACCAGCCAGGCAATACGCCAGCTCTTCTCGGGCAAAGGCCCCAACCTCTTTTTGGGCGGTAACCTCTCCCTCGAGATCCTGGGTGGTGGTTTCGATGCCCAGCCTGAGCACCGCCTCGTAGCGCTTGGTTCCTTCCATGAACTTCGAGATAAGGCGGGTGGCCGGGCGGCCGGCACAGATGATCAGCAGACCGGAAGCAAAAGGGTCAAGGGTGCCGGCATGTCCCACTTTCTTTATGGACAGAGCCCGCCGCACCAATTGCACCATCCGGAAGGAGCTCGGCCCCACCGGCTTGTCCACCAAAAAAATACCGGCTTCAAGGGCCGGTTCCGCAGGAGTTTTCTTCCCAGCCCCGGCATCGAGGGAGTCAGCGGGCATCTCCGGCAGTAACTCCATCTGTCTAGCGAGTTACCAGGGGTAGCAGTTCGCCCAGCAATTTTTCCCGCACCTCGGCAATGGTTGTCTCCCCCAGCTTAAACCCGGCCGCATTGCGGTGCCCGCCGCCACCAAAGGCAGCCGCGACCTCGGCCACGTCATAAGCAGTGCCCTTGGAGCGAAGACTTACCGAAACCAGGCCGCTTTCCGATTCTTTTAAAAAGGCTGCAATCTTCACGGTATCCAGGGAGCGCGGATAGTTGATAAAGGTTTCCGCGTCCGCCTGGGCGGTACCGGTTTTGACAAAAAAATCCTGCGGCGCCGCGATGATTGCCAACCGGTCCTCGGCAAACAATTGCAGCGTATCAAGCACCAGCCGCATAAGGCTGAGACGCTTCACCGTGAAATTATCAAACAGCTTGCCGCAAACCTCCGCCGGTTTTACCCCTTTGCGCAAAAGCTCCCCGGCGATGCGGAAGGTGTCGGCGGTGGTCGAGGAATATTTAAAGGAGCCGGTGTCGGAAACAATGGCGGCATAAAGACAATAAGCTGCTTCAAGGCTTAGTTCGGCACCCAGGGCCTGGGCCAGATCATAAACCATCTCGCCGGTTGAGGCCCGTTCCGGGGCAATCCACCTCAGATCACCAAATTCCTGATGGCCGAGATGATGATCAATTACCACAAAGGGATGCACGGTCAAAAGAGAATCTCTATTCGCGCCCAGCCTGTTGCTGTCCCCGCAGTCAAGGGCAACGCCACAGTCAAAGCCGTCCAGAGGCGGGAGCGAGGAATCGACCTCTGCGCTTCCCGGCAAAAAACGGTACATGTGGCCGACCTGCTCCTCACCATAGAGAAAAACTCGCTTGCCAAGGGAGCGCAGGATATTGCCCAGGGCCAGCTGCGAACCTAGGGCATCGCCGTCCGGGTGGATATGGGTGATAAGCAGAACATTATTGGCCGACTTCAGGGCACGAACAATCTCGTCACGGGGATGAATCGTCATCTTTTATTATCTCCCTGAGCAACTGTTCCATCTCTGCCTGTTTCCGGCCCGAAAGATCCAGCCGAAATTCAAGCACCGGCACATGCCGCAGAGCCAAGGCCCTGGCCAGGTTGCTTCTGATAAAGCCCTTGCTGCTTTCCAATCCCTTGGCAACATTCTTGGGCTCTTCTTCTCCCATGATACTATACATAACCCAGGCATGGCCAAGATCATCACTCACTTCCACCGAGGTGATGACAATATTATACAACCGGGGATCATTGATTTTCCGCACCAGCAGCGAAGCAATCTCGGCCTTGATGGCGTCTGCCACCCGGATCGGCCGTCTTTTCGGCTGACTTCTGGTAAGACCCGCAGGCAGGCCGAAACGAGATTTTGCTTTACCGGCCGCCATTAGAGCTCTCTGGCAACCTCTTTGAGAACAAAGGCCTCCAGGACATCGCCTATTTTGAGATCGTTATAGTTGGCAACCCCGATCCCGCACTCATAGCCGGCCTGCACATCCTTGACATCGTCCTTGAAACGCCGCAGGGAGGCAAGCTGGCCGGTGAAAGTCACCACGCCTTCCCGCACAACCCTTACCCTGGCGTTGCGTTCGATCTTGCCGTCGGTCACATAACAACCGGCAATGGTGCCGACCTTGGGAACCTGATAGGTTTCCCTGACCTCGGCCGCGCCGATGACCTTTTCCTCGAAGCGGGCGTCAAGCAAGCCGACCATGGCCTTCTTGATATCATCAAGGGCATGATAGATGACGTCGTAGGTACGGATATCGACCTTTTCGTTCTTGGCGAGTTCCTGCACCTTGGCCGAGGGCCGGACATTAAAGCCGATGATAAAGGCATCCGAGGCCGCGGAGAGCAAGACATCCGAGTCGGTGATGGTCCCGGTGCCGGCATGGAGAATTTTGACCTTGACTTCATCGGTCGCCAGATCCTCGATGGCTTTGCTGAAGGCCTCCAGGGTTCCCTGCACATCGGCCCGCAGAGCAACCCGCAGCTCCTTGACATTTCCGGCCTGCATTTTGTCAAAGAGATTATCCAGGGAAAGTTTGGTATAGGTGCCGAGTTCGGCTTCCCGGCTTTTCAACTGCCGATCAGCGCTCACACTTCTGGCCCTCTTTTCATCGGGCAGCACGACAAATTCATCCCCGGCCCGCGGCACCCCGCTTAACCCCTGAACCTCGACGGGAATAGCCGGTCCGGCTTCCTTAACACTTTCGCCGCGGTCATTGGTCAGGGAGCGCACCTTGCCATAAAACACCCCGGCAACACAGGCATCCCCGACCCGCAGGGTTCCCTGCTCGACTAGAATCGTAGCGATCGGGCCACGGCCTTTATGGAGCTGGGCCTCGATCACATGCCCCTTGGCGCGGCGATGGGGATCGGCCTTGAGCTCCAGGATTTCGGCCTGAAGATGAATGCTTTCCAGCAACTCGGCTATGCCCTTGCCGGTTTTGGCCGAGGTTTCGCAGAAGATGGTGTCTCCCCCCCACTCCTCGCTGAGCAGATTAAGATCGGCCAATTCCCTTTTCACCCGCATGGGGTCTGCGTCGGGCTTGTCCATCTTGTTGACGCACACCAGGATGGGAACCTTGGCTGCCCTGGCATGGTTCACCGCCTCCCTGGTCTGATCCATGACTCCGTCATCCGCGGCAACCACCAGGACCACAAGGTCCGTAACCTGGGCGCCACGGGAACGCATTTCGGTGAAGGCCGCATGGCCAGGGGTATCAAGAAAAACCACATCCCCCTGCGGCGAGCGCACATAATGGGCGCCGATATGCTGGGTGATGCCGCCGGCCTCGCCGGCTGCCACGTCGGTTTTCCGAATGGCGTCCAGCACCGAGGTCTTGCCGTGATCAACATGCCCCATGACCGTGACCACCGGCGGTCGCGGCAGCATCTCGCCGCCGCCTTCCTGTTCTTCCAGATTGAGAATGGTCTGCTCCTCGGTAACCCCCTGCTCGACTTCATAACCGAAATCAGAGGCTACCAAGGTCGCGGTCTCAACATCAAGGGCCTGGTTGATATTGGCCATAACCCCCATGCTCAGCAATTTGGCAATGAGCTCACCGACCTTGAGGCCCATCCGGTGGGCGAGATCTCCAACCGTAATGGTTTCATGCACCTTGATCCGCTTCTTGATCGCCTTTGTTTCCGCGGCCTGCAGAGAAATTACCTGGCGCTTGCCTTTCTTGCCGCCGCTCCGGGAGATGCGTGCTATCCGCACCCCGGTGGGAATCTTGCCGCCCAGCGCATCGTCAACATCCTCGATATCGATATCGGCCTGGCGCTGACTGCGCAACGGGGTTTTCTTGTTCCGATCCTGCTCGACGGTCTCCGTGGTGAATTTAACAAACCGCTTGCCCTTTTTCCCCTTGAGCCCTTCACCCTTGTCGCCCTCGTCCTTAACGGCAGGAGTCTCGGCAACAACCAGCTTACTCTTAACAGCTTCCACCCTTTTCGGCCTGGGCGTGAACGCCGGCCGAGGAGGGGCCGCGGGGGCAATGACAATGGCCGCCCTTTTAATCACCCTGGCAAAGCCCTTGCGATGCTTGGCCTGATCTTCAGATTCTTCGTCCGCCGCCATCTCCGCCCCAGAGGTTTTTCCCTCCCCGGCTGACTCGACTGCCTCGCCAACCAGGACTGCCTCTGTTTCTTCTGCCGTCGGCTGGACAGACAGCTCCGGCTCTCCCTCGCCTTCCGGTCCTGCAGGAAGCATCGGTTCAGCAAGCTCGCCCATCCCGGCTTCTCCAGCGCCCTGAGCTGTTTCCTTGGGGCTTTCCGCAGAGATCTCCGCCCTGATCGGCTCGACCTCCTCGGATTCAGGGAGAGCAACCGCGGGCGGCTGCGGTTTAGCGACCGCTTCTCCCGGCGGCGGGACTTCAACCGGGACGTTCTTGGTTCTTCTCCGGATAATGGTCGTCCGTCCGGCGCCCTGGATCCTTTTTTCTTCCGTCCGGGTCTGCCCGATCCCTAGCCTTTGGCGGATATCCTGTGCGGTCTCGTCATCCAGAGAGGAACTATGGGATTTGATGGCATAGCCCAGATCAATAAGGGCCGCCACAAAGTCCTTGTTTTCCATTTCCGCTTCTTTAGCTAACTCGTAAACCCTGATTTTTGTCATTGCTCACTCCCGAAGAGGCCTTGCAACCCTTCGTCAAATCCCAGCACCTGTTGGCGAAACGCTCTGGATAATCCTTTTTTGTTCTTAAAAAACCTCTGCAGACAACTGTCAGCCTGGCAACAGTAGGCATGACGCCCATCATGCATCCCGCGGAAGTCCTTGATTACACAACCGCTGTTGTCCAAGGCAAAGCGCCACAGCTTCTGCTGCGCTCTTCTCTGGCGGCACCCCAGACAGGTCCGGATCGGCGCCCGGTCTTTTCTCCCGATGACATTGATCATGGGAAAAGACCTATTGCTCTTGATCTCCGGTTGAGGCCGGATCTTCCGAGTCTTCCTGTGCCTGAGTCTTGGCGATCTTTTGCGCGGCAGCGATCAAACGGGCAACCCGGTTCTCGTCAAGGGACTCCAGTTCGGCAAGCACGGATGCCACCTCAGCCTGGCCCAGATTCTCAGCCGAATTGAAGCCTGCATCATAAAGCGCTTCCGCAGTTTTTTCATCCATCCCCGGAACATCAAGAAGTGACTGGAATCCTTCCTCATTAAATTTAGCATACTTCTGCTCACTCTTCACATCAATCCGCCACCCCAACAGGGCTGCCGCCAGACGCACATTCTGCCCCTGCCGGCCGATGGCCAGGGAAAGCTGGTCATCAGGCACGACCACCACCAGGGTTTTCTTCTCTTCATCCACCACCACCAGGGAAACCTGGGCTGGGGACAATGCATTGGAAACATAGCGGGCCGGGTCCGGACTCCAGGGGACAATGTCAATCTTTTCTCCCTGCAGTTCCTGAACCACATTCTGAACCCGAGACCCCTTCATCCCGACGCAGGCACCCACCGGATCGACATCCGAGGCGGACGAACTCACCGCAATCTTGGCACGGGTTCCCGGTTCCCGGCTTACCCCCATAATCTTCACAATCCCCTCGGCAATCTCCGGAACCTCCATGGCAAACAGCTTGGTCAGGAACTCATCGCTGGTCCGGCTCAGAACCAGCTGCGGGTCCCGGCTGCTCTCGCGCACGTCAAGAAGAAGAGCCCGGATTCGGTCCCCCTGCCGATATGACTTGCGGGGCATCTGCTCCTTGGTGGGAAGGATGGCATCAGTCCGTCCGAGATTGACAATAATATTGCCCCGTTCGAAGCGCTGGACAATACCGTTGACAACATCACCTTTGCGTTCCTTATACAGTTCATAAATGACATTGCATTCAGCGTCCTTCATTTTCTGAATGATCACCTGCTTGGCGGACTGCGCGGCAATGCGGCCAAGATCGGCGACACTGTCCATCTTGCTGCCAAGCTCGTCGCCAAGCTGCACCTCCGGGTCGAGAATCAAGGCCTCGGTCAAGGAAATTTCCGTCTGCTCATCCTCAACCTCCGGCACGACATTGCGGAACTGGAAAAGCTCAACTTCTCCGATCTCATCATTATAACGGGCCTCGAGCTCCCGCCGCTGGCCGAACTTCTTCTTGGCTGCGGACATCACCGCTTCCTCGATGGCGTCAACCAGCAGTTGACGGTCAATCCCCTTGTCCCTACTTATCTGATCAAGAATTCGTTTTAAATCTGACAGCATTGTTTTCTCCTGTCTCTTTTCCGGCGATTACGCCCGAGAGCATCCGCACCCGAAAGCTTCGCCCCCGCCATGGATGGTAAACCCGGCCATCCGTCTTAAAATTCAATAAACAGACGAGCCCTTTTCATCCGGGCAAACGGAATTTCTATTATACCTTGGTCGGTGCGCAGAGTTACCGACTCCTGATTCACCTCTTCAATCAGGCCAATACACGGGTTCTGCCCGTCAATCGGCTCCCTAAGCACAACCTTGGCCTTTTTCCCCCGACAACGGACGAAATCCCTTTCTGTTTTCAAAGGCCGGTCAAGGCCTGGCGAAGAAACCTCGAGGCTGTATGCCTGTTCAATGGGATCTTCCACCTCAAGAAGATGGGCAAATTCCCGGCTGATCCTGCTGCAATCATCAATGCCGACCCCATTTTCTTTATCGATGATCAGACGCAGAAGCCAGCCGGGGGCCTCGCGCTTGAACTGCAGCTCGACCAGTTCACAGCCGAAATCCGCAACCACCGGCAAGGCAAGCTGCGTCAAACGCCGAACCAGGGGTGATTCTATCGCCTCTTCTTCCATAGCCCAGTATACCAATAAAAAAAGCGGGCCAGGGCCCACTTTCAAAAAAATAACCGGATCGGAATGATCGGTTCTTTAATACGAAACAATACCGCTTACTGGAGCACTACACCCAACAAGAAAACATTGCGTTTTCTTTTCAGCAGCAGGCAAACCGCTGGAACAACGGCTCCTGAACTGGAGCGGGAAACGGGATTCGAACCCGCGACCTTCAGCTTGGGAAGCTGACACTCTACCACTGAGTTATTCCCGCCGGCCCGAATAATTTCGCAGATTATACAATTATTTTGCCACTTGTCAAGGGTCTCCCCACGCGTTGACGGAAACTCCAAGGATGACAGGCCCCATATACTGGCTCAGAGTATAGCGCGCACCGCTTCCGTGGCCAGCTGCAATAGCGAATCAGGAAAAAGACCCATGGCGATGATAATCATAACCAGGGCAACGCTTACCGCCTTAGCAACCCCACCGACCACCACAACTGGACGCTCTTCCGGGCTGGCTGAATAAGTTACCCGAACCACGGACAGATAGTAATAGATGGAGATGGCGGTATTGATGGCCGCCATAATGACCAGAGGGAGATGCCCGGCCTTGTAAGCCCCGGTCAGCAGCATGAACTTACCCATGAACCCGACAAACGGAGGTATGCCGGCCATGGAAAACATGCTGACCGCCAAAGTCAGAGCAAGCAGTGGGGACCGCTGGTACAGACCACCAAGATCATCAACCGCCAGATTCTCGCCGTGCTCGGACACCTTGCAGATGACCAGAAAAGCGGCAAGGTTCATCACCAGATAACCGATGATATAATACAATGAGGCAGCATAGCCAACCTCCTGCATGGTGACAAGGCCAAGAAGAACATAACCGGCATGCGCTATGCCGGAGAACCCAAGCATCCTTTTCATATCGGTCTGCTGCAGAGCAACAAGATTACCGTAGAACATCGAACACACTGAAAGAACGATGAGCAGAATAACAAGAGCCTGCCCCTCCGGGGTGGCCATCGCAGTCAGCCGAATGAGCATGGCCACGGCGGCGACCTTGGGAACCGAGGCAATAAAGGCGGTGGTTTCATTAGAGGCCCCCTGATAGACATCCGGAACCCAGGAGTGAAAAGGGAATACCGCCAGCTTGAAAAAGAAACCGCCCAGAACCATGGCAATGGCGATGAGAGCGGCAGGGTTGCCCATCATCTGATGGAGAATCGGCAGAAGCTCGGCCAGATAGGTAGTTCCGGTAAGGCCGAACAGGTAGCTCATCCCAAACAACATCACCCCGGTGGCGACTACCCCAAAAAGGATATACTTGATCGCGGACTCCATCTGCATCCGCAGGCCAGTCCGGTCATCGCGCATGGGAACCAGGATATAGAGGGAGTACGAAGAAAGTTCCAGGGCAATGAACATGGTAAGCAACTCAACACTGCTGACCAGCATGGTGAGGCCGAGAGTACTCAAGGTCAGGAACAGGTAATACTCGGGGCGGACCCTGTCCTCGATCCCCTTCAGCTCCGTACTGAACAGCAAGACAACCGCAAAACCCATGGCCATGATTAACTTGATGAACTGCGAAAAGAAATCAATCTGGTAGGCATTGTAAAACAGGCTTCCCTCCAGGGGTAAGCCGTTCAGGCAGGCCAGCACATTGATCAGAGCCAGACTCAACGCTATGGTGCGGGCCTTCCTGCCGCCAACCTTACCGGTACTGACAAAAAAAAGGACCAGACTTCCCAAGAGAAGAACTAATTCTGGAGCAAACAGCATAAGCTTCATTGTGTATCCTTTGCGTAAGTTCCTTAAAAACCTTGAGAAATTCCCTTTACGGAATCATCAGCTTTGCCACAGAAACAGCGTCGCCCAGGCCCCCAACCTGCTCGATGAGATGGGTAACACTCACATGCATCACCCTCAAAAACGGCTCCGGCGATAAGCCGATCCAAAAAACAAAGATGAGCAAGGGCGCCAGGGTTGCCATCTCCCGGAGATTGAGATCAGCGATCCCGGAATGATCCGGATTATCCGGCCTGCCCCACACCACCCGCTGGAGCATGCGGAACATGTAAGCAGCCGCGAGAATCGCGCCGGGAATGGCGAAGGCGGCCACGATCTTATTATGGGCAAAAGCGCCGACCAAGATCAGGAACTCCCCCACAAAACTGTTGGTTCCGGGGAAGGCCAGGGAGGAAAGCGAAAAAAAGGCAAGAAAGCTGACATACACCGGCATGTATTTGCCAAGCCCTGCCGCGGCGTCCAGTTCTCGGCTATGGGTCCGCTCGTAGATCATGCCCACGCAGAAAAATAGCGCGCCGGTGGTTATCCCGTGATTGATCATCTGCAAAAGCGCGCCTTCTAGCCCCTGCTGATTAAGGACAAAGATCCCCAGGGTGACAAAACCCATATGGCCGACACTGGAGTAAGCGATCAGTTTCTTCATGTCCTGTTGGGCCAGGGCGGTGAACCCCCCGTAAAGAATGCCGACCACTGAAAGCCAGAGGACATAAGGTACGAAGATCAGGGTTGCTTCCGGGGTTATGGGCAGGCAAAAACGCAAAAAACCGTAGGTTCCCATTTTCAGCAAAATCGAAGCAAGGATAACACTGCCGGCGGTAGGCGCCTCGACATGGGCGGCAGGCAACCAAGTATGAAAAGGAAACATCGGCACCTTGATGGCAAAGGCCAGGAAGAAAGCGAGGAAAACCACAACCTGGAAGGTGGTGGAATAATCCTGCCCCATCAGGGCGGGGATGCTGAAGGTCCCCTGATCCAGATAAAGACCGATGATGGCGACCAGCAGCAGGACCGAACCAGCCAGGGTGTAGAGAAAAAACTTGGTCGAGGCATACACCTTGCGAGGCCCGCCCCAGACCGCGATCAACAGGTACATGGGGATAAGCATTGCTTCCCACAACAGGTAAAACAAGATGAAATCAAGGGCCATGAACACGCCGAGCATGGAGGTCTCCATGAGCAGCAGGCAGATCATGAACTCCTTGACCCTTTTGTCGATGTACCGCCAGGAGCCGAGGACGCAGAGCGGCATGATCAGGGTGGTCATTAAAACCAGCAGCAGGGAAATCCCATCGATTCCCAGGGTATAGTTGATATTCAGAGAGGAAATCCAGGGGGCGTGTTCGCCAAACTGATATTTGGCGGTAGTCGCATCAAAGTTCCAGTAGAGGGGGAGGGAAAGAAGCGCCGTGACCACAGTCACCAGCATCGTCCAGTATTTGGCTGCGGTATCCCCGGGAATACATAACAGAATCAGGGCGCCGACCAAGGGCAAAAAAATCATGGCGCTCAGAATGGGATACCCCATCGCATTTATTATCAGAAAGTCCATTCCCATTATCCTTATAGATAAGACAGGTTACTTAGTCTGTAGGTATTTAGCTGTTTAGCTAACAGTCTGACAGACTACAGACTATTGCCCTCCAACTTAGGCAAACACGTATAAAACAAGCGCTACCGCAACAATGGATACCGCATAAAAAATGTTGTACTGCAATTGACCGCTCTGCGCCCGCCTGACCAGGGAGCCGACGCCGCGCACTGTTTTAGCCAGGCCGTCCACCACTCCGTCGATGGCATGCCAGTCAAACCAGGACCAGAATTGGGCCGTGGTCATCAGCGGGATCAGGCCAAGATAACGATATCCTTCACTGACGCAGCTGTCCGCCCACTGGATGGGCTTCTTGGCCAACCAGTAAAAGCCGCGACCGCCCATGCGATAGAACCAGTCCAAGTCGATGCTGATCGTTGGCTCCGGGGCCAGTTTCTTGATAAGCAGGAAAAAACCCAGCGCGGTGAACAGGAGGATCTGCAAGGTCTCTGAGAGATGATAGGTATTGTATGGATGGTAGCCTGCGGCAATCTGCGGATACGGCAGCATGTTGTAGAGATAAGGGGTGTAGCTGCCGATCAGGATGCAGAGAAAGGCGGCAATAGCCATGCCCAGCTGCATGTTCCATGGCGGATCCGCAGCCTTGGCCCAGGTCTCCTGGCTGCAGTTGTTTTTGCCGAACCAGATAAAATAAGGGACCTTCAACCCTGTATGGAGAAAGGTTCCGGCCGAGGCCAGGGTCAGAAGGAAGGCGGCCCAGTAATTGTGGACCTCAAAGCCCGCCGCCACGATCATCGCCTTGCTGACAAAACCGGAAAAAAGCGGGAAGGCGGAGATGGAAAGCCCCCCGATCATGGTGAAGACAAAGGCCATTGGCATCTTCTTGTACAAGCCGCCCAACTCTGAGAACTTGCTTTTGCCGGTCATGTGCAGCACCGAGCCGCAGCCCATGAACAGCAGTCCTTTATAAAGGATGTGGGCAAAGGCATGGGCGCAGGTACCGTTGATGGCAAGCTCGGTGCCGATCCCGACCCCGGCCACCATATAGCCGACCTGACTGATGATGTGGTAGGCCAAGAGCCGCCGGGCATCGTTTTCCAGCACCGCGTAAACTACCCCGTAAAGGGCCATGCAGACCCCCAACGGCACCAGGATCTCCATCCCGGCAAAGGCCCGGGCCAAGGCGTAGACCGCAGTTTTAGTGGTGAAGGCGCACATGAAGACAGCGCCGCTCACGGTTGCTTCTCCGTAAGCGTCCGGCAGCCAGGCATGGAAAGGCGGCACTGCGGCATTCAAGAGAAAGCCGATCAGAATCAGATAGGTAGAAAGACTCGGGCTACCCACACCGATGGGACCGAAGGAGAGATCGCCGCCGGTGGCCTGGTAGCGAAGAATAAGCCCGGCCAGCAAGGCAAGGCCGCCAGCGGTATGCACCAGCAGATACCGGTAGCCGACCGCCAGGGATTCGGGCCGCCTGCGGAACCAAACCAGAAAAACCGAAGCAAAGGCCATCAACTCCCAGAAAAGAAAGAGCACCAGATAATCGCCGCAGAAAATAACCCCCAGCGAGCCGGCGACATAGAGCCAGGCCGCGATATGCTGAAAATCCTCCTCCACATGCAGCCCATAGATAGTGCCGATGATGCACATCAGGGTCATGATGTAGGCAAAGACCATACTGAGGTTATCCACCCGGCCGAAGGTGAGATCCCAATCGAGAAAGCGAACTACCCCGTAAATGCCGTGTTGCCCCTGCATGGACAGCACCGACAAAAAGGCCAGGGTCGGAACAATGACCAGATAAGGCCGCTTAAGCCATTTCGGCAGAAAGGGCAGGATAAAAGCGCCGACAATGAGAATCAGCGCTGGATGCAGCCATAAATCAGTTATCATAGTAATCCTCACGGGTCATGATGCCTAAGTGACCATACCACTTGGAAACAATGATGATCACCACACAGGCGACAAAGCCGAAGACTGCCCAGAAACCCGGAATATGCTCGACTGCGGTATGGGCATGTTCCTTGGAAACAAAAAGGACGTCCCAGACCACCAGAAGCGCCAGCCCGACATAGGAGAGGCGGATGACCAGCGGCAGCCGATCACGCAAAAAATCAATAAGTTTCACTATCATCCCGTCACCGCCTTGACAAAGTTCATCATAAAATCAGGGTAGATCCCGATGACCACCGAGATGATCGCGGCAATCATCAAAGGCACCACCATGGTCAGGGGCGCCTCCTTGATCCCTGCATAGACCTCACCCTCCGGACGTTTACCGAAAAAGGCCCGATAGGTCACTGGCGCGAAGTACGCCACATTCAGCAGGGTGCTGGCCAAGAGAACCAGCAGGATACCGATATAGTGGGACTCCATTTCCATGGTCCCGACCAGGAGCTTCCACTTGGTGACAAAACCGGCCACCGGAGGTGCGCCGATCATGGAAAGCGAGGCAATGGCAAAGGCGGCAAAGGTGAAGGGCATGGTCCGCCCCAGGCCGCTCATCTCGGAAATGGTTTTTTTATGGGTCGCCACATAGATCGCCCCGGCGCAGAAAAAGAGGGTGATCTTGGCGAAGGCATGGTTGGCGATATGCACCAGCCCACCCTGAATACCACTGGGGGTAAGAAGGGCCACGCCGAGGATGATGTAAGAAAGCTGGCTCACCGTGGAATAGGCGAGCCGCGCCTTGAGATTATCCTTGGTCAGGGCGATGATTGAGGCCACCAGAATAGTGAAGGAGACAAAATAGGCGGTGGGAATACCGAGATTTAAACCATGCATCAGGTCGGTGCCGAAAACATAGAGCATGACCCTGGTCGTGCAGAAGACGCCGACCTTGACCACGGCCACCGCATGGAGCAGAGCGGAGACCGGGGTCGGAGCCACCATGGCCCCTGGGAGCCAGTTGTGGAAGGGCATGATGCCGTTCTTGGCGAAACCGAGGAGGCAGAAGATGTAGAGCATCGTCACAAGAGCGCCATGGGCATCAACGATGCCATCGGAGAAAATGCCGGTGCGGATGTTGTCGGCAAAATCCAGGGTACCGGTGAGCACATAGATGAGAATCATGGCCGGCAACACCAACCCCTTGGCCGTGGTGGTAAGATAGACGATGTACTTCTTGGCCCCCTCGTACCCCTCTTCGTCCTGATGATGGGCAACCAGCGGATAAGTACAGACGCTGACGATCTCGTAAAAGAGATAGAGGGTGAACAGATTATCGGAAAAAGCCACGCCGATGGCGCCGAACAGGGACAGGGCGAAACAGGCGTTGAACCTGGTCTGCGCATGCTCATTGAGCCCCCGCATATAGCCGGCGGAATAAAAAACCGCCAAGATCCAAAGGAAGGAGGCGACCACGGCGAAGATCATGGAAAAGGCGTCAACCCGCAAAGTGATGGAGACCCCCGGCAGGAGCCGAAACAGCTGGCAGACGATGGTTTTGCCCTCGCCCAAAGGCGCCGGGGCAACGGTGGTGATCATCGAGGCGATGATGCCAAACATTGTCACCGCCGCGATAAATGACCACGACTCCCTAATATTGGGCTTGCGCCCGGAGAGCATCACCAGAACTGCCCCGGCCAGAGCCGTCAGGATGGCGAGCAGCGGTTTTACGGAAAAAATAGTATCCATGTTCTTTCCTTTCGTAACTATCCAGCTCAAGGCCGGAAACGAACAAAAACAACCCAAACCGTAACTATTCAGCAGTGCCGTAGCTGCTAGGCAGAAGCCTGCGAAGTGTGCTGGTGCCCATGAGCAGGCTGATAACAACGCAGATGCGGTGCTGCTGAATAGTTACTTCCTTTCTAGCCTTGCAGATCCGTGACATCTTCGGTGTCAATGGATTTGTAGTTCCGATAGACGGCAATGATTATGCTCAGGGCAATGGCCGCCTCAGCAGCGGCAATGGCCATGATGAACAGGGTAAAAAGCTGGCCCACCGTGGGATCGGGCGCCAGAAAATGGTTAAAGGCCATGAAATTAAGCGATGCCCCACTTAAGATCAGTTCCGCAGAGATCAGCATGCCGATGAAAGTCTGGCGCTGGACCAGACCGTAGATGCCGATACCGAAGAGCAGGGCGGCGATCACCAGATAAGTGTGCAGGCTGTTGCCAAGCCCAAGAATATCCATCATTTATCCCTCCCCTGCCGGGCCAGGACCAGCGAGCCGACCACCGCCACCAGCAAAACCACGGAAATAAGCTCAAAGCTCATGCTGTAGATGGTAAGCAAGGACTGGCCAAGGTTCTCAACCGTCCCCCAGTTATCCACATAAAAAATGGCAGGATGCCATTGGGTTTTCCAAGCCAACCCCACCAGACCCCAGACCAGAAGGCCACTGGCCAGAAAGGCCAGAGGGCCGACCAGCACGTTGCGCCGGGTCACCCGCTTAAGCTCCGAAGATTCCGCCAGCATCACGGCAAAGATGATGGTGACGCAGACGGCCCCCACATAGATCAGGATCTGCATCAAGGCGACAAAGGGGCTGTTGAGATAGTAGTAGAGCCCGGCCACCCCGAGAAAACAAAGGGCCAGCCCGGCCACGCTGCGGATCAGGCTGCAGGCGGAGGTGGCAATAATGGCCCCGGCCAGGGTCAGCCCTATGAAGCCGAGAAACAAGAGACCGGCAAGGCCTTCTGCGCTGAACAGGGAGATCATCGGTTCTCTGCCTCCAGACGTTTTTTGAGATCAAAGATGTACGCTTCTTTGCTGACGCCCGCGAGATTGTAATCCCTGGAAAAGGTGATCGCCTTGGTGGGAGTGACGGGGCAGCTCTCCACGCACAGGCCGCAAAGGCTGCACCTGGTGAAATCCAGGGTGTACTCGGTCAGCACCTTGCCCTTGACCCCTTCGCGCTTTTCGCCCCGCACCGTGATGCAGTTCGAGGGACAGGCCTTCTCGCACATGCCGCAGACGATGCACAGCGGTCCGCCGCTTTCCGGATCGGGAACCAACTCGGTATGCCCCCGGAAGCGCGGGGTCATGGGCAGAGTCTGGTGCGGATACTGCACCGTCACCACCGGCTGAAAAAAGTACCGGATGGTAATCCCCAGGCCGACGAACAGGCTCCAGGTCCCGCTGATAATCTCTTTCAGATAGTCGCTCATGGTTAAAACACCTTCAACATGGCACTGGTAAGAATCAGGTTAACAAAAGAGATCGGGATCAAAATCTTCCAGGAAAGATTGAGCAGCCCGTAAAAGGTTGTCCGGGGGAAGGTCCAGCGGATCCAGATGACGGTGAAGATCAGGAAATACATCTTAATGAGGAACCAATGCACCCCGGGGAAAAGCCCAAAGGGGCAATCCCAGCCGCCCAGAAAAAGGATGGTCGCCACGCTGGCGCCGATGACGATATTGGCATACTCGCCCATGAAAAAGACGCCGAAGCCCATGCCCGAATACTCGGTAAAAGCGCCGGCCACCAGCTCGCTCTCCGCCTCGGCCATGTCGAAGGGAGCCCGGTTGGTCTCCGCCAGCATGCAGACAAAGAAGATCAAAAAAGCCACCGGCATCAGGGGGCTGGCGGCAAGATTGAGGATATTCCAGTGCCAAAAGCCGCCCATCTGCAAGCCGACAATCTCACTGAGATTCATGGTGCCGCTGATCATCACCAGGGTGACCACCGTGACCAGCATGGGAATCTCGTAGGCCACGTTCTGAGAAACCACACGGGCCGCGGAGATAACCGCGTATTTGTTGCGCGACCCCCAGGCCCCCAAAAGCAGGCCGAGGACGTTCACCGAGGCAAAGGCAAAAATTACCAGCAGGCCGAGATCAAGATTTCTCGCCACCAGGGTGTCGCTGAAAGGAATGGCGACAAAGCTCATGATCGCCGGAACCATGACCAGGATCGGGGCGATCTTGAACAGCACCGGATCAACCCCGGCCGGAACGATGAGCTGCTTGGTCATCAGCTTGATGCCGTCGACCAGGGGCTGGAGCAGGCCGAATGGGCCGACCTCCTTGGGCCCAATCCGCCGCTGGATATGCGCAGCCTCTTTCCGTTCCAGCCAGACGAGATAGGCGGCGTTCAAGGCGGCGAAGGCGATCACTCCAACCAGGAAGGCCACTAACCGCAGTATTTCAGGATCAACATGCATAACCCAGCTCCTTTACCCTGCTACAATTTCCCCGGCAAAGCCTGCAAAAAAGGCTGGCCCAAGAATAAGCGGCCACAGGGTGCCGCAGATGCGCGAAAGAGGTCTGCGAAGTGTGCTGTTGCACATGAGCAGGCCGATGACAAAGCAGATGTGGTGCCATGTGGCCGCGCCCTCCTTACCTGTCTATCTCGGGGATAACCAAATCCAGGCTGCCCATCAAGGCAAGGGCGTCGGGCAGCAACATGCCCCGACAGGCCTCGCCAAAGAGACTCAAATTGGAAAAGGTTGGGGAACGGAGTTTCAACCGGTAGGGAATGTTGCCACCATCGCTGACCGCCCGTACGCCGAATGAGCCGCGCGCCGTTTCCACGGCATGATAATAATCGCCTTTGGGAGGTTTGAGGATCTTGGGCACCTTCTCGGCCATCACCGGGCCTTCTGGCAGTTTGTCCAGGGCCTGTTCGACAATGCGCAGACTCTGTTCGATCTCGTCCATCCGCACCATATAGCGGGCCATGGAATCGCCCTGCTCGTAGACCGGCACCTCAAAGTCCATTTCCGGATAAATGGAATATGGCTCATGCTTGCGCACATCAAAATTGATCCCGGATCCCCGGCAAACCGGCCCGGTTGCCCCGTATTTGCGGCACATCTCAGCGGAGATCGGCCCGACCTCCTGGAGTCGCTTCATCAGGATGATGTTCTTGGTCACCAGATTATGGTACATGGGCATCCGCTCGCGCAGCCGCTTGATAAAAGCCCGAGCGCCGGGGACAAAATTATCATCGATATCGTTGTACACCCCGCCGAAACGGAAATAACAATAGGTGAGGCGGGATCCGGTCACCGATTCCAACAGGTCCAGGATATGCTCCCTGTCGTCAAAGGCATAGAGCAACGGGGAGAAGCCGCCCAGATCCAGGATAAAGGCGCCAAACCAGAGGAGATGGCTGGAAACCCGGTTCAGCTCGGTGGTGATCACCCTGAGGTATTCAGCCCGCTCCGGCACCGTTATGCCGGCTGCCCGCTCCACCAGAGCGACATAGCCATGGTTGAAGGCCAGGGCATGGAGATAGTCCATCCGCCCGGTGTTGGGCAGAAACTGAGCCCAGGTGCGGTTCTCCCCCATCTTCTCGTGCATGCGGTGGATGTAGCCCAAGACCGGCTCCGCCTCGACGATGTACTCGCCGTCCATGGTCAGCTTGACCCGCAAAACCCCATGGGTGGCAGGATGCTGCGGACCAAGGTTTAAGACAAAAGTTTCATTGGCTTGACTTTGGATCAAAGCGCTCATGGGAGGAAATCCTTCAGCAGGGGATGAAAATCGGCATCTTCCGGCAGCAGCAACGGCACGAGACAGGGATGACCGACAAAGGTGATCCCGAAGAAATCATGGGTTTCCCGCTCATGCCAGTTGGCGCCGGGATAGATCGACGAAATTGTGGGAACCTCCGGTTTGCTCCTAGGCACCCTGGTTCTGATCGTCACCCGGCAGAGCGCCTCGTAGTGATTGAAATCATACACCGCCTCCAGCGCGTCTTCGGCAAGCTCGCCCTGTTCGGTAGCCGGCTCGATGGGGGGCGGCTCTTCTCCGGCCGCAACAGCGGCCTCGGCTTTCGCCTTGGCTGCGGTCGCCGCTTTTGTCTCCGCTTCCTTGCGCAGGGCGGCCTGCTCGCCCAACCAGTCCACTCCGGTTATGGCCTCGATAAAAAATCCTGCCGCATCCAGCACCGAGATTGCGGCGAGCAGCTGCTCTGGGGCGACCTGCATGTCCAGGGCAAAGCCTTTGCGGGCATACTCGGTTTCGTTAACTGCCAGAACCCCGCCGGCGGCTAGTTTCTCTTTGATCGCACCACCATTCATGATCAGCCCACCTCCACTCTTGGCCATCTGCGGGAACCAGTCACCTTTTCCTCAAGCTCTAAAATCCCCTCGATCAAGGCTTCGGGGCGCGGCGGGCAGCCGGGGATAAAGACATCCACCGGAAACAGTTTGTCCGCGCCCTCGACAATGCCGTACTGGCCTTCAAAAACAAAGGGACCGCCGGAGATGGCGCAGTTGCCCATGGCAATGACCCATTTTGGTTCGGGCATCTGGTCGTACAAGGTTTCCACGGCCGGGGCCATCTTTTTGCTGATGGTGCCGGCGACAATCATCACATCGCACTGGCGGGGAGAGGGTCGGAACACCTCGGCGCCGAAACGAGCCAGATCAAAGCGGGAGGCGCCGGTAGCCATCATCTCGATGGCGCAGCAGGCAAGGCCGAAGGTCATGGGCCAGAGAGAATTGGCCCGTCCCAAGGCAAGCAGCTTGTCAAGCTGGGCAAACTGAACTATCGCGGGCTGTATATTTTGCGTTCCCACTTGAACACTCCCTTTTTCCAGGCATAGATGATTATCAAGGACAGGATTGAGACAAAGAGCAGGATCTCGACAAAAGCGTACAGACCGCCGACCAGTTCCTGCGATTTATAAACAAGCGCCACCGGAAAGAGAAAGAGGATATCCACGGCAAAGGCCACGAACATCAAAGCATAGAGATAATAAACAATGCCAAAACGGATCCAGGCATCGCCGATGGGCTCCATGCCGCATTCAATAAGCTGTTTTGTTTTGCCCTGGGTATTTCTGGTGGTGCGGGGGGCCAGGAGAAGGGCGATAATGAAGGGGCCAACCGCGAAGCCCAGACCACCCAGGAAAAAGGCCGCCACGTAGAGAAGATCGAGAATTGCCTGCTGTTCCACGACGGTATGCTCCTTATGTGGTTCGAGTCATTTCCGGCATTGAGCTGGATAATTACGAGGCGCATTAGAAAAATAGCTTCCGACTTAAATAGCCCTATCAAAAATCGATGTCAAGAAAATACTGAATGAGCATTCAGAAAAAGAGCCGCCCCAAAAACAGAGGCGCAAAAACCGCATTTTAATCATTCTTTCAATGAGTTAAAAGCAGCAGGCCGGCCCGGAATTTCTTCCGGTCCGGAAGGGAGGAGACGGGCAAATCTCCGCAAATTCAAACTGTTAGCCAAGGTAAAAATACCGTGGCGACAACTACCTAGCCCGCTCTTTTTTTCATTTTTCGTAATCGTTCAGGAGCACCCCATCTTCGGGCGATCAGCCAGGCTTACGGACAACGGGTACGCTGCGCCTGCCTGCTTGCCCGAACCTGGGGCGACTACAGCCCGTTAAACCTGCGGGTTATTGGCCCTGGTGAACGGTTGTATTTTTCACATCGGTGCGGCAGCAGTTCGACCCAGCAGCTCGAGAAGCCGCTGATGGATGTTATCGAACCCGCCATTGGACATGATGGCCACTACATCGCCCTCGCGTAAGCTGCCAACAAGATAGTAAAGAACTTCTTCGGTAGTCGAAAAATATTTAGCGCCCAGGCCACGGCTCGCCAGATCATCAACCAGTTGACGGGAGGAAAAGCGTTCGGACTCCGGGATATTGGCAAGGGGGGCAGGCTCGCGCACCAGCACTTCTGCCGCGGCAGCAAAGGCGGAGGCGTAGGCCTCCTGAAAGACCTTGCGCCGGCTGGAGTTGGTGCGGGGCTCAAAAACCGCCACCAGCCGGTGCCCAGCATAGGCGGCCGCCAACGCAGCCAGAGTTTCCCGGACCGCAGTAGGGTGATGGGCGAAATCGTCGATTACCGTCACCCCGCGGGCCACGCCCCGGACCTCCTGCCGCCGCCGGACCCCCTGAAACTTTTGCAGGCCCTTGGCCACGTCCTGCCTGGCAAAACCCAGGATATCAAGAACCGCAATCACGGCCAAGGCATTCAAGGCATTGTGCCGACCGGGCAGGACATTTTCGTAGCGGCCGAAGGGAACGCCGGTTTTGCTAACCTGAAAAGAGGTCGCGGAGAGACGGACCACCAGATCCGTCACCCGCCAGTCGCAGCCTTCAGAACACCCGTAGCCAACCACCGTGCACCCGGCCCCCTGGCAAACCTCCCGGACCACCGGGTCATCCCAACAGGCCACCAGAAACCCGTCCGGGGGCATACCGGCGACGAGCTTTGCAAAAGAGGCCTTGATGGCCGTAAGATCGGCATAGATATCGGCGTGGTCAAACTCGATGCTGGTCAGGATGGCGATCTGCGGCCGGTAATGGAGAAACTTCGGCCCCTTGTCGAAAAAGGCCGTGTCATACTCATCGCCTTCGGCGACAAAATATTTCCCTTCCGCCACATTGAAGTTCCGGCCAAAGGCCTGCACCAGGCCGCCGATCATGAAACTCGGCTCCGTCCCGATCTCGCGAAGCAGGCTGGCCAGAAGAGAGGAGGTCGTGGTTTTGCCATGGGTTCCGGCGACCACCAGGGATATCTTGTCGCGGATAAAAAAATGGCTCAGGGCTTGAGGAAAGGAAACATAGGGGATACCTCGCTCGGCCAGGGCCAGGGCCTCCGGATTTTCCCGCCTGATGACATTGCCGACCACCACCAGATCCGGCCGAGGCTCAAGGTTGTCCGGGGAATAACCGGACTGCACCGCAATCCCCTGCCCCGCCAGGAAATCACTCATGGGAGGATAAACCTGCTGATCCGAGCCGGTCACGGCAAAGCCCGCGCTTTTCAACATGCCGGCCAGGGCGCCAACCCCGGTGCCACAGATGCCCATGAGGTGGATGTGCCTGATCTTTTCAGGAAAGCGATTGAGGGCAGGATCAAGGCCCGCCGGGGAAACAACCATGATCAGGACCGGACTGTATCCCGCACCGACTGATAAATGGCGCGGAACATCTCGTCAAAATTACCCGGAGCAAGCCGACCCACCTCGATAAATTTCACCACGATCTCTTTGGAGACCTTGAGAATGGCATCCTCGGAAACAGGCTTCAGGGCAGGCTCTGACATCTTGGGTGATTGGTTCATATAATCACGGGGGGGGCAGGATCACGGAAAATAAAGAACAGAAAAAAAACCTCTGCCATACACGAAGAAGGCCAATTCTTAAGGCTGGCAGAGGCTGACCTGTTGAGAAAAACCGGATAAGCCCTCCCCAAAGGTGCGTTTAGAAAAGAGTGGTGGAGCTAAGCGGGATCGAACCGCTGACCTCTTGAATGCCATTCAAGCGCTCTCCCAGCTGAGCTATAGCCCCACATTATCTTGAAGAGTCTGGCAACGACCACCCGCCAGACACGCTGGTTCAAATACCACCCACCGCATTCCATGTCAAGCGTTTTCTCCAGAAGAGTCTTTCCCATTTTCCTTGCCAAGGACCGGCGAGTCTGTTAAAATTTAGCAGATTTCCATAAGCCCACATAACTACTTGTAAATTAAAGTTATTTTCATAAAACAATAGAGGTGACCGCATTATGTTCTCGCCCTTTGACGCGCTGTTCGGATGGCTATCCAACGATCTGGCCATTGACTTGGGAACTGCCAACACTCTGGTTTTTGTAAAAGGCAAGGGCATTGTTCTCCGGGAGCCTTCGGTGGTTGCCATCCGCAAGGATGCGCGCAGCAACAGAGTTCTCGCCGTAGGCAAGGAAGCGAAGATGATGCTGGGCCGCACTCCGGGAAATATTATCGCGGTCAGACCGATCAAGGACGGCGTCATCGCCGACTTTGAAGTTACCGAGGCAATGCTGCGCTACTTCATCAACAAAGTCCACAATCGCCGCACCCTGGTGCACCCCCGCATCATCATCAGCGTTCCCTCCGGTATCACCCAGGTTGAAAAAAGGGCGGTCAGGGAATCCGCCGAGTCGGCGGGCGCTCGCGAAGTGTACCTCATCGAAGAGCCGATGGCTGCGGCCATCGGCGCCGGCCTGCCCATCACCGAGCCAACCGCCAGCATGGTTGTTGACATCGGCGGCGGCACCACCGAAATTGCGGTGATTTCCCTGGCAGGCATTGTCTACTCCAGCTCCCTGCGGGTAGCAGGCGACAAGATGGACGAATCCATCCTCCATTACATCAAACGCAAACACAACCTGGCCATTGGTGAACACACCGCCGAAGTCATCAAAACAACCATTGCCGATGTCATGCCTGAACCGCCCTACGCTACCATGCAGGTCAAGGGCCGCGATCTTGTTTCCGGCGTCCCCAAAACCTTGGTTATCACCTCGGAAGAAATCTGCATCGCCATCACCGAACAGGTTGACGCCATTATTGAAGCGGTAAAAATGGCCCTTGAGCTAACTCCCCCGGAACTTTCAGCTGACATTATCGACCAGGGCATCGTTCTTACCGGCGGTGGCGCCTTGTTGCGCAATCTTGACAAAAAGCTCTCCGAGGAAACCGGCCTGCCCATTATTATTGCAGAAGATCCTCTTTCTTCCGTGGTGCTTGGCTCAGGAAAAGCACTGGAGCACATTGAACTTCTAAGAGAGGTAATGACCCTCTAAGTTGAAGCATTCCAGACCATCACCTTTTTTTATTGTGTAAAGCACCAGGCGCTCTTTTCCTCTCTTTGCTTTTTTTGAGAAACCATGGCGACATCCAACTATTTCCAGAGTCAGAGCCGACGATGAGGAAAAAAAACAAACGCGCCAGGCAGATCAGAATCTTTCTTTTTTTCGGCCTTCTCCTCGCTCTGTTTATTATTCTGATTGTCTCCACGGTGGGCAGCAAGGAGTTTAACGCTCCCCACAAATTAGCGCTTGAAGTCATCGGCACGGCTCAATATTACATGACCAGAATATCCGGGGGTGTCAAAAATAGCTGGCAAAACTATACCGCGCTGATCGATGTTCGGGAGGAAAACGTCCGCCTGCGTGAAGAGCTGCGGAAACACAAGGCGATCAACAACGAATACCGGGAAGCCGTGGCAATTAATGTCCGACTGGCTAAACTTCTCGAGATGAAAGAAACCATCCAGGCTCCCACCCTGACAGCCGAAATCATCGGGGTGGACCCTTCTCAGTGGTTCAAGACAGTCATTATTAACCGGGGCAGCAGCGACGGAATCAAGGACGGCATGCCCGCCGTGACCAGCGAAGGCGTGGTTGGACAGGTCACCAACACCTCCCCCCATTTCGCCAAGATCTTACTGGCGACCGACCCGAACAGCGCCCTTGACGGCCTGATCCAGGAAACCAGAGTGCGCGGGGTCGTCAAGGGAGGCGGCGCCGGCTTCCATATGGAGTATGTCCTGAAAAACAACGAGGTGGCCAAAGGCGACAGAATTGTCACCTCTGGAATCGGAGACATTTTCCCGAAAGGCATACCCATCGGCACGGTGGCAAAGGTTGAAAAGGCAGGCCGGGGAATGTTCCAGGAAATCGAGATAGAACCAGCTGCGGATTTTTCCCAGCTCGAACATCTGATTATTGTCATGAAAAAAGATCCGCTGGCCAAATAATAATGATTAACTCACTCAAGACCTTTGCCCAATGGTCCTAGGTATTCTTTTTTTCTCAGGGACGCTCCTCCTCGTTCTGCAGACCACCCTGCTAAATTACTTACCTGAATGGTTTGGCCGCCCTAACCTTTCCTTTTTGTTTATTGTTTTTCTCGGCACTTACCTCGATCTCTATAAAGGTGCTGTGCTGGCCCTGCTCTTTGGCCTGATCATGGACATTTTCTCCGGTGTTTTCCTCGGTCTTCACCCGGTTATTTACCTGGGACTCTTCTTCTTGCTCCAGTTTATTTCCAAACACCTGGCAATCAAAGAGTCGATTCACCAGATTCCGCTGGTTGCCTTGAGCTACCTTTTTACCGCCAGCAGCATTTTTATCTTTACCTCGATCCTTACCCCGGAGAGCAGGCTTTACTGGGCTTGGGGCAATGAAATTCTCCAAGTTCTGATTCTCTCGGTTATCTGTATTCCTTTTTTCAATTTTTTCCATTGGCTCGCCACGATTTTTGACAGCACGAAGGCGGATAATCATTACCGCCGTCAAAAAACAGGCAACCGCTACCGGATACAGCAATAAGGATCCTCCTCAAAAAAACATGCCGCCACCTCCACGCCCCCTTGCCAAAATAAACAAGATTGATCCGGTTGAGCTCAAGATGCTCAAAAAACGGATTGATATCGCCATGGCCATAATTATTTTTTCCGCTGCCCTGCTCTTGACCAGGCTCTGGTATCTGCAGATATACCGTGGCGATGAATATGCAAAACTTGCGGAGCGCAATCGCATCCGCATCCAGACAATCGCTGCCCCCCGCGGCAATATTCTGGACCGAAACGGCCAGCCGATTATCACCAACCGTCCCCATTTTAATGTGGTCTGGAACCGGGAAGACTCGCCCAACCCAGATGAGGTCATCAAGGACCTCGCCAGGATCCTCAACGAAGACATTTCCGTACTGCTGGACAGAATTCGCGCAGCCAGCGAGAATCCGCGCTACATGCTCACCAGACTCAAGGAAGATATTGAATGGGAAACCATGGCCGCCATAGAGAACAAAAAGCTCTCGCTTCCCGGGGTCAGCATCGAGGTCATCCCTTCCCGCGACTACCTCTTCGGTGATTTTGCCTCCCATCTAATCGGCTATCTTGGGGAAATAAGTCCGTCCGAACTGGAAGAAATCCGCTACTCCACATACGCAAGCGGCGATCAGGTTGGCAAACAGGGGGTGGAAAAAATATTCGAAGAGTACCTGAAGGGCGAAAAGGGCCGCAACTTTCTGGAGGTTGACGTCCACGGCTTCCAACAGCGCCAGATCCAAAGGCAGGAGCCTTACCCCGGCAATGACCTGCACCTGACCCTTGATATCGAGCTGCAACGCGCTGCGGAAGAAGCCATGGCCGGCAAGGCCGGCGCCGTTGTGGCCATGGAGGTGGACACCGGCAATCTGCTGGTAATGGCCAGCACCCCCCACCTGCCCCTCCAGGAATTCAGCGGCGGCCGCATCTTGACCTCCGTCTGGAACAGACTGCTCACTGACCCTCTTAACCCCTTGCTCAACAAAACCATCCAGGGACAATATCCGCCAGGCTCCACCTTCAAGATCGTTACCGCCCTAGCAGCCATCTCCGAAGGGGTTATCACCCCCGACACCACCTTCTTCTGCAGCGGCGGCCTGCACTTTGGCAACCGCAGGTACGGTTGCTGGAAGAGAGGCGGCCACGGTACGGTGAATTTCCAGCGGGCCCTGACCGAATCATGCGATGTCTATTTTTATTCCGTCGGCCAAAGACTGGGGGTCGACAACATTGCCAAATACGCCAACAGTCTCGGCCTGGGGAAAAAGACCGGCATCGAGTTGGAACATGAAAAAGGCGGCCTCATTCCCTCAAAGGCGTGGAAACAGAAACGCCTCAAACAAAAATGGCAGGACGGGGAAACCCTCTCTGTCGCCATAGGCCAGGGATATGTTTCCACCACCCCCTTGCAGCTCTGCCGGATGACCGCCGCCGTAGTCAACGGCGGCACTCTCTACCGGCCCCGGATGGTGAACCGCATCACGGCGCCGGACGGCAAAACCCTGAAAACCTTTGCCCCGGTCAGCGAGGGCAAGATTCTCGGGTCCGCTAATTCGTTCGCCCGCATCCGGGATGCCCTGGTTGGGGTGGTAAATTCTGCAGCCGGCACCGCTAAGGTGGTGGCGATCCCGGAGGTTCTCATTGGCGGCAAGACCGGCACCGCCCAGGTAGTGCGCCTTGCCCAGGTCGCCGGCATGAGCGAAAAAGAGATCCCCTATAAATACCGGGACCATGCCTGGTTTACCTCCTTCGCCCCCGCGGAAAAGCCGGAGATTGCCGTGACCGTTCTGGTGGAACATGGCCAGCACGGTGGCTCCGCGGCCGGCCCTGTAGCCAGGGCCGTGTTCAAGAAATATTTTGAATTAAAGGGGGTGATAAAGCCTGACCCGGAAGCCACCCCGCCTGCTGCGGTTCCGGAAGAGAAGGAAGAATAAGATGCTCCGCTTTGATCGACGTCTGCTGCTTAATATCGACTGGGTTCTGATTGTGGCCGTACTGGTTGTCGCCTTCATCGGCATGGTCAATCTTTACAGCTCCACCCATCTGTACACCAATGTGGGAGTTCCGCTCTATCTGAAAGAACTCACCTACTATCTCATCGGCGCCGCCATCATCCTGCTCTTCATCAGCGTGGACTACCGGGTGCTGCTTACCCTGAATTACCCGTTGTACATCGCAATGATTCTTCTGCTGCTCTTTGCACTGGTCTTCGGCAAAACCATCGGCGGCGCCCAACGCTGGATCAATCTCGGTTTTTTTCGTCTGCAGCCCTCGGAACCGGCCAAGCTCATTCTGGTCATTACCCTGGCCAGCTACTATTACCGCAAGGACACCGGCAAAGGCTTCGGCCTGCTTGACCTGGCTATCCCGGCCCTGCTGACCGGCCTGCCCTTTCTCCTTATCGCCAAACAACCCGACCTCGGCACCGGTCTTTTGCTGGTTTTTGTTTTTGCTTCCATGACCATGTTCATCAAACTCCGCAGAAGTACCCTGGCAACTCTTCTGTGCGGCGGACTCTCCTCTATCCCCATCGCCTGGAAGTTCTTTCTGAAACCCTACCAGCGCCAACGGGTTGAAACCTTCCTCAATCCGGAAAACGATCCCCTGGGCACGGGTTATCACATCATCCAGTCAAAAATCGCCGTAGGCAGCGGTTTGATTTTTGGGAAGGGGTACACGCAAGGAACCCAGGGCCAGCTCGATTTTCTGCCGGAACGGCACACCGACTTCGCTTTTTCGGTATGGGCGGAGGAATGGGGATTCTTCGGTTCTTTTATTCTGTTGATCTGCTATTTTTTCATGATTCTCTGGGGGCTGAATATCGCCATCTCCGCCAGGGATAAATTTGGGGTGCTGCTTGCCTTTGGCGTGGTCTCCCTCATCTTCTGGCAGGCATTCATCAACCTGGCCATGGTCATGGGGTTGTTGCCCGTGGTGGGAGTGCCCATGCCCCTTATCAGCTTTGGCGGCTCCTCGCTGATCACCAACCTGGCAGGCCTTGGCCTCTTGATGAATATCCGGATGCGCCGCTACATGGGGACAAGTTGAGAAGCAGCTGCCAGATATAAGCTATCAGCTGTCAGTTTGAAACTTCGCCGCGGAAATTCAAGCTGCGGGCGGAGTGAGACGATTACAACCAGCCTCTTTGCCGGCAAGCGGCGGAGACAAGGTCACTCAATCCCCCGATGAATGCGGGGCTGGTGTTCAGGGAGGCGGTGCGCTCAAGGCGTAGCCCAAGCGACCCAGCCAGCTCGCGGTACTGGATGTCGATCTCATATAAGGTCTCCACATGATCGGAGACAAAGCTGATGGGCATCACAAGGACGTTTTTCACCCCTTCCCCGGCCAATTGTCCCAGCATCTCCGGGGTGGAGGGAGAAAGCCACTCCACCGGACCGCTGCGACTCTGGAAGCACAACCGCCCTTTCAGGCCGGTGATCTTTTCCACGGCACCGATGGTCAGCCGAATCTGATCCAGATATGGATCGCCCTCCCGGATGAAAGAAACCGGCAGACTGTGCGCACTGTAGACCAGCTCCGCCGGTTCGCCGCCAAAGCCAGCCAGCCCATCCTGAATGGACTGCGCCAGACAAGCGACATACCCCGGCTGGTCCGACCATTCCCTGATTTCGACAAGCTCAAAGGCATGCCCCGAGGCGGCCACCGCCTTGCGCAGCTCATCCAAAGATGAGCCGGTGGTGGCCCGAGAATAATGGGGATAAAGGGTCAGGGCCACAATCCGGCTAATCCCGGTCCTGGCTAATTCCGCCAAGGCGGCCTCCGCCCCTGGCTGCCAGTAACGCATGGCCATGCTCACCCGAAAATCCCCCTGTCCGGACAGGGCCTCTTCCAGCGCCCTCCCCTGCTCCCCGGTGATCCGGGCCAGGGGCGAACCGCCGCCGATCAGGCCATAGGCCTCCCGGCTTTTCGGTGCCCGTTTGGCGGCGATTCTTCGGGCAATAAATTTCTGGAGAAAAGGAAAAGGCGAAAGCCGAATGATCTCGCGGTCGGAGAAAAGGTTGACCAGAAACGGTTCAACGTCGGCCAGGGTTTCAGGCCCGCCGAGGTTGAGGAGAATTACCCCGATGGGTTCGCTCATGCCCCGTAAGCGATCACAGGGCGCCACATCTTGCGGCGATCGGTCCGGCTCACGTACAAAAGAACGCATCGCCATCCCGTTTGCCGCAACCTGCGGCACCCTGTGACCGCTTGTTTCGTGGTTATTTGACCTTTGTGGGCTTATCCCGTGATTGGTTACCATGCCCCGGCCGCCTCCAGCGAAGACAAATCCCGGCGCACCAGCTCCCCCAGTTCCGCCGGCGAGAAATCAAGCTCGGCGAAAAGATACTCTTCCACGGCATGGGCCTGGGCGAAATTACGCCTGATTCTGGCGTGGATCTCTTTATCCCCGTTGTCGTAACGGTTCAAGATGTAGGCCAGGCGCGCCTCAAGGGGGACGATTTCATCGTGGAGTACCCGCTTGTCGGCGTAATAGACGATTTCCTTTTCCGTGCAAAGCTCCGGCACCCCGCCTTTTAAGACAACATGCTCGGCCACGATCTCGGCCAGTTCGTCGAACCCATGCCGCAGGCAGATTTCCCGGCCCAGCTTATCGTGGCGCAACTCCGTCTCAAGGCAGGGAGTCTTGGCAATATCGTGCAACAAGGCCCCGCTGACGATCAGCTCCAGGGAAAGTTTGCGCCCAGCCCGCGTCACCCTCCTACCGACGAACCCGGCCACCCTGCCAACCATTACGGAATGCTCCCGGATGTTGGGCAGCATCGCATACTCCTCCATAAGCTGGAGGCATTGGGTAACAGAGGGAATCACCAGGTTATCCTTTTTTGCTCAACCTGTGCACCGCCTCGACAAAAAATCTGGCCTGCTCCGGCGGGATCTCCGGAACGATGCCGTGGCCAAGGTTGAAGATATGGCCCCGGGCTCCCTTGGCCTGATCGAGGATATCCTGAATCAGCCTTTCCATCTTGGCCGGCGGCAGCAGCAGGGCGATGGGGTCCATGTTGCCCTGGAGCGCCACCCTTTGCCCCACCACCTTCACCGCCTCGTCCAGAGGCAGCCGCCAGTCAAGGCCCAGCACGTCGGCCCCGCTCTCAAGCGACTGGGGCAGCAGAGTTGCGCCGTTGTTGGCAAAATAGATGATCGGCACCGTCACCCCGCTTTCCTTAAGGGCCGCGATGATCCGCTTCACATAAGGAATGGCGAACTCGGCAAAGTCGTTAGGCGCCAGCACCCCGGCCCAGGAATCGAAAATCTGCAAGGCCTGGGCCCCGGCCGCAGCCTGGGCCTTGAGATAGTCGATGGTGCAGTCGGTGATCTTGTTTAAAAGATCGCCATACAGCGCCGGATCAGTGTACATCATCTTCTTGGTCAGAAAGTAGTTCTTCGACGAGCCGCCCTCAATGAGATAGGTGGCCAGGGTGAAAGGCGCCCCGGAAAAACCAATGAGCGGCACCCTCCCGGCCAGCTCCCGGCGCAGGATGCGGATGGTATCCATAACGTAACCCAGCTCCGCCTCCGGGTCGGGCACATGCAGCCTCTCCATCCCGGCCCGGTCCCGGATCGGCTCAAGAAAAACCGGCCCCCGCTTCTCATGGAACTCCAGGGGCGCGCCCATTTTTTCCAGCGGCACCAGGATATCGGAAAAGAGAATGGCCGCATCAACCCCCAAAATATCCACGGGCAGGATGGTGACCGCGGCCGCCGCCTCCGGGGTTTTGCACATCTCGAGAAAGGTGTATTTACTTCGGATCGCCTGGTATTCCGGCAAAAAACGACCCGCCTGCCGCATGAGCCACACCGGGGTATAGTCAACCGCTTCGCCGCGGCAGGCCTTCAAAAATGTATCGTTCATTGTTTTCTCCAGTTGGAAATTAAGAATGAAAAATGCAGAATGAAAAACGACACCCGTTGCGGGGAAGATTCCCCCACTAACTCGGTCATAACACCTCTTAACTTTTCATTTTTAATTTTTAATTTTTAATTTTCTTTGGCTGATAGGTGCAGTAAGGCTCCTCCGCCATATAGTCGCCGCTCACCGCATAGGCCCTGGCCCGGCAGCCCCCGCAGACATTGACATACTCGCAAACCCCGCAACGACCCTTGTAGGCCTTGAAATTGCGAAGATCGTGAAAAAGCTCCGAATGCTCCCATATCTCCTTAAAGGATTTCTCACGGATATTGCCGGCCGGCATGGGGAAATAGCTGCACGGCAGCACATTGCCGTCCACGTCGATCAGGGAGATGAGCTGCCCGGCCAGACAACCCTTGGCGCCGCCGGTGGAAAACTGCAGGCTCCGGCGCTGATAGTCATCGCCCTGCTCCTTGGCCTGTTGAAGCACAACCCGGTAGTAGTTGGGAGCGCAGGTGGGCCGGACCAGCAGATCTTTTTCCCCCTTTTCCATCTCGTAATGCCAGACCAGCAATTTCTCGTAATCCTCCGGGGCAATAAGCTCATCCATGATATCCTCGCCCCGGCCGGTGGGCACGATCATGAACATGTACCAGGCTGTGGCCCCGATTTCTTTGGCCAGCTGGTAGATCTTCGGGATCTCCTCCTGATTGCGCTTGGTAAACGAAGAATTGATCAGAAAAGGTATGGAGTTTTCCCGAAAAAGCCGGGCCGCATTGAGGGTGCCGGCAAAGGCGCCGGGCTGGCAGCGAAAATCATCATGCACCTCGGCGCTTGCCCCGTCCAGGCTCAGGGAAACCATCTTGATCCCGGCCTCCTTGATCTTGCCGCAGATCTCCTGGGTCACCAGGGTGCCGTTGGTGGCCAGACACATCCGCAGACCAAGACCGGTTCCATAAGTGGCGATCTCGAAGACATCCGACCGCAGCAGGGGTTCGCCCCCGGAAAGCACCACCACCGGCTTGGCGTAGGAGGCGATATCGTCGAGCACCCTTTTGGCCTCGGCAAAAGAAAAATCAGGATGCCCTTTGGCTTCAAGGCCGGAGGAAGAACGGCAATGCACACACTTAAGATTGCAACGCCTGGTAATCTCCCAGGCCAGCCATTTCGGTTCGAATTCCACGGTTGCACCTCACCACGTTGAATACAGTCAATAAATTGGGACAATATACCTAAAGTCAATAAAAGGACAAGCAGGGATTGCCACGGGTTAGAGAAAATCAGCGGCTACGGCGGCCAGCTCGCTCCGCTCGCTTTTGAGCAGGGTAATATGCCCGTGAATCTTCTGCCCTTTCAGCCGTTCCACTGCATAGCTCAGGCCGTTGCTGCTGCTGTCCAGATAGGGGTTGTCGATCTGGTCCGGGTCGCCGGTGAGCACCATCTTGGTGCCTTCTCCGGCCCGACTGATAATGGTTTTCACCTCGTGGGGGGTCAGGTTCTGAGCCTCATCCACGATCACGAATTGCCTGGGGATGGAACGGCCTCGAATATAGGTCAAGGCCTCCAGTTCCACCACATGATTCTGCAGGAGCTTGTCCACTTTCTGCTTGGCCGATTCGTCGGTTTCATGCTCCTTGCGCCTGCTTCCGTCGGCCATCAAATAGGTGAGGTTGTCAAAAATGGGCTGCATCCAGTGCGCCAGCTTCTCATCCTTGTCGCCCGGCATGTAGCCCAGATCCTTGCCCATGGGAATGATGGGCCGGGAGACGAGAATCCGGTCATAGCGTTTAAGGGAAATCACGCATTCCAGGGCGGCGGCCAAGGCCAGCAGGGTTTTGCCGGTGCCGGCCTGGCCCACCAGGGTCACCAACTGGACGGCCGGGTCCATCAGCAGCTCAAAGGCCATGCGCTGTTCCTTGCTGCGCGAGCGGATATTCCAGACCGATTCGTACTCCTCGTGCAGGGGCCCCAACATTTCGCTGCCTTGAGCGCGGGTCAATGCGGTATGCTTTTCATCCGCCTCATCCCGCAAAAGAACAAACTCGTTGGGCCTCAGATTGAGGCCTTCGCTGGACACCTGTTTATTCTGATAAAATTCGTTGACCACACTGCCCGGCACCAGCAGTACCCGCTGGCCCTGATAGAGTTCGTCAATATTGACTTTCTGTTTCTCAAAATCCATCACCTCGATGCCCAAGGCATCTGCCTTGATCCGGGCGTTGATGTCCTTGGAAACGAAGATGACCTTTTCCCCCTGCTTTAACAGGGTAAAGGCCACGGCTACTATCCTATTGTCCGGCACCTGCATGTCCAGCCCCGGGTCTAGGCATCTGCCCTTTTCCATATAAATCATCAGGGTGCCGCCGTGATCCATGACCACTCCTTCGCCCAGTCTGCCCTTCTGACGCAACCCATCGAGCTGGCGAATCACATGCCTGGCATTGCGCCCCAATTCGTCATTATGATTCTTGAACTTATCCAGCTCCTCGATGACCGATATGGGCAAAACCACGATATTATCGGCAAAAGAGGATATGGAATCAGCGTTGTGCAAAAGGACGTTGGTGTCGAGAACAAAGTATTTTTTCAAGGAGGGCTCCTGGTTGGGGAAAACGGCGACCACCGTCAATCGGCAGTCGGCAGAGTTGCCGGTAACAAGCGGCAATGGATTCTAGACAAGCTGTTCAACTGGCGAAACGGGGCTCGTAAATTAGCAGGATAAACCGTCTTTTGGCAAGCTAAATGGTGTGCGGGGTCCCCTGGCGGCCAAGCTTTTTCCATCCACTTTCCCCGGAGATTGTGCTATGATAGCGGCCATGAAAATCGCCCTCATCCAATACAACCCGATTATCGGCGACTTTAAGCGAAATATTGCCGCAATCACCGGCTGGCTTGGCAAGGCCAAAGCTGCAGGCTGCCAGATGGCGGTGCTGCCTGAACTTGCCCTCAGCGGCTATCCGCCCCAGGATCTCTTGGAGCGTCCTGCTTTTCTCGACGACCAGGACCGGGCCTTTGCCAGGCTACTGGCCAAAACCGCCGACCTCGGCCTCGGCGTGATCTGCGGCCTGGTCACCCGCAATCCCAATCCCGTGGGCAAGCCCCTGCACAACAGCGCGGTGCTCTTTGCCGAAGGCGAGGTGCTTTTCACCACCCACAAACAGCTGCTGCCCACCTACGATGTCTTTGACGAGGCCCGTTACTTCGAGCCGGGCTCCGCCGGCGGAACCTGCCGCTATCAGGGGTTGCACCTGGGGCTCACCATCTGCGAGGATATCTGGAACGACAAGAGCCTCTTCCCCCGGCCCCTTTACGCCACCGAGCCGGTGGCCGCCATGCTGACCAAGGCCGACACCCCCGTGGATCTGCTGATCAATCTGGCGGCCTCGCCCTTTAATATCGGCAAGGGTGGGATCAGACGGAAGATCTTCGCCAACCTCTGCCGCTGTCATAGCCTGCCGTTTATCTATGTCAACCAGGTGGGCGGCCAGGATTCCCTGATTTTTGACGGCGACAGCCTCGCCCTTGATGCCGACGGCACGGTGGTGGCCCGGGCCGCCAGGTTTGCCGAAGACCTGGTTGTTTTCGACACCGACACCTGGCAGGGGGAGATCCACGCTGCGCCCGCCGATGCGGAACAGGAAACCGGCGAGGTCTGCGAGGCCCTGATCCTGGGGACCCGCGACTATGTGCGAAAATGCGGCTTCACCAAGGTGGTCATCGGCCTGTCCGGCGGGGTGGATTCGGCCCTGACCGCAGCCATCGCCGCCCGGGCCCTGGGGCCGGAAAACGTGCTGGGGCTGGCCCTGCCCTCGCCCTATTCCTCGCGAGAAAGCCTGGAGGACGCCGAGCAGCTGGCCAGGAATCTGGACATCGAATTCCGCATCCTGCCCATCACCGATCTTTTCGAGACCTTTCTTGCCGCCCTGGCTCCCATTTTTGCCGGGGCTGCGCCGGATGTAACCGAACAGAACATTCAGGCCCGCATCCGGGGCAACCTCCTGATGGCCATCGCCAACAAACAGCGGCGGTTGCTGCTCTCCACCGGCAACAAGAGCGAAAACGCTGTGGGCTACTGCACCCTGTACGGCGACATGAGCGGCGGTCTGGCGGTGATCGCCGACGTGCCCAAACAGCTGGTCTACGCCCTTTGCCGCCATCTAAACCGCGACCGGGAAATCATCCCCCGGCGCACCATCGACAAGCCCCCAAGCGCCGAGCTGGCTCCCAACCAGAAGGACGAGGACGACCTGCCGCCCTACCCGGTGCTGGACGCCATCCTGGCCGCCTATCTGGAGGAGCATCGCTCCATCGCCGAGATCGTGGCCAGGGGCTTTGCGCGAAAAGTGGTGGAGGAGGTGATCCGCCGCATCCGAACCAACGAATACAAACGCAAACAGGCGCCCCTCGGCCTCAAGGTAACTACCAAGGCCTTCGGCCAGGGCCGCCGCTACCCCACCGCCGAGGGCTACCGAGAAAGCATTTCATGAAATTAAAGCCCCTCAAGTCTCGCTGGCTCCTGTTTTCCCTGCTTCTGGTGGTGCTGGCCCTGGTGGTCCGCGAAAACCTGACCAAGCGGCCGGACAAACTCTACCAGCTGGTCAACGGCCAGGTGGAGATGTGTCTTTCCTGCCACAAGGAGGAAAAGCTCGACCCGGCCCATGGCCGCGAGGTGCTCGGCTGCGCCGCCTGCCACCTCGGCAACCCGCTTGCCATCGAGAAAAAAGCGGCCCACAAAGGAATCGTCAAAAATCCCGGCGACCTGCGGGTGGTGGAGAAAACCTGCGGGGTCGAGGGGTGCCACGCCAAGGATGTCAAAAAAGTAAAGAACTCGCTGATGGCCACCAACCGGGGAATCCTCGCCACCCTGCTCCACTACTGGGGCGAGGCTCCCACCCAAAACGGCGATTTCTCGGTGGAGGAGCTGATCAAAACCGGCCAGACCTCGCTGGCCCTCGACTACTACCGCAAGCTCTGCGCCACCTGCCATCTTTGGAAGCAGAAGGGCGACTTGGAAGGCTTCTTCGGCGAAAAGGGCGGCGGCTGCACCGCCTGCCACTACACCCGGCCCCAGGCCCCCACCGCGGTCCGGCCTTGGGAGAGCTTTTTCCAGTTCGGCCAAATCAAGAAAAAGCCGCACCCGCTCATCAGCAAAAAGGTGCCCATGGAAAACTGCCTCCGGTGCCATAACCGGAGCGGCAGGGTTGGCACTTCCTTCATCGGGGTCTACGAGGGGGAAAGCTACGGCACCCCCTACGAAAAGGGCGGCCCCTCCAAAAAAGAGCTGCCCGGCGATCGCTTTTACCTCGATCTGCCCCCGGACATCCACCACCAAAAGGGCATGGCCTGCATCGACTGCCACACCCGCGACGAGATCATGGGCGACGGTGAGCGGTACGCCCATTACGAACAGGCCCTGGAGATCTCCTGCAACCTCTGCCACATCAATCCCAAGGAAGGCAAGCCCGGCCTGACCCGAAAGAAGAAGCAGCTCAACAATCTGGCCCAGACCCCGGACGGCAGCTACCAGCTCACCGGCAAGCTCACCGGCAAAAAGCATCCCCTCAACCCGCCCAAGGCCGGAATCTGCGACTACCAGGGGCACAAGCGCATGAGCTGCGAATCCTGCCACTCCAGCTGGATTCCGCAATGCTACGGCTGCCACGCCAAGCGGGACATGCGGGAGACCCATCTCGACAAGCTGACCGGCAAGGAAACCGACGGCTGGTGGGAAGAGGGCCGCTCCTATCTCCGCTTCGAAAAGCCCATGCTGGCCGTGTGGAAGGACAAGATCGTCACCGTCACCCCCGGCTGTCAGGACATCGTCACCCTGATCGACAAGGAGGGCAAAGCGGCGGGTTCCTTCAACTCCCTGACCATGGCGGCCCTAAGCCCGCACACCACCCAAAAAGCGGGCCGCACCTGCGTCGACTGCCACACCAGCACCAAGACCGTGGGGTTGGGCGAGGGCACGGCCTGGAAGGAAAAAGGCCAGTGGCGGTTCAACGGCGTTGACCAGGGGGTGCAGACCGAGGCCGGCCCCACTCCGCCGCTGGACGGCTATGTGAACATCGAAGGCAAGCCCCTGCAAAAAAGTGCCCGCCCGGATCTCCGCCCCTTCAACAAGGGGGAGCTGGCCCGCATCCTCCGGGTGGGGCAATGCTTGCCCTGCCACAAGGATTATAACGACAAGGTGTACGTCAATTATACGCCCGAGCGGAAATGCCCGGTGTTTGACGAGGAGAGCGGGACGGCGAAGAGATAGCCTCTCGCCGATTTGACAAAAACTTATAATTAACTTATATTTTGGCATGTACAGCATCGAGTGGCAAAAGAAGGCCCGTAAGCAACTTGACAAAATAGCCGACAGCGACACCCGTCGGGAGATCAAGAACGCGGTCATCACCTTGGCAGATTTCCCAAGCGCCACGCAGGTAAAAAGGCTGGTCAACCACCGGCACGAATACCGTCTACGCGTTGGCCGCTACCGAGTTTTGTTCGACGTTGTCAATGGTCATCTGAAAGTGTACCAGTTCTGGTCATTTGAAAGTGTACCACTTTAGTATGACGAAGAGAGTCGAGGCCCTG
>Ga0156780_133_pt1 | contig 48824 bp, 47 predicted proteins | sample RifOxyD3_FD_110730 | JGI IMG/M metagenome (GOLD analysis project Ga0156780, IMG submission 110730) | Deltaproteobacteria bacterium RIFOXYD12_FULL_56_24 | reverse complement strand
GTGCCGCCGGGCAGATATGTGCCGTTCGCCGGCTCCACGTAGACGAAATACTTGCCTCCACCCGCGCCGCTGATGGCAAAGGCACCCTTCTTATCGGTGGTGCCTTTGGGGTAGTTGTCTCTGTTGTTGGCGAGATTGTCTTCCAGGGGCTCGTCATTGGGCACATCTTTGCGAATTTCGATGGACGGGGTCTTGGCGAGCTTTGCCACGTCTGCGGCTGGCACAAGATAAACCACTGCGCCGGACACTGCCTGTTTCGAGCCGTCGGTAACAACCCCCTTGATTGAGGCCTGCTTCGCGGCCAAAGCCGAGCCTGCAGCTATGGCGCCGCCAAGCACCAGCACGGCAGCTAAACTTATACTGCGCTTCATTGGTTGCATCTGCTCTCCTTCTTCAGAAAAAATAGTAAATGGTCTTGCCGACAGCTGACCCCGAGCAACGATATGGTCGGGGTGCAGTCATCAGTCAACCGTTTAATAAAACTTCACTCATTAACACTGGAAAAAGAGGAGTAATCCAGATAAATTTACTCACCAGACGGAGGATGGTTGTGAAGTTTTCTTCACAAAGACGATCAGACTGGAGGCTGCATACCGCGACAATGGATTTTAGCTCAGTCGCCCAGTTTTTTCATCAGGAAGCGGACGCAGTCCAGGGCCTGGGTGCCTTGCGTGGTCAGGAGATAGAGTTTGTCTTCGTTCTGCTCCAGAAAGCCCGCCTCCTTTAGGATTTTCAGGTGAAAATTCATCTTGGTGTGGTCTTTCAGTTCCAGCCGCCTGCAGAGATCCATAAAGCGCAGAGCGCCGGCTTGTTCGAGTTGGGCGAGAATCTTTCGCCGGAAGGGGTTGGAGAGGCTGCTCAGGACGCTGTCCAGATCCAGCGAAGTCCGGCAGCTTTCGAAGCGGGCCTCTTCCAGGACGCGGCCCACCGAGGCAAGCAGAGCGTCGATGCGAAACGGCTTGGTCACGTAGTCCGAGGCTCCTTGGCGCATGGCCGCCACCGCGTTCTCCACGCTGGCAAAGGCGGTGATCATGATCACTGGCAGCCGGGGCGCTTTGTCCCTGATGCGGCCAAGCAGCTCCAGGCCGCCTAGGCAGGGCATGACCAGATCGAGCAGGATCAGATCAAAATTTTTGCGGGCCAGATGTTCCAGGGCTTCCTCCCCCCGCCAGGCCAGGGTGACGGAAAAGCCGGCCCCTTCCAGCACCTCGGCCATGCTTTCCCGCAGATCCTGATCATCGTCCACCACCATGATTTCAGTCATTTTTCCCCTTTGTGATCGGCGACGGCGAGCAGAGCCTCTCCGTTTTGACTGCTGGTGCTGATGGTGATGAGCCTGCCGATCGGCGAACCGTTTATCGAGGCCCGCCTCCGGGGTTGCTCCGTCTTGAAGCTCTTATTTGAGCAGTTCGACATTCAGGGAGCTATTGGTATGTAAGCGATCACGGGGCGGCAACATCTGCTTTGTTATCGGCCTGCTCGTCTACTATAATGTTTCCTGATTAGCACTTTCAAGTAACTTCACCGCAGGGAGTTCTCTGGCTGATAATGTTTTCGCGGTTTCGGCTGCGTTGTCCCGTCCAGGGACGGGCGGGACAGCAGACGCCTCGGAGGCAGACAGGATGTCTGCCGAGTGTCAATTGTCGGCAGCAGTGCCGATCATGAGCGAAAACATTATCCGCCAGGGAACGGTTTCTTGCCGACAAACCGCCGCCGCAGGCGGCGTGGGATGCTAATCAGGTAATGTTTAGAGTCCCTGCCCGATAATATGACGCAGGGGCTTTTATTCAGCTTCGCTGGTATCAAGATGAAGGGCGCCTGCTAGTTCCGGCGGGATGCGGCGGCAGATTTTTTTCACCATGGCAAGAATGGCGTGGGTCGGGTAATCTTCCCGGGTTTCTTCACTGTTGTCTTTGTAGGAAGTGAGGCTAAATTTTTTGTTTTTGATCTCGAACTTGTGGGTCCAGTTGATCTCGATGGTTTCCGGATTTTCCTCGATCTCAACCGCCAGTTTCTTCCCATCCTGCGCCACCTGGATGGCGTCCATGTCCGTGACCTCCAGGAGCCAGGCATCGCCGCTGGGAGTGGAGAAGAGAACGAAAACACCCAGGGTTAGGACGCCGGCTTTTCCGGCGCCGGCGTTTGCCTGGATTTTTGCAACTTCGGTTTTTATCGAGGGGAGAGCGGGGCGGGCCTGAGCGCTGGCCCCGGTGCCCAGGCAGCATTTTTTGAATTTCTTGCCGCTATCGCAGAAACAGGGATCATTTCTTCCTATCTTCTTGGCCATCTGGAGCCTCATTGCTGACTTCGTGGGTTCAGGTTTGGGTCGGCGGCGGCCTGTTAAAATGCTTCGCTAAACCGCCTGTTCATTACCTTAAAGGTAAGCGATCACAGGGCACCACATCTTGCGGCGCTCGGTCCGGCTCACGTACAAAAGTACGCATCGCCGTCCCGCTTGTCGCAACCTGCGGCACCCTGTGGCCGCTTGTTTCGTGGTTATTTGACCTTTGTGGGCTTACCCTGCGATTGATTACCCTTAAAGGTGGGATAAAGCTATGCCTGATTGGCCGGCACCGATTGTGAATGAAACCTATGCACTATGCCACGTCAGGTATGGTTTGTAAAGTCGTGCGTACATCCATGAGCTTCTCTCCGCAAAGAGAACGGAGAGCATGAACGGTCAAGGGGATAAAATTATCCCGGCCTCCTGGTTTTTTGTTGACAACCCTTTCCCGCATTGTTATACATCTGGCGTTTTTCACATCCTGAAAATGAGCGGGAATAACTCAGTGGTAGAGTGCAACCTTGCCAAGGTTGAAGTCGCGAGTTCGAATCTCGTTTCCCGCTCCATATTTAGCTTGCGCTTCGAGTCATTATAGAAATATTTGCATTGATCGACAGCCCGTCTGCATTTTTTCATGGCAGAGCGGGCCATTTTGACTTATATAGATCTATTCTTTATTGAGTTTTGCGAGGGCTTTGAAATGAAAACATATTTGACCCCGGTCAAAGATATTGAGCGCAAGTGGCTGATCGTTGATGCGCAAGATAAGGTGCTTGGCCGTCTGGCTTCCGAGATTGCCACGCGTCTGCGCGGCAAGCATAAGGCTAATTACTGCACCTTTCTTGATGTCGGTGACTTTGTCATCGTGATCAATGCGGACAAGGTTCGTCTGACCGGCAAGAAGTGGGATGACAAGGTTTATCGTCATCACAGCGGTTTTATGGGCGGCTTGAAGGAAAAGACCGCCAAGGTGCTTCTGGAGCAAAAACCGGAAGAGCTGTTGCGCAAGGCTGTTCGCGGCATGTTGCCCAAGAACACCTTGGGCCGGACTCAATTGAAGAAATTAAAGGTATATGCCGGAGCGGACCATCCCCATGCCGCCCAGCAGCCTCAGTCTCTGGAATTATAAGCTGAGTTGAGCAGCTTGCCTGCACAAACAAAACTTATACCCTCTGGGTGCAAAACAGGATATTGGAGCTTGAACATGGCAGATAATAGTTTTTACGCGACCGGAAAAAGAAAGACCGCTATAGCCAGAGTGTGGTTGAAACCTGGTTCCGGTAACATTCAGGTCAACAAGATGAGCGTGCCGGATTATTTCGGCGGTGGATTTGACTACCTGCAGAAGATTTCCAAGCCTCTGGCCCTGACTGACACTGCGGCAAAGTTTGATATCCTAGCCACCCTGACCGGCGGCGGCAAGATTGCCCAGACCGAGGCCTTACGGCACGGAATTTCCCGCGCCTTGCTGGTTGTTGATCCAGAGCACCGGATCACCCTGAAAAAAGCGGGATTTCTGACCCGTGATCAGCGTGTCAAGGAGCGGAAAAAATATGGTCAGAAGGGTGCCAGAGCAAGGTTCCAGTTCTCCAAGCGTTAATTGTTGCCTGGTATTGCCTGGTCAATATCATCGACACCATTGTAATCTCATCAGGGGAAGGCGCCTATCGCTCTTCCCCTGATTTTTTTTGGCCTGAATCAGGCCTACTGTGTTCTTGGGTGAGTGGAGACAAAAATGGTACGAATCGCCATTGTTGGGGCATCCGGCTACACCGGGGCGGAGCTGGCCCGGATTCTGTGCAATCATCCCGAGGTAGAGCTGACGGTGGCGACTTCCCGGCAATATGCGGGGAAACCGCTTTCCCAGGTCTTTCCCAGCCTGCAGGGCAGGGCGGACATCCTCTGCGAAGATCTGCCTGTTGAGGCGCTTGTCGACCGGGCTGATTTTTTCTTTACCGCGGTGCCCCATCAGACCGCGATGGATATCGTGCCGCTGCTGGTGGCCGCAGGCAAGAAGGTTGTTGATCTCTCCGCCGACTTTCGCCTCCATGACGTGCAGGTCTATGAGCAATGGTACCAGGCGCACAGCGCCAAGGATCTGCTGGCCACGGCGGTGTACGGTCTGCCCGAGCTGCATCGGGCGGCGATCCGCAAGGCGCAGCTGGTGGCCAATCCCGGCTGCTACCCGACCAGCGTTATCCTGGGGCTGGCGCCGTTGCTCAAGGCCGGGCTGGTTGAGCCGGAAACCATCATCATTGACTCAAAATCAGGGACCTCCGGGGCAGGGCGGGCGGCGCAGGTAGGCTCGCTCTACTGCGAGGTGGCCGATGGCTTCAAGGCTTACAAGGTGGGTGAGCATCGGCACACCCCGGAGATCGAGCAGGAGCTGGGAGGGTTGTGCGGTAGGTCGGTGACGGTATCTTTTACCCCGCATCTGGTGCCGATGTCGCGGGGCATTCTCAGCACGATTTACGCCATGGCAGGCAAGCAGCTCCCCGAGTTGACCGAGTTCTATCAGGATTATTATCGGGACGAGGAATTTGTTCGGGTTTGCCAAGCTGGACAATATCCGGCGACCCAGTATCTCCGGGGCAGCAATTACTGCGATATCGGCCTTAAGTTTGATCCGCGCACCGGCCGGGTTGTTATTCTTTCCGCCATAGACAACGTGGTCAAGGGCGCTTCCGGGCAAGCCGTGCAGAACATGAATCTCATGTGTGGCTTTCCTGAGAATACCGGACTTCGAATCGTTCCTCTTTTTCCGTAAAGATCGGTGCGAAACATTAAGCTTGTCCTGGGTTATGACGGGACCGGTTACGCCGGTTGGCAGAGGCAGCTTGGTCAGCCCTCCATCCAGCAGGTCGTGGAAGAGGCCCTTGTCCGGTTGACCCAGGCTCCGGTTATTCTCCACGGGGCCGGGCGCACCGATGCCGGGGTGCATGCCGAGGGGATGGCGGCCAATTTTCAGACCGAGTCGGCCATTCCACTTCCCGGCCTGGTGAAGGGATTGAACAGCATGCTGCCCGAGGCAATCAGGGTGCTTGCTGCTGAAAATGTTGCCAATGATTTTCATGCGCGCTATAACGCCACGGGCAAGGTGTATGAATACACCTTTATGGCCACGGAGATCATGCCGCCCTGTCTGCGGCTGTATGCCGTCCAGGTCCGGAGGGATTTCGATTGCGAGGCCGTGCAGCTCTGTCTGCCGATGCTGGTCGGAACCCATGATTTCAGCAGCTTTGAGACCGCCGGCTCCCGTGATCTTTCTCTTACCGGGGGCAGGGGCGCCGTGCGGACCATTTTTACCGCCCGCCTTACCGCCGAGGGAAAAGATGGTCGGCTGTATCGGTTGACCATCGGGGGGGACGGCTTTCTGCGTCATATGGTGCGCAATATTGTCGGCACCCTCTTTGCCGTGGGGCGCGGTCGGCTGGCGCCCCTTGATTTTCAGAAAATCGTGGTGGCCCGGGATCGGTCGCAGGCGGGGATGACTGCACCCGCCAGGGGCTTGACCTTGAAGAATGTTTTGTACTGATTTGTGTGTAACTATCCAGCAGCACCGCATCTGCGTTGTTGCACCCAGAGGGTATAAGTTTCGTTTGAGCAGACAAGCTGCTCAACTCAGCTATATCAGCCTGCTCATGGGCACCAGCACACTTCGCAGGCTTCTGCCTAGCAGCTACGGCATTGCTGGATAGTTACGGTTTGGGATGTTTTTGTTCGTTTCCGGCCTTGAGCTGGATAGTTACTTTGTGTGTAACCAATTACGGGATGAAGCATTCTGGTTCGGCACTTCTCCCATCCTGTAAACGCCATTACAAGGAAGGAAAATGGAAGCGGAAATTATTGCTCTTGCGCAACGAGTCAAGCAGATCAAGCCTTCGCCCACCCTGGCCGTGAACGCCAAGGCCAAGGCCCTCAAGGCGGCGGGCGCCGACATCCTCAATTTCAGTGTGGGCGAGCCTGATTTTGATACCCCGCCCCATGTGTGCGAGGCCGGGAAAAAGGCCATCGACGAGGGGTTTACCCGCTACACCGCGGTGCCGGGGATTCCGGAGCTGCGGGAGGCAATCGCCAACCGGTTGGCACAGGACAAGGGTTGGAGCTATGAGCCCGATCAGATCCAGGTCTGCTGCGGCGGCAAGCACGGGCTCTACAACATGGCCCAGGCCCTCTTCGGCCCCGGCGACGAGGTGCTGATCCCGACCCCGTACTGGGTTTCCTATCCGCCCATCGTTCTGCTGGCAGGCGGAACCCCGGTGGAGGTGCCGCTCTCCGAGGTCAACGGCTTTGACCTGAGCGAGGAGCTACTGACCCGCTACGCCACTCCGAAGACCAAGGCCATTATCCTCAACAGCCCTTCCAACCCGACCGGTGCCGTATTTTCCGCCCAGGCGCTTGAAGCGGTGGCCAAGATGGCTCTGGCCAATAAGTGGTTGATCATCTCCGACGATATTTACGACACCATCGTTTACGGCGCTGAAAAGCTGCCCCATATCCTGGATGTGGACAAACGGCTCGCCGAGCAGACCCTGGTGCTTAACGGGGTTTCCAAATCCTTTGCCATGACCGGCTGGCGCATCGGCTATACGGCCGGGCCCAAGAGAATTATTGCGGCCATGAACAAGATCCAGAGTCAGAGCACCTCCAACCCCTGCTCTATCTCCCAGAAGGCGGCGCTGGCCGCAGTGAGCGGTCCTCAGGATTTCCCGACCATGATGCGGGACGCCTTCGTGCCGCGCCTTGATTTCATCATGAGTGCGCTGGGCAATATCCCCGGCGTTACCTGTGTGCGGCCCAAGGGCGCTTTCTATGTGTTCCCTAATGTTTCCGCTTACTATGGCCGGAGTTTCCAGGGGAAGGTGATGGCAAACTCGCTTGATCTGGCGGATTATCTGCTGGACGAGGCCTTGCTGGCCACGGTGCCGGGGGCGGCTTTCGGGGCGGATGCCTTTATCCGTTTCTCCTTTGCCACCGGGATGGGGACCATCGAAGAGGGCATGAAGCGGCTGGCCGAGGCTCTGGGGAAACTCTCTTAGAAGACCGGCCTCAGCCTGGGCTGACTAAGCCGTCGTAATTAAATAACTGTAACATTATCATATCGTAAGCGGCATAAGGGGCCGTAATAAAATAGATGAGAATGTAATGATTATTTTATAACGGCCCCTAAATCCTGGTCTGCTGCCTCGCTCAAGGCCCAGACCCAGTTATCCATGGGGCGCGCCTTGGAGAGCGCCTTCTGGCCGTTTTTTGAGTAACACTGGTAGAGCCATCCCCCGCTTTTGGAGAAAACCCTGATAAGTCCATGATTGGGGTGGATAAACCAGCCTTCCGTGAATGTGCCGTCCATCTGCGCTCTCTTTCTTTTGGGTGTTGCCTTCCTGTAATCCCACCTGACTGTGGCTACTTTTTCAGACAGTGGGCAATACTTTCCTTGTCTATTTTTCCGGTCTGGCAATACTTGCTGAATTCCGAGATCAGATCGTTGCCGCCCCGTGGGCATTGCTCGATGAAATTGACAAACTTGGTCAACCGGTCGATGATCTCCCTTGGCGCGGCATGCTCAATCTTGCAGGCCCCTTCTTCCGCAATCTTTTCCCCGACCGCCAGAACCTTGATAAAGAAGTCCTTTAGTGCCCGATGACGGAGGATGACATCCTTGGCCATTTCTCGCCCGGCAGGGGTAAGGGTGATGACCTCGTAAGGTGCGTAGTTGATCAACCCCTTTTGGGACAGGGAGCGAAAGGCTTCGGTGACTGAGGAACGGCTGACTTTGAGGGTGCTGGCAATCTCCTTGGCTCTGGCCACCTGCTTTTCGGCGATGATGTGAAAGATGGTTTCCAGATAGTCTTCCAGGCTGGCGCTGAGTCTTTTTGGGGCTGGCGTGGACTGATCAGTTGACATATGAAAGTCTGCTCGCAAAGGGTATCGGTAGTCTGTTCCAGAGATAAATATTTTTAGGAAAGGCTAATAAGTATAGGAAAATCTCTGGAAAGTCAATTTATCAAAGGAGGTTTTTTTTGTAAAATTGGCTCTCTAAGGTTACGGATTTCCCCTGCTGATGATCAGGAAAGTATCTTTTTATATATATCGCCCAGGGCCAATTGGGACAATGATGTGTACCTCTACCGCACCTTTATAGATGATTATGAACAGCTTGAAGCGGATTTAACCATCAAGGTCTCCCTCCAGCTTTCAAATTCGGCATGGTTCACCAACACGCCACGCCTGCCATTCTTGGTGATGATCATTTCTGCTCGGTGGAATTTAACGCATTGACCAAGACGCCGAGTTTAATTTTTACATCCGAAAGAGGTTGGGCCTTCATGCTGGTCTACAAATTGAGGTTGACTGGAATTATATTCAATTATAAGCGTGGTGGGATTGCGGGTAATATTTTTGCAGTTTTATCGGTTGGCTCATTTGCCAATCTAGCCCTCAGGCTATGAAGTTATAAGGTTTCATCATTCTTACCCCAGCCTTCCGTTGACATGATCATCACGTTTAAGTACACTGCTTTGATCGCAACCAGCAGCAGACAAAGGATCGATCATGAGATCGTAATGAGCTCAATTACTTCTCCCCAGCCGACACAAGAAAATGCTGCGAACCCAGCTGCGTTGCCACACGCCGCTCTGGTCAAAATATGGGGAGTGTCCCTGTTTTTATTGGCGCTGTTTATCCCCGGCCTGGCCCGAGCTGATTTCGACATCACCTCCGCCACCGTCAATAGCGGAAGTTCGGTAACCGTTGCTCCCAGCGAATCGATCGACGTTGCCGTCACCCTGAACTACTCCGGCAACACCAGCGGCGCAAACGGTGAGTGGGAATCAACCAAATGGACGGTCAACGGGGTCGACACCTGCAGCAATCATTCTGACCGGGAAGAACCAGGCCCGGACAGTGTCAGCTTCAGCATCACCGCCCCGACAACTCCCGGCACCCATACCCTCACCCTCAAGCCTTATTCCAATGACAACTGCGGCGGCCAGACCGGCAGCAACTTTGACCTGAACAACGCGATCACCGTCCAGCAACCGACCCCGGTTGCCGATTACCGTTTTGATGAATGCTCCTGGACCAGCGGGACAAGCGGCGCAGTAAGCGATTCAGCCGGCAGTTATCACGGCACTCCTTACAGCACGAACACGGTTTCCGGCGGAGTGGTCAATCATGCCGCCGATCTTTCCGCCTCAGGCACGAGCGACTACATCCGCTGGCCGATCTCGCTCTTAAACGGGCGCACCAATTTTACCATCAGCCTGTGGTTCAAAACCTCGGCCAATAAATCGCAGCAGGAAATTTTCCACGGCCTGGGTAGTGGTTCGGGAGACGATGAGATAGAAATTTATCTCGTCAACAGCACGGGGATCCGGGTAAACATTCGCGACGAGGGCAACAATTACAATGCTGCTTCGTCCTTTGCCAACGGCGCCTGGCATCACCTGGCGGTCACCCGTTCCGGCACCAGCGTCTGCGTCTATCTCGACGCGACCCTGCTGGACTGCAACACCCGCAGCTCAAATGCCTTGTCGATCACCAACAGCAACGCCCTGTTGACTGGCCAGGAGCAGGACTCCTTCGGCGGCGGTTTTACCAGCAGCCAGGCGCTGGAAGCGCAGCTCGACGAGTTCAAGGTATTTGCTGCCGCTCTTTCCGCCAGCTCGATCAGCAGCATCTATGCCAACGAACTTGCCGGCAACAATTGGGACGGAAGCGCCCGGAGCAACCCCTGCCCTATCGACGATGGCACTGTTGTCTCCGGCGGCTGTACCGAGAGTACGGTGGGCGCCGATACCCTTATCACCTGTACCGGCAACGGGACATTCACGCCGCCCGCCGGAGTGACGCATGTTCGCTATCTGGTCGTGGCGGGCGGCGGTGGTGGCGGCGGCATTGGAAGCGATGACGAGGATGGCGCAGGAGGCGGCGGTGCTGGGGGCATACTCAGCGGTACGAGTGTTGCCGTGACGCCGGGCACAAGCTACAGCATCATTGTCGGTGGCGGTGGTGCGGCCGGAACGGGTTCTGACAATGGCGGGAACGGCGGGGATTCAACATTCTCGACATTGACGGCGATCGGCGGCGGCGGCGGTGCGCGCGAGGGCGGGCATAATGGCAGGGACGGCGGATCAGGCGGCGGCGGCAGCGACAATGATCACGGCGGCGACGGCACTGCCGGCCAAGGCAACGACGGTGGCGACGGCAACAATAACGACGGTGGTGGCGGCGGCGGCGGCGCCGGAGAGGCAGGCGCGAATGGCACTGATACTACCGGCGGCGATGGTGGCGATGGCGTGGAGAACAACATTACGGGTGCGAGTGTCTACTACGGTGGTGGCGGCGGCGGTGGCGCGGACGGCGGCGGAGCGGGTGGGGCAGCGGGGTTGGGTGGCGGTGGGTCCGCCCCCACTGGACGCGGCGCCGGCAATTCCGGTACGGCCAACACGGGCGGCGGTGGTGGCGGCGCCACTGGGTCGGACAGCGGCTCTGCTTACAATGGTGGCGAGGGCGGGGCGGGTATTGTCGTCCTGCGCTACAACGCGTCGACGGACTGCGCGACCTTCCGCGACGAATTTTCCTCGGACAGTTATGGTCGCAACGATGGCACGGCAAGCTGGACAGGCAACTGGACCGAGGTCGGCGACAACGGCTCATCGTCGAACGGCGATATCGAAATCGCCGGCAACCGCTTGCAATTCGAGGGTGACGCCGATAACAACACCTCCATCTATCGAGAAGCCGACCTTTCCGGCTATACCAGCGCGACCCTGAGTTTTGATTACAGCGAGTCCGGCTGGGATAGCCATGACACCCTGGAGGTTCGCGTTTCCGCCAATGGGGGAGCGGACTGGACGACCATTCAGACGTTCAATAACGACCAGGGTGCAGGAGGCACCTTCTCGCAAGATATCACTGCTTATATCGCCGGCAACTTCCGCCTTGCCTTCGTGGTAACGAGCGCAAATGGCGGTGATGATGAGTTCTATATCGACAATGTCCAGATCGAAGCGTGTACGACAAGCAGCAGTCTGGACCATATCCGCCTAGAACACGACGGCGACGGCCTGACCTGTATGCCGGAGACCATCACCGTCAAGGCCTGCGCCGATGTAAACTGCACCTCGAATGCTACAAGCAGCACCACGGTCACTCTGTCCGGCACGGGCTGGTCGAGCAACCCCATTACCTTCATCGGCTCGACCATGGTAGATTTAAGCAAAACCATCCCCACAACCGTGACCCTGGGGACCAGCGCGGTCAGCCCCTCCCCTGCCGGGGCCACCCGTTGCTACATCGGGGCAACTCAGGACTGCAATCTGATTTTTTCCGATGTCGGTTTCATCTTTGCCGCCACAACCGGCGGCAGCGGACTCACCATCCCAAGCCAGACCGCCGGCACCCCTTCGGGCCCCTATTACCTGCGGGCGATCAAAACCAGCACCACCACCGGGGCCTGCGAGGCTGCGCTGGTTGGAGCCAACTCCGTTGACCTGGCCTATGAGTGCAACGACCCCGCCACCTGCTACGCCGCCGACCTGATGAACATCAACGGCGGCACCGCCACAACCATCGCCCGAAACAACAACGGGAGCGTAACCAGCTACACTCCCTCCGTACCCATGACTTTTGATGCAGGCGGGAACGCTCCGTTTACCTTTAATTACGGCGATGTTGGCAGGGTGACCCTGCATGCGAGGAAAACCGTGAGCTCTGTCCTCCTTTCCGGCGCCACCAATGCTTTTATCGTCAAGCCCTACGATTTTTCGGTAATCCCCTGCGCTGCCTCGGTGGTCGGCGCCTGCACGGCCGCGCCCACCGACCCGGAGCTGGTCGGCGGCGGCAGCGCCTTTGCCAAGGCCGGTGAGCAATTCAAGGCCACAATCACCGCCCGGACCTCCACCACCCCCCCCACTATCACCCCAAGTTTCGGTTCAGGCAGCAACAACGCCACGGAGACGGTGAATCTCACCCATAACCGGCTTGCCCCCACCGGGGCCGGGACCGCGGACGGAGCCTTGAGCGGCACCATCGCCATCCACCGATCGGACTTCAGCAGCGGAGTGGCCACGGTAAGCAACCTCGCCTGGAGTGAGGTCGGGGTTATTAGTCTCACCGCCACCAACAGCACCTTTCTTGGGGCTTCGCTTTCCACCACCGGCGCCTCCGCCAACCTGGGCCGCTTCATCCCCGATCATTTTGCCATTACCCCTGGCGCGGTAACAGAGGGCTGTGACGCTGGCAATTTTACTTACTTCGGCCAGGATGGTTTTGCCACTCCCTTTACCCTGACCGCGCAAAATGCCGCAAACGGGACAACCCAGAACTACACGGGTAATTTCGCCAAGCTCGACCTGACCAGCTGGAACAACTACAACTTCACCGCAACCTGGGATACCACCCCTAACCCAAGCTCAACTCTTTTAGCAAGCGCCACAGCGCCAACCGGCAGCTGGAGCAATGGCATAGCCTCAGTAGCCGCCATTCACCAGGCAAGCCGTCCTGCCTCGCCCGTTGTCCCAGCCAATATTACGATCAACGCCAAGCCCACCGACACAGATGACGTAACCATAGCTACGGCCACTTCAGTGCAAACAGCCGCCACGCCGCTTCGTTATGGCCGTCTGGTGCTGAAAAATGCCTATGGCACTGAAAGAGAAGCGCTCAAGATGCGTCTACAGAGCCAATACTACAACGGCTCCGCCTTTATCACCAATGCCGATGATTCCTGCGTAAGTTTCAGCGCGGCCGCTCTGGCCTGCACAGATGCAAACGCGGCCGACACTCTGATCTGCACCGATGTCACGGCCAGTGGCACCAATGTGGGTAACGGGCAGGATTTCACACTTTCCGCCCCTAACAAAACAGGACCTCTCCTCTACACCCTGACCGTTGCCGCCTGGTTGCAATACGAATGGGACAATGCGGGCAACGACTACAACGAAAACCCATTCGCTCGAGCTAATTTCGGCATCTACCGAGGCAACGACCGGATCATCAACTGGCGGGAGATTATCCGGTGAGGATCGCAAGCCAGCAAAATAAAGCTGAGTTGAGCAGCTTGCCTGCTCAAACAAAACTTATGCCCTTTGGCTATAAACCTTTTCCCCACGATTATATAAGGGGAGGTTTTACCATGGTCGAACTGATCATGGTCATTGTCATTCTCGGGGTCCTGGGGATTACGGTGGCGTTCAAATGGCCCAGCGGGTTAAAAGAAGCAGCCGCGGTCGAGGAGTTTAAGCGGGCGGTACGCTACGCCCAGCACAAGGCGATGACCAGAGGGTTTGATGAGACTTGCGTCAAAAAACCATGGGGCATAGAGGTGGTTACCAATCAGTACACGGTGAAACGTCAGGGGGCTGGTTGTACGGCAGCGGATGAATGCGCAGAGATCGAGTACCGTAACCGCAATCTAAATAATGCTGCTTCAGCAAGCCTTAGCGCCGGGGCAATCTGGTTCAACGGTCTGGGAGAGCCGATTGATGCCTCTACCTGTCAAGCCTTGACGGCTAACCCGATAGCCACCTTCACCATAACCGTAGACGGTGGTGGCACCCCTCTGGTAGTTTGTCCGCAAACCGGCTACATAGGGAATTCATGCTCGTGAGAGGCCTCAAAAAATCCCTGGCCAAGAAAGTTGTGGTCTTTGGCAAATTCGCCCACCCACCCAAGCAGGGCCAGACCGGCTTCACCCTTATCGAACTGGTGCTGGCCATCGTCATTCTCGGTAGCGTATCTATCATGTTCATCCCCTTTTACCAGTCCATCGCCCATAGTCCCGATCCGGTTATCCGCCAGCGGGGCATCGCCCTGGGCCAGGGGCTGATGGATGAAATTTTAAGCAAGAAGTGGGATAACAACTCCCCGGTGGGTGGTGGCCCGATAAACACCGCAGAGAGTTCACGTGGCACGGAAGTGGCAACCTCTCCGATAGTGGGCTTGGATACGGAGGCAACTCGCGGAAATTATGCGGCCGTTGACGACTATGCCGCCCATTCAGAGACTGATGTTTTTTATGATCAAAACGAAGATAGTTTTACGATGACGGGATACAGCCGCCAGGTACAAGTCTGCTATATAGCCAGCACCAGCAACCCCATCACTCACGCAACCACCTGTGTAACCGGCAGCACCACGGACAGCAAACTTATCGTAGTTACCGTCACAACTCCCACCAACGAGACCCTGCGCCTGGTTTCAGTGGTATGCAATATATGACAAATACGAATAAAAATACCCACCGGGACTTTCCTTGTCTCAGTCTGGCATCTTGCCCCTGCGGCTTCACCATGTTAGAGCTGATCATCGTTATCGTGATCCTGGGTGTTTTGGGCAGTATGGGAGCGGAATTCATCTCCCAGGCGTTTAAAGGCTTTAAAGAAACCGGCAATCGGATTGAAATGTATGAGGAAGGACGTTTGGCATTAACCCGCCTGGAGCGAGAACTGCAAGGAGCAGTCCCCAATGCGGTCGATGTTTCTTCCGTAGAGAGCGGGAATAGTAATGCTATCTCCTTTGGGGTAATCAACGAATCTGCCATGGCCGGGGTATCCGGCCGGTATGAGGAAGAACATCCCAGCGGGCAAACAACGCTAAAGGATATATCCGGCATGTTAGCAGCTCAGGCCATTGTATCGATCTACAATACCAGCTGGGATGCCTTCGCAACTGCGGCTGGTAACAGTCTTTATCGAGTAACCTCAGTTGATGGGACTACAAGGGTCATGACCCTTAACCGGGCCATAGATCGGGTATCTCCGTATCAACGCTATTTTGTCGTGCGGCCGCAGGCGGTTCGCTTTGTGGTCAGCGGGGGAAGAATTTTCCGGGAAACAGCCACCGTGAACCCTGGCGGAGCCCTGGGGGCGTTTGCTGGTCGGTTTCCCTTGGTTGATCATGTGGTGCCAAGTGATCCTAATGGCTATTTTTTCTATTTTCCAGGAACCTCTACCCGCAGCTCCATTGTGGTAGTGCATTTCGCCATTGATCGAGACGGGGAGGTGGTTAACTTTCACAAGGAGATCAAGATCAGAAATGTGCCCTGAGCCAAGCAGCTGCAAACAATCCGCTGAGCGAGGCTTTGCCTTGGTTATCGCCTTGTTCGCCATCGTCATTATGGCGGTTTTTGGGTTGCTAATTGCCCGTTACACCACCACCACCCAAGCTGTTTCGGCTGAGGATTATCTCTGGGCGCAGGCCTTGCACAGCGCAGAATCCGTCGTCAGTCTCAATATCCTCTATCGTGACGGAGGCGGCGGCTTAAGTGCCCCCCCCGTACCGTCAGTGGAAAATATCAGCACCCATATTGAGGCCGATACCTTTGTGGCGGCAGGCACCCCGGCCATTATCCGGGTGCGGGCCGACCATGCAACGGAAGTCAGCCGCACCGTGGAAGCGAAATATCTGCTGGACCTCAATTAAAAAATACAGCTCTCAGCAATTGACTTACTTTAGAAGCACGTCAGGAAAAATCTTGTAAAAGAAAAATATATTAAATATATAGCATATTTGTCGAGGTTGTGAGACTAATTCAAGCACAGCTTACCAAGGTACTAATCGGAAAGGGGCGCTAAGGGTCGTGAGCAAGCTTTTTGACGCCATTGAGCGAATTCGTCATAATGAAGCAGGCAATGCCGTTATCTCGCAGCCTGACGAAATAAGAGAAACGCTCATATCGCCACAGAACGAAGCCGCCAATACCGTCGCTTCCCCCACAGACATCGCAAAAGAAGCTGTCGCCTCGGCAGAGGACGAGGCAAGCAAAATCGTCGTCGCGCCGCGTGACCAGACAGACAAAGACCTCGCTTCACCACTGCCCATGCCCCCACCAAGAAGGTTGTGGGGTAAAGGAAAAACCCAGCAGCCGGCAGAAAAAAGCCGCCGCTCGGCACTGATCATCCGTCTGACGTTCGCCATTAGTTTGTTGGCGACGATTTCTTGGTATGTTTTTCCCGGCACTATGCCGACCATAAGTTCAAATAGTGGCCGGCGGATGGCAAAGGATGGCCCAGTTGCGCTTATCCCGACACCAGCCCTGCCCAAACCCGTTCTGCCGGAGGAGACATCGACTAAACCTCCAGCCAGTGCCCCCAAAGAACCGGCCCCAGCCGTTATCCCCCGCAACATGGCCGAGTTGAACAATCGGGGGGTAGAACTGGTTGCCGACAACGACCTCTGGCGCGGCCTTTATTACTTTGACCTGGCCCGCCTGGCCGACCCCATGGCGGTGGAACCATTAATCAATATGGGAGTTACCCTGAGCGAACTCGGCCTTTTTGCCCCAGCGGTGCGGATTTTCAAGGAAGCTCACGCCATGGCCCCGAATCATCCTGATTTACGCTACAATCTGGAGAACCTTGCTGGTCGCGGATTGGACAAGTTATGATAAGCAGTCACTGGGCACCACATGTTGTCGGCACTTCTGCCGACGATTGACAGCGGCGATCGGCCCGGCTCACGTACAAAAGTACGCATCGCCGTCCCGCTTGCCGCAACCTGCGGCACCCTGTGGCCGCTCATTCCGTGGTTATTTGACTCCCGGGGCATTCATCCCGTGATCTGTTACGAGTTATGAGCACAGAGGACATATGTTAGGACGTTCGCTAAAAAATCGGCTGTTTGTGTTCACCGGCAACGATCAGTTATCGCTGCTTTTGGAGGTTGTTCAGCCCGGCAGTCCTATTTCGCCCCTGGAAGTGCTGGGCAGGACCGACACCCCTCCTATCGCCGATGTCTCTCTGCCCAGACTCCTGACCACCGCAGGCTCTCTGCGGGGCAGCCTGGCCGTGGTTCTGCCACTGCATTTTTTTGAGACCGTGTCCGTTTCTCTGCCTGCCATTCCAGACGGCGCCATAGCCCAAGCCCTTCCCTATCAATTGGCCAAGTTGGTGCCGCTACCGATCAGCGACTACATTTATGACTGGCAGATTACTGAGCGTCTCCGGGATAGTTTGCAACTCATGGTCTATCTTTACCCTGCCAAGGACTTCGAGAAAATTAAGGCCTCTTTGCCCAGCGGGCGTCTGGAAATTAAATATCTGGAAGCCGACGTTTTTGCCGCCTGTGCCCTTCTGGAAAAGGAGCAGCGGCTGTCCGCCGATCATGCCAGCCTCATCATTCTGATCTGGCAGAATCATATTTCGCTGGCCGTTTATGACCATAACCGGCTGGCCCTGGTCCGGACCATTAAGGTTGCCCAGCCGCCTCCGGCAACGGAAAAAACGGCCTTAGAGCAAACAGTGGCTGAACAAACTGAAATCGTGCAGGCAGACAGCACCCCCCTGGCGGCCGAGGTCGAAACAACGTTGACGGACCTCCTGGAACCAGATCTGTCCATGGAATCGATAGTTGGGGATTTCACACCTGCTGCGGATCAGACAGCTGTTGATGCTCATGGCTGGGCAAGCGATGACGATGCAGAGTTGCTCATGGCCGGCTGGGATATTTTAAATCCAGGCGGCAGCAGCAATGACATCCCGCTAGCTTCTGCCCCTCCTCCCAAGATAGCTTCTACCGCCGAGGATTGCCGCAGGAACTATTGTCGGCAGGTAGTGCTCGAAATCATGCGTACTCGAGATTATTATGTCTCGGTAATGAAAGGACGCCCGATCAACCAGATTTATCTTGGCAGTAGTGATGGTCTCAGGCAGGAACTGAAGTCCGACAACATTGAGTTTCTCGGTCTGGACCTGTTGCCGCTTGCCGGCGAGAATGATCCGGATTCCGAGTCGTTCCCCTCCCTGTTGCGGGCTCTTGCTCTTGGGGCAGGGATAAGGTAGCGGAGACGTAACTATCCAGCAGCACCGCATCTGCGTTGTTATCAGCCTGCTCATGGGCACCAGCACACTTCGCAGGCTTCTGCCTAGCAGCTACGGCACTGCTGAATAGTTACGGTTTGGGTTGTTTTTGTTCGTTTCCGGCCTTGAGCTGGATAGTTACGCGGAGACAAGGATAAAACTATGCTGCAACGTATCAATCTGGTCCCCGGCGTTTCCGCTACCGCCCGCCTGCGCAGGCTCATGCCGCTGTTGTTGGCTGTTGCCCTGCTGCTTATCGCCACTCTGTTCTCGGGAGAATACTGGTGGCTGCAACGGCGCAGCGCCTTGCTGGCAAAGGAAATTACCTCTCTGGAGAGCGCGGCCGGAAAAAGCGAGGAATTGCAGAGTTCCGTTCAGCAGTTGACCAACCAGATTGAAACGCTGCGCAAGCAAGTGACCCTGACCGCCGATCAGGCCGACCGCCTGGCCGGGCATCTTTTTCTGAAAACGGATTTCTCTGATATCCTGGCGGAGGTCGGTCAGGTCATGCCGTCGTCTTTGCGCGCTGAAAAAATCGCCATTAACCGGGATGGCGGCAGCATTGAAGGCCTGGCCTTGCATTATCCTGATTTGCCGCAGTTGGCCGACAAACTGCGCCGGAACAAACGTTTCACCTCCGTGTTGATCAAAGAGATTGACCGGACCAGCGAAGCGAACGACAGCCCCTTTCGCTTTGCCATCACTTTTCAACTGCGCTCTGACCAGCGGCCGCAAACATAAACCTGAGGAGACGGATGCCAGCTTTTGATCTCAAGCAAAGCCTGGAACAGCTGCGGCAGTTATTTTCCAAGCTCCAGAATGATCCATCTCTCTTGGCCGAACTCCGCCAACTTGGCCTGGGATTGTTAGTCTGCCTGGCTGTGGCTTATGGTGTCCACAGCTTGTTGCTGGAGCCACAACAGCGAAAAATCCATAAACAGCTTGCCACCCTGCAGCAACTGCGCAGCACCGCCGCCGGAGAAATTACCCCGATACTGGATGCCGGCCGCCGGAAATTAAACCAAGAAATCATGCAGATCCAAGAGGAAAAAGCGGTTCTGGAACTTAAAAAGAATTTTTTGAACGAACAGTGGCGGGGGTTGGGCGATGAAGAGCTCTTCACCCGGTTGATCATGACCCTGGATTCCACGGCGCCGGTTTCTCTGGAGGGACGTTTCAAAAAATTAAACTATCTCGATCCTCAGATCCGAGAAGATTTCATCGTCCACCCGATCAGACTGACCGGGGTTGCAGCCTTTCCGGAACTTCTCTCCTATTTGCGTTATCTTGAAGAACGACCGGAGGTCGGCATTATAGATGATCTGGCTCTTGAACTGGTGCCGGTGGAGGGTTACGAAAAAGCAGGAAAAATCACCTACAGCCTGACAGTAGGCCGGGTTACTCCGGAATTACGGGAGGCAAAATGAAACCGCGTTTCAGGATTAAGGGCCCCGAGCAGGTTGGATCGGCGAAGGTTCGAAGAACAGCGTTCATTTGGTTGCTGAGCTTGCTGATGGTTAGCGCCTTTTTCGTTATAGTGGCCGCGGCCGATGCTCTGCCAGCCAAGGTGCTCCGTCTCCGCCCGATAACCGCCGACCAGAAAAAAAACGCGCCACCCTCGCGCGATCCTTTTAATTGGTCGCAGAAACAAATCGCTGAATTTCGGGAACGTGATCCCCCGATCAAAGCCGCCATTGCCGCAGGCCTGACCTTAAACGCCATTATCTGGGAGCCCCACCAGGCTTTGGCGGTCATTAACGGCAAGACCACCGGGGTAGGAGATAAAATCCTGCCGGCAGGTGAGCGGCGAAGGCAGGCTACCATTTTAGAGATCATGATAGAAAAAGTGGTCTTCGAATTCGATGGCGCTTATCATACCTTGTGGCTGGAACCAGGTTCCGGCCTGCCGTCCGCCCCAAAAGTATTGCCCAGCCAAGGCCCGATCGGGAACCAAACCAGAGGAACAGACCGACGATGAACAGACCGCTGACCCTGCTGACCTTTATCCTGACCATGACCACGTTGTTGGCGGTTGCAAACCCTGGTACGGCGGCAGAAAACCCGACAGAAGCAACAGAACTTAAGCCCCCGGTTTCCGCGACCGTCGGCGAAAGCGAGGCGCCGCCCTTGATCGAGCGGCTCAAGGCCCATAAGGCCACCGTGCGGGCAGAGGAACTCCGGGTGGATCAACTTCTGCAGGCCATCGGTCGTCAGGCCGGGATCAACATCGTAGTGGCCGCTGATATTACCGATACCATTTCCTTCGATGTCAGAGATATCTCTTTTTATGAAGTTTTTCATTTCATTATGGAGACTCGGCAATTACGTTACCGGCAATTGAATAATGTTATTCTGGTAGAAAAGGACAAGGTTAAGGACAAGACTGAGGCTGCGGCTCTGCAGCAGGAGTTGCTGACCGTGCGGGTCTGTCCCCGTTATGGTCAAGCAAGTGAATTTATTGAACAACTTCGCCCTCTGGTCTCCACCGCCACCGGCGGAAGCATCACCGTCACCGCCCGTGACGCCTGCCTGCTGCTCAAAGATCGGAAAGAAAACCTGCAACGTCTTGAAGAATTGCTGATCGAGCTTGATCGGCCAATACCTCAGGTTCACATTGAGGCCAGAATAGTCACGGTCAATAACGAAGCCAAAAGACGTTTGGGGGTGGATTGGAATTACGATAATCTGTCTACCCGCAATCCGTTGAAGGCCGAAGCTCTAATGTCCGCAACTTCGCCTACCACCAATATCACCTTTGGCTTTCTCCGGGATAATTTAGATCTCAATGTCAAACTCCAGGCCATGCAGGACGAAAACATTGCTGACCTGCTTTCCGCTCCAAGCGTTCTGGTACTGAACGGCGAGGAGGCGATAATCAAGCAGGGCCAAGAGGTTCCTTATACAAGCAGCACCACTGCCGGCACCGGTGTGCAGAGCAACACTTTATTTCGGGAAGCAACCCTCAGCCTCAAGGTTACGCCCAGGGTCATTCAGGACGCCTTCGTCAACCTGAAGGTCCATGTCACCAACGACAGCGTGGACACAGTCAGCACAGTCGGGGATCAGCCATTGATCAATAAGCAGGAGATCAACACCCGACTTTTTCTAAAAAACGGCACTACCGTGGTGATCGGCGGAATTCTCAAGCAAAACAAAAGTAATTATTCCAATCAGGTGCCTGGTCTTGGCGATATTCCGATTCTGGGGCATCTATTCAAAAGTAACGAACATGAAGACAGCAAGCGCGAATTGTTGGTCTTTATCACCACCACTGTGGTCAATATTGAACAGTTAAGTGAAGCAGACAACACCAACCCTGACTACATCCGCAAAGAATTTGGTCTGCACAAGGATAATGCCGGCGGCAAAGGTGGAATGTGAATGAGACGGGCAGTTTCCTGATAAATTATCTGCCTTTTTTCGGGTTGGTCCGGGAACCGTTTCTCATTCCCCCGGACCGGGATGTTTTTTATCCTTCTCCGGGCCATCGCGGAGCCGAGGGGGCATTACGTTTCGGTCTTGACCAAGGAGAGGGGTTCATGGTTCTGACCGGCGAGGTGGGCACTGGTAAAACCCTGCTGTTGCGACGACTACTGGCCGGATTGCCGCAACGTTACGAGACAGCCCTGATTCTCTCACCAAACCTAACGCCACAAGAACTGCTACCGGCTATTTTCCACGATCTCGGTCAAACACCGGCTGTCGAACCAAATACCGGGATCGGTATGGATCGTCTGTTACGTCAGCTCAACGACCATCTCGCCGAGCTGGCCGCTCAGGGCCGCCGTCTGGTGGTAGTCATTGATGAAGCCCAGAATCTACCTCTGGAGAGTATGGAACAATTACGTCTGCTGTCAAATTTTGAGTCGGATACCAGCAAGCTGATTCAGATCATTCTGGTTGGTCAGCCGGAATTGCGGGACCGGCTTAACCGTCATGAACTGCGCCAGCTCCGGCAACGGATCGCGGTAGTTGAACAGTTACAGCCTCTTGCCAGTGAGGAAATCATCCATTATGTTGATACCCGTTTGAGCTGGGCCGGAGCAACCAGGCTGGAGATCAGCCGTCCCGCCCTCACCCTGCTCCAGCGTTATTGCCAGGGCATTCCCCGGTTGATTAATAAGGCCTTCAGCCGGGCTTTATTGATTGCTTACAGCCAGCACAGTCTCACCATTACCAAGGCCATTCTTCAGGAGGCCATCGCCTCCCTGGATGAATCAGACTTTTTCTGGGAAAACGGGTTGTCCAACACGCCCTCTAAACCTCAATCTATGACTGCCGGGCTACTATGAGCGCTAAACTTACCCAGAAAAAAAAGCTCGGTGATATTCTGGTAGAAAGCGGTCTGATTTCTGCCACCCAGCTTCAGCAAGGCCTTGTTTACGGCAAGGAGCATAGCCTGAAACTGGGGGATGCTCTGCAAGGCCTGGGTTTTATCAACGAAAATTCCATTGCCCGGACCCTGGCCAAACAGCTCGATATCCTCTTTATTGATTTTACCAGGGTGGTGGTTGATCCGGAAACGGCTAGAATCATACCGGAAATGGTGGCCCGCAAACACAAGGTAATAGCCCTGGGCCGCCGGCCCGGCGAAATTCTGGTTGCCTTCGCCGACCCCTTGAACATCTTTGTCACTGATGAGATATCCCGTTATATCAACAATGAAAAACTGGTTATCTGTACCGGGGTGGCTTCTCTGATCAGTGCTGCGGTGGACCAGGTTTACAACATGCAAAAACCGCGAGAGCCGGTTGCCAAGGGCGAAGATGAATCGGCAGCGGTGGCCGCGGTTAATGAAATGATCCTCCAGGCGGTGCTCTCCGGAGCCAGCGACCTGCATCTCGAACCGACGGATACTAAGGTAAGAGTTCGGCTGCGGGTGGATGGCCTGCTTCGTCAGGTAAAGGAATTTCCTCTTGAAATGCATGCCCCTCTGGTTTCTCGGATCAAGATCATTTCCCAGCTCGATATCGGCGAGCGGCGCAAACCCCAGGATGGTCGTTGCGAAATTCCGGTTTCCGGCCGGGATATTGATATCCGGGTTTCGGTCCTGCCTTTGAACAAGGGTGAGAAGGTGGTGATGCGGCTGCTTGATAAGAGCAAGGTGAAGATCGACCTTTCGGTCTTAGGCTTTGAGGCCGCCCAGTTGGCGCAGTTCGAACAACATATTGCCCGTCCGCACGAAATTGTCCTGGTTACCGGTCCAACCGGCAGCGGCAAAACTACCACCCTCTACGCCGCCCTCCATCGGATCAACAGCGTAGACCGCAATGTCATCACGGTTGAGGACCCCGTCGAATATGAGCTGGCCGGGGTCAACCAGGTTCAGGTCAACCGCAAGGCTGACCTTACCTTCGCCAACGCCCTGCGCGCTATTCTCCGTCAGGATCCGGATGTGATCATGATCGGCGAAATCCGCGATCCGGAAACTGCAGAAATCGCCATCCAGTCGGCTCTCACCGGCCATCTGGTACTGTCCACCCTCCATACCAACGACGCAGCTGGAGCGATTGCCAGACTGACTGACATGGAAATTCCCCCCTTTTTGATTGCCACCGCTGTGGGGATGGTAGTAGCGCAACGGTTGGTTCGGCGGCTCTGCCCCGACTGCCGCGAAGCCTTTACCCCGCCGGAAACAGTCCAGAAGGAAATGGGCCTGGTCTACGATGCCCGGCTGATCATCTACCGGCCCAAGGGTTGCCCAAGGTGCGACGGTAATGGCTTCAAGGGCAGATTGGCGGTGCATGAGACTCTGTCGGTTTCCCCGGCCATCGAAGAGCTGATCATGTCTCGGGCCTCCAGCCATGACATCTTTCGCCAGGCCGAGAGGGAGGGCATGATTTCGTTGCGCCGAGCCGGAATCGCCAAGGTATTGGCCGGCCACACCTCTCTTGACGAGGTGCTACGAGTGACCTTGGATGCGGTTGACTAACTCAGCGCTAAGGACTTGTTAAATGCCCGGATTTCAATATGAAGCGATGAACCAAAAAGGTGAGATTATCACCGGTTTTTTTGCCGTCGAAACCGTGGCTGAGGTGGAGGCCCGCCTGGCTCAGAGCGGTCTCAGTCCGCTCAAAATCCAAATCAGCTCTAACCAGGACGGCCCCGTAAACCTCAATATCCCAACCCTGATGGAGCGTTTGCATGGCATCAAAATCGACGATCTGATTCTTTTCTGCCGCCAGCTCTCCACCATGCTGGCTGCCGGCATCGTCATTCTTCAGGCCCTGCGGATTATCGGCCGCCAGGCGCAAAATGTTTTGCTGCGCATAGCCGCCCTGGATATCGCCGATCAAGTGGAGGGTGGGACAAAATTAAGTGACGCCTTCGCCGTCCATCACAAAGTTTTCACCCCTCTTTTTTATAATATGGTGCGGGTCGGCGAGGAAACCGGCAGCCTGGATCGTTCCTTCGACTATTTGTCCAAACTGAATGAAAATGAAAAAAATATCCAGACCAAGATAAAAGCCGCCACCAGTTATCCCAAGATCGTCATCAGTGCGCTGGTCGTGGCCATTCTCTTTCTGATGACCTTTGTGATGCCCAAGTTTGTCACCCTTTTTGCTTCTTCCAAGCATGGACTGCCTTTACCGACGAAAATCCTGATCGCAGGCAGCAACTTTATCACCGGCAATTTCATCATTCTGTTTTTTATAACCGCGGCCCTGATCACCGCCTATCGGATGGCCTTGCGCAATGAGAGCTTCATCTTGGCCCAGGATCGGCTGCGGCTGCGGCTGCCGATTTTTGGACCCCTGGGAATCAAGATTTACATGTCCCGTTTCTGCCGGGTTTTTGCCGTACTTACCGTAAGCGGCGTAGACATTGTCCGCGCCTTGGATCTGGCTGGGGCCGCCCTGGGAAATCGAGTCCTTGCCGGGATGATGGAAAAGATTCGCCACGAGGTGGAGCAAGGCCGGCATCTGTCTGAGGCTATGGCCGATTATCCGATTCTGCCTTCTCTGGTGAGAGAGATGCTGGCGGTGGGCGAGCAATCCGGCCGGATGGATGAAATGATGGTCAAGGTGGCGGATTTCTACGACACGGAAAGCGACTACACCATCAAGAATCTTTCTACCCTGATCGAACCGGTTCTGTTACTGGCTTTAGGTGGGGTGGTGGCTATTTTCGCCCTTGCCATTTTCATGCCCATGTGGGATATGATGAACGTGGTCAAAGGCGGCGGTTAAAACTGCCGGAGACAGATAGTGACAAGCAGCGTTGGAAACAGCTGGGCAAATAAAGGGATCTACCCTAAACACAACTCTTAGGAGGAACAAATGAGCATGAAACAGGCAAAACTTGGTCAACAGGGCTTTACCATGATCGAATTAATCATGGTCATCGTTATTCTGGCAATTCTGTCGGTAGTAGCAATTCCCAAGTTTATCGACATGCGCACCGAGGCCGCAAAGTCGGCAGCCGAAGGGGTATATGCCGCCTCTCAGTCCGCCGCCGTTATCAATCATGCCGCAGTGTTAATGGGCAAGGCAGCTGCTGACAGGCCGGCTTATCACGCGACAAATTGTGCCGGCGGCCTGATTATTGACGGTGCCTGTCTGATGGCAGCCCTGGAAGGCACTCCCGAAGGATGGGCCGCTAGTGGCGCGACCATTGTCAAGGACACCTACGTTATCACCGTGGCCACGGCACAGACGGCAACTGCCAAGGCGGTCTTAAGTAAAAGCTGGTAGAATATACGAAGTGCTGAGTGTTGAGTTTTGCCTACCCCAGGAGAGAGCTGCCTGGCTATTTTTTTGCGCTCACCAGCCAAGAGGGGCAACAAATAAAAAGAAAGCCCGGCAAGTCAAGACTCGGCACTCAGCATTCAGCACTTCGCATTCAGCACGCAGCTCTCCGCTCTCCGCACTATTCTTTCTACACTCACAATTTTACCCTGAGTAGCCTGCTCTAAAAATTCAAGAAAGATTAACCGTGGCAATAAAGCCAACGATTTCCTCCACGCCGGTAAAGGAGGTCTGGTTGAAGATTTGGCGTCTGATTTCCGCCCCGCCTGGAAACCCCTTGAAATAACGGCCCGCGTGGTTTTTTATTTGCGAAGGCGGGGTGTCGGGCTGGTGTTTTGCGATGAGGGCCAGGTGGCGCTTCAGGGCCGTTTGCCTGTAATCAAGGGATGGGTTTTCTGGCGCCTCGGCGGAGAAAATCCAGGGGGCGCCCAGAGCAGCTCGGCCGATCATTACCGCGTCGCAGCCGGTTTCCGCCAGCATCCGCAATCCGTCGGCATGGGATTGAATATCGCCGTTGCCGATCACCGGGATGGACACCGCCTGTTTCACCGCCCCGATGATCCGCCAGTCCGCTGTGCCGCTAAAGCCGTCGCTCCAGGTTCGGGCGTGGACCGTGACTGCCGCGGCGCCACTATCTTCGGCCATTCTGGCGAAGTCGCCGGCTATGATGCTCTGGTGGTCCCAGCCGGAGCGGAATTTGACCGTAACCGGCACTTTGGAGTTTTTTGCAACGGCGCGAATGATCTCTGCTGCCAGGGCGGGATCTTTCATCAGGGCGCATCCCGCTCCTTTCTTGATCACTTTTTTTGCCGGGCAGCCCATGTTGAGGTCGATGAGATCAATGGGCAGTTCCGAAAGGATGGCCGCAGCCTCACCCATCACCTCCGGCTCGGCTCCGAAAAGCTGCATGGCCACCGGGCGTTCCTCGGAAACGGTTTTTAGCATCTCCAGGGTGTTTTTCTGCCGGAAATGAAGGCCGTGGCAGCTGATCATCTCGGAAACACAAAGAGAGGCGCCGTATTCCCGGCAGAGCAGGCGAAAGGCGAGATCGCTGTAACCGGCCAATGGCGCGAGGATGAAGGTGGTATCGAGGTTAAGGGTGCCGATGTGCATAGGTTTGAGGGTAGGAGGGAGCTTGCTCGCGAAAAAAAATCGCGAGCAAGCTCCCTCCTACAAAAGAGGGGCGTTCATATTTTGGGATGGAGTTGTGCCTATCTGGCGACAACTTCCTCCACCGCCTTGATCACCTTATCCACGGTGAAGCCGAAGTAGGGGAAGAGCTGTTCCGCCGGGGCTGATTCGCCGAAGCGGTCCAGGCCGATGATTTTTCCCCGGCAGCCGACATACTTGTACCAGCCGCCGGTTACCCCGGCCTCGATCACCACCCTGGCCTGGACTGCGTTGGGGAGTACGGCCTCACGGTAAGCTTCACTTTGACTATCAAAGCAGTCGGTGCTGGGCATGGAAACCACCCGGATCTTCCTGCCTTTGGCGGTAAGCTCTTTGGCTGCCGCCACCGCCAGCTCGACCTCGGAGCCGGTGGCGATCAGGATGGCCTGCGGACTGCCGTCGCAGTCGAGGAGGACATAGCCGCCCTTGGCGATGTCGGCCAGCTGCTCGGCGGTGCGGGGCTGGTGGGGCAGGTTCTGCCGGGAGAGCAGCAGGCAGGTGGGGCCGGTGCTGCGTTCAATCGCCACCTTCCAGGCCATCGCCGTTTCCACCGCGTCGCAGGGGCGCCATACCCCCATGTTCGGGATCAGTCGCAGGGTGGCGGCCTGCTCCACCGGCTGGTGGGTGGGGCCGTCTTCGCCCAGGCCGATGGAGTCGTGGGTGAAAACATACACCGAGCGCTGCTTCATCAGCGCCGCCATGCGCAGGGCGTTGCGGGCATATTCGGAAAAGATCAGAAAGGTGGCGGTGTAGGGGATGAAACCGCCGTGCAGGGCGAGGCCGTTGGCAATGGCACACATGCCGAACTCGCGGACCCCGTAATAGATGTAGTTGCCGCCGGTCTCCGTATTGATCCCCTTGCTGCCGGACCAGAGAGTAAGATTGCTGCAAGCCAGGTCGGCCGAGCCGCCGAGAAGTTCCGGCAGCAGGGGGCCGTAGCCGTTGAGACAGTTTTGCGAGGCCTTGCGGGTAGCGACCTTTTCCGCCTTGGCGTTTACCGCATCGACATAGGCCCCGGCCTGTGCCTGCCAGTCGGCGGGCAGCGTGCCGGAAAGCCGCCGCTCCAGCTCGGCAGCAAGTTCCGGGTGCGCGGCTTTATAGGCGGCAAACCGGGTATCCCATTCTGCTTCACGGGCGGCACCCTTGTCTTTGGCATTCCAGCCGGCATAGATCTCCGCCGGAATCTCAAAGGCGGGGTGAGACCAGCCGATGGTCCGGCGAACCAGGGCGATCTCGGCGTCGCCTAAGGGGGCGCCGTGGCAGTCTTCCTTGCCCTGCTTGTTGGGGGAGCCCCAGCCGATTACGGTCTTGCAGCAGATGAGCGAGGGCTGGTCCGTAACAGCCTTTGCCTCGGCAATGGCCTTTTTCACCGCTTCCCCGTCATGACCATCCACACCCTCGATGACATGCCAGCCGTAAGCGCGAAAACGCATGGGAGTGTTGTCGGTGAACCAGCCGTGGACCTCGCCGTCGATGGAGATGCCGTTGTCATCGTAGAGAGCGGTGAGCTTGCCCAGGCCCAGGGTGCCGGCCAGGGAGCAGACTTCGTGGGAGATGCCCTCCATCATGCAGCCGTCGCCCAGGAAAACATAAGTATGATGATCGATAATAGCATGGTCCGGTCGGTTGAACTGCCCGGCCAGAGTTTTCTCGGCAATGGCCATGCCCACCGCGTTGGCGATCCCCTGGCCAAGGGGGCCGGTGGTGGTTTCTATGCCGGGGGCGTAGCCGTATTCCGGGTGGCCGGGAGTTTTGGCGTGGAGCTGGCGGAAGTTTTTGATTTCTTCAATGGGCAGGTCGTAACCGCTGAGGTGGAGCAGGGAATAGAGCAGCATGGAGCCGTGGCCGTTAGAAAGGACAAAGCGGTCGCGGTTGGCCCATTTGGGGTTGGCGGGGTTATGACAAAGAAAGTCGTTCCACAGCACTTCGGCGATGTCGGCCATGCCCATGGGCGCGCCGGGATGACCTGATTTGGCTTTCTGGATGGCATCCATGCTCAGGGCGCGGATGGCGTTGGCAAGTTCTCTGCGGGATGGCATGGAAGACCTCCGGGTTTTGGTTCTGCGATGATGTGGTGTCGGGGCAATGATGATTACAAAACGTTGCTATATACCTTTCCCTGCGGGATATTGCCAATCATATTTAGCTGATAGCTGATAGCTGATAGCTGATAGCTGATAGCTGATAGCTGATAGCTGATAGCTGATAGCTGATAGTACTCAATTCACCCGGACCTTGTTTTTTTCCAGTAACCGTTCAGCAGTGGTGCAGATTTGGACAAGCGGACCGGCGCTGCGTACTTCATGTACGTAAGCCGGGACGATCGTCCGAAGATGTGGTGCTGCTACGGTTACTTTTTTTCATACCGGGAGATGGCGCTGTAAAGTCGGATGTATATATCCTCGCCCAGATTTCCCACCAGGGTTTCCATTGCCTGTTTTTTGTGGGCCTCGGTCTGGAGGGAATAAGATTCTGAGAGGGCAAAGTTGGCCTGCCAGGCGGTCTTCCCGTTACTGGTGTCGACGACGGTGTAGCTGACGTTAAGGGTGGCAATGAGCGCCTGGGCCCGATCTTTGGCGTCGTAGGCCCGGCCGGTATAGCTTATCGCGTTGATTTTGCCGTTCAAGACATAATCGGCTTCCCCGGCGCTGTTCACCAGGGTGAACTGTTTGCTTTGACCGAGCCAGTCCTGGAGGGCATTGCGGATGTCGGAAGTAAGCCTGATTTCATTGGTCGGGTTGGGCCAGATTGGAATATGGAGCTTGAGGACTTTGCCCTGCTTGTCCGGCGGCAGCATATTGGGATTGTGGTAGCCGCATCCGGCTGCAAGCAGCAGGAGAAGGAGCAGGCTCAGTCCGTTAATGGAAATGATCTTCATGGTCAGGCTCGTCACCCTAAATTACAATATTGATTAGTTTGTTTGGCACGACAATCACCTTGCGTACAGGTTTGCCTTCCAGAAATTTTTGCACCTTTTCATCGGCCAGGGCCATAGCTTCCAGGTTTGCTTCGCTGGTGTCGAGAGCAACCTGAAGCTGGCTGCGGACCTTGCCCTTCACCTGGACTACGATGGTGATCGCATCCTCCCTGACCGCTTCGGCATCGTACTCCGGCCAGAGTACTTCGGCAAGGGGGGTGGGATGTTTTGTCAGCTCCCAGAGTTCGGCCGTCAGATGCGGAACCATGGGGGAGAGCAGGGCAAGCACCGCCTCGATGGCCTCGCGGATTACCGCGGGATGCGGGGCTTCGTTCGTCTCGTCTGCGGCCAGGCTGTAGAGGGTGTTGGTCAGTTCCATCACCGCACTGATGGCGGTGTTGAAATGAAATTTTGCCTCGATGTCGGCCCCGAATTTGCGGATGGTCTGATGGGTTTTTCGGTGCAGGGCAACACTTGTCGCATTCATCTCCTGGGGCAGGGAGGAGGCGGGCGCATCAAAGACCCCGAGGTTGTCGTCCACCAGGCGGAAGACTCGGTTCAGAAAGCGGTAAGCCCCTTCAACCCCCTGGTCGCTCCACTCCAGATCCCGTTCCGGCGGGGCAGCGAACAGGCTGAAGAGGCGAACCGTGTCGGCCCCATATTTTTCCACCAGCTCGTTGGGGTCCACCACGTTGCCCTTGGATTTGGACATCTTGGTGCCGTCCTTGATAACCATGCCCTGAGTGAGCAGGTTGGTGAATGGCTCATCGATGGACAGATAGCCGAGATCGCGCAGAACCTTGGTGAAAAAGCGTGAGTAGAGCAGGTGGAGGATGGCATGTTCTACCCCGCCGATGTACTGATCCACCGGTAGCCAGTAGTCGGCCTTTTCTTTAGCCAACATTCCTTCGGTGAACCGTGGGGAGGTGTATCGGGCGAAATACCAGGAGGATTCCACAAAGGTATCCATGGTGTCGGTTTCGCGCCGGGCCGGGCCGTGGCAGACCGGGCAGGTGGTCTGGTAGAAGCTCTCCAGGGTGTGCAGGGGCGATTTGCCGGATTTGTCAAACTGGATATCGGTGGGCAGGCTGACGGGCAGATCCTGTTCCGGTACCGGCATCGCCCCGCAGTGGGCGCAGTGGAGCATGGGAATGGGGGCGCCCCAGTAGCGCTGGCGGGAGATGCCCCAGTCGCGCAAGCGGAAGGTGGTGCGCTGGCAGCCGAAGCCTTTTTCCGTGGCCGCCGTGGTGATGGCGGTCTTGGCCTTTTCCGAAGCCAGGCCGGTGAACTCCCCGGATCCGACCAAGGTGCCGGTCTCTTCGTGGGCCTCGGTCATGGCGGCCGGCTCCAGACGAGCGCCATCGGGTTGGATGACGACCTTGATTTCAAGCCCGTATTTTTTGGCGAACTCGAAGTCGCGCTGGTCATGGGCCGGGACTGCCATCACCGCGCCGGTCCCGTATTCTATAAGGACGAAATTGGCCACGTACACCGGCAATCTCAGGCCGGTGAAGGGGTTGAGGCAGTAGCCGCCGGTGAAAACCCCCTCCTTTTCCACCTCATCTTCCGGGCTCTGCCGCTGTTTTTCGATCTTGATACGAGCCACAAACTCCTTGACTGAGGTTTCCTGGGTAGTGCCCGCGCTCAACTCAAGGGCCAGGGGATGTTCCGGAGCGATGGACATGAAAGTCGCGCCAAAGATCGTATCCGGCCGGGTGGTGAAAATGGTCAGAGTTTTTTCAGAGTTTTCGAGGGGGAAGTTAACCTCGGCGCCCACGCTCTTGCCGATCCAGTTACGCTGCATGGTGAGCACCTTTTCCGGCCAGCCGGGGAGGTTGTCGCAACCGACCAGCAGCTCTTCGGCATAGTCGGTGATCTTAAAGAACCAGCTGTTCATCTCTCTGGGCAGCACGGCCTGGTCGCAGCGCCAGCAGGCGCCGTCGATGACCTGCTCGTTGGCCAGCACCGTCTGGCAGGTCTCGCACCAGTTGACCGTGGTCACCTTCTGATAGACCAGCCCTTTTTCGTACATCTTGATAAAAAGCAGCTGTTCCCATCGGTAGTATTTATCGTTACAGGTGGCGAGCTCCCGGCCCCAGTCGTAGCTGAAGCCCATGCGCTGCAACTGCTGCTTCATGTAGTCGATGTTCTCGTAAGTCCACCTGGCCGGATGAGTGTCGTGCTTGATCGCCGCATTTTCGGCGGGCAGGCCGAAGGCGTCCCAGCCCATGGGATGAAGGACATTGAAGCCCTTCATCCGCTTGTAGCGGGCCACCACATCGCCGATGGTATAGTTGCGGACATGGCCCATGTGGATGCGGCCCGAAGGGTAGGGGAACATCTCCAGGAGATAGTATTTGGGCCGGCTGGAGTCTTCGCTTGCGGTGTAGGTTTTGTTTGCAAGCCAGTGGCTGCGCCATTTATCTTCGATGGCCTTGAAATCGTATTTCATATTAGTTGATCCGGGTTTTTTTGCATTTAATCCCCCCTCCCTTGATGGGAGGGGTTAGGGGGAGGGTGAAGTTGCATCCTGCCGCTCTGGCTGTTTCCCCCTCTCCCTACCCCTCCCCCGCCAAGGGGGAGGGAACTTTTAGGAGCGGTTGCGAGAAGCTCAGTTGCTAACAGGCTAACCACTACAGACTACCCACCCATTTTTATTCAGTTGAGGGAAAATCATGGCGGGCAAGATTTTCAAAGGAGGTAAAGCGGTCAATAAAGGCCAGCTCTACGGTGCCGGTTGGCCCATTGCGCTGTTTGCCGATGATGATCTCGGCAATGCCTTTTCTCGGGTTGTCTTCTGCCTTATTATACACCTCGTCGCGGTAGATGAAAACGATCACGTCGGCATCCTGTTCGATGGCGCCGGATTCGCGCAGGTCGGAAAGCTGCGGTCTTTTGTTGGGTCGGCTTTCCAGGCTGCGGTTCAGCTGGGAAAGGGCGAGCACCGGGATGCGGAGCTCCTTGGCCATGGCTTTGAGCGAGCGGGAGATGTCACTGATTTCCTGTTCGCGGGACTGGGTGTTTGCTTTGCCCCGCATCAACTGCAGGTAGTCGACCACCACCATGCCGATGTTGTGTTCGGTTTTCAGGCGCCGACACTTGGCCCGCATCTCCAGCACCGTGATGGCCGGGGTGTCGTCGATGTAGATGGGGGCCTCCGAAAGCATGCCCACCGCTCGGGTAAGCTTGGGCCAATCATGCTCTTTTAGAAAACCGGTCCGTAGCCGCTGGGCGTCAACCCGGCTGATGGAACAGAGCATCCGCATGCCCAGCTGTTCCTTGGACATCTCCAGGCTGAAGACCGCCACCGGAACCTTGTGGAGCAGGGCGGCGTTCTGGACCATGTTGACGGCCAGGGCGGTTTTGCCCATACTGGGACGGGCGGCCAAAATGATGAGGTCCGAGCGTTGCAACCCTGCGGTCATCTTGTCGAAATCGTGATATTCGGTGGGAACGCCGGTGATGTGTTCCTTGCGTTCGTAGAGCTGTTCGATATATTTGAAGGTGTCGGAAATAACGGACTTGAGCGAGTGGTAGGACTGGCCGCTCTTGGCCCGGGAGATCTCAAAGACGGTTGTTTCCACATCATCAAGGAGGCCGTCGATGTCGTCCTGTTCCTCGTAGCAGCGGCCGGCGATCTCGGTGCCGGTCTGGATCAACTTGCGGAGGATGGCTTTTTCCCGGACTATTTTGGCGTAATAAGCAATGTTTGCAGCAACCGGCACGATGTCGGTGAGGGTGGCGAGGTAGGTGGGGCCGCCGATCGCCTCAAAGCGGTTGTTGTCTTTCAACAGGTTGGAGACGGTGATGAGGTCAAGAGGTTCGCCACGGTCAAACAGGGTAATCATGGCGGAAAAGATGTGTTTATGCGCGTCGCGGTAAAAGTCTTCTTCGGTGAGAATCTCAGCCGCTCTGGGCATGGCGCCCTGTTGCAGCATGATTGAACCGAGAACGCATTGCTCGGCCTCAAGATTCTGCGGGGGTATACGGTGGGTGCTGGAAGGACCTGGTCCGGATTCCATGGAGTATCGTTTTGGCTATAATGAATGGGGGGGCGTTTTTCTGCCCCCCCCATTCGGTTATCCTGCGTTATTTCACGGTCAAGACAAGGGGGAAATGATTCTGCGGCTAACCAGCAGGTTTCAGGTCCGCCTTCTGCTTGAGAACCAGAAATTATTCCGCGGCCAGGGGCACGATTTCCACCGTGATTTCCGCGGCGATCTGGAAACCGATCTTTACCGGCACCATGGTGACGCCCAGTGTCTTGATGGGTTCGTCAAGAACGATTTTTTTCTTGTCGATTTCAATGCCCAGCGCGGCAAGTTTTTCCGCAATGTCCGCAGAGGTGACCGAACCATAAAGCTTGTTGTCGTCGCCGGAACGATGGGCAATGACCACCGTGGCTCCCGTCACCTTCTTGGCAAGATCTTCCGCCTCGTCGCGCTGGCTTTTCTTCCTTGCGACAATGGCGGCTTTTTCCCTTTCCAGAGTGGTGCGGTTTGCCTTGGTGGCAGGCACGGCGAGACGACGGGGGATCAGGAAATTGCGACCGTAGCCGTCCTTTACCTTAACAACATCGCCTTCCTCGCCAAGGGTGTCAATGGTTTCTTTTAAAATGAGTTCCATGTTGTACCTCCGGTTGAATCCCGGCCTTGCCGGATTCATTATTTCTGAAAAATGAAGACCTTGAAAAGGGCTCCAGTTTCATGGTGTGTTTCTTTATTAAGACACCGAGGTGTCATCCACATCTTTATCTTTTTCAAGCCGTTGTTTCCTGAAGTCGGCCCAGACATCCGCCAGGCCAAGCACGGCAACAAAGCCGATGCCGTAAATCTGCAAGAACAAAAGGCTGTACGTTATAATTCTGACCGCCAGGGGCAGCGACCATTTTTGCATCAGGCTCGAAACAATCGCCAACCCTTGCGAGAGATAAAGGACCAATAGCACCAAGCCCACATTCAAGCCCACGGTGTTGAACTTTTCATCCGGGACCAGAAGTGCGATGCCGCTCATTATCACCGGCCAGACCAACAATTCCGGGAGCCGCCAGTTTTTTAGCTCCTCCCGCTCTGTCCGGGATGGTTCTCTTTTTTTCAGCAACCAGCGGCCGACCAGAATGTTCATCCAGACGGTGCTGATAATCGAGGTGAGGAGCAAGGCCGGGAAAAAACGTGCAACTTGTTCCCTGAGCTGGGTGATGAAGGCCTTGATTTCTTCAAGATCACCAGCCGGGAAACGCCCTGAATCCCGGTACATCGCAAAGGTTGCTTCAAACCCCTTGTCCAGACCCTGCCGCAGTTCAAGATACGGATTGCTTTGGGTGGTCATGCCGACCAGCCAACCTGTGACCAGCCAGACCAGGACAAGATAGACAATGCTCTGGATCCCGGCCAGCTGGACCGTCTCTTTTTCCCTGTCTGCCCTGGCAAGGATGAAACCAACGGGCAGGAGAGTCAGTGAAAAAAACAGACCAGGCATGGTTCCGAACCAGAAAGTCATGCCGCCGGCAAGGCCAAGTGCCCAGGCAATAATGATTGCCCCTTGTCTTTGTCCGTAAACGCTCAGGAAGTAGTAGGCCGGCAGGGGCATCAGGCAACGAAGCCATTCAAGGCCGGCAAAAGCTGCGGGTACCGTGAAAACGAGTGCTGTGACCGCGATAGCCCATATTGTTTCTTTCTGTCTGCTTGCTCCTGTGCGCAAAAACACGATTCCTGGCTGGTTCCTGTTCTACTGCTGGGTCTGACCGGCATAAGGCAACAGGGCAATCTGGCGCGCGCGCTTGATTGCCTCGGTAAGTTGCCTCTGGTGATGGGCGCAGTTGCCATAGATGCGGCGGGGGATGATCTTGCCACGCTCCGTCACAAAATTACGCAGGGTTTTTACATCCTTATAGTCAATCATCAGGCTCTTGTCCGTGCAGAAACGGCAGACTTTGCGCCGGTTGAAGATCTTCTTTTTCTTGATAACCATGTGCTTTCCTCTTTGTTGGTTCAATATTTGGGATAGTTTAATCGCGCCTGGCGCAAAAACTATTCAGAGGCTTCTTCTGCTTCTTCTGCAGCTGCAGGGCTGGTTTCCGGCTCAGCGAGTTCTTCTGCCTTGGGGGCATCCGGAGTAAAGACTTCCTGGGTTTTTACCGTCATGTATTTGAGGACCCGATCATCGATGCGGATGAGTCGTTCCATTTCCTTGACGCCATCAGGCAGCCCGGCATATTCGACATAAAGGAAATCGCCTTGGGCTTCTTTCTTGATAGGATACGCCAACTTTTTCAGGCCCCAGCGGTCGATTCTAACGATGAGTCCGCCAAAACCTTCGATGGTTCCAGTTACCTTGTCGGAAACCGAAGAGAATTCCGTTTCTCCGGCCCCCGGCCTGACAATAACAATTGTCTCGTACCTGCGCATTGATTCCTCCTTGTGGTCATGTGGCCCTTGCTTTTTGCGTTTCATGCGAAGAGCAAGGAGGTATGTGGGAAAAAAATGTAAAAAAACAATCGCGATTGATAGCAATTAACTGTTTGTTTGTCAATCGTTTTCGTAACTATTCAGCTCAAATCCGGAAATGACTCGAACCACCCAACCGTTACTCGTTTTATGGGGATTTTGAAGGTTCGGTTTTGGTCTTTTGCCAGAGCCCCAGGAGTTCATCTGGGGCAAGGTCAGCCATCTGTTTTTCTTGTACGGCCATAATTTTTTCAAGCATGCGGAAGCGGGTCGTGAACTTGCCTGTTGCCTCATGCATGACCTCTTCTCCGTCGATATCCGCCTTCCTAGCAACCACCGCCATGGCAAAGAGGAGATCGCCGAATTCTTCCCTGATCTGTTCGCGCGACCCATGGGCAAAGGCTTTCTGCAGTTCCTGTAATTCTTCTGTTACCTTGCCGAGAGCCCCTGAGAGATCAGGCCAGTCAAAGCCTTCTCGTGCCACCCGGTCTGCCACCCGTTGGGCCCGGCGCAAGCCTGGCAGGCTTTTAGGAATGGAATCCAGATGATGCCGGGGTTGTCCTTTTTTCTCGTTTTCCTCGGCCTTTATCGTCTGCCACTGCTGGCGCAGCTCCTGCTCAGAGTCTACGATTTTACTGCCGAACACATGGGGGTGGCGACGGATCATTTTGGCGGAGATGGAGTCAATGACCTCGGAAATTGTGAAGAGATTTTTTTCCTGGTAAAGATTGTTGAGAAAAATAACCTGAAAAAGAAGATCCCCCAGTTCCTCGCAGATATGGCCAGGGTCGTCCTCATTGATTGCTTCAACCAGTTCGTGGGTTTCCTCAACAAGATAATGTTTGAAAGTTTGGGGAGTTTGTTTATGATCCCAGGGGCAGCCGTCCGGCGCTCGGAGGCGGCTGATAATCTCAAGGAGAGCAAGGAATTTTTCCGCTGTGCGTGTCATGGTCCTGCCTTTGTTGTAGGTTCGAGAGATGGTGAATAACGGCAAGTGCGTCTGGCAGCAAACATTTTGTTCGCCGGTAACTATCCAGCAGCACCGCATCTGCGTTGTTATCAACCTGCTCATGGGCACCAGCACACTTCGCAGGCTTCTGCCTGGCAGCTATAGCTGAGTTGGGCAGCTTACCTGCCCAAACGAAACTTATACCCTTTGGGTGAACGGCACTGCTGGATAGTTACAGTTTGGGTTGTTTTTGTTCGTTTCTAGCCTTGAGCTGGATAGTTACGCTCGTCGTAATCCAAGGAATATGGCGTATGGGTAATTTTTGTTTGCGTGGCAGTCGGCTGATCTTGAATTTTTTTTATATATGTCGGTTTTCCTAGCGTATGCAAATGGCATGAAACCAACAATATACCCGATTGGCGCTAATCTTCAGTCATTTTGTCGCGGCTGCTAATATTTCTCCTGGCAGGGATTGAAAAAATCATCCATCTGCTATACCTTGTAAAAAGAGATTTTATTGGATATAGATCATTTCTTCATCGAGAAGACGGTTTGTTTCTCATTGCTTTTTTAACCTGTGCGAGGTGAGTAGCCATGGCAAAGAAGGTTGTACTTGAAAAAAATAAGGATGTGGCGAGGATCGATCAGGAAGACAAGCGGACCCATGGCTGGTATGTTCGGGTTCGTTTTCAGGGGACAACGCATTCTAAATTTTTTTCCGATGGCAAATGTGGCGGACGTTACTCAAGTCTGCTTGCCGCCCTTGCCTGGCGAGATACCACGGAGAAAAAGATAGGGAAAATCAGAACCGACAAACATCTGGTAACGGTGAGCAATACCACCACCGGTGTGGTCGGTGTCCGGTTTAACGAGAAGTTGAACCGGTATGAAGTGAGTTGGGTTAATCGTGTTGGCAAGCAGGGTAAGACTTCCGTTTCCGTGAATAAAAACGGAAAGGAAAAAGCCTTCAAGATGGCCTGCGAGATCCGAAATCTAAAAGAAGCGGAACGGCTCGGCGTTTAGAGGGCTGTTGTGCTTTTTTTGCGACACTTGCGCGAGACCTTGTGCTGACAGGGTTTTTGTCTCGGTCTGCCGTGTTTCTTGATTACGTAGTGTGGTCCAGAAACGGGCATAGTTCAAGCGGCGTGGAAAGTAAGGCTTGGGCGCCATTTTTTTTCAGCTCTTCTGCGGTGCGAAAACCCCAGAGCGCTCCGATGGCAAACATCCCGGCAGACCGCGCTGTTTGCATGTCGGTGTTGGTGTCGCCCAGATAGATAAAGTCAGCCGGTTTACGCTGTAGCAGGGCAGCGATACGCAATGCTCCGGCAGGGTCAGGTTTTCTGGGAAATGTTTCCCTGGCTCCTGCAACTGCGACAAAATGCCAGTCAGGCAGAATCTTCCTGACTACTTCCTGGGTTAACTCGTCGGGCTTGTTTGAGAGGATTGCCATAGGTATCTGCCGGGTTGTAAGAGCATCTAACAACTCGGCAATGCCGGGATAGGGTCTGGTCGTGTCTGCCCAGTGCAAGGAGTATTCCTGCCGCATTTTTCTGGCACAGTCCTGAACAAGGTCCTCTTGCTGGGCCTCAGCCGGCAGGGCACGCTGGACCAGACTGATTATTCCATCCCCGACAAAATAGCGGTAGGCTTGTATTGGATGGGGTGGAAGCCCCTGTCCGGTCAGAACACGATTCATCGAATCAGCCAGGTCGACGAGGCTGTCAACGAGGGTGCCGTCCAAATCAAAAAGCGCACACTTTCGGTGAGTCATAGGGGTGCAGTGGTGTCTGGGTTTATTTGCTGGAACAGGCCTTGGCGTCAGCCAGCAAATTCAGAATTCGCCGGCCAACCTCCAGCCTTGCCCGGAGCAGCGAGGGTTTTGCCGGTTTGACCAGGTAGTCGTCCGCCCCGCCTTCCAGAGCAAGGACTTGTTCCTCAATGGAGCTGCGGGCACTGAAGATGACCGTGTAGACATAGGGGCCGTTCGTGCGCATCCTGATTCGTTGGCAGACCTGGATGCCGCTGAGGCCCGGTATGTTCCAGTCCAGAATGGCCATGGTGATGCTTGGGTCAGTTTCCAGGGTGTTCCAAGCCATGTCGCCATTATCCGCCTCGACCGGTTCGTAGCCCCATTTCACTAGAAAATTATTCAAGCCCTTGCGCACCACGGGGTTATCTTCCGCGACCAGAATTTTATGGCGTTTTGGCGTTTTGGTTGTGGCTGTCTCTTGTGCGGCTTCTTCTTTCATGGGATTGGCTCAACGGTTGGCAGGTTTGCCTGTAAAGGGAAATTCAAGTCTTTGCCGGATTTTTACATAAAAAAATGTTATGGTGCAAGACAAAACCCGGGTTGGCCAGGGTTTGTTTGAATTGTCAGGTGAAATCATTTGGTTACCTCATCAGGTGTGGCGCTAAATGATTGTCTCCGGCTTGGTGTCTTTCTTCTTGACTCTCTATCCTAATCGCACTATTCTTTACGAGTTTTAGTTGCCATGCAGTGTTGCGCATTCCGCAGGAAGCGAACTTGTTTTTTCTGATTCCAGAGAGATCATTGCCCTGGAATCATAACAGGGTGTTTTTGGGTTTAATAAAAAATTTTAAGGAGGATCATCATGTCAGTTTGTGTTGTTGGCCATTCAAATCCCGATACCGATTCCGTTGCCGCCGCCATTGCTTACGCCCATTACTTGAAGGCGACCGGTACTGACGCCGTTGCCTGCATGCAGATCGAGGCAGACAAGCTGAACCCCGAGAGCACCACGGTTCTCAAAAACTTTGGCCTGGCCGCCCCCCAGACTATGATGGACGCTGCGGGCAAGAAGGTTGCCCTGGTAGATTTCAGCGATATCGGGCAGGCGCCGGCAAACATCAAGGACGCCGAGGTTGTCGCCATTGTTGATCATCACAAGATCGGGGACATCACCACCAACAACCCCATCGTGTTCAACGCCCAGCCGGTTGGTTGCACCTGCACCGTGCTGTATGAGATGTTCAAGAACAACAATGTCGCTCTACCCAAGGATATTGCCGGCGCTATGCTTTCCGCCATCCTGAGTGACACCGTGAACTTCAAGTCCCCCACCTGCACCGCTCCTGACAAGGCTGCGGTTGCCGCGCTGAAGGACATTGCCGGCGTTGCCGACACCGATGCCCTTTTCATGGAGATGCTGAAGGCCAAGTCTTCCATTGACGGTATCCCCATGAAGGATCTCGTCTTCCGTGACTACAAGGATTTCGACATGAACGGCAAGAAGGTTGGCATCGGCCAGCTCGAGCTTGCCACTCTTGAGCAGGTTGCCGGCATTCGCGCCGACCTGTACAAGGCTCTTGAGGATCTCAAGAAAGATGGCCGTCACTCCGTATTGTTCATGCTCACCGATGTTGTGAAAGAAGGCACCGATCTGTTGGTTGTTTCCGACGAGCCAGCGGTTATTGAGCAGGCTTTCGGCGGCAAGATTGCCGGTAACTCCATGTGGATAGATGGCATGATGAGCCGTAAGAAACAGACCGTTCCGCCGTTGCAGAAGGTTTTCGGCTGCTAATGCACTGAATTTATTGTAATCGCAGAAAGCCGCGATTACAACGGTTGTCGCTGCGTAACCATTTTATTTTGTGTCTCGGACCTGTAACTTTTTTCTTTTTTTACGAGACCATCAGTTTTCAGGTTGTTTCGTTTTTCTTTAGGCCCTCGGACGGGATTTCTCGTCCGAGGGCCTTTTTTTTTGGCACCCAATAAGTTCGCGGCTGTTGGCATTGTCGGTAACTACGTGGAAGTTTAAAATTTGTTATTCATTAAATAATGCCGTAGCGGGAAGACAGGGGAATGGCGCATCATCAATGCGTAAAAACAGACAGTTACCGCCAGGCCTGCGCAGCGGGGCCGACTCTTTTGGTAATCGATAATTCCGTCTGCTGTCTTGACAATGAAAAAGAGCATACTTATTGTTGAAAACGAAATTAAGACTGCTTGAAAAAATCAAGTTATTGCAATGGGATACAGTTGGATTTGAAATCCCACTGTTTTATCGTGCCGGAAAGGAGATACGGGTGGCTGAACAAGAAGAAAACAAAGAAGATGGTATTGAGCAGGAGGGCTTCGGAGAAGACCAGGCCGAGGCGGGCGACCTCTCGGTTCAGCTGGTAAAAGCTCTGGAAAAAAATCGGGAACTGGAAGACAAGCTGCTTCGCTTGGCGGCTGAGCAGGATAATTTCAGAAAAAGGATGCAGCGTGAGCGGGAAACATCGCTCAAGTATGCGGAAGAAACCATTCTTCGGGAGATTCTGCCTTCCCTTGATAATCTCGAGCGTGCGGTTGAGCAGTGCAAGTGTTCTCCTGATGCTGGGGCTCTTCTGGCCGGGGTGGAAATGACTTGCAAGGGGCTGCTCAATACCCTGGAAAGATTTGGGGTGAAACCCATGGCTGGTGAGGGGCAACCCTTTGACCCGAATTTTCATGAAGCCGTGGCCATGGAACCCAGCGTGGAAGTACCGGAGAATCAGATTTTGCAGGAATATCAGAAAGGATACATGTTTAAGGATAGACTTATCCGGGCGGCCAAGGTCGTCGTTTCAAAGGGTAATGTTGAAGAATAATTGAGGGTGTTTAAGCCCGCTAGGTAAGGAGAATATGAGATGGGAAAAATTATTGGCATTGATTTGGGGACAACAAATTCATGTGTCGCGGTGATGGAAGGCGGCGAGCCCAAGGTTATCGCTAACGTGGAAGGTAACAGAACAACGCCTTCGGTGGTGGCTTTTTCCAGCAGCGGCGAGCGGCTGGTGGGCCAGGTTGCCAAACGGCAGGCAGTCACCAATCCGACCCGCACTCTGCATGCGATCAAGCGTCTTATCGGGCGCAAATTCAGCGATGCGGAAGTGAAAAAGAGTATCGAGATCAGCCCGTTTAAGATCGTTAACGGCAAGGAGGGCGACGCAGCGGTTGAGGTTGACGCTAAGGTTATGACCCCGGCCGAGATCTCCGCCATGATCCTTACCAAGATGAAGCAGACCGCGGAGGAGTATCTGGGTGAGGAAGTTACCGAGGCGGTCATCACCGTACCTGCGTATTTCAACGATTCCCAGCGCCAGGCCACCAAGGACGCGGGCCGGATTGCCGGCCTCAACGTGCAGCGGATCATTAACGAGCCCACTGCCGCGGCCCTGGCCTACGGCCTGGACAAAAAAGGTGAGGAAAAGATCGCTGTCTTCGACTTGGGCGGCGGCACTTTTGACGTCTCGGTGCTGGAGATCGGCGACGGCGTGTTCGAGGTGAAATCCACCAACGGCGATACCTTTCTCGGCGGCGAAGATTTCGACATGCGTATCGTCAACTGGATTGCTGATGAGTTCAAGCGTGATCAGGGCATTGATCTGCGCACCGACAACATGGCCTTGCAACGCTTGCGGGAAGAGGCGGAAAAGGCGAAGATGGAGCTTTCCACCACCATGGAGACCGACATCAACCTGCCCTTTATCACGGCGGACGCCTCCGGGCCCAAGCATCTGCAGATGAAACTTTCCCGGGCCAAGCTGGAAGGGCTGGTGGAGGACCTGATTGAGCGCACGGTTAGACCATGCCAGATTGCCCTGAAGGATGCCGGGATCAGTGCGGCGGACATCGACGAGGTGATCCTGGTCGGCGGTATGACCCGGATGCCCAAGGTGCAGGAGAAGGTCAAGGAGATCTTCGGTAAGGATCCCCATAAAGGCGTGAACCCCGACGAGGTCGTGGCCATCGGCGCCGCAGTGCAGGGCGGGGTACTCAAGGGCGATGTCAAGGACGTGCTGCTCCTCGACGTTACCCCGCTCTCCCTCGGCATCGAGACCCTGGGCGGGGTGATGACCAAGCTCATCGAGAAGAACACCACCATCCCGACCAAGAAGAGCCAGGTTTTCTCCACCGCGGCGGACAGTCAGCCCGCGGTTTCCATCCACGTGCTCCAAGGGGAGCGCGAGATGGCGGCCAACAACAAGACCATCGGCCGCTTCGAACTGACCGATCTTCCTCCTGCCCCGCGCGGGGTGCCGCAGATCGAGGTTACCTTTGATCTCGACGCCAACGGCATTCTCCATGTTTCCGCCAAGGATATGGGGACCGGCAAGGAGCAGTCCATCCGGATCACCGCCTCCAGCGGCCTTTCCGAGGAGGAGATCAAGCGGATGCAGAAGGACGCCGAGGCTCATGCCGACGAGGACCGCAAGCGCAAGGAGTTGGTCGAAACCAAGAATCAGGCCGATTCCATGATCTACGCCACGGAAAAGAGCATGAAGGATCTGAGCGACAAGGTTGACAGCGAGACCAAGAACAAGGTGCAGGCCGAGATCGACAGCCTTAAGAAGCTCATGGAGTCCGAGGATGTCGAGGCGATCAAGAAGGGGCTTGAGTCTCTGACCCAGGCCTCCCACAAGCTCGCTGAGATGATGTATGCCCAGGCGACCAAGGACAAGACGGCGGAAGACGCTGGTCAGGCCGGTGGTGGGGCAAAGAAGGATGACGATGACGTGGTGGACGCTGATTTTGAAGAAGTGAAGTAAAGAGCTGCCAGGCAGTAAGCGTTTCCATAATCGAGAGAATTTTTAAGCCAAGGGGGGAGCAAAAAGCTTCCTCCTTGGCTTTTTTTGTGCGACCTGCTGCGTCTCAGGTTCTGCCGTTCATGGATTGCCGCAGCGGAGGCGGGCAAGAGCCTCGGGAAAAATAAAATTATCATCCTGGTCTGCGGTGTGACAGCGCAGGCAGGTATCCTTGGTCGGCCGGTTAGGTTTGGCGCTTTGTGGCCGGGCGGCATGCTGCCTGCTCGGGCCATGACAGGTTTCGCAGCCAACCTGACGGAGGTCAGCAGCCAGGGTGAGCACTATTTCTTCAGATTGGCCAAAAGCGCCCGTTACATGGCAGGGAAGGCACTTAGTATTGAACGGTTGCCCTTTGCGCTCCAAGGTGGTGTAAGCGGAGGCGTGTCTGGTGTTGAGCCATTTCTTGAACTGCGGGGCGTGGCAGTTCTGGCAGGCGGTGCTTCCGGCATGATTCTCCGGGAAAACCCCCTGGCTCTGAGCGAGGGGCGTTGCGGCTCTGGCCTTGGCCGCTAGCTTGCCGAGCCGGTTTACTTCGTTGGTGGTGGTCTCGACAATGGCGCGAACCGCCGGGTTGTCGGGGAGTTCCTTCCGCATGGCTTCAAAGCGGTAGCTGAAGGATGAGAACTGAGCGCGGCTGGCATTTCTGGCGTTTTGTTCTGCAAGCAGGCGGGCTATCTCCTGGTCCAATCTTTGGCGCTGGGTAAGCAGGGCCTCATATGCGGCGAGAACATCGGCTTGATCCTTGAAGGCAACCTTCGGGTCCCCGTTTTTTCGGTAGCGGCCTATCTGCCACCCCAGGCGGTCCAACTCCTTTCTTTTATCCAGCAGCAGATTATCCGCGCTTGGATCTCCCCATTTTTTTGTTTGTGCGTTCCAGTGTATCTCCAGGATGCCGACGGCTTTTCCCTGCTGCTCAATTTGGGTGATCAGGGTGTTGTTGATCAGTTCCGGCGGCAGATTGCCGGAGGCGCTCCCGCTTTGCAGGATGAGATGGATCTCCGGATGCCTTTCGGCGATTTTTTTGTTCACTGCGGCCGGAAAGCTGGAAAGCAGGATCAGCATATCTGCCCTTCCTTTTAGCAGGGAAATCTCTTTGGGGAGTACCTCTTCCCAGGAAAGTATTACGGCATTGTCTTTTTCCGTCAGTAGATCATTTGTGCCCTGGTTGCCGGTAAGCCCGATAACAGCGAGATTCATTCCGGCCATGGTGAGTAAGGTGTGCGGCTTGAAATACGGTTTGCCCGAAGTGCGGCTGGCAAGGTTTGCACTCAGCCAGGGGAAGTCTGATTTCTGCTGAAGTGCTAGGAGAAAGGGCAGCCCCGCAGCAAGATCCTGCCTGGCAACGCCGAGCGCGGCAAAAGACATCTTGCTATATGCCGAGACAATGCCCTTCGCCGTGGTAGTGAGTCGCTGGACCTGGTCCGGCGGTATTTTTTCCTCCTTGAAAAGCAGGGCGCCGCTGTCCAGAGCCAGCACCCCGTTTTTTTTCTCCCGCAATTCAACCAGTTGTTGTGCTTTCTTGGGCAGACCGCCCAACTGATTGCTCTTTCAGCCGCAGGGCTCGGTCTCCCCCCGGACATCATTGGAGAAAAAAAACGTTAGCTCATGCAAGCCGGCAGGCGGGTTACCGCCGTTCGTTTTTTTCCCCGCCGCTTCCGCGGTGAAGGGTTGCGTGAGCGAGATAAGGAGAGCAAGCAGTAAAACGGTAGATTTGTTCATGGGGGTCTGCGCCTCGGTGGTAACGGTTATTTTTTTCGATCTCGCAGCAGCTGCCGCCATTTGCCGAGGCGATCGCGGATGACTGCTTCGTAGCCCCGGTTTGTGGGTTGATAATAGATCTTTCCTTCAAGTTCAGCCGGTAAATGATGTTGGTCCACCAGGGCATGCGAGTCATCGTGGGCATACTGATAGCCCTGGCCATAGCCAAGGTCCTTCATCAGCGCGGTTGGCGCATTGCGGAGATGGAGCGGCACCGGCAGGCTGCCGGTGCGTCTGATGTCGTGCATCACCGTGTTGTAGGCGGCATAGACGGCATTGCTCTTGGGGGCGGTGGCAAGGTAGGTTGCGGCCTGGGTCAGGGCCAGTTCGCCCTCGGGGCTGCCCAGGGTCTGATAGGAATTCCGGGCATTCAGGGCAACCGAGAGGGCCTGGGGGTCCGCATTGCCGATGTCTTCCGAGGCGAAACGGATCAAGCGGCGGGCCACGTACAGGGGCTCCTCTCCGGCGGCGAGCATCCGGCACAGCCAGTACAGGGCTCCATCCGGATCGCTGTCCCGCAGGCTTTTGTGCAGGGCCGAGATCAGATTGTAATGCTCCTCTCCGTTCGCATCATAGCGCAGGCTTTTGCGCTGGATGGCTTCTTCCACCGTGCCCAGGGTTATTTGCCGCATGCCGGTGGCATCGGGTTCGGCGAGATTGGCGGCGATTTCCAGACTGTTCAGCAGGCTGCGGGCATCGCCGTCGGCAATCCTGGCCAAGTGGGCGGCAGCCTCCGGCTCCAAGGCAATCTGCCAAGAGCCCAGCCCTTGGTCCTGGTCCGTGACGGCCCGCTGGAGAATGGTCTGCAGATCATCCGGGCCTAGCGGTTCAAGAACCAGAACCCTGCACCGGGAAAGAAGCGGGGCGATAACATGGAAAGAGGGATTCTCGGTGGTTGCACCGATGAGCGTCAGCAGGCCGCTTTCCACATGGGGGAGAAAGGCGTCCTGTTGGCTTTTGTTGAAGCGGTGGATTTCGTCTACAAAAAGAATGGTGGCGGTGTTGCGCTCTTCCTTGGCTGCCTGGGCCTGGGCCACGATCTCCCGAATCTCCTTGACCCCGGAGAGTACGGCGGAAAAAAAAGCAAAATCAGCGCCGGTTGTTTGGGCCAGAATTCGGGCCAGGGTGGTTTTGCCGGTGCCGGGCGGCCCCCAGAGCAGCAGGGAGGGCAGGTATTTCTGCTGGATGAGCCGTCTAAGAAGCTTGTCCTCTCCCAGCAGCTGCCTTTGCCCGACAAAATCATCTATCGTTTGCGGCCGCAGGCGTTCTGCCAGGGGAGCGATGTGTGGGGCAGGTTGTCGGGCCATGGCTCTTTATCGGGCGGTAGGAAGGGATTGATGAAGTAATTTTACAAAACAGTATGCCAGAAATTTAACGAAATCTCATCAGTTGATCATGCCAACTCCTATATATTCCCGTAGACAGTAGTCGGCGAGCATTTGCATATGGTGCAGATAGTGGGGCCGGAAGTGTTCAAGTTCCTCCGGCGATTTTCTCAGGAAATAGGGATGCATCGTGGAATGGATGATGTTTTCCACAATCTTTGCTCGCTGCTCGGGTTGCGGGAAAGAAATCGAGGCCGTGCTCGTGGTGGCCCCAAAGAAGAACGACAGGGCCGAGAAGAAAGGAGGGTGTAAAATAGTATGTTTAAATGGCCATTCAGGGGTACTTCGAGATCCCACTCTAAAAAGGAGCTCACAAGGCCATTGAAAAAGAACTGCTAGATCGTCTGCTTGATACCCTGGCCTTTAGATGGACAGAGAAGATACGGAGGTTGGTTCTTTTATCTAGCTATGGAGTCGGGAGTGTAAAGTGATACATTGAACAGAAACGACTTACAAGGGCGGGGCTCATCTGGTGGGCCAACCCAAAAAAAGTCATTTAAAGTTCAAGAAGGAAAAACATAAAAGCTGGACAGGGGTTGGACAAAACGAGGTTGAATGAAAAAAGAGTTTCCGTCAACCGACCGGAAACCCTTGCTACCATGGAGCCAACGCGCGGAATCGAACCGCGGACCTACTGATTACGAATCAGTTGCTCTACCAACTGAGCTACGTTGGCGTTATACCTTGCAGGATAACGATATTTTTCGTATTTTAAACGATGCTCTGCATCTATCAACTTTACCCAAAAGTGTCAAGCCCTTCTCGTACTCCAGGCGACAAAATGCCTAAAATTTTATCCCAGGCCTGGCAGCAATGAAAAAAAACCGCCCAGTTTCCATTCTCATCGTCGATGATGACAAAACCCATCGGATCATGCTGAAGACCATGCTGATGCAGTGGGGCTGGCAGGTAGAAGAGGCGGATGACGGAATCACCGCCATAGAGGCGGTCCACAACATGCCCTTTGATGCCATTCTCATGGATGTCCGCATGGCCAGGTTGGACGGCATTGAAGCTCTGCGGCAGATTCACGCCTACAATCCAGCCATCCCCGTGGTCATCATGACGGCGTACTCTTCGGTGGATGCGGCCGTAGAGGCCATCAAGATCGGCGCCCACGATTACCTGACCAAACCCCTTGACTTTGACCGGCTCAAACTCACCCTGACCCATGCCCTGGATCATCGACAGGTCCAGGAAAATAAGGATTATTGCCGCAACAATAATACATTGGCCACGGATACCGGGGGAATTATCGGCAGCTCAGAGCCGATGTGTGAGCTTATGGAAATGGTTTCCTACGTTGCGCCGACTGAGGCAACGGTTCTTATTTCCGGAGAATCAGGCACTGGTAAGGAATTGATCGCCGCAGCTTTGCACCACAACAGCACCAGAAAAAATGGGCCTTTTATCAAGGTCAACTGTGCGGCTCTGGTTGAAAATCTTCTGGAATCGGAACTGTTCGGTCATGAGAAAGGCGCCTTTACCGGAGCCGACCGGCGGCGGGAGGGGAAATTCGTCCAAGCCAATGGCGGCACCATCTTTCTTGATGAAATAAGCGAAACCTCACCGGGCATGCAGGCAAAGCTCCTGCGGGTCTTGCAGGAACACGAGGTCCAACGGGTTGGGGGGCAGGAAACCCTTGCTGTTGACGCACGCGTTTTGGCGGCCAGCAACCGTAACCTTGAGGAAGAGGTGGGCAAAGGCACTGTAAGCGCTCACGCAAAATAAGAAATTTTTGCAAATGATCCCAGAAAAATTCAAATAATAATAATTTGACCATTCACCCGAACAAAC
>Ga0156780_132_pt1 | contig 54037 bp, 46 predicted proteins | sample RifOxyD3_FD_110730 | JGI IMG/M metagenome (GOLD analysis project Ga0156780, IMG submission 110730) | Deltaproteobacteria bacterium RIFOXYD12_FULL_56_24 | reverse complement strand
AAACAATATAACACATGGAGCTCTCCGAGCCTTCTATTTATCCGATTTTGCTTACAAATTTATAAGACAGCAGTGTTGAATTTATTTGATATCTAGCCGGACACTAGTGATCCGGGATGGCCATTTATTAAAAAAACAGGGGGCAGGTTCGCCCCCGCAGACTGCAATTCCGAGACTGACCCGCGTTCCAGGGAATTCCGGGGGAGGTACAGGGAATGAGGTACTTCAGGTTATAAGTTTTATGGCCGCAAATATTTTTTACAGACAAGAATTTTAGATTATAATCGAATGGACCCTATTGCCTCCCCTTGTATGTTGATGGTCTCGTAAAAAGGGAAAAAGGTCACAGGTCCGCGACACAAAATCAGATGGTTACGTACGGCAACCGTTGTAATCGCGGCTTTTTTTGCGATTTCAACAATGTTAACCAGAAAAAAAGGAGCAAGATGAAAGTCCAAATTGAATCAATCTTCCCGTCAAATGAATCACCGCGTTACCTGTTCGGCAAAAAAGGCACTGATGAATACGTGGTGTTTTCGCCAATGGATAATGAGCCGGATTTTTGCTTCGATCTGAACGATATCGTTAAATTTGCTAAAGTATCCCAAGGGCCGGTTGAAGCAATAAATATAACCAAAAACAAAACTGCCTTGGTCGGTATCCACGATATCTGCATCAACAAAGACGTAATCAGGGTGCGATACGACTCACAATTCCCCTGAAATCGGCTTTTATAAATCTCAGTTCTTGTAACTATCCAGCTCAAGGCCGGAAGCGAACAAAAACAACCCAAACCGTAACTATTCAGCAGTGCCGTAGCTGCTAGGCAGAAGCCTGCGAAGTGTGCTGGTGCCCATGAGCAGGCTGATAACAACGCAGATGCGGTGCTGCTGGATAGTTACCAGTTCTTGCCCTGCCCCTTGGCCTCGTGCAGGGCGCCGAGCAGTTCCAGCACCTGCTCCCTGGTGTTTTTCGGCTGGTTGAGGAATAGGACAAAGCTGTCCAGCCCGCGCTCTCCGGCAAAATACCCGGCATAGCCGTAAACCCCGGTCATGGTGCCGGACTTGCGCAGGCAGTTGTTTTCAAAGGAGAGCAGCCCGGCATGGGGCTTGAATGCTTCGAGGATGGCTAGCATCCCCTTGGGCGTCACCCGGTTCTGCCGGGAGAGGCCGGAACCTTCCCGAACCACAATATCCTTTTCGGAAAGCCCCAATTCGTTACGATAAAATCCGTTCATGGCCCGGCGGCCCTTGTCCCAGGTGGCGGGCCAGCCGTACTCTTTTGCGCCGATGGCCAGGAAAATCTGGTTGGCGATGAAGTTGTTGGAATACTTGAGCAGCCCGATCAGCACCTCGTCCATAGTCTTGCTTGAGGCATGTTCGTAAAAGGGCGTCAGCCCCTCCGGCACCGGTCCGGGGATGATCTCGCCGCGCACCGCCACCCCTTGGTTTTTAAAAGTGGCCGCGAACAGCTCCCCGGCATAGCGCAGGCTCAGTAAGCGATCACAGGGCACCACATCTTGCGACGATCGGTCCGGCTCACGGACAAAAGTACGCATCGCCGTCCCGCTTGCCGCAACCTGCGGCACCCTGTGACCGCTTGTTCCGTGGTTATTTGACCTTTGTGGGTTTGCCCCGTGATCGGTTACCAGGCTCCGGTTGCCGGTCGCCGTGGCGTTGATCCGGTGGGTGCCGGTGGGCAATCCTTGCGCCAGTTCCCGCATCAGCGGCAGGGTGGGGGTTTGCTCCTCGGCGGAGCGCACGCTGCCGTCGGCGCCCTTGCTGAGATTGATGGTGTTGAAGTTCACCGCCAGGCAGCTGTTCTGGGCATCGTAGGGATTGAGGGTGCTGCCGGCCCCATCAGTTCCGTTTTCAAGCCGGCAGCCGCTGTCATCGACAATGATATTGCGGAGGGCGGCAAGGCCGCGGTTACGGAGCGCGGCGACAATCAGGCTCACCTCTTCGGAAACCAGCAGGGGATCGGCCAGCCCCCGAATGTACAGGTCGCGGTCACCGCTGAGATAGAACCGGGTGGCAAAGCGGTAGTCCTTGCCGAGTATCCGGATGGCGGCCAAGGCCGTGCCGACCTTCAGCGCACTGGCCGGCATGAACTGGCGGTCAGCGTTTTGCTCGTAAATGGTGGCCCCATTTCTGGTAACGATGAGGCCGCCGTTTTCCACCAGGCTTTCCAGACTCTGCTTTGTCCCGGCCCAAAGCGAAGCGGGCAGGGCGAGACAAAGACCCAGGCCGAGGAAAAAAATGCGGCGCATTTTTCGCTTTCTCCAGGGCGGTGATGCGGCAAGAAGCCTTTTTTCCATGGTCTTTACCTTGATTTTGGCAAATATGTTACGTTAAGGAATGTAAACATTTATCCACTAATTGGTTTTCATTAATAGCCATTTTCAGCAAAAAAAAAAACAGCAAGGAAAAGGAGAAAACTCATGACGAAAACCGAAAAGAATCTTTGGGAGGCCTTTGCCGGGGAATCGCAGGCAAACCGCAAGTATCTGGCCTTTGCCGACAAGGCGGGGAAAGAGGGGCACAAGCAGGTCGCCAGGCTCTTCCGCGCCGCGGCCCACGCGGAAACCATCCACGCCCACGCCCACCTGCGGGCGCTCAAGGCCATAGGCGATACCGCCGCCAATCTAAAAGAGGCCATCGGCGGCGAGACCCACGAGTTTACTGAGATGTATCCGGAGATGATTGCCGCGGCCAAGGAAGAGGGGCACAAGGCGGGCGAGCGCAGCTTCAGCTATGCCAATGAGGTGGAGAAGATTCATGCTGCCCTGTACCAGAAGGCGCTGGATGCTCTCGGCAGCCGGGAAGAGACCGAATTCCATGTCTGCTCGGTGTGCGGTTACACCTGCGAGGGCGAGGCCCCGGAAAAATGTCCGGTATGCGGCGCCAGCAAAAAGGCCTTTGATAAGATTGCCTGACGATGCAGCCCTCCATTTTCAGAAAAAAAGGGAGGGCTGGCAGTCTGGTCATTTTTCATAAAAATCAAGGATACTTTCCACCAGGGCCGGGATGGTATATGTTTTTGGCTGCACATCGATGGCCAGACCGGCTTTTGCCGCGGTTTTCGCGGTGATCGGACCGATGGTTGCCACCTTGACCCCGGCCAGCAGAGTATCCCGCTCCGGTCCCAGCATCTCAAGAAAGTTCGTCACCGTGGAGGAGCTGGTGAAGGTGAGCATGTCGATTTCGCCTTCGGCCAGCTCCTTGCGCACCATCTCGTAATCCTTGGGCCGGATATTCTGATACACCGGCACCACCGCAACCTCGGCTCCGTTCTCCTGAAGGATCTCCGGCAAAATTTCCCTGGCCTTCTTGGCGCGGGGAAGGAGAACCTTGCAGCCTTTTACCCCCTTTGCCACCATGCCGGCGGCCAATCCCTCGCCGGTGAATTCCTCGGGCACCAGATCGGCGGCGAGCCCGTATTCCTTCAAGATCTCCGCGGTGGAGGTGCCGACCACGGCGATCTTCGGCCCGGCCAGAGCCCGGCTGTCCAGGCCCCGCTCAAAGAGCCGGGCAAAGAAGAAACGGATGGCGTTGATGCTGGTAAACACCAGCCACTGGTAATCGCCCAGCCGGTTCAACTCCACGTCCAATGGTTCCCAGCTGTCCGGCGGGGCCAGGGCGATGGTGGCCCCCTCCACGCAGTCAGCGCCCTGATCCTCCAGGAGGCGAACCAGCTCGCTGGCCTGTTCGCGGGTTCTGGTTACCAGGATGCGTTTGCCGAACAGCGGCCTTTTCTCAAACCAGTTGAGGGTGTCGCGCAGCTTGACGACTTCGCCCACCACGATGAGGGCCGGAGGGGTGATCTTTTCCTTTTTCACCACCTCGGCAATAGTGGAAAGCGTCCCAACCACCGAGCGCTGAACCGGGGTGGAGGCCCAGCGTACCACCACCACCGGGGTCTCCGGGGCGCGGCCATGCTTGATCAGATTTTCGGTGATAAAAGAAAGATTCTTGATCCCCATGTAAAAAACCAGGGTGCCGATGCCGGTGGCAATCTTGTCCCAAGCGATATTGGAGATCTCTTTGGTGGGATCTTCATGACCGGTGATAAAGGCCACCGAGGCGGTGTATTCCCGGTGGGTGATGGGCACCCCCGCATAGGTGGCCGCGGCGGTGGCCGAAGTGACCCCCGGCACCACCTCGAAGGCGATGTCGTGGCTGGCCAGTTCCTCGAGTTCCTCTCCGCCCCGGCCGAAGATGAAAGGGTCGCCGCCTTTTAGCCGCACCACGATCTTGCCGGCTTTGGCATGGTCCACCAGCATCTGGTTGATCTCTTCCTGGGTATGGGCGTGGCACTGGCCGCCCTTTTTCCCGGCGTAGATCAGTTCGGCCTCCTTGGGCACGAACTTGAGCAGCTTGGGAGAGGCCAGGTAGTCGTAAACCAGAACCTCGGCCCTTTTGAGGAGCTCCAGACCCTTGACGGTAATCAGGGTGGGATCGCCGGGGCCTGCGCCGATTAGATAGACCTTACCCCTGGAACGTGTTGCCTTTTTATCTCTATGTGCTGTCATGATTATTCTCAATAAGGATGAACTCGCAAATTACCAAAATAAAAAAACCGGCCAGGCCGGTTTGGTTTGGCAACCCGGTGAGGGGGGAGCTCTTATTCCATCTCGTGGCCGTAAACCTCGGAAAGAATTTCCCGCCCGCCTTCGGCCAGCAGCTTTTCCGCCAGCCGCACCCCCAACCCTTCCGGATCGGTGGTATCGGCGGATAAATCAAGGCGCACCATCTTTTCTCCGGTTACGGAAGCGACCAGCCCGGTCATTTCCAGCCTGCCCTCGACCAGCCGGGCAAAACCGGCGATGGGCACCTGACAGCCGCCCTGAAGCCGATGAAGAAAACCGCGTTCCGCCCGAACCGCCAGGGAGGTTTCCTGGTGATCCAAGAAAAGCAACCCGGCCAGCAGTTCCGCATCGCTGATCCGCAATTCGATGCCCACCGCGCCTTGAGCCACGGCCGGAAGCATCTCTTCTTCAGTGAAAAAAGACTTGGCCCGATCGCTGAGCGACAAACGGTTCAGGCCGGCGGCGGCCAGGATGATCGCTTCGAACTGGCCCTCGTCGAGTTTGCGCAGCCGGGTATCAAGATTGCCCCGCAGGTCTTCAATGACAAGGTCCGGACGGATATTGGCCAGCTGGGATTTGCGCCGCAGGCTGCTGGTGCCCACCCTGGCGCCATGGGGCAGCTCACGGCAGGTGGCGCAGGTATTGGAAATGAAGGCGTCAAACGGGTTTTCCCGCTTGGTGATGATGCCGATGTGCAAGCCTTCGGGCAGCTCGGCCGGCACATCCTTCATGCTGTGTACCGCGATATCCACCTCGTTGGCCAGCAAGGCTTCTTCAATCTCCTTGACGAACAGCCCCTTGCCGCCCACTTTGGCCAGGGGCACGTCGGTGATCTTGTCGCCCTTGGTGATGATTTTCACCAGTTCCACCGAGGTATCCGGGTATTGGGCCTCGATCAAGCCTTTGATCCAATTGGATTGAGTAAGGGCCAACAGACTTGCCCTGGTACCGATTCTGATTATTTTCTGCATCAATTGTTCCTCTGTTGTTGGTTGGCAAACAGACTGGCACCTTGGCCAAGACCATAGTCTCGAAGGTAAGCGGTCACAGGGCACCACATCTTGCGGCGATCGGCCCGGCTCACGTACAAAAGTACGCATCGCCGTCCCGCTTGCCGCAACCTGCGGCACCCTGTGATCGCTTATTCCGTGGTAATTTGACTTCCGGTGACACTCCCCCCTGATCGGTTACTCTCGGAAACATGTCCAGGGGCGCGGCAGTCAAATTCAGGTAACGGCATGAATTTGACTCCGTTCTTTATCTTTTTTCCGTTGATTGTGCAAGATAAAGCTAAGTTGAGCAGCTTGCCTGCTCATACGAAATTTATGCCCTCTGGGTGCAAGTCATCTGTCCGGCACACTTTCCTGGAGATGGTCGAGCAGGGTGGCGGCCAGCAGCGGAATCAGCAACTCGTGGTGGCCGATGATGTTGTAGCCCTTGCCGCCGCCCATGGTGGGCCGGTTCACCACATTGGTCATGGTTCGGTAGTGGCGGATGAAGTCGAAGTTGGCGGTGGTGAAATTATTCACCACATGCCCAAGGTTGCGGACCAGGGTGAGGGCCTTTAAAAAGACCTCGGGCAGGAGTACGGCGGAACCGAAGTTAAGGTAGGCCCCGCCTTCGAGATCGGCGACCAGGGCGCAGAAGAGCCGGAAATCCTGATGGCTGGTCTGGCCGATGGCCGCGCCGCTGGCGGAGGGGTGGATATGGACGATATCGGTGCCTAGGGCCACATGAACGGTGAGCGGAATCTTAAGCCGCCTGGCCGTGGCGAGCAGGCTCAGGTGGTTGTAAGGGAAATTCTGGGCCAGCAGGTACTCGCCCAACCCCTCGCCCAAGCCCAGCCCAAGCTTCGCAGCCTGGTTGATCCCGGCATTCACCACCTCGCCGGTTTCCTTAGCCGCGCCGAAAGCGCCGCTGCCCAGAACGTCACCCACTTCTTCCGAGGTGCGGCCAGCCATGGCGATCTCGGTGTCATGGACAATGCCTGCGCCGTTTAAGGCGATGGCGTTGATGATCCCCCGCTCCATGAGATCAATGAGGATGGGATTCAAGCCAACCTTGATAACATGGGCGCCCATGCCGACCACAATGGGCCGGTTGTTTTTGTGGCTGGCGGCCAGTCGGCCGACCAGTTCGGGAAAATCAAGCCCCAGCAGCTGCTCCGGCAGGGAGGCGATAAACTCCTTGAGGGTTGAGCCGGGGGCAAGGGGCTTGGCAAAATTATCCACCGTGACCTTGCTGTAACGGCTGTGGATAGAATAGGTGTTTAGGCCGGAAAAATCCAGGGGCTGGTATGTTTTCACAGGGAGTCGTCCAGGGAATCAGGCGGAAACGCCGCGGCCGTATAAGGCCTCGTCCACGATCTGGCAGAGCAGATGCTCCAGCCAGAGGTGCGCCTCCTGAATGGCCGGGGTCACCTGCGAGGGCACGTTGATGGTCAGGTCGGCCAGTCCGATCAGCCTGCCGCCATCCTTGCCGGTGAGCACCGCGGTTTGCATGCCCAGGGCCTTGGCCGCTTCCACCGCCTTGATCACGTTGGGCGAGTTGCCGCTCGTGGAGATGCCCAGGGCCAGATCCCCTTCCTTGCCCAGGGCCTGAATTTGCTTGAGAAAGATGTCGTCGAAGGAAAAATCATTTCCCACGCTGGTGAGGATCGAGCTGTCCGTGGTCAGGGCGATGGCGGCCAGGGGCGGCCGGTCGATCATAAAGCGGTTGACGAACTCGGCCGCCATGTGCTGGGCATCGGCGGCGCTGCCGCCGTTACCGAAGATCATCAGCTTGTTGCCCCGCTTGATGGTGTCGATCAGCCACTGGGCCAGCTGCTTGATGGAGCCCATTTGGGTGGCGACCAGCGCCTCCTTGGCGGCAATGGAATGCTTCAGGCTTTCGTTGATAAGACGGTTCATGGGATACCTCGGGAAAGAAAAGAAATTGAGGACAAAAAAGTTGCCGGAAGCTTAGTATAGAGATGGTTCTTTGTCAACCAGCCGCATGCTGATATCCACGGCCCTGGCGGAATGGGTGAGCGCTCCCACCGAGATCAGATCAACGCCGGTTTCGGCGATCTCCCGGACATTGGCCAGATTCACTCCGCCGGAGGCCTCCACCAGGGCGCGGCCGCCAATCAGGGCCACGGCCTCCCGCATCAGGGCGGGGGCCATGTTGTCGAGCATGATGATCTCCACCCCGCAGGCCAGGCATTCCGCAACCTGGGCAAGATTCTCGGTTTCGACCTCGATCTTCAGGGTGTGCGGCGCCTTGTCCCTGAGGATCGTTACCGCCAGGGTGATGGAGCCTGCTGCCGCGATATGATTGTCCTTGAGCAGGATGCCGTCGGCCAGACTGAAGCGGTGATTGTGTCCCCCGCCGACCCGGACCGCGTATTTCTCGTAAATTCTCAGGCCGGGGGTGGTTTTTCGGGTGTCGATGATCCTGACCGGCAGACCCTCGACCTCCCGGACAAAAGCTGCGGTCAGGGTGGCGATTCCGGAGAGGCGCTGCACCAGGTTGAGAGCCAGTCGTTCGGCACTGAGCAGATCCCGCACCGGACCATGGGCGGAAAAGATCCGCTCGCCCGGACGGGCTGTATCGCCGTCTTTTTTCAGAGACCTGCAGACGATCCCGGGGTTGCGGGTGGTAAAGACCAGAGGGGCGATCTCGTCGAGCCCGGCCGCCACAAACTCTTCTTTGGCGATAAATACGGCCTCTCCCTCCTGCTGGGGCCCAAACACCGAATTGGTGGTGATGTCGCCCTGGCCAATGTCTTCCTCAAGAAACTGCTGCAGTTGCCTTGCCATCTGGGTATCCATAACCTCTCCCTGGTCACTCTTCTCTTTGCTGTGCGGAATTCTCTTGATATCTGCCCAGCAGGGTTTGTGTCAAGAAGAAAGGGGGGATGCGGGGCGAGGCAATGTTTGCTGGCATATTGATCAGGCCTGTGGTACAGAGAAATTATGCGTGAGTAAAGTCAATGACTTCGGGAGGTTGAATGCAGGATTTTTCCGTACTCAATATTTTCCTACTCATTCTTGGCGGGGGGGTGGCCGGGTTTATTAATACCATGGCTGGCGGCGACACCTTTTTGCTTTTGGTCAAGTAAGCCATGTTCACCTTCCTTCATGCCGCGGATATCCATCTCGACAGCCCGCTGCGCGGCCTGGAGGGCTACGCCGACGCGCCGGTTGAACAAATCCGCCAGGCAACCAGACGGGCCTTTGACAACCTTATCGAGCTGGCCATCGAGGAGCAGGTCGCCTTTGTCCTGCTGGCCGGCGACCTTTACGATGGGGAGTGGAAGGATTACCACACCGGCCTGTTCTTCATCGACCGGCTCTCCCGGCTGCGCAAGGAGAAGATCATGGTCTTCCTGGCTTCCGGCAACCATGACGCGGCCAGCCAGATCACCAAGGCCCTGCGTCTGCCGGATAATGTCCACCTTTTTTCCACCAAACATCCCGAGACCATTATCCTTGAAGAGTTGGGAGTGGCGGTGCATGGCCAGGGCTACCATACCCGGGCCCTGGCCGAGAATATCGCCCGTAATTATCCCTTAGCTCTCCCGCATTACCTGAACATCGGCCTGCTCCATACCTCGCTTACCGGCAGACAGGGCCATGAGCCTTACGCACCGTGCGCCCTCGACGATCTCAAGGCCAGAGGCTATGATTACTGGGCCCTTGGTCATGTCCATCAGCGGGAGGAAGTAAGCCGGTTGCCCTGGATCGTTTTCCCCGGCAATATCCAGGGGAGGCATATCCAGGAAACCGGCGGCAAGGGAGCCACCCTGGTGCGGGTGGAAGAAGGACGCATCAATGCGGTCGAGCACCATGATCTTGATGTGCTGCGCTGGTCTCTGTGCCGGGTCGATCTCACGGACTGCGCCACGATCGATCTGGCCATTGATGCGGTCCGCCAGGCCATGGAGGGTGAACAGGCCGGCACCGAGGGAAGGCCCCTGGCACTTCGCCTGCAATTGGTTGGCAAATGCCCGGCCCATGCCGTGCTGCACCGGGAGGCCGTTGCCCTGACCGAGGAATTTCGCGCTCTGGCCGTGGGCCTTGGCGAAATGTGGCTTGAGAAGGTGCAATTTTCCACCCAGCGTCCCGTGGAACTGAACGAAAGCATCGGGGCGGAAACGCCCTTGGCGGATCTGCTTAAGGCTATTGACCGGCTAGACCTCCAGCCGTCAATCCTCCTGGAGCTGGTGCCGGAGATCGGGGTGCTGCAAAGTAAACTGCCGCCGGAACTTCTCCATCAAGGTGAACTTATTGCCGATTCCCCTGAAGGGCGTGGTCCCCTGGCTGAAGAAGTCAAGGAGGTGCTCATCGCCAGATTGCTTGGGCAGGAGGGAAGCCGGTGAGGATAACCCGACTCGAACTCAAGGCCTTTGGCCCTTTCACCGACCGCATCCTGGAGCTGGGTCCCGGCCTGCACATCGTCTACGGCCCCAACGAGGCAGGGAAAAGCAGCACCCTCCGGGCGCTCAAGGCCTGGCTTTTTGGCTTTGGGCATCAAACTTCCGATAACTTTCTCCACGCCAACGAGCAGTTGCTGGTGGGCGGCTGCCTGCAGGCGGAAGATGGCCGCGAGCTTGCCTTTTCCCGGCGCAAGAAGCGAAAAGCGGATGTTCTTGACCCGGAAGGCAATCCCATTACGGCCGAGACGCTGGCCGGTTTCCTGCCCATCGCTGAGCAAGCGGTTTTTGAATCGCTGTATGGCTTGAGCCACGAGGATCTTATCCGGGGCGGGGAGGATATCCTGGCCCAAAAGGGCGAAGTCGGTCAGGCCCTGTTTTCCGCTGGTGCCGGGATCTCTTCCCTGCGGGGGGTTCTCGCCGGGCTGGATAGCGATGCCGAGGCCTTGTTCAAGGCGCGCGGGGCAAAGCAGGAGATCAACGAGGCCCTGGCCGCCTACAAGGAAACCCAGCGGATCGTGCGCGAGGCCTCCCTTTCCAGCAGGGAGTGGCAGGAGATCAACAGCAGTTTATCCGGGGCCCAGGAAGCCCTGCGGCTCATCGAAAAGCAACAGGGAGAAAAAGAGCGGCGGCGGCGGCAGCTGGAGCGCATCCACCAGCTGCTTCCCCAGCTTGCCCTGGGCAATGCCCTCCGCCAGCAGCTTGCCGAGTTGGGCGAGGTTGTGGTGTTGCCGGACGATTTTCACGCTCGGCGCCTTGAGGTTGAGAAAGCCCTTCATACTTTGAGCCGCCGGGAGGCAGACCTTGCCGGCAAGCCGGCCCAGCGCAGGAAAATGGCGGAGGTTTCCCCATATCAGGAGGTGCTTGAATCGGAGGCCGCCATTGAAGAGCTGCAACAGCGGCTGGGCGGCTACAACAAGGCCAGGGAAGACCAGCCAAATTTAGAAGGAATGCGGATCAGCTGCAAGCGGGAGGCGGCGGAATTTCTTAGAATGGTCCGCCAGGATATCTCTTTGGAACAGGTGGAAATTCTCCGGGCTGTTTCCGGGCGGAGAAAGATCATCGGTGATCTGGCCATCCGCCACAAGGGTTTGCAGGAGGGGCTTGGCCAAGCCGAAAAAGATTTGCGGGATATCCAGCGGGAAATTGAGCTGCTCGACGAAGAAATCGCCCGGCTGCCCCAGGCAAAGGAGGCGGCAGGATTGCAGCAGTTCTGCCGCCTGGCCAGAAAGGGCGGCGCAATCGATGAGGATTTGCGCAACAGGGCAAAACTGGTCGAGGATAAAAAACGCCACTGCCTTGTCGCCATGAGCCGACTTGCCCTTTGGTCCGGCGAACTCAGCCGGTTTCTTGCCTTGCGCTTGCCCCTGCTCGAAACAGTGCGTAAATTCGAGGAGTTTTTCCACCTCCATGATGAGCGCCAGAGAGATATTATAAAGGAAAGGGAACGGCTGCACAAAAGGTTGAAAGAGACCCAGGCAGGCATTCGGCAGCTTGAAACCACCGGAAACACGCCAACGGAAGAAGAGCTTGTTGCTCTCCGGTCCCGGCGCGACCTGGGCTGGGAACTTCTCTGCCGCCAGTGGCTCAAGGGGGAAGACCTCGCAGGAGAAGATCTCGCCTTCGGGCAGGATCTGCCCCTGCCGGAAGCCTACGAAAAAAAGGTGCGGCAGGCTGATACCCTGGCGGATCGTCTCCGTCACGAAGCAGACCGGGTTCAGGCTTTCGCGGCTCTTCGGGCCGAGGAGCAGAACCTGACCGGCCTTCTTGCCGAACTGGAAAATGAGCAAAGCCAAATCATTCTTGCCTTCAACCCCCTTGCCGCGGAGTGGCGTATTTTATGGGAGCCTTACGCAATCACTCCTTTGTCTCCGAAGGAGATGCTGGCCTGGCTTGTTGAAGCAGGTGATCTGAGGCGCAGCGCGGATGAACTTCAGGCGGATGAGCGTGAGCTGGCAAGAAAGAGTCTCGAACGCCAGGAGCTGAAAAACTCTTTGGCCAGGGAATTGGCAGGGCTTTCCGAGGGGCTTGCCGCCGAAACCGGCGAGGGCGAGCTTGAACCACTTATTTTTCATGGGGAGGCGATCCTTTCCCGGCTTACGGCCCTGGAAGAAAAGCGCAACCGACTCCTTGAGAAAAAGGCAGACCTGCTGAAAAATGCAGGGCTGCTTGAAGGGAAGAAGGCTGATTTTCTTCAGGATCAGATGACCTGGCGGCGGGAATGGCAGGAGGTGGCCGGCGATCTTGGCGGCGACCGGGTGATCCTCCCAGCCGAGGCCGGAGATCTTCTGGACAATCTGCACAGCTGTTTTAACAAGCTGAAAGAAGCCGAGGATCTGCGCAAGCGCATCGACGGCATAGCCCGAGACACCAGGCGATTCGAGGAAGGCGCCATGGCTCTGGCGGAAAGGCTTTTCCCCGCGAGCATAAACCAGCCGGCAAGTGAGATCGTGGCGCAGCTCAAGACTCTGCTCAATCAGGCCCGGACGGAAAGAACCCTGCGGGAAGGGCATCTTGAACAGGAGAAACAAGAGGCAGAGGAGGCGCTCCTTCTGGCCGGGGAACGGAAAGATCTGGAGCAGCAGGGCGCGGAACTCTGCCGCCTGGCCGGACGGGTCTTGCCGGAGGAACTGGAGGCGGTGGAGGAACGCTCGGCCCGGTATCGGAGCCTGGCCGCGAGTCTTGCGCAAACGGAAAAGATCCTGCTTGAGGGAGCGGGGGGGCTTACCCTTGCCGAGCTGGAAGGTCAGACAGCCGGGATCGACCCGGATCAGCTCCCTGAAGAAATCGGCCGGCTGACCCAGGAAATCGAGCTGGAACTGGCCCCGGAAGGCAAGCGGCTCTCCGTGCTCATCGGAGAAAAAAGAAACCAGCTCCGGCAGATGGACGGCAATGCCAGGGCCGCCGAGGCGGCGGAGCAGGGGGCCAGACTGCTTGCCAAAATAAGGCGCTTGGCGGAGCGCTATATCCAGCTCAAGGTGGCCGGCTTCGTCTTGAAAAACGAGATCGAGCGGTTTCGCCGTGAAAATCAGACTCCGGTGCTGGCCATCACCTCCCGCTATTTCCGCGAACTTACTCTCGGCTCCTTTGCCGGCTTACTGCCCGATGAAAATGATCAGGGCGACCCGGTGCTGGTGGGAACCAGGTCGAACGGCGCCAGGGTTTTAGTGGAGCGGATGAGCTCCGGCACCCGGGACCAGCTCTACCTTGCCATGCGCCTGGCCTCTTTGGAGTGGCGTCTGGCCGACCATGAGCCCATGCCCTTTATCCTTGATGACATCCTGGTTAATGCCGACGATGCCCGCTCCCGGGCCGCCCTCAAGATTCTTGGGGAATTGGCCGCCAAGACCCAGATCATCCTCTTTACCCATCACCGCCGGATCGTTGACGAAGCGCGCCAGCTTGCCGAGAACTCTGAACTCCAGGTGCATGAGCTTAGTACATGATAAAATCGTACATTCTTCAGGAACATTTACCCTGCCATGCGTGTCAGACAAGCGTGGCAGGGCTTACCCTTGTCAATAAACAGTATTAAACCCTAATTCAACAAGGAGACTTCCCCCCATGGCATCACAACCCGAGCAATCTCCCGCAGGCGGCTTTAAAAAAGAAACCGTATTTCTCATCGGCCTCGGCTGCCTGATCATCGGCTTTCTTTCAGGAATTGTCTTCAGTGTCTACAAGATGCCGGCAGGCTCCGGGAGTGCCCAGGTTGCCGGTGGGCAGCCGCAAGTTCAACCCGGAAAACTAAACCCCGATCAAGCCAAGAAGCTGTTGCAGCTTGAGCTGGAGGTGCAGAAGAATCCTGAAAATGTCGAGGCCTGGACCAACCTCGGGCATCTTTACTTTGACTCAGATCAAGCAGAGAAGGCGATCACCGCTTACAACAAGTCCCTTGCCCTGGCCCCAAATAATGCCGATGTGCTCACCGATCTCGGGGTCATGTACCGCCGGGTGGGCAAGCCGCAAGAGGCCATTGCTTCCTTTGACCGGGCGATTCAGGCAAACAACAAGCATGATACCTCCCGGTTCAACAAGGGAATTGTCCTGCTTTACGATCTTAAGGATCAGCCTGGCGCCATTGCCGCCTGGCAGGAGCTGGTCAACCTGAATCCCATGGCCACGGCGCCCAACGGTCAAATGGTCAGCGAGATTATAAAGGAAATTCAGGACAAGAAGTTAAACTGACCGACTTTCACTTTTGCAAGCCAATCCGGCAAAAAAATTCTTTGACATCAAAGTGTTACGGGAATATCCTGTAGATGGCTTTGAGGGGAGGGCAGGCGGGCATTAAACGGCATGGGGGCAAGTCCACCCGGGGCGAATCTGTATGATCCAGGAACTTAGGCGTTCAACGCGGGCCAACGTCAACATGGCGGTCACGCTTACCCTGCGCGACAGCAAAAGCGGACTGGCTCTTGCCGACCCTGTGCAGGGAATGATGGTGGATAGCTCACGGCACGGAACCCGCCTTTCCATCCACCACATCCATACCGGCAGCTATCACCTTTTTTATGACTGCAGCGATGATCCGGCCAAGGTCATTCATCTCGAAATAATAGACGGAGAAGAGGGAGAAAAACTGATTATTCCCGTCCAGCCTGTCTGGTTTGACCACGTTTTTTCCGGCCCGGTCAAGCACTTTGAGCTGGGGCTGAAATTCCTTGTCCCTCCGGATGATTTCAACGTTATCAGGCTACAGGCCTATCTTGCCAGCCTCCACCCCCGGGAAGGAGGTTGGCTGAAAAGATTTTTTTCGTCCTGGTTAGCCGGCATTTCCCGCAAAAGCGTCCCTCCTCCTACGGCTTCTTCTCGGGCTCCGGTGCCTCTTCGGGCAAGATCGGGGAAAGAATATAAAACGGCAGAAGCAGCGTTCTTTTGATGATATTCACCAACCCCTCACCCACCGCGCTGGGAGGCAGGGGAGTCACCTGGGGGTCAGTTGCCCTGCCGGTAACCCCAACCGGAAAGGTGATAAGGGTCGCGGTTTCCCCGCCAATTACCCTGCCTACCAGCGGCACCTTGCTGACAATGGCGTCCAGGGTTTTAAACGGGGAGATCAAGACCACGACATCCAGGTCGAAGGTGGCAAGATTCATCTTGCCCCTGGCGAAAAGATTAAGTCCTTCACCACGGATCACCGCCTCGTCGATGACAAGTTCGTTTTCCTTCACATGGGCCTTTATAAGAAGATCCTTGTAAGGGAATCCCCTGGTAGATGTTTCGGCGCCATCCCCATCCTGATCCACTCTGAAAAGGTCCGTAATATTGACCACGCTTAAAATCTTCGAAAGCAGCTTCAGGCGCAGAATCCTCCCCTGATGTGATTCTATCTGAAGATGCCCGTCCTGCCAGTTGTCCAGCATCCCATCCAGGCGAGCATCAAGAGAAAATTCCCCGATAATGATATCCTGAGGGTAGCCAAGGCAGGGGAGAACGGTTTCAAAGCGAGGCAGGGTGGGACAGGCATTGCCCACGACAAAATGGCTATTGCCAAGCTCTGGGGTGGAAAACCATTGTCCGGTGGTGCCAAGACAGCAGAGGCGGCCATTGCTTATCAGCGCGGATAACTCCCCCTGGGGATGAATCCTGATTTCCCCCTCCAACGGCTGCCAGATCAGACTGGAATCAACAGTGCTCTTCCCGGGGGCATGACCGGCGATGAACTCATTGACAGTAAAGGCCACCGTGCCGGTAATATTCTCCCAGGGAGGGGTCTGCCGGGAGTGGCCGGCAGAAGCCGGCTTGCCGCCCTTGTCCCTGATCTGTTTCAGGGTTTCCTGAAAATCGAGCAGGGTATTTTGGGAAAGCGCCGGAGAGGCGAGATCAAGTTTCAGGACAAACCCGTCACCAACCCGCGAGACCAGCCCTTTGACCGCCACGAACTCCTTGTCGTTGAAGGCGCAGGCCAGATGTCTTACTTTAAGGTCCTTGCCAACCCCTGTAAGGCCAAGCTCCTTGATATCCACAAAGCGATTCGCTTTTTCGTCCAGAACCCAGCGGAGATCATGAGCTTCAAGCTCTCCACTGAAAGCAACCTTGCCGGGATCCAAAGGGAGATGGAGTTGGAAATCTCCGGCAATCTTGCCCTGGAGCAGGTTTTTTCGCTCCAGCAGCTGGTCAACAGTTTGCTTGGATAATTCCCCCTTCCAGGAAAAGAGAAAGGCCTCCCTGTTTTTGTCTGGGAAATCCAGGGCGATCCTGGCTTCTTCCGTGCCGCCGTAAACATGCACCGCCATTTTTAAGGCATCGTCCTTGGCCAGTTCCAGGGAGAAATCTGCTTTGGGTGGGTTGAAGATCATCCCCGCCGGCTGGATCAGACCTTTTACCTGGGTTTTTTCTTCCCGCAGGTCGATCTGCAGGGACTCCACCTCAAAGGGGAGTTGCGGGAAAAGGACTGGCTTAATGAGTTGCCTCTCCTTAAGCCATTGCCCCAACCCCTGTCCGACTTTGCCTTGCATAGATATTTTCCCGCGCAGCGAGGCAAAAGCATGGTGGGTCAGAGAAGCGCCAAGGGTGAAGGTATCGCCGAAAATGGAGCCGGTGGCTGAGGAAACCGTGATTTCCTTGTTTGAGAAGTGCCCATTTCCCTCTTTTATCAAAAGAGTTTCCGGAAAAAACGGCGTCTCCACGGCAAGATTTTGCACCAGGATATCCGAGGCCGCCGTCCACAGGGCAGGCTTTGAGGCCTTCCCGGAAATGGTGGTATTGCGCAGTTCTATTCTGCCATCGGCCCGGGTAATATGGCGGCGCAGGTTTTCGCTTATCTCCTTAAAAAAGGATAGATCTTCCTTTTCCAGCTCTTTTGCCGCCAGCACGGCCTCAAGCTGGCTTACCTCAAGAAAAACATCGTCCGGCCAACGTACCTGCCCGGCTGCCATTTTCACCACATGGGGGCCGTAGGCGCCCCGCACGTTCCGCCATTGCAGCATGGGGGGGGCAATGGTCATCTCTCCTCCCTCGATGGCAAAATCCCAGGCCAACGGTGCGTAGCGTCCCTTGCCCTGCCCGGCGGTAACGTCAATGGCGATCCGGAAATCATTGAGGTGATCGCCCAGATGAAGATGGCCGTTAGCCCGTCCGGAGACCCCGCTGAACTTGGCCAGCTCCTTCTGAAACGGCTGGTACTCGACAAGCCGGGCCAGCACCCCCGGAAGCTCGGCCAGATCTGCGTCAATATCAACATCGAGCTTGAAGGTGAAATCATCATCCGGCAGCCCCAGAATCAAGCGGCCGTTTCGCCCCAGGCTGTTGCCCATCCGGCCCTGATCCGCCTCCACGATGAGCAGGCCGTCTTTTATCTGCATCTTGCCAGTGGTGTTGGTCAGCAGCAAATCACCTGCCGGTATTTTGATGGTGGCGTTAATTTTCTCGGCGGTGACGTGCATGTTGCGTACATATCCAAGCTCAACCGCGGTGCCCTTGAAACTGAAGCCGGCTTTGCCCGCCGTGCCGCCCTGCACAATTTCGCCAACCTTCCCGGCGATCTCGTTTTTTCCCCACATGGCGAGTACCGCCGCGCGAATCCTAGTCAGATCAAGATCCTCGCCGGTCAGATCGATCTGCCACACCGGCGCGGAGCCTGCCTTGCTTCCGGCAGTACTCCGAACCGTACCGGCGAGTTTGAACCCCGGCTCAAGCAGTTCAAGTTCCTTGAGCGTCAACAGCAGGTTATCGCCGTCCTTGGTAAAGGCCAGATCGACAACCCCGCAGTTCAGCAGGATGTTTTTATCCTTGGGATAAACGAGCAGGCAGGGAGAGTCGCCCACGATCTTGCCGGACATTTTTTCAAACCCCCGGCCTTCAATGTTGCCGGTAAGATTGAGCTGGGTATCACCGGGCGTCAGTTTGCCCTGGGCAAAGGAAAAAAACATCTCCTGCAGATTGAAGTTGCGGAAGGAAAATTTGAGGCGGTAGGAGGCATCCTCCCGCTGATAGGTGCCGGAGAAGGCAAGATTGCCACCCTGCGCAGGTTTGCCGGAAAGGCCGAAATTAACGGCGGTCGGACTGATCGCTACATTGCCGTTCAGGGATTTGACGGAAAAATCGCGGCTTTGCAGCACGGCAAACTGGCTGTTCTCGGCAACCTGCAAGACCCCGTTGCGGATCACCAGATTCAGGCCGGCAAGCTCGGGGTCGATGGGGGCGGCGAACGAAGTCGGCAGTCGTTTCACCCAGATCTCCGGGCTATCGAGCTGAACCTTGCCGATTCGGACCCGGCCACGGAAGAAGGCCCACCAGTCCGGATACACCTCAGCTTTGGGCGCGGCCAGCACGGTCCCCTCGCTGGTAAAATGGGTGTTGCGCAGGTTCAGATGGGGCAGGGGCAACCAGACCCATTCCAGACGGTCGGTTTGCAGGGTGCCGTCCAGCCTGGCGTTTACCTGGGCGCTTAGCCGCACCTTGAGCCGGTCAAGATCGACAAGGTGCGGAAGCAGCAGGGCAGGGGCGGAGACCCCTATCAGGACAAAAATTGCGCAGGCAAGGATGATCCTGGTTCTGAGGCGCAGATTGGAGATAATTAGAGGCAGATTCATATGGTATCGAAGGCTGGGCCGCTGGTGACCGGCATATCTTAGTTTACTGACCGTTACGGCTCCATGCCGGATAGCTAAAAAGATAGTAGCACAACTCGCCTATGGGCTCAAGGTGTAAGGCTTAAAGGGCAAAGCGGGTTTTCTGCATCCTGGCTCTTGGGTCTCGCACCTTTTACCTTGTCACTTCCCGCGCAATGGCGTAATTTCTCAGAAAATTCGTAACCGTTCAGCAGCACCACATCTGCGGACGATCGGCTCGGCTTACGTACCCGAGGTACGCAGCGCCGATCCGCTTGTCCGAATCTGCGGCACTTCTGAACGATTACAGTCCGGCGGTTATTGGTGCTTTGGTGACCGCCCCGGTGAACGGTTACGAAAATTCAAGCTTGCAGGCGAAGTAATATTATGACACGGACACGCATCGGAGTTATCGGGGTAGGTTATCTCGGCAAGTTTCATGCTCAGAAATATATGGCAAACCCGGAAGTAGAGCTGGTGGGGGTGGCTGATCTCAATCCTGCCTACGCCGCAGAAGTCGCCGCAGTCTGCCATACCACGCCTTTTGCCGATTACCGGGAACTGCTCGCTCAGGTCGAGGCGGTGAGCGTGGTGGTGCCTACCAGCCTGCACCACGAGGTAGCCTCCGCCTGCCTGCTGGCCGGCAAGGATGTCATGCTGGAAAAACCCATGACTACCACGCTGGTCGAGGCCGATGCGCTCATCGCCCTGGCCGATCAGGGGAAGCGCATCCTGCAGGTCGGACATATCGAACAGTACAATCCCGCCATTCTGGCCATGACCGAGCACCTCACCCAGCCGCTGTTCATCGAGTCGCACCGGATCCATGTTTTCAAACCCCGCGGCCTTGATGTGGATGTGGTGCTCGATCTGATGATCCACGACATCGACATTATTTTAAGCCTGGTCAAATCGCCCATCGCCTCCATGCACGCAGTGGGAATGCCGGTTTTCACCCAGACCACCGATATCGCCAATGTCCGCTTGATCTTTGCAAACGGCTGCACCGCCAATCTTACGGTGAGCCGCGTTTCCCGGGAAAACATCCGGCGACTCCGGATATTCCAGCCCCATTCTTTCCTGGCGGTAGATTACGGCAAGAAGGAAATAACCGTGATCAAGCCAGGCAAAGAGCTGGACGAAAACGGGATGCCCCAGGAGGAGGTCATCTCTTCCTGCTACTTGCACCAGGACGCTCTTGAGCTGGAGCTGGCGGATTTTGTCAGGAATATCCGCAACCGGACCCAGCCTAAGGTCTCGGGCCGAGAAGGGCGGTTGGCTCTGGCTGTGGCCCAGGAGATCATGGCCGGAATCAAGGAACATGCCGACACCCATAGCCAGCTGCTCAATGGCTGAAATCAGAAAACCATGGCAAACCTGAATAGCCTCCAAATCATGCTTGTAGCCGGGGAGGCCTCCGGCGACATGCACGGAGCCAAGCTCGTCGCCGCCATGCGGGAACAGGCCCCCAATCTGGCGGTCTGCGGCATCGGCGGTCCGGCCCTTACCTCCTGCGGGATGGAGATCCTTTACGATTCCTCCCGTCTGGCCGTGGTCGGCATCATCGAGGTTATCAGTCATTTCCGTTTCATTCGCGAGGCCATGCGCGCCCTGGAAAAACGGCTCCGCGAGCAGCCCCCCGACCTTTTGATCCTCATCGACTATCCGGACTTCAACCTGATCCTGGCCAAAAAGGCCAAGCTGCTCGGCATCCCGGTGTTCTATTACATCAGTCCGCAGGTCTGGGCCTGGCGCAGCGGCCGGGTCAAGACCATCAAAAAGCTGGTGGACCGGCTGGCCGTGATCCTGCCTTTTGAAAAGGAGTTTTACCAGAAACGCGGGATGAAGGTGGAGTATGTGGGCCACCCCCTCCTGGACACGGTGCGCGCCGCCAGGCCCCGGACCGAGTTTTTAGCTTCCCTGGGCATTGCCCCGGAGAGTAAGGTGATCGGCATCCTGCCCGGCAGTCGCAGGCGGGAAATAGCCGCAATGCTCCCAACCTTTCTGGCGGCGGCAAAACTGATAGAAGAGCAGATGGGTAAGGTGTTCTTTCTCCTGCCCCTGGCCCCCACCCTGAGCGAGGCTGATCTGCTGGCCAACGGCTTGGCTGAGGCTGGGGTCGAGGTACGGGTGATCAGGGAAAACCGCTACGAACTTATGGCGGCCTGCGATGCGGTGATGGCGGCCTCGGGGACGGTTTCCCTGGAGCTGGCCATTTTGGAGGTACCCATGGTTATTTCTTACAAGGTTTCGCCGCTCACCTATTTTTTGGGTCGGCGGCTGATCAAGGTACAATATGCATCCCTGGTCAATCTGGTGGCCGAGCGGAAGGTGGTGCCGGAGTTGCTGCAGGATGCGGCCGTGCCGGAAAAAATAGCCGCTGCTACCGTGCGCCTGGTGGCAAACCAGGCAGAGCGCACTCGCATGCTGGCCGGTCTGGCCGAGGTGCGGGAACAGCTGGGCGGCCCAGGGGCCTCGGTACGGGCGGCTCGGCTTGCCCTGTCCCTGGCCAAGGATAAGAGATAGGCTTACTCCTGGTCAGGTTGTTTTCGTTGCCCCATATCCGCCAGTTCCCCCATCATGTTTTCGTAGCAGTGCGGACAGATGCCATGGGTAAAGAGGATGTCATTGTGTCGGCGCAGATAAGTCTCCAGCTCGTGCCAGGCATTCTTGTCGTCCCGAATCTTCCGGCAGTATGAGCAGATGGGCAGGAGGCTTTGGAGATTTTTCAGCTCCTGAGTCCTGGTCCGGACCAGCTCTTCAAGCTCGGCATTCTTTTTTTCCAGGGCTGATAGCAGAAGCCGATTTTCCTTTTTCAGCTGATGCCGCTCCACCGCCTGGATGATAGCGATACGCAGCTCGCCGCTGGCCCAGGGCTTGAGGATATAATTGTACACCTGCCCCTGATTGATGGCGGCCATGATGTCGTCCGGGTCGGAATAGCCGGTAATCATGATCCGTTCCGCCTGCGAGACAAGCTCTCGGGCCCGGGCAAGAATCTCAACCCCGGAAAGGCCAGGCATCCGCTGGTCGGAGAGGATCAGGGCGAGATCGTCTTCCCGGGCCATGATCTCCAGAGCCTCCTCCCCCGAAGCGGCCAGCAGGATCTCGTACTCGTCGGCAAAGGTTTGCTGGAAGTTGTTCCGGTTGATCTCCTCGTCATCAATAAACAGCAAGCAGCACCGCATCTGCGTTGTTGCACCCAGAGGGTATAAGTTTCGTTTGAGCAGACAAGCTGCTCAACTCAGCTATATCAGCCTGCTCATGGGCACCAAGCACACGTCGCAGGCTTCTGCCTAGCAGCTACGGCACTGCTGGATAGTTACGGTTTGGGTTGTTTTTGTTTGTTTCCGGCCTTGAGCTGGATAGTTACATTTTCCTCAAAATTCCGTTGCCTTTCCGCCATATGCCTTCTTCCTTCATCAACGAAATCCTTGATTTCCTGGCCCAGATTATAGGAGCCCACCGCATTGCCGATACTGAGACGCAACTGGTCTTCCTGCCAGGGCTTGACGAAATACCGGTAAACCTCTACCTTGTTGATGGCCTCGATCAGCTCGTGGATCTCGGTGTAAGCGCTGATGATCATCCGGATGGTGTCCGGGTACAGCTCCCTTACCATGGCCAACAGTTCAATGCCGCTCATCCTCGGCATCCGCTGGTCGGTGACCACCAGGGCCATCTCCCCCTCCCGCTCGAGAAGGGCCAGCGCCTCATGGCCGGAACAGGCGATAAAGATCTCGAAATCATCCCGCAGGGTTTCCCGGAAGTTGATCAGATTGATTTCCTCATCGTCCACATAGAGTACTCGGCCTTTTTTCTTACTCATTTTTCATCCTCTTCATGCTGCATTATGACCGGTTCCGGTTTTTCCGGCAAGATAATCTCAAATTCCGCGCCCTGGCCAGGCTCGCTCCGCACCAGGATTGTGCCTCGGTGTTTATTGATGATGCCGAAGGAAATGCTCAAGCCCAGGCCCGTGCCAATTTTCTTGGTGGTGAAAAAAGGCTCGAATATTCGCGCCTGAATTTTTTTGGGAATACCCGGCCCCTTATCGGCAAACACCACATGCACCCCATCCTCGGCGCGGAAGGTGCGAATCAGCAAAAAACCCTTGTCCGGCTGGGCGTGGACCGCGTTGATGATCAGATTCATGAACACCTGACATAATTGCCCCTGGGAACCGGCAATCGTGGGCAGATCCGGGGCGAACTCCTTGACCAGCTCGATCCGGTACCGGTACTCAGGCATGGCCAGGGCCAGGGTGCTTTCCAGACAATGATTGATGTCGATCTGGTGAACGCGGTCTTTGTCGGGCCGGGAAAAATTCTTAAGATCGGTGACGATCTTGCTGGTGCGCCGGGCCCCTTCCCGGATATTGCCGAGAAGCAGGTCGATGCTTTGCATCAACTCTTTAATCCGATCCGGCCGATCCGGCCGATCCGGTCGATCAGGCTCCGGCTCCGCCTGCTTAGACTGGTCAGCCACGAGCATTCGCAGCTCCGCCAGCCGTTTTTCCAGGGGGGCCAGGGCGCCGGTGACAAAATTGGTGGTGTTGTTGACCTCGTGGGCCACCCCGGCCACCAACTGGCCAACGGCAGCCATTTTTTCCGTCTGCGCTATTTGGGCCTGGGTCTCCTTGAGCTCCTGCATGGCCTTGGTTAATTCGGCGGTGCGGACAACCACTTGTTGCTCCAGCCCTTCGTTCATTTGCGCGATGGTGGCAAAGGATTGGTCAAGCCGGCCGACCAGTTGCTTCAGACGGATGTCGAGCTGGCCGAGTTCATCGGGTGCTTCTTCTTCTTCTTCTTCTTCTTCTTCTTCTTCTTCTCTCTTACCCAGCCGGATTCGCAGGCCTTCGACCAGAGTGCGTAAGGGCTTGACCACATCCCTGGCCAACAGGAAAGCGATAAGCAGAGAAATGGGCAGAAAGGCGAGGAAGACCAGGGCCGCATGCCGGATGATCTGCCCTAGGCTATGTTGATAATTGGCGAGGCTGAAAACAAGCTGCACGCCGCCAAGATCGGTTACCACGTTCTCTGGCTGCTCACCGGTGTCAAAAAATAGAGAGGCCTGATCGCTGGACGGTTCGGAGCTGATGACCCTTTTGTCGAACGCAAGGAACTGCCCCTGATGCCAATGAATGCTGACCTCCTCCTCGCCTGGGATAAAGAATTCAGTCATGATTTTGGCGAGCTGGGCCAATCCCTCCGGCCCGAAAGCGGACGCGCCTGCCTGGGGCGAAACACGGGAAAAAATCCGCTGGCCATCCTTATCATAGATGAACACGGCAACGAGGTCGGTTACTCCGAGAACCGCCTCCACATTCGCGTTGATTTGCGCCCTGTTCATAAAAAAAAGCGGGGTTTCCAGGCTGCGGGCCAGGATCGAGGCAACGTATCTCCCTCGGCTGTGGGTCTCCTCCAGCAGGGTCTGCCTCTGGATCTGGCCGAAAAGCACAATCAGGCCGGCGCCGCAGAGGATCATAACCCCGAGAAAGGAGAGGAACAGCTTCAGGCGGTAGCCATGCGGGCACCAGTATTTTCTCCTCAGCCAAAGCGAATTCAGAAGATTCATCGTCCGACCTCCGGGATATAGGTTTCGTCGATACCGGATGGGTCGAAGGGGAAGTCCAATCGCATAAGCACCGTGGGATTGGCCAGCACCCTGACCTTGCGGGGCGGGATGAGAGCGGGGGTGTCCTGGTCCAGGCCGTTGCGAGCGAGATTCGCTCCAAGCTCGGCGGCCTGGGCCCCCAGGTCGGCGGTGTCGAAGGTCACTGCCAAGGCAGCACCCTGGGCCAGATATTTCTCCGAAAAGCTAATGATGGGAACGCGGTATCGCATGGAGAATTCAAAAAGGCTGCCCAAGACCTGGGGCGTGATTAGCTGTGGATCGGGGAGCAGCCAGTAGGCGTCGATCTTGCCGGTCAGCTCCTGAAGGGCGCCGGGCACGCCGGTCTGCTTGTCGAACTTTTTGAAAAGCATGGTCTGGACCGAGTTAACCGGCGAAAGCAGCGCCTCCTGCACCCAGCGGCCGGATTTACTCGGGTTGTAGAGGACGCCGATGGTGCGGACCTTGGGCAGCGCCCGGTTGATTGCGGCCAGCTGCCGGGAAGGCTGGATGCGCATCTCGATGCCGACAAAGTTTTTGGGCAGGGATGGTGGGGCCGAGGGCGCCAGGAGATAGATCACCGGTACCCCCCGCAGGCCTCTAACAAACTCCAGGGCCTGGTCGCCGATGGTCACCACCAGTCGGGCCCCTTGCAGTTGTTTTTTCAGGGAAAAATCGTTTGTTGTCTGTTGCTCGGAAAGCAAAATATGTGTAACGTTGTTGCCGCTGATAATACTTTTCGGCCCAGAGGATGAATGCTGCTGGCCGAACCAACCATTTTCAAAGCCCTGGCGGGCCTCCTCATAGGGCTTGAGCGGCGAAGACTGAAGCAGAACGCAGTCCAGCGCCCAGGCCGGAACGGACAAGGCCAGAAACAACAGCGCCAGGAGGGGGGTACACTTTTTCACCGGTGGATAGACCCGTTGGAAATGATAGGTGTCAAACACATGCAGTAATCCTAGAGCCTTGCACGGTATTGTGCAAGCAGAGATTGCAGGGTTAAATGCGCGGCAGGGCCGTCTTTAATCAAGGGGAGAGCAGGGGGGAGCGCCTAAACTGTTAGGATTATGCGCAATATTTAATTATTTGCTTGGGAGATCCACATGCTGCGTCCAATTTTTTTTGTTAGTCGCACCTCCGCCGGAACAGCCTTTTTTCTCCTCGCCCTGCTGCCCGGCTTAAGCAGCGGAGCCGAGCGGGGGGCTTCAGCTCCCATGACCATGTACTTCGATGATTCCCAGCTGGTCGAGGTCGCCACCCGCGCTCCCAAGCCCATGAGCCAGGTTGCGGAGAACGTCAGCATCGTCACCGCCGCAGAGATCGAGGCCTTGCGCGCCCATACGGTGGCGGATGTGCTTAGATATGTCGCCGGGATGTTCATTATGTCCACAACTCGGGATCCCGGCGGGCCAAGCAGTCTTCATGTTCACAATTCGGATTACGAGCATGTGACCGTGCTCCTGGACGGGATGCGCTGGTCCTTTATTGACTCGGAATTCAACGAAACCAACGCGATTCCGGTTTCGATCATCGAACGGATCGAGATCATCAAGGGAGCGGCTTCCTCCACCTGGGGTTCTTCCCTGGGCGGGGTAATCAACATCATCACCAAGGGCACCGGCAAGAACCTTCGGCCCGAAGGCTCTCTTACCGCAGTTTACGGGGAAGGCAATACCCAGGCATACAACGGCGAAGTTGCCGGCAAGATCAAGAAGATCGGCTACTATTTCCATGCCGGCGGCCTGAACAGCGATGGCCTGGTAAGTGAGGATTTCGATCGCTCCCGCGATTTCGAAACCTTTTACGGCAAGCTCTCCGCCGATCTGCCCTTCGCCTCGACCCTCACCGCAAGCATGGGCCGCTTTAACCCCTACTATGTGCAGTCATCCCGCAATTTCTGGGGGGAACGATTCTACACCGAAGAAGACGATCAGTTCCAGATTTTGAGCCTCGACGGCGCTCCCGGAGAAAACAGCAATTACCATTTGAGCTATCAGAATTTCGCTCGTGAATACAGGCATCCCTGGATGAGCCGGGAAGCCTCGCTCCGTTCTGTGGAGGGCTACTTTAACTGGAAAAATGCCAGCAACAGTCTGGTAGTCGGGGGCGAACACCATCGTAATTACTATGAGGACAAAGGGGTGCCGGACAGGATCTTTGATGAATTCTGGGCGTTTTTCATCAACGACACCATCAATTTTGGCAAGTGGGCACTTACTCCCGGTTTACGCTACGATCAGAATCTGAACGCCGATGATATGCTGAGCCCCAGCCTTGGTCTGACCTGGCAGCTTTCGTCAAACAACCTTCTTCGCCTCGGAGTGGCCAGGGGATTCAGACGGCCGCCCTCCGCCCTCCTCACCTATTCGACCACCCTCCAGCCAAGCAAGGCCTGGTCTTATCAAGTCGGTCTCGAAAACACCTCCCTGCCTTTTCTCCGGATGAAGAGCACTCTGTTCCAGAACCGGGAAAAAGATTCCTGGTCTTGGGACAGCAGCGTCCCCACCCACTTTTGGGGGGCTTATGTCAATACCGGTAAGACTACCCACACCGGCCTGGAGCTTGAGGCCGAGACCGCCAAATGGAACAACCTTTCCGCAGCGCTCAATTACACTTATACTTATACCGATTATTACGATTCCATGACTGACTGGTATGGTAACCGGTTTGAAAACGACGATCAACAGGTGGCCAATCTGCTCTTGAAGTACGATTCCGACCTCTATTCCGGCAGGCTGGGCGCTCATTATTTCTGGGCAGAACAGCGGCGAAACGCCATCACCCATAAATACGACACGATCATCTGGGATATGACCATGTCCAGGCATTTCCGTTTTCAGGAGATTGGCTACGATCTCTTCTTTTCGGTCAACAATCTGTTCAGCGGTTCTCAGTACACCGACTACGATTTTCAAACCGCCGGCCGCTGGATGAAGGCGGGTGTTACGGTTCGTTTTTGAACGAGGCTGTCCTGTTTTAACTGTGCTACCGGGCTCACCGAGCCCTTTGTTCAACCCTACACAAAGCAAGGAGGAAAATATCATGGGAACACAAAAGGAACAGGTGGTTGTTTTCGAAGAAGGTGTCACCCCCAAGGAAATTGCTGCCAACCCGGCATGTTGTCGGCCGAACACCCCGGCTCCGTCCACTGCTGCCACCGTTGACTGAACAATGTGCCGTGGGGAGGGCACTCCCTTCTCACGGCAACCATCATGAAGCCATCATTTTATCTTAAACACTTCCCTGCCGACCATAACGGCGAAACGCAGAACCTGTTGTTTTCCACCAGGACGTGCTCCTTCGCCATGTTCCCGAAGGAGATCGCCGGGGAACTGGCCAAGGGCAAGGTGCCTACTGAGTACGCCCCGGTCATGGCCAGGCTGGGAATGGCAGTGGAAAGCCTGGACGAGGAACTGTCTTGCGCCCTTGGCCTGCTTGCCGAGGTCAACCGGATCAACCGGGCCATTCGGGCCTCGATCATTCTCGGGATGGCCTGCAACTTTTCCTGTGTTTACTGCTACGAGGGGAGTAAGAAAGAAGGCGGCGCCATGGAGCAGGCCACCGCCGAAAAGGTGATTGCCTACCTAAAGGCACGCTTCAACCCGGAAACCGAAAAGCTGGTGTTGAATTTCTACGGCGGAGAAACCCTACTTTACCTCGACCGGATCAGGCATCTGACCCGCGAACTCAAGCCATTCACCGAGGAACGGGAAGGTAAGTTCGCCTTCCATCTGGTGAGCAACGGTTCGCTTCTTAGTCCGAAAGTCGTCGAGGAGATGCTCACTCTCGGCCTCAAATCGGCAAAGATTACCCTTGACGGCCCGGAAGAAAACCACAATCGCTTCCGCCCCTTTAAGTCGGGGGAGCCCTCCTTTGCCACAGTGCTCGCCAATGTCAAGGCGTGCTGCAAGCTTATGCCCATCAATCTGGTCGGCAACTACACCCGAGAAAACTACCCGCTGTTTCCCGCCCTCCTCGACCGGCTCCTTTCGGAAGGACTTAAACCCGATGATCTGCAGCAGGTTCAGTTTTATCCGGCGATGCAGATCAACGACCAGTTCGCCAACTCGGAGTTCAGCGGCGGTTGCTGTTCGGCCGCCGAGCCATGGCTGATCGAAGCGGCCATTTTTATCAGGGACGAGCTGGGAAAACGCGGTTTTCCCCTCGCCAAAATGCAGCCCGCCCCCTGCATGGTGGACATTGATGATGCCTTTACCATTGATCACGATGGGCTCATCTATAAATGCATCACCATGATCGGCCATCAGGGTTACGAAGTCGGCGATATCATAAACGGCATCCAGGAGGGTTGGCAGACAAAATATTGCCACAACCACTGGCGAAAGGAGAAAAAATGCCGGGAATGCAAATACCTGCCGCTCTGCTTCGGCGGCTGCCGCTACATGGTCTTTCAACGTGAGGGGAGCATGGCACGGGTGGACTGCCAGAAGGAGTTTCTGGATGCGACTCTGGAGAAAATGTTGATGCAGGATCTTAAATACCGGTACGCAGCCAAGGAGGCTGCTACCCCTAATCCCGCCGCCTGATTAATGATCAATTTCGCGGGCGGATATTGGGATCCGGCCCTGCCGGCAGGATCACTTCAAATTCCGCACCTTGGCCTGGCTCGCTCCGCACCATAATCCTGCCCCGGTGTTTATTGGTGATGCCAAAGGAGACGCTCAAACCAAGGCCAGTCCCCACGCCAACCTCTTTAGTGGTAAAAAATGGTTCGAATATCCGGTTCTTAATCTCCTGCGGGATACCGGGACCGTCATCCTTAAAAAGGATATGGACGGTATCTTTTCTGCGGAAGGTGCGAATCAACAGACACCCCGTGTTCGGCTGGGCCTGAAAAGCGTTGATGATTATATTCATGAATACCTGGTTCAGCTGGCCCTGAGAACCGTACACCACGGGCAGATCTGCGGAAAACTCGCGGATGACCTCCATTTTGTATTTATACTCCGGGGTAACCAGAGCGAGGGTGGTTTCCAGCCCCTCGTTAATGTCGAGAGGCTGGGACAGGTCGTCATAAAGCCGGGAAAAATTTTTAAGATCCGTAACTATCTTGCAGGTGCGCCGCGCCCCTTCCCGAATATTGCCCAGCAACAGCTCAATGGTTTGTTTGAGTTCTTCAATCTTTTTTAGTTTCGGCGCACCATCCGCCTCAATGTTAGCCAACAGAAGAACAAGCTCGGCAAGACGTTTTCCCAGGGGCGGCAGGGCGCCGGAGATAAAATTAGTGGTGTTGTTGACCTCATGGGCCACTCCGGCCACCAGTTGACCCACCGCTGCCATTTTCTCCGATTGGGCAATCTGGGCCTGGGTTTCCCTTAGTTCCTTAAGGGTAGCGGTAAGTTCAATAGTCAGCAGGTGCAATCTTGCCGAGTACTTGGTGCGTAGCATGTTGAACGAGGCGGAGATGGCGGTGTAATAAAGTAGGGCAAGCTGGGAGTGCAGGAGATTAATCTTGGTAAAACCAGGAAATGGTTGGACAATTCCTATCAAGACGAGCAAGGCAAAAGACCATAGCCAGCCACGAAATTGACCGGCAACATAAAATGCGGTGAGCGGCAGGCTGAAAATCCAGTAAATTCCGGTCCCGGAAATGCCGCCGTAGTGAAAAAGGGCAAGGAAAATGGTGGTGACGCACAGCAGGACCAGGCTTTCCGCCAGGAGAGTCATCCGCTCACGGCCGGATAAAAAATACGCCAACGGCAAAAAAAACAGAACAGACACACCCTCGATGATGCCCAGAATCGTGAAGCCATGCGTGAGATTAAAGATAGAAAAATATATCCCGAAGGGAAGGCCTATGGCACAGGCAAGACGAATATCCTGGCCGTGATGTCGCCTTGCGGGAGGGGAGGACCAAAGTCCCATGAATTCAAAGGCGTACAACCGCCACCTGGACAACAACCGGTTAGGTTGAGAACAAGCCCTGTTTGCGCTTTCATGGGTGGACATTGATATCACACGCTCGGCGCTACCCCTTCACTTTAAGGCCTTAAGAGAACAACGAAAGGCCGGAAGCTCAAGGGCGTTTTTTTTAAGCTCTTTCCCGCTGGCGGATCGCCTCGTAAAGCACCACTGCCGCAGCCATCCCCAGGTTGATGCTCCTGATGTTGGGGTTGCTCATGGGGATGGTGGCGCAGCGTTCCCGATAGAGGTTGATGATCTCCTCCGGCAGCCCTTTGGTTTCGCGACCGAAAATCAGATAATCACCGGGTTGGTAGTGCACCTCGGTATACGGCCGCTCCACCTTGGTGGTGAAAAAATGCAACCGCAGCTCATCCTGGGCTGCGAGAAATTCTTCGAAACTGTCCCAGTAGCGAATATCAACAAACTTCCAGTAATCAAGACCGGCGCGCTTCAGATGCTTGTCATCGGTGGAAAAGCCCAGGGGCCGGACCAGATGGAGAACGGTGTCCGTGGCCCCGCACAGCCTGGAGATGCTCCCGGTGTTGGGGGGGATCTCCGGCTCGACCAGGACGATATGAAAAGGGGCATGGCAGGGCAAGGGGTTAGAGCATGGTGACCGGGTTGCCCGGAGTTACCACCACGTTTTTCACCATAATGACCTTAGGATCATCCAGGCTACTGGCCAACTGGGTAAGTGTTTTAAATTCCTGGTGAAAAAGAACCAGCTTGGTTCCCGCCAGTTGGGAGCGCGGATGAAACTTGATATTCAAGGGGTTGATGAACAACCCGTTCTTGGCCATGCGGTAATCAAGATGCGGGCCGGTGGAGATGCCGGTGGAGCCGACATAGCCGATAATCTGCTTTTGCTGCACCCGGGTCCCGGCTTTGATATTGCCGGCAAATTTGGAAAGATGGCCATAGTAGGTTTTTAAACCGCCTTGATGCTCAAGGATTATGTGCTTACCATAGCCGCCTTTCCAGCCGGCAAAATTTACCCGGCCGTCGGAGGGGGCCATGATCGGGGTGCCCATCGGCGCGGCAAGATCAACCCCCAGGTGGGGGCGGACAATATTCAAAACCGGGTGACGACGGTTGTAGGAAAAACCGGAAGAAACCCTGGCCATGGGGAGAGGGGAGCGGATAAAAGATTCGCCCAGTTCGTTACCGCGGTGATCGAAATAAGCGGATTTCTCTCCGCCCTGGTCAAAATAAAAGCCCTCCAGGGAGCCGACTTCCTTGCTGTTGTACCGCGCGACCAGGATCTTGCCGTAGCCGACGAACTGGTTGTTTTTGTAATATTTTTCAAAGACCAGCTCAAAGGTGTCGCCAAACCTGATCTCGGTGTTGAAATCGATCTTTGAGGCAAAGATGTCGGCAAAGCTGTAGGTAAGCTTGGCATCTTCCTTGAAGGCGGCAAAGGCGGCAAAAAGTGAGGATTCGACCTTGCCCCGCAACTTTACCGTCCGGCAATCAAGGGAGATATCGAGTTTCTTGGCTGTTAAAGAGCCATCGGGGGTGCGCTCGATGGCATGGACCTCAAGCGGACCTGATTCGTACAGGCATTTGAGCAGACTGCCGTCGTCATCAAGGGTCAGGGTGTAGCGGTCGTTGGGCTTCATTTCCCGAAAATTGACCACGCCGTCAAAGGCGCTGATCACCGAGGCCTGCACCTCTTCCTCAACCCCGTTGGTGCGGAAGGAGGAAGTCAGCGAATCCCCAGGTTGAATCTCCCCGACAATCTCCCGAACAGCGGGCAGCAATTCTTCGATTTCGCCGGTGGCGTGCGAATCGTGCTTATTCGGGATTGGTTGCCCACCCACAGCAGAGAGAAAAAAGGCGACAACCAAGGCGAGGGAAACCCCGAGGGTAAGAAAATGAGAGGTATTTACAAAGATAACCAAATGTCTGTTGGTGTGACTGCGAAAGCGGGCCAAACCCCGGGAGAGGGCGGCCAGACACGGAGGGCATACCCGGTAAAGGGAGGACTTGCACGTCTGACGAATAAGGGCAAAGAACTTGTTTTTTTCTACCATTAATACTCCTTTCCATAGGATTATAGCGGACACTCACGCCTTCATATGGATGGCCTGCCTTAATTAGGCTTGTATTGTTTAGCAAAATCGGACGAGTATTACAAGTTTCTTTTGCCTGTTTTTTTTTCAGGCGGGATACTTAGCCTTTACCCATGGGGAAAATCATGCCTCAAGTAATTTGTTCGGTTGAAAAAAATATCAAATTGTTGCACACTGCTTTTTCGAATTTTTTCCGGCTCTTCCCAGTCAGAAAATTAAACGGATTCTTCCCTCCCCTTGCGGGAGGGGAATTCAGTAGATTCTTTTAATATTTTTATCAACATAAATATATAGATGAGGAGCAGCAGGCAGCAATGGCGTTAATCGTGCAGAAATTCGGCGGGACCTCGGTGGCGAATCCGCAAAAAATCAAGGCGGTGGCCGAACGGGTCATGGGCTACAGCCGCAAGGGACACCGGATGGTGGTGGTGCTTTCGGCCATGGCCGGGGAGACCAACCGTTTCGTCGATCTTGCCAACCAGATGCAGACAATTCCCGACCCCCGGGAGATGGACGTGCTGCTGGCCACCGGCGAACAGGCGACCATCGCCCTTTTCGCCATGGCGGTGAAGGAGGCGGGACTCGATGCCATCTCGCTGCTGGGCGATCAGGTAAAGATCGTCACCGACCGGATGCACACCAAGGCCCGGATCAAGCAGATCGACGAGGCGCTGATCAACCGCCACCTGGACGCGGGCAAAATCGTGGTGGTGGCCGGCTTTCAGGGGGTAACCGAGGACGGCGACCTTACCACCCTGGGTCGGGGCGGCTCCGACACCACCGCCGTGGCCCTGGCCGCCGCGCTTAAGGCGGATGAGTGCGAGATCTATACCGATGTGGAGGGGGTGTACACCACCGACCCCAACATCTGCGCCACCGCCAGAAAGATAGACCGTATCTCCTATGATGAAATGCTGGAACTGGCCAGTCTCGGCGCCAAGGTGCTGGATATTCGCTCGGTTGGTTTTGCCAAACGCTATAAAGTTCCCGTCCATGTTCGTTCAACCTTCACGGAAACCGAGGGAACATGGGTGGTAGAGGAGGATAAAGAAATGGAATCGAATCCGGTATCCGGAGTAACCTGCAGCAAAAACGAAGCCCGCATCACCATCGCCAGGGTCCCGGACGTGCCCGGCACCGCGGCCAGAATCTTCGACCCGCTCACCAGCGAGGGAATCGTGGTGGACATGATCATCCAGAACACCCGCGATGGCGCGCTCACCGACATGACCTTCACCGTGACCCGCACCGATTACAAGAAAACCATGCAGATCATGACGCGGGTTGGTGCGGAAATCGGCGCCGAAGGGGTGACCGGTTCGGAGAACATTGCCAAGGTCTCCATCGTCGGGGTGGGCATGCGCAACCACGCGGGCATCGCCTCCACCATGTTCAAGGTCCTGGCTCAGGAAGGGATCAATATCCTGATGATCAGCACATCCGAGATCAAGGTTTCCTGCGTTATCGAGGAGAAATACACGGAGCTGGCGGTCCGGGCGCTGCATGACGCCTTCGCTTTAGGCAAAGGGTAACTTACGGGCATGACACATCAAGTCACCATCTACGACACCACCCTGCGGGACGGTACCCAGGCCGAGAATTTCAACCTCTCGGTGGAGGACAAGCTGCGCATCACCCTCAAGTTTGACGAACTGGGGATCGACTTTGTCGAGGGCGGCTGGCCGGGCTCCAACCCCAAGGACGTGGAGTACTTCAAGGAGATTCGCAAGTACGAGCTCAAGCATACCAAGGTTACGGCCTTCGGCTCCACCCGGCTGTTTGCCAACCCGGCGGAGCAGGATGCCAACCTCAATGCCCTGATTGAGGCGAAAACCCCGGGAATCACCATCTTCGGCAAGACCTGGGACATCCATGTCCGCGATGCCCTGCGCATCGGGCTCGACGACAACCTGCTGATCATCGAGGAGTCGCTGAAGTACTTGCGGCCCCATGTCCAGCATCTCTTTTATGATGCCGAACACTTTTTCGACGGCTTCAAGGCCAATCGGGAATACGCCTTGGCCACTCTGGATCGGGCCATTGCCGGCGGCGCCGACTGCCTGGCGCTTTGCGAGACCAACGGCGGCACCCTGCCCACTGAGCTGGCTGCGATCATCGAGGCGGTGAAGACGCATCTTAAAGCAAATAAGGCGGCTGTGCAGTTCGGGATCCACGCCCACAACGATTCCGAGTGCGCGGTGGCCAACTCCCTGATCGCCGTCTCTTTAGGTGCCTCCCAGGTGCAGGGCACGGCCAACGGCTTTGGCGAGCGCTGCGGCAACGCCAACCTCACCTCGATCATGCCGGCCCTGGCCCTGAAGATGGGCTATGAGTTTACGGCCGCCGCCAACCTGCACCGGCTCACCGAGGTTTCCCGCTTTGTCTCCGAGCTGGCCAATCTTTCCCCCAACAAGTACCAGCCTTACGTGGGCCAGTCCGCCTTTGCCCACAAGGGCGGCATCCACGTGAGCGCCGTGCAGCGCAACCCCCTGACCTACGAGCATCTGGAGCCGGAAAAGGTGGGCAATGTGCGGCGGGTACTGATCTCCGATCTTTCCGGCAAAAGCAACGTGCTGGTCAAGGCGAGGAAATTCGGTCTGGATCTGGACAGCAAAGATCCTGTGGTCAGCGCCATCGTCAAGGAATTGAAAGACCTGGAAAACCAGGGCTTTCAGTACGAAGGGGCCGAGGCGTCGTTCGAGTTGCTCATGCGCCGGGCCATGGGAACCCCGAAGAAATATTTCGACCTGCACGGCTTTCGAGTGATGAGCCAGAAGACCACGGACGGGGTGTTGCAGGAGGAGGCCACCATCCGCCTGGCCGTGGCCGGCGAGGAGGTGCATACCGCCGCCCTGGGCAACGGCCCGGTCAACGCTCTGGACAAGTCGCTGCGCAAGGCCCTGACCAGGTTTTATCCCAACCTCAAGGAGATGGAGCTGCAGGATTACAAGGTGCGGGTGCTGGCCAGCGAACACGGCACCGAGGCCAGGGTGCGGGTGCTGATCGAATCCCGGGACCGCGACAGCCAATGGGGTACGGTGGGGGTTTCCCCGGACATCATCGAGGCAAGCTGGCAGGCCCTGGTGGACAGCATCACCTACAAGCTGATGAAGGATGAACAGAACAAAAAATGAGCCTGGGCCAAAGGATCGGCGCCCGCTGGCGCTGCTTCTTTTCGCCCTTTGCCTTTTGGGCCTTGCCGGGGCAAGACGGAGTGGACTTTTCGATCTTTCCCGGCAAACTGTCGCCCCGCAAAAGCTTGTCTGGCGGGATGATTCCGTTACCTCCGGTCTCTACCGGGTACCGGTCGACTTTGCGTTCGAACCGGCAGGGGGTGCAGCCGCCCAGCTCCCGGCCAGACTGACCCCCCTGTTTTTTCAGCCCATCCCCCTCAATCAAGCCGACGAAGAGCTGCTGACCACCATTTCCGGGATCGGCCCGGTCTTTGCCCGGCGAATCATCGAGTTTCGCAACCAACAGGGCATGATCAACAATATTGAGGAACTGGATGCGGTAAAGGGGGTCGGCCCGGCAAAATTGAAAATCTTAAAGGCTCATCTCGTTACCGATTGAGCTCACTCAACCGGCCACTCTCGCAACCAGCGCCGCCATGGCAGCGCGAATCCGGGCATACTCCTCGCCGGAAAGCCCAGCCCCTAAAGCAACCGTTTCCGCCATTTTTGCGCTGAGAAAATCTCCCGGCCCGTGAGCATCGGCGTTCACTGCCATACTTGCGCCCGCAGCCATGGCCATTTTCGCCACATGCCCGTTGGTGAGCGAGTGCCCACGGCGGCCGGAAAGTTCAAGAAGAATTCCCTTCTCCGCGGCAAGCTGCGCCTCTTCCAAGGTGATGAAGCCGGGGTGGGCCAAAACATCCACTCCGGCCGCAAGGGCAGCCAGATTGGTTCCCGGCCGAACCGGCTCAACCGGGGTTTCCCCATGGCCTACTACGATCTTGGCGCCAAGCTCCCGGGCCCTGCTGGTCAGTTCAGCAAACTGCGCCGGCGGCACATGGGTCAGTTCGATGCCGGGCAGAAGCTGGGTTTTGTAATAGCGGTTCAGATCAGCCGCCGCTCGCACCAGACGCGGGATGATAAAATCCAGATTGGAAGAATCGGCGTGATCAGTGATGGCAATGGCTGAATAACCAAGAATTTCCACCCGGCGCAGATGCTCGGCCGGAACAAGTTCCCCGTCGCTGAACAGGGAGTGGGTATGCAGATCGATCATGGGAGGTCTCCATTTTTTAACCACGATTTTTTTGCCACGAAAACCACGAAAGGCACGAAAAAAGAGGGTAGGTAGGGTAGAGCAAAGCGAAACCCGACATCCCGAAATCATATTGATCATAACACAATCATTGCCTGAATATTTCCTGACTTTCGTGACCTAAATCATTTTCCCCCGCAAAGAATTCTGACAGGCACCCTCGATCTCCACCATGAGCAAATCCCCCGGAACCAGCTGGCTTGCGCAGGAAAAATTCACGATCTGATTACTCCCGGTCCGGCCGCTCCACTGATTGGCCGGAGCCTTGCTTGCCCCTTCCACCATGACCTCCACGATCCTGCCTATTTCCGCCTGCTTGAGCGCCAGGGCAATCTCCTCCTGCCGCGCCTGCAAGCGGGCCAGCCGCTCGGTCTTGACCTCTTCCACGATCTTGTCGGGAAAATCGGCAGCCTTGGCATTGGGCCGGTCGGAATACTTGAAGGAATAGGAGCCGTGGTAGCGCACCGTCTCCAGCGTCTGCATGGTGGCAGCAAAATCATCGTCTGTTTCTCCAGGGAAGCCGACGATGATGTCGGTGGTCAGGGCTATATCCGGCCGGTACTCTCGTAATCGAGCCACCTTGTCGAGATAGGCCTCGATGGTGTACTTACGGTTCATCCGGCTAAGGATGCTGTTTGACCCGGACTGGACCGGCAGATGAAAATGCGGACACAGGGAGGGGATCTCGACAAAACAGCGCATCAGCTCCTCGGAAAGATCCTTGGGATGGGAGGTGGTGAAACGGAGCCGCTCTAAGCCGTCGATCCCGGCCACCGCCCGCAGAAGCTCGGGAAAACCCTGGCTTTGTCGATGGGCGCCCTTTTTGCCGTAGGAATTGACATTCTGACCGATAAGGGTGATTTCCTTGACGCCATGGCTCACGAGATGGGTAGCCTCACCCATGATGTCGGCGAAATTCCGGCTTATTTCCCGGCCCCTGGTATAAGGGACCACACAGTAGGTGCAGAAATTATCGCAGCCCTGCATGATGGTGATAAACCTTTTATGGGCAGGGCCCTCGGCCAGGCTGGGCAGAAAAGGGGGGATGACAAACTCGGCGGAAAGATCGGTGACCACCTGGGGCATTTTGTCCCGGCGGGCCGCCGCCACCAGAGAGGGGAGGGTGTAGATCGCCTGCGGACCCATGACGATATCGATATAAGGCATGCGCTCCAGCAGGGCCGCACCGTCCTGCTGGGCCACGCACCCGGTCACTGCCAGGATGAGATCTGGTTTTTTTTCCTTGAGCTTTTTGTAGCGGCCAAAGCAGCTGTAGGCCTTGTGCGCAGCCTTGCCGCGGATACTGCAGGTGTTGACCACTACCACATCGGCCAGTTCGGGCTGATCGGTCTGGAGATAGGCCTGCTCGCCGAGAAGCTGAGCCATGATCTCCGAATCACGCTCATTCATCTGGCAACCAAAGGTTTCTATGTAAAGAAGCTGTGTCATTCTTAATGTCTTACCTTAACTATTGAAATCTTCCAGTCCGAGACGCCGGGACATGCTCTGCAATACCCCTTTCACATCCTGTTCCAGTTCGAGGGGATATTTCAGCTCAACCACTCCTTCGACCCGGTCCACGGTGGACATGATCGTCAGATTATCGTAGGCCTCGAGAATAAATTTTAAAAAATAAATCTGCTCCGGGGCAATACGGATACGGAGACAGGCCAGGCTGGTTGCTGCCATGGTATCCATCACACGGAAAGGGCAGAATCAACCCCGCCCAGAATATCCTTATATTGGACAAGACGACGCATGACCACCTCATCGAGAAATTCATCGGTCTGCTGCGGCGCCCGACCGACAAACTGGCTGCCGTCGCCGATCAAATCCTGGAGTTCCCGCACCGAAAATGGTACAGCCGGATCGTTGGCCAAGCGGACCAGCAAGTCGTTTTCCTTACCTTCCTCCTTGACCACCTTGCCGGCGGCGACCGAATGAATCTTGATCACCTCGTGCATCTCCTGACGGCTCTTGCCTTTCTCCACGCAGGCCATGAGGATTTGCTCCGTGGCCATGAAAGGGAGCTCCTGGGCAAGATGACGGGCAATTTGTTTCGGATAGACAACCATTCCCTGAGAAACATTGAGAAACAACTTTAATATTGCATCAGTAAGAAGAAAGGCCTGAGGGATATCCATGCGGCGAATGGCCGAATCGTCAAGGGTTCGCTCAAACCATTGATTGGCGTAAGTTGCACCAAAATTGCCTACCAACCCCATGAGCTTTCTCGCCAAGCCGGTCATCCGCTCGGAGCGCATAGGATTGCGCTTATAGGCCATGGCCGAGCTGCCGACCTGATGCTTTTCAAATGGCTCTTCCTGAACCTTGAGATTGCTGAGCAAGCGCAGGTCCACGGCAAACTTGTGGGCCGTGGCGCCGATGCCGGCCAGGGTCTCCACGGTTTTCATGTCGAGCTTGCGGGTATATGTCTGACCGGTAACGGCAAAAACTTCGGAAAATCCAAGCTTTTTAGCAACAAGTTCATCCATTTTACGAACTTTGTCGTGATCCCCCTTAAACAACTCGATGAAGGTTGCCTGGGTGCCGACTGTGCCCTTGGCCCCGCGCGCCTTGATCTGCGCTTCCAGGTGCTCAAGATAGTCGAGATCCATAAGAAGATCTTGAAGATACAAGGTGTTGCGCTTGCCGACCGTGGTTGGTTGGGCTGGCTGATAATGGGTGTAGCCCAAAGTAGCCAGACCTTTATGCTGGCGACAGAAGGCGGCAAGATTGGCAATGACATTAACCAGGCTTTTCTTGACGAGTTGCAGCCCTTTTTTCTGCAGAAGCAAATCGGTGTTGCAGCCGACGAACTGGGAGGTGGCGCCAAGATGAATAATCGGCTCGGCAGTAGGGCACTTGAGGCCATAGGCGTAGACATGGGCCATGACATCGTGGCGGATTTCCTTTTCCTTGGCTGAGGCCAATTCGAAATCAATATCAGTGGCATGGGCCTGGAGTTCATCGAGCATACCGCTGGTAACGAGATCGGTAAGACCCATCTCATGCTGGGCCTCAGCCAAGGCGATCCAGCAGCGGCGCCAGGTTTCAAATTTGGTGCGCTCGGAAAAAAGCTCCTGCATTTCGCGGCTGGTGTAGCGGCTGACCAGGGGTTCCTGATAGATATCACGATTCATAATTATCACCATCTCAGAATAAAGCGGATTCGGTTTGTTACAAATCCACCGGTAATTATCACCATCAATAGCAGAAGATTTCTTTACCAAGAAAAAAGAAAAAATGCTCGCGAAAGGGAGAGCTCCAACAGTCTAAAGTTTCGCATTAATACACAACGTCGCATAATGTATATTATGTATATTAAAATAAAATTAAATAAAATCAGACTGATAACTGCTTGAAATCCACCGCTTCAACCTGCCAGCTGGTTTTGCTGCTGAAATTATTACGGCGGAGCCTGAAGGCCATTCTGAGCGGTTGGCCGTTACCCATAATGCTTTGAAAGCCGCCCAGACCAAAACCAATGCCGTCGAGAATCGCGCCGTTGAAACGCGCGGTGAATTTTAAATGATTGACGCCAACCTCACGGGGTTTCTCCGCTAGCCCCTGAGCACTGAAAACCGGCTCCGGATTTCCCATGCCGAACGGCGCCAGCTTTTCATACATCGCCAAAAATGCTGGGGTAAATATATTGCCGCCTTCGTCATCCCAGGCAATGGCGACCTTGGGAGCAAGCATCGTCTCGGTAACGATCTCGCCGAGCCGCTTTTGAAAATATTCTTCCAGCTCCGGCAAATTCTCCGTCGGCATGGTCAATCCCACCGCTGCTTCATGCCCGCCAAAGGCCGCAAAAAGATGATCCTTTTCCTTAAGTATCTCATACAGGTTCACGCCTGGCACTGATCGGCCGGAACCCTTGGCCAAGCCATCATTAATAGTAAAAAACAGCGTGGGCCGATTAAACTTCTCCACCATTCTGGCCGCCCCAATGCCGATCACGCCCGGATGCCAACCTGCCCCGGTGATGATGAGCCCATTTTCTCCAGCCTTTACCGCCGTTTCTGCCTGTAGCATGGCCTCACGGCACATAGTTTCCAGCACCGATTTTCGCAGCTCGTTTTCGCAGTTCAATTCCTGGGCCAGCGCCCTGGCCTGTCCATGGTCCTCCGCAATCAACAAGGCCAAGGCCCTCCCGGCATCACCCATCCTTCCCGCGGCATTAAGGCGAGGTCCGAGACGAAAGCCGATATCCTCGCTGGTTACGACGGATCCGGCAATGCCTGACACCTGGCTGAGTTCCGCCAGACCGGGGCGCACGGAGCCGCCAAAAACCTCAAGTCCTGCTTTAACTAATATGCGATTTATTCCGGTAATCGGGACCATATCCGCCACGGTGCCCACCGCCACCAGGTCCAGATAACCCTTGAGATTGGGCATCTCCAGCCCGGAGTTATACCGTCCCTGTTCATGCAACGCCTTTCTGATCCCCATGGCCAGATAAAAGGCAACCCCGACTCCGGCCAGATTTTTTTCCGGAAAGCCGCACCCTTTTTGCCGTGGATTTAATACGGCCTCGGCCTCGGGCAACTCCTCGGGCGGCTGATGGTGATCCGTAACTACTACCGTGCAGCCCATCTCCCTTAATTGCCGAACCTGCGGCTGACTGGATATCCCGCAGTCAACGGTAATCACCAGGGGCGCCTGTTCCAGAACGTCAACCGGCAGGGTGCGCCTGATTGCCTCCAGATGCAGCCCGTAACCATCATGCAAACGGTGAGGTTGACAGACGTATACCTTTAAAAAACCGATTTTTTTAAGGAATAGAAAAAGCAGGGCCGCCCCGGTGGTGCCATCCACATCGTAGTCGCCATAAATGATTACCGGCGATTGTTTCGCCAGAGCCGACAAAACCACCGCCACCGCTGCCGTCATGCCCTGCATGAGAAAGGGCGAAGGCAGATCGGCCAGGGAGGGTGAAAAAAAACGCTCTGCCTGGACCCGGGTTTCCACGCCTCTGCGCAAAAGAATTGCCGCCAGCGGCTTGGGCAGGTCCAGCTCCGCGGCCAAAAGGCTTACCCGCTCGTGATCAACAGGCGTTATCTCCCAGATTTTCTCAATTGCAGACAAAGGTTATCCTTTATAAAATACTTTATGTTTTTATTCTATTTGTTTTGATTAACGAGAATATTTTACCTATCGTTTTCCTGACGAGGCGTGGCTGTCTCAGGGTCGCCAAGAATGCCAACCCCCCTGATGATGTAATGGACTCCGGAGAAAACGGTGAAGGCAGCCGTGGCATAAATCAAATAGACACCTGTGGGGAAAAGAGGCTGGAGATATTCGTGGCCGAGATAATACGTTACGGTGAGCAGCTGCAGAAAGGTAGTCACCTTGCTGACCAGGGACGGCTTTATCTTGAAGTCGCGGTCATAGAGCATGAGAATGCCGATTCCCCCGCAGATGAGGACATCCCGGCTCACCACGATCACGGCCAGCCATTTCGGCAGAACCCCCAGCACCGCCAGGGTAATGTAGGAAGTGATCAGCAGCAGCTTGTCGGCAATGGGGTCGATAAAGGCGCCGAACTCGGTTTTTTGTTTCAACACCCTGGCCAGGAAACCGTCCAGGGCATCGGTAACCCCGGCCAGGACAAAAACCCAAAAAGCGGCGAGCTCCCTGCCTTCCAAAAGAAAAATAACCAGTATGGGGACCAGGAGAATTCTGCCGATGGTGAGAATGTTTGGAATATTCATACGCTGCTCACTCTCCTTCTGTTCCGGTAAAAAAACCATCGATGCAGGCAAAAATTTTCGCTGGCTCCGAGGGAGCAAACCAACGGATATTCGGATCACTGCCAAACCAAGTCATCTGCCGCTTGGCATAACGCCGGGTATCCCTGGCCAGCAGGAAAAGGGTCTCGTCCCAGTCCCAATGACCCTGGAGAAACTGGAGCATGTGCCGGTAGCCGATGGACTGCATGGCCTTCAGGCCAGGCTCATACCCCAGGGCCAGCAATTTTTGCACCTCCCCGAGCAACCCTTCGGCAACCATCTGCTCCACCCGCAGGTTGATCCGCTCGTAAAGCGCCTCCCGCTCGCAAAGCAAGCCGATCTGCAAAGCCTTGCTCAAGGCCGGCCGGACCTTTTGCGCGCGGAGATGTTCGCTCCAGCTTAGGCCGGTGGCCTGAAAAATCTCCAGTGCCCGCAGAAGTCGGTGGGTGTCGTTGGTGTGGATGCGGCTGGCTGATTCCGGGTCGCATTGCTCAAGCTCAGCAAAAAGAAGCGCCCTCCCCTCTTCCGCCAAGCGCTGCTGGAGACTGGCCCGCACCTTTTCCGGCACGGCGGGAATCTCGAACAGCCCTTCCAGCAAGCCCTTGAGATAAAGGCCAGTCCCGCCCACCACCAGGGGGCGCTTGCCCCTGGCGATGATCCGCCGGCAGGCTTCGGTGGCGTCCGCCACATAACGGCCCACATGGTACTCCTCGTCCGGATCGACTACATCGAGAAGATGATGGGGCACTCTGGCGCGCTCCTCGGCGGTGGCCTTGGCGGTGCCGATATCCATGTGCCGGTAAATCTGCATGGAATCAAGGCCGACTATCTCGCAGGAAAATTGCTCGGCCAGGGCGAGGGAAAGCGCGGTCTTGCCCACGGCCGTCGGGCCGATAAGAACAAGCACGGGTTCGGCAAGCGGTGATTCGGTAACAGTCCCATCCATGGCTGGCAGCGTACCTTATATACGGCAAAGAAAAGAATTGTTCTTCGGACTGGTTTCCGGTACAAATACACGTTTGCAATCAAGCTGGCCGGCAAGCGGCTTCAGGCCGGAAAAACCTGCATTATCAACATATAAAGACATCTATATACCATATATTCCACAAAGGAGAAGATCATGCCCGAGAGAATTTACAACTTCAGCGCCGGACCGTCCACCCTCCCCGAGGAGGTACTTACCCAGGCAGCCAGGGACATTGTAAACTTCAACAACCTGGGCATGGGCCTCATCGAGATGAGCCACCGTTCCAAGGCATTCATCGCCGTGGTGGACGAGTGCGAGGCGAACCTGCGCGAGCTGATGAAGATACCGGCCAACTACAAGGTACTCTTCCTCCAGGGCGGCGCCTCCACCCAGTTCGCCATGATTCCCATGAATCTGCTGGGCTCCGGCAAGACCGCCAGCTACCTCAACACCGGGGTCTGGGCCAAGAAGGCGATCAAGGAGGCCAAGCTGTTCGGAAACATCGAGGTCCCCTACTCCAGCGAGGCTTCCACCTTCAACCAGGTGCCCAAGGATAACGAGTATACCGTGGATCCGGCCTCGGAATATCTTTACTTCGTGACCAACAACACCATCTACGGCACCCAGTTCCTTGATATGCCGAAAAGCGAGAAGATGCTGGTCTCCGACATGTCCTCGGACATCCTCTCCCGCGAGTTTGACATCACCCCCTTCGGCCTGGTCTATGCCGGGGCTCAGAAGAACATGGGCCCCGCCGGGGTTACGGTGGTCATCATCCGCGAGGATCTACTGGATCGCTCCCCGGATGGCCTGCCCACCATGTTCAAGTACAAGACCCACGCCGACAACGGCTCGATGTTCAACACCCCTCCCTGCTTTTCCATCTATGTGATGGGCCTGGTCCTCAAATGGCTCAAGAAACTGGGCAGCATCGCGGCCATGGAAAAGATCAACCGGGAAAAGGCTTCCATCCTTTACAACGCTATCGACGCGACTGACTTCTACCGAGGCCACGCTAAAGCAGGCTCTCGCTCCAAGATGAACATCACCTTCAACCTGCCCACCCCGGAGCTGGAGGCCCAGTTCATCAAGGAGGCCACCGCCCTGGGGATGGACGGCCTCAAGGGGCACCGCTCCGTGGGCGGTTGCCGGGCCTCAATCTACAACGCCTTCCCCAAGACCGGGGTCGAGGCGCTGGTTGCCTTCATGCAGGAATTCGAGAAGAAGAACGGTTGATTGAGGCAGCTGTCAGCTATAAGTTGATAGCCGTCAGCTGATGACTGAAAGCTGAAGGCTTATAGCTGAAATATGCACTACGAAGGCGCCCATATCATCCGCCCGCCCAGCGAGGCGGACAGCATCATCCTCCAGGTGACGGTGGGCTGCTCCCATAACCGGTGCACCTTCTGTGGCACTTACAAGGAAGAGCGCTTCCGCATCAAGGATCAGGCAATTGTCGAGGCGGACCTTGACTTTGCCGCCCAATACTGTGGCAGGCAGTCCCGGGTTTTCCTGGCCGACGGCGACGTGCTGGCCCTGAGCCAGAACCGGCTGGTGGAGCTGCTCACCAAGATCAGGCAGATGCTGCCCTGGGTGAACCGGGTAAGCCTCTACGGCAATGCCCGGGCCATCCGCAATAAAAGCGTGGCTCAGCTTCTGGAACTGAAAGCGCTCGGCTTGCACCGGGTGTACATGGGGTTGGAGAGCGGCCACGACGAAGTGTTGCGCGCAATCGACAAGGGCGCGGATGCTGCGCAGATGATCGCGGCGGGCCAACGGGTTAAGGCGGCCAATCTCTTTCTCTCGGTCACCGCCCTGCTCGGTATCGCCGGGACTGCCCTTTCCCAGGAGCATGCCCAGGCCACCGGCCGGGTGCTTTCGGCCATGGAGCCCAACCAGACCGGCATCCTTACCCTCATGCTGCTTAAGAATACCCAGCTCTATCAGCTTGAAAAAGCTGGAGAATTCAAACTTCCCGACCAACACGGGATGTTGCGCGAACTGCGCACCATGGTGGAGCACCTCGACCTGAAAAAGGGCCAGCTCCAGAGCAACCACGCCTCCAACTACCTGGCGATCAACGCCAGAATGCCCCGGGACAAAGAGGCGGTGCTTGCGGCCATCGACCAGGCCCTGGCCGGGCAAACCAGACTCAAACCCGAATACTTGCGAGCCCTGTAATGGAAACGGAAAAAACCGAGCTGAAAAACTTCACCCTGACCCAGATGCGCGAGTTGGTCAAAGTCCAGGGCTGGCCCGCCTTCCGGGCCCAGCAAATCTTTGCCTGGCTCTACCGCCCCCTGATCAGCGAATTCTCCCAGATGACCGACATCTCCAAGGAAGTCCGCGCCAAACTTGCGGACATAGCCACGATCAGCCGCCTCACCCCTGCCATGGAAGAGCGCTCCCAGGACGGCAGCGTCAAGTACGGCTTTCGCCTGGCCGATGGGGCAATCATCGAGAGCGTGCTCATCCCCGAGGACGAACGCTTGACCCTCTGCGTTTCCTCCCAGGTGGGCTGCGCCATGGGCTGCAACTTCTGCCTCACCGGCACCATGGGCTTTGTCCGCAATCTGAGCGCGGCCGAGATCGTGGGTCAGGTCCAGGCCGTGACCGAGATTGTCCAGGCCCAAGGCAAAAACCGGATCAACAACCTGGTTTTCATGGGCATGGGCGAGCCGCTGGCCAATTTCGACAACCTGATCGACGCCCTCAACATCCTCATGGAGCAGACCGGCCTCGATTTCTCCAGCCGGAGGATCACCGTCTCTACCTGCGGCATCATCCCCAAGCTCAAAGCCCTGGGCGAGGCGGTGACGGTCAACCTCGCCATCTCTCTGCACGCGGCGGACGACGAAACCCGCAGCCAACTGATGCCCATCAACCAGACCTACCCGGTGGACGAGCTGCTCGCCGCCTGCCGCGCCTATCCCCTGCCCAGCCGCCGCAAGGTGATGATCGAATACATCATGATCAAGGATCTCAATGATTCCGTCCGCCACGCCCGGCTGCTGATCAAAAAGCTGCACAAGCTGCGCTGCAAGGTCAACCTCCTGCCGTACAACGAAAACAAGACCTTCCCCTACCAAAGTCCAGACCGGGAACGGGTGGAGCTGTTCCAGCAAACCCTGCGCGATTCTGGCATAACCGCCCTGATCCGCGAGTCCCGGGGCGGCGATATCTCCGCAGCCTGCGGTCAGCTGGCGGCAGAGGCGGACGAGGAAGAATAACCCCTCCCCTCCCAGGCCCTTGCAGGTTTTTCCATTGACTTACCAACCCCATTGAGCATAACATTCCGATGAAGAATTAAAGTCCACCCCAAGGAGAACCACATGCCCCATTTCACCCCCCGCCGTCGCAACCTCCTGGCCATTGGCCTTATAACTCTCCTTTTCCTGGGTGGCTGCGCCACCTATACCCGGCAGCTTGTTCTGCGCTACGACCCCATATCCACCACCCGCTTCGGCGGCGGCGACCTCTATCTCATTAATGCCGAGCTGCAACCGCCAACCCCCTCAGGGGCCTGGACCATCGGTAATACCAAAAACGCCGAAGGCGCAATGATCGATACTCTGTGGAGCGGCGTCTCTCCATCCGGCATAGTGCAGAACGCCATGAACATCGAGCTTAGCCGAACCGGTTACCAGGTGATCCCGACAAAAAAAGCCCCGGATCTTTTTAATAAGGTGGTGGAGATCACCGCTGCAACAGTGAGTGTCGATCAGGTCCACAATATTTCCCGGGTCAACGCCTCCTGCACCGTCAAGATTTCCCTGACGGTGATGAAAAACGGCATGCCGGTGCGCAAGCTCCATTATGAGGCAAAAGGCAGCGATCTGGCAATCAAGGACCGCGACCGGCTGGCGGAAACCATGCTCCGCACCATCATACAGGAGGTGATGAAGCAGGCTGTTCCTGATATTGTTGGGATTTTGGAGCAGTAATAGTGGTAGAATGGGGACGGCAAGTCCCGGACTGGATCGGCAGGTCAGCTTCTATCTATCTGTTCTTGCTGTTCTTGCTCCGCAACCGCTTAATCCCGGCGATCCGGCTTCTCCCGGGATTAAGGCAGTCGGCTGGCCAGCACCTCGTACATCCCACCCCGACATACTGGAAAGCGTGAGTGATCGGAGTTGTTGGCCAACTCTTCCAGGATTTGCTCAAAAGGCTGCGTAAGATCCAGATAGACGATTTCGCTGCGCGGTGTCATCAGTGAGGAAATTTGGCGGCAATCCAGCCGGAAGACATTGCGCACCATCTGGTGCTCGTGCTTTTCGATCAGCCCTGCCTGCGACTCTTCCGCCAGCATGGCGGGAATATCTTTCTCCGTCATATCGGCACCGCAATGGTGCAATAGGTTATGCCACCACCACGATGGTGGTGGCGCCCATGGCCGCCAAAGTTAAAATGTCAATCCTGACTCTGTTCTTGTGCCCGACGGTTTCGTTGCTGCAAAAGCAGTATACAGAGGTAAAAAAGTAATTTTTTGTTCTGGAAGATCGGAATACGGCTGATCGGAAAAGACCAGCGCCGTACCGCACTCCGGATACAAAGCCAAAAAAAGATGCAGACTTCTCAGACTGCCGGTAGCGCCTCTTTTAACCTCCACCGGATGAATTATGCCGTCAATGACCGCCAGATAATCAACCTCGGCGGAACTGCTTTTTGCCTGTCTGTTCCAGTAATAAAGGGCTCCCTGCTGCGATACCAACATCTCTTGCCCGACAAACTGTTCAGCCATGGCGCCGTGATAGATGGCAAGCAGATCCCCCTTGGCATACTCAATATCGTGACAGGTAGCGCATCAAGCCCAGATCCAGCATCAGCGCCTTGAATACCTTGACCGAAGCACTTGCCCCCAACGGTAGACCAGCAGGAGCAATAGAGGTAATTCTACGGGCTACCTGCGCCAGACAGAGCGCCTCAAAAGCTTTTTTTAGCGTCGGATTGCTATACCCTTCGCCCAACCGTGCGTATTTGAAAGGCAATAGTTGAGTTAATGGCGATTTGTTTTATATCTTTTTGACTTACCTCCGTCAGCCATCGCCCGATGGCCGGGAGTTGGATAGGTTTCGGCAATTAGGAACTTGTCTGGCGGGTCGAAGACAGGTAGGATGGGGGCACATGGATGGTGCCCGGAGAGAGTGGGTGTGGTATTAATTCGGTAGGAGGGAGGCGATGGAGGTTAAGCTGAGCAAGGAGAAGGCGCTGTGCATCATGGAGGTGTCGGGCCGCATGGATGCGGTGACGGCCCCTGATTTTCAGAGAGAGATGGAAGAGCGGCTGGAGGCGGGCGAACGGTGTTTCCTCATCGATCTCGGCCTGTTGGAATATATCAGCAGTGCCGGGCTGCGCAGTATGCTTTTCCTGGCCAAGAAGCTTAAACCCATGGAGGGAACCGTGGTCCTGTGCGGGCTTGGCGGTGTGGTCAAGGAGGTCTTTGACATCTCCGGGTTTTCTACCATCTTCACCATCTGTACCGACCGGGCCGAGGCCCTGACCAAGCTCTAATGGGATTGGGATCGAGCAGAAAGGCCGTCACGGTCGAGGAGGCGGGGGTCGTCTCCTCCCAGTCCGCGGACCAGCTAACATTGGCCGCCGAGTTCGCCAACCTGACACCCCTCAAGGAGTTCATTGTCCTCCAGGCCGAACGCCATGGTGTCGGCCCTGGGCAGTGCCTCCGGATTGAGGTGGCGGTTGACGATCTCTTGGCCAATGTGATCAGCTACGCCTACCCGGCGGGTGGCGGGCCGGTGACTGTAGCCTGCGATGGGGACGGGAGCGGCTTTCGCTTGACGATTATCGACCAGGGCGAACCATTTGATCCCCTGTCCGTGAGCGATCCAGATCCGGACCTGCGGTTGGAGGACCGGGAGATCGGGGGGCTCGGGGTCTTTTTGGCCCGCCAGATGGCCGAGGAGCTCCGTTATGAACGGCGGTCCGATCAGAATGTGCTGACGATTTCGTTTAAGAAAAGGTAACTGCTTGGGAGTCGGAATTCAGGAGTTGGAATTCTGAATAGCAGGTGTTATCAAACGAATGGCAGGGGCTCGTCGGTGTTGCCGTTGGCCCGAAACTGACTTGGGGCGGGCGTAAAAACTGCTCAATTCGAGCTCTTTTCTCCTGACTCCTGAATTCTTGTTAAAGAAGAGACGATGCGCCGGATACTGAAGCTACTGATCATCCTGCTGATCTTGACCTGGGTGGCACCGGCCATGGCCGGGCCGGCCGCCGAGCTGCCCGTGGTGACCTTTATCCCCCAGTGGGTGCCCCAGGCCCAGTTCGCCGGTTTCTACCTAGCCGAGGAGAAGGGATTTTTCCGCGAGCAGGGGATAACGGTGCGCATCCTGGAGGGTGGGCCATCTCTTCCCCCCACCGATCTCCTGGCCAGCGGCAAGGCGGATTTCGGCACCCTCTTCCTGGGCCGGGGTCTGGAGGTCCGAGCCCAGGGGTTGCCGGTAGTCAATCTGGCCCAGCTGGTGCAGCGATCCTCCTTGATGTTGGTGGCCCGCCGGGGGAGCGGCATCACCCGGCCCGAGGACCTAAATGGCCGGCGGGTGGGCATGTGGGGCGACGAGTATCAGATCCAGCCCCGGGCCTTTTTCCGGAAGTTCCGGCTTGCGATCACCCCGGTCTCCCAAGGGACCACAGCCAATCTCTTCCTGCGGGGTGGGGTCGATGTGATCTCGGCCATGTGGTACAACGAGTACCACATGTTGCTGAACGCGGGCCTTGAGCCCGGCGACCTGACCCCATTTTTTTTCTTTGATTACGGCCTCAACATGCCGGAAGACGGCATCTACTGTCTGGCCTCGACCTGGGCAGCCAAACCTGCGCTCTGCCGGGCCTTTGTGCGCGCGAGCCTCAAGGGGTGGCGCTATGCCTTTGCCCATCCCGATGAGGCGGTGGACGTGGTGCTTCGCCGGGCCGAGGCGGCCAAGGTATCAACCAACCGAGCCCACCAGGAGTGGATGCTGGCCCGCATGCGTGACATCATGCTGCCCGACAGGCCGGGATTCGGGATCCTGAAGCGAGAGGATTACCAGCGGGTGGCCGCGGAGCTGCGGAGTGGCGGTCAGTTGCAGGGGTATCCCCCTTATGAGAAATTTTTCGTCATGGGGTTGGGTGATGAATGAGTAAACGAATCGGACTGGCGGCCAGACTGATCGTCATGATCCTGACCGGCACCTCGGTCATCTTTGGCGCCACGGCGGCCTATAACCACTTCTTCACCAAGAGGATCGTGCTGCGTGAGGTGGAGGGCAGTGCCAGGAACCTCTCCCTGGCCACGGTGTATCGGATTCAATCCGTCCTTGCCGGGGTGCAGAAGATCCCCGCCAACCTGGCCGATGTGGTGGGAGGCGACGGCTACAACCAAGAAGGGCTGTTGCAGCTCCTGCGCGATACCGTGACTCGTAACCCGGAGATCTACGGTTCGGCCATAGCCTATGAGCCCCACGGCTTTGCCGCCGACTCCCTCTACTTTGCGCCCTACTGTTATCGCGAGGAGGGGAAACCGGCCATCACCTATCTGGGCGGGGACGACTACCGCTATTTCTATCTCGACTGGTATCAGATCCCCACGGAACTGGGGCGGCCGAGCTGGAGTGAGCCCTACTATGACGAGGGGGGCGGCAACATCCTGATGGCCACCTACTCGGTCCCCTTCTTCCGGCAACAGGGGGGCGACCGGAAGGCGGCCGGGGTGGTCACCGCCGATATCTCCCTCGCCTGGCTCAAACAGCTGGTGGAGAGCGTCAAGATCGGCAAGACCGGCTATGCCTTTCTGGTCTCGGCCAACGGCGTGCTGGTCACCCATCCCGACCCCCGCCTGATCATCCGAGAGAGCCTCTTTAGCCTTGCTGAGGAACGGCACGACGACTCCCTGCGGACCATCGGCAAGGCCATGATCCAGGGCAAGAGGGGGTTTACCTCCTTTACCGATTTCCACAGCCAGCGGCCGGCCTGGCTGGCCTATGAGCCCTTGCTCATGAGCGGCTGGTCCCTGGGGGTGGTCTTTCCCGCGGACGAGCTTTTTGCCCCGGTCCGCCAGCTCACCGTCTCGGTCATCCTGCTCGGGGCCGCAGGTTTTCTGCTTCTCGGGCTGGTGATCGCCATGATCGCCCGCTCGGTCACCCGACCGCTCACCACCCTGGCCCTCACCACCGGCGAGATTGCCCGCGGCAACCTGGATATCGAGTTGCCGAACGTGGGCGCCAATGACGAGGTCGGCGACCTGACCCGCTCCTTTGGCGACATGAAAGTGGCGCTCAAGGAATACATCGCCGATCTGGCCGAGACCACCGCGGCCAAGGAACGGATCGAGAGCGAGCTGAAGATCGCCCGCACCATCCAGATGAGCTTCCTGCCCAAGCACTTCCCGCCCTTCCCGGACAAGACCAGTTTCGATATCTTTGCCAGACTGGAACCGGCGCGCCACGTGGGGGGCGATCTCTACGACTTCTTCCTGCTCGATGAGACCCACCTCCTCTTTTCGGTGGGTGATGTCTCGGACAAGGGGGTGCCGGCGGCCCTGTTCATGGCGGTCACCAAGACCCTGCTTAAGGGGATGGCGGGCGTTGACATCCCCCCGGCCGTGCTGTTGGAGCAGGTGAATAACGAGTTGTGCCTGGAGAACGACTCCGCCATGTTCGTGACCCTGTTTTGCGGGGTGCTCGATCTTACCAGCGGCGAGGTCGCCTTTGCCAATGGCGGCCACAATCCACCGGTGGTTATCCGTAGGGGCGGGGAGGTGGAGTGGCTTAGCGTACCGCCCGGCCTGGTGCTGGGGGGTATGGAGGGTAGCAAATACCGCCCGGCGGCCATGCGGCTTGCGGCCGGCGACCAGTTACTGCTCTACACCGACGGGGTTACCGAGGCCCGGAACGAGGAGGATCTCCTCTATTCGGATCAACGCCTGCTCGATACCGTGCGCGGGTTCGGTCGCCAGCCGGTGCAGGTGCTGGTGGAGAGGACCATGGACTCGGTGCAGGAGTTCGCCGGCCAGGCGGCCCAGGCGGATGATATCACCCTCTTGGCCATCGAGTACCGGGGGGGGGCCGTTGGCAATGGGAGTAACGTCCTTGCCCTGTAAGCTTAATAGCTACAACCAAACAACATCCGAGGGATAGCAAAGATATGGGGATGAACGTACGATTTTGGGGGAGTCGAGGCTCTCTGCCGACCAGCTGTTCGGCGGCCACCATCCGGGCTAAGCTGCTCCGCGCCCTGGAACTGGTCGGCGAGCGATCACTGGCCACCGCCGAGGAGCGGCAGCGCTTTATCGATGAACTCCCCTTTGCCGTGGCCGGCGGTTTCGGCACCAACACCTCCTGTGTCGAGGTGGCGAGCGGCGAGGAGCGGTTGATCCTCGATGCCGGCACCGGTCTGCGGGACCTGGGAGGGAGCCCGGAGGCCGGCCGCCACCCCGCCACCTTTCACCTTTTGCTCTCCCACCCGCACTGGGATCACATCCAGGGCTTTCCCTTTTTTATGCCCGCCTATAGGCCTGGCAACCGGATCATTATCCATGGCTGCCATCCTCGGCTGAGCGAGGTCTTTACAAACCAGCAGAAGATGCCAAGTTTCCCTGTGCCCCTGGCCGCCATGGCGGCCGAGATCGAATTCGTCCAACTGGAACCGGATGAGGAGTATACGATCAACGGCTTTACGGTCACGCCAATGAGGCTAAACCACCCAGGCGACTCCTATGCCTTTCGGATCAGGCGGCAGGGCCGGACCATGGTCTATGCCACCGACGGCGAACATAAGGAGAATGGCGACTCCAAGGGCTATCCCTTTGTCGATTTCTGCAAGGGGGCGGACCTGTTGATTTTTGACGCCCAGTACTCCCTGCGGGATGCTCTGGTGGACAAGGAAAACTGGGGTCACTCCAGCAATCTGGTCGGGGTGGAGCTTGCGGTCATCAGTGAGGTCCGCCGTCTCTGCCTCTTCCACAGCGAGCATACCGGTGACGACGAGGGGCTGGCCCGATTTTTGGCAGATACTAGGAAATACGCCGAGATCTACGGCCAAGGCCTGCTGGAGGTGGAGCTGGCCTATGACGGGCTGCTCATGGAATTCTGAGCCTTCTCCTCCGCATAGGCAACCGCAATGGGGGTAAATCAATCGGGGACATCCATGACAAGTAAAGTCGAGGGAAAAACGGAGGTTTCCCGTTTTCTTACGAGTTTATAGACCTATCTTTGTTGGAATCTTCAATTGAGCGTAAGTCCAAATAACTAGACAGTTGATCATAGTCTTTCCCCTTAAGCAGGAATTGAACGCCAAGGGTATTTGTTGTTGTCTCATCACCTTCGAGCCAAGTCACTTTTGCTTGAGGAATATGAATGTTCATCTCCTCTATGTATTTAGAACGGTAAAAAAGTGACATCGTTAAATTTTCGATAATAGTATTTTTTGTTACGATAGATGAAATATTGACGAGAAATTTGGCGCCATTGCTAGAAATGTCATCAATTTTCCCGTGAAAAATTCGGCTTTTGCCTTGGATACAAAAAACAACAGAAGAATTGTTTGGAGTGCTTACTCGTTGAGATTGCCTGATAATAAGGTCGAAAATCTTGGTTGGAAATTTGTAGCCCAAAAAACCATTTAAATATTTAATTTGCTCACATTCAATCGCGCGAAGAGAATTTCTTTTTTTTTGGTAATAAAAAAGACATGTCTTGGTGGTACAAGTGGGTAAATCAGGATGATTTACAACAAGTATTTCCCCATTGCTTGATCTTGATATTGATTTAATAACCAGCCGTTTCTGGTCATTGATGCTACGGCGAGCACAGATCAATTGAATTTTCTCTACAATAGTCGGCCCTGAAAAAGCCAATTTTATCCCCTGACAGGCAGGATAATGCCGTCGGCATGCCAAGACACA
>Ga0156780_148_pt1 | contig 58980 bp, 59 predicted proteins | sample RifOxyD3_FD_110730 | JGI IMG/M metagenome (GOLD analysis project Ga0156780, IMG submission 110730) | Deltaproteobacteria bacterium RIFOXYD12_FULL_56_24 | reverse complement strand
GAGCCCAAAGCCGAAGAAGCGGGCCGGGGGCTGGGCTTTTTCCATGCCCTGATCCATGACCTGCCCGTCGAACTGCTGCACGACACCCTACCCGGCTTCCATGTCACCCCCAGCTATCTGGCCCAGTATGCCGCGCTCGCCGCCGCCCCGCCCCGCCCGGATTCTTCGGCGGATGCGATTTTCTGCCACCGCTTCATCGCCGAGCGGCAAGAGGCAGCCGGGGTACTCGAAGCCGCGCTGGTCCGCGGAGAACTACGACTCTGCCCGATCCACGGCGATCCCAAACCAGCCAACATCCTCTTTGCCCGCGAGACCGGCCGGGCGGTCAGTCTCATCGATCTGGACACCGTCAAGCCGGGGTTGCTCCATTACGACCTCGGCGACTGCCTCCGCTCCTGCGGCAACCCGGAAGGAGAAGACGCGGATCTTGACAGGGTCAACTTCAACCTCGCTTACTGCGGCGCCGTACTGCGCGGATACCTGCCCGAGGTCGCCCCGTTTTTTTCCCCCTTTGACTACCGCTATATCTATGACGCCGTCCGGCTCATCGCCTTTGAGCTGGGGTTGCGTTTTTTTTCCGACCATCTGGCCGGGGATGTCTATTTCAAGAGCAGAAGGGAGGGGCAGAACCTACACCGCGCCATGATCCAGTTCGCCCTCTGCCAAAGCATCGAGGCCCAGGAAAGGGAGATCAGAAAGATAGTCGAGGATTTCCAGAAATTATGACCGCTTTCAGCCTGCACCCCTTCCCCGACCAGGATTCCGACGGCGTGACCATCCGGGGCGCCATCGCGCACACGGAGCAGGCGCTGGTGCTGTCCTTTCTCCTGCAAGGGAATCTGGGCGGACTCGTCCTCCCGACCGCGACGGAAGAAAAACGGTGCGACAACCTCTGGCAGGCCACCTGCCTTGAGATGTTCTGGGCTGAAGAAGGGGAAAAAAACTACTGGGAATTGAACCTTGCCCCGAGCGGGGCCTGGAATGTCTACGCTTTTACCGGGTACCGAACGGGGATGCGGGAGGAAGGACGGATTGGAGAACCGATTATCACAACCCACAGAACAGCGGACAGCTTCTCCCTGACCGCCGAACTGAGGATCGGCATACTCCATCTGGACAATGCCCCCCTCCGGGTTGGCGTCAGCACCGTGCTCAAGCACCGGGATTCCCGGCTGAGCTACTGGGCTCTGGCTCACCCGGAAGAGAGGCCCGACTTCCATGCGCCTAAGACCTTTCTCCTGCTGGTATAATTACGCCCGGTTCCGGAATAGCGGAAAGCCTGCCCGCCACTAAGTCAACAACCTCCCCTCTGATCTTTCAAAAAACGTAATGACAATGTCAGCGCGATAAGTTAGAATCAAGAAAAAACTGAGGAGATCCTTCCATGCCTACAGCAAGTGGAACCATAAACAAGCGGGAAACGCTGAACATCCGCATCAAGCCCGAGGAACGGAACCTTATTGACCTCGCAGCCAGGATGCGAGGAAAAAATCGTACCGATTTCATTTTGGAGGCCGTGCGGTCGGCCGCGGAAGAAGCGCTTTTCGAGCAGACAATCATCATGGCCAGCCCGGAGACCTACGCGAAGTTTCTCGCACGGCTGGACGAGCAGCCCCGCCCCAATGCGCGCTTGCGTGATACAATGCAAACTCCCGCGCCCTGGGAAAAGGCATGATCATCTCCGCCCCGGAGCTGCTGACCGAACATCACGATGTTGCGCAGTTCACCTCCTGCGTGGAAAGCCTGGACACCTGGCTCAAGCGCCGGGCAATGAGAAATCAGGCCACAGGTGCGTCCCGGACTTTTGTTGCCTGCGTTGGACCTCGGGTCGTGGCATACTACGCCCTGGCTTCAAGCGCCGTGGCGGTTGTCGAAGCACCTGGCCGGTTCCGCCGCAACATGCCCGATCCTATTCCTGTTGTCGTACTGGGACGTCTCGCGGTGGACCAATCGTTCCAAGGCAAGGGGATAGGCCGCGCCTTGATTCGCGACGCAGGGTATCGGGTTATTCAGGCGGCCGATGTTATTGGCATCCGGGGCCTGATGGTCCATGCCCTCTCTGACGATGCCAAATCATTCTATGAGCATGTCGGCTTCGAAGCATCCGCTCTCGATCCAAACATGCTGATGATCACCTTGAACGACCTGAAGGCGAGCGCCTTGTTGGGCAAGATAACAGCTTAATCTGACATCACAAAAGAGGAAAATCCCGATCATATCAGGCCTTAATTTGCCTTTTTATGGCCATAAAAGGACGGTTCAATACATCTCATACTTGGCCAACACCCCATCCAAACCGCCGTTACTCAGCAGCTTCTTCCAGGCGGGCTTGAGGCCGATCTTCTTCACCAGCTCCCGGTCACCGAAATAGAGATAGGCCGTGGAGCCGGTACATCTGTGCTTGAGAAAACTGCCCAGCTCCCCCACCAGGGCCGCGGCTTCCTCCTGGGCACCCAAGCGGACCCCGTAGGGCGGGTTGGCGACGATCACCGCATTGCTGATCGGCTCAAGTTCCTGGAAACGGCGGGTGTATACCTCCACCTCCTTGCCGTAGGGCAGCTGGCCGAGATTGATCCGCGCCGCCTTTACAGCCAATTTCGCGGCGTCGCTGCCTATAATCAGCCCCTCGGGCAAATCACGGATCAACGCATCCGCTTCAGCCTTTACTTGTCGCCAGACCTCGGGGGCAAAATCGGGCAAGCGCATGAAGCCAAAGCTCTCCCGCAGATAGGAAGCCGGAATTCGGCAATACCGCATCAGGGCCTCGCAGAGCAAGGTGCCCGAGCCGCACATCGGGTCAATCAGCTGGCGTTCCCCGTCCCACTGGGTCAGGTCGATGATCGCCGCGGCCAGGGATTCCTGGATGGGCGCTTCCACCGACTCCTGCCGGTAGCCCCGCCGGTGCAGGGATGCCCCCGAGGCGTCGAGGCTGATCACCGCCGTATTTTTATGGATATGAAGATTGAAAACCAGATCTGGGTTGCGCTTGTCCACGTTGGGCCGAGAACCGAATTTCTCCTGAAACTGATCGACGATGGCATCCTTGAGGCAGAGCGAGGCATACTGGGAATGGGTGATCAGGCTGTCGCTCACCGTGGCGGTGATGACAAAGGTCTGGTCCAGGCCGAAGAGCTCAAACCAGGGGATGGTCAGTGCGGTCTTGTAGAGATACTTGGTGCTATGGCAGTCGAAATGAAGGAGCGGGGCCAGGACCCTGGTGCAGATCCGGGTCTGGTAGACGATCCGGTACAGGGCCTCGGGGGTGGCGGTGAAATAGACGCCCCGGTACACCGGATTGATCTGGGTCGCGCCCAGGGCCGCCAACTCGCGCTCGGCAAGAGGCTCGACATTCTCCGCAACCTGGGCGAAGTAGCTGTTGTTCTTCTGATAGACAAAGGAGTCCGGCACCGTGACCTCGCGCAGCAAAATTAATTTGAGACAGGCATAATCCTGCCACCCCGAAAGATGTCGATGTTACATCGGAAAAAGCGGAAGCGCCAGTGGCAAAGTAATTACGACGAATGGACGAATCAGCTCCGGTTTTCTTCTCTTGCAATCCAGGAAAAGACCGGGTAACTCTGGCTGCGGAAAGTCAATTGCTTACCACACGTTTTTGGGAGAAAATACCATGGACTTCGACTCATTTGAACAAGCCTTGCATATCTGCATGACTGCCACCCCCGGCAGCGACGAGCAGGAGGCTGCTCTTATTTACTGCCTGGATAATGCCCCGCCCGAACTCAAGAACAAGATCGCCGATGCTCTGGCGCATTTTCACCAGAAGCAGAGCAGCGGCTGCGGCTGCGGCTGCAAACACGGCCACGACTGAATTCGAAAGTGCTCCCTTGCGCTATTTCTTCTGAAAAAGCGGAATAAACTCCCCGTAGCCTTCCTTTTCCAAATCGGCTACAGGAATAAAGCGCAGGGCTGCGGAATTCAGGCAGTAACGCAAGCCGGTGGGTTGCGGGCCATCATCAAAAACATGCCCCAGGTGGGAATTGCCTTCCCGGCTGCGCACCTCGGTCCGCTTGCCAAAAAGCCTCCGGTCTTCCCGCTCGACAATATTTTCCGGCTTCAGCGGCCGGATGAAACTCGGCCAGCCGGTGCCCGAGTCATACTTGTCCAGCGAGGAAAACAGCGGCTCACCGGAAACAATATCCACGTAGATGCCGTGCCGCTTGTTATCCCAGAATTCGTTCCTGAAAGACGGCTCGGTGCCCTCTTCCTGGGTGACCTTGTACTGCAAGGGGGTGAGCCGCTTGCGCAATTCCGCCTCGCTCCATTTCCTGGCACCACGTTTTTCATCCCCCCAGACCTTCTCCAAAAATTGATCCCTCCCCGAACCGCCGCGGTAAATGCGATAGCGAATGGGATTCTTTTTGTAATAATCCTGATGGTACTCTTCCGCCGGATAAAATGGGGTTGCCGCCAGGATCGGGGTCACAATGGGCTTGGCAAAAACCTTGCGGGCGTCCATTTCTTTTTTTGATTTTTCGGCCAGCTGCCGCTGCTCCTCGTCAAGATAAAAAACCCCCGAGGTGTAAGCGTGACCCCGGTCCACAAACTGGCCGCCGCTGTCGGTGGGATCAATCTGCCGCCAGAAGAGCTCCAGCAACTTCGGATAACTGACTTTTGCCGGATCATAGACGATCTCCACCGCTTCAATATGCCCGCCCGCCCCGTAATTCTCATAGCTGGGGTTTTTGGTCGTGCCCCCGATATAGCCGGAGGTAACGGAAAACACTCCGTCCATCTGCTCAAAGGGCTTTTCCATGCACCAGAAACAGCCCCCGGCAAAGATCGCCTTTGCCCGCTTCTCCGCGGCCGAGGCCTCCGGCGCGCTCAACAGGCTCAACAAGGCAAGGCCCAGCAAGAGCAGGCCCGCGTTCTCCACTATCTGTCCGATCATTTTCATATGCCACCTCTTTGCTTATTTTTTTCATTTTACCAAAAAATAAGCACAGACCGGAAAAAACAATCAGAAAAAGGCCGGTGGCAATACCTCCTCGGCCAGAAAGGCATCCAGCTCCTCCTGATCGTAAAAGGCACGCTCAAAGAAAAGCCCCTGACTCGGCGCGGTGTATTCCTTAAGCACCACTGGCACCTCCAGAAACTGACGCACCTCGGCCACGGTGAGCCGCCCCTTGCCGACCTCGGCCAACACCCCGACAATGCGGCGCACCATCTTCCATAAGAAATGCGAGCCCACGATGCGCAAGAGGATAAGATCCTCGGTCTCCGCGATCCGGGCCTGATGGACCATAACCAGCGGAGATTTCTTCTTGATCGCCTGGCGGTCGGTGAAGGAGGTGAAATCGTGCATCCCCACCAGGGTGGTCGCCGCCTCCTGCATGAACCCGGCGTGCAACGGCTCCGAAATCTGCCAGACATAATTCCGTCCCAGCGCCGTCTTGCGCTTGGCAATCCGGTAAAGATAGCTGCGACCGATGCAGTTGTGCCGGGCATGGAAGCGAGCCCCTGCCCTTTTGCACTCCATGATGGCGATATCCTTGGGCAAAAGGTCGTTCAGCCGCTCTCTGATCTCCTGCGGGCTGTGCTCGGTCTGCGCCTCCAGATGGGCGGCAAAGCGCAACCCATGCACCCCGGTATCGGTGCGGCCGCTGCCCTGCACATCTACCTCGCCTTCAAAAAGTTCGGCCGCCGCCGTGAGCAGGCTGCCCTGAATGCTTTTGGCGTCTGCCTGTTTCTGCCAGCCGCTGTAACGGCCGCCGTCAAACTCCAGGGCCAGTTTGAATCGTTTAGGGTGTTCGCTCATGGTTATGGTCTCTTAAAGAATCATCTTAAAAATCTAGAGGCGCGGGGAAAAACTCTATGGGGGATGGGCAAACTTCGACTACAAGATAAAGCCATCTCAAGCCAGGCGGGCAGGGTTGCTCGAGACGCTTTTTGAGAACTTTGCGCAACACCGCCTTGATGCTCCCGTCGAGGGCGTTACACTCCGCCAGTTCTTCCGGCATAAATTTGAGCCGGTACTTCGGGATACCTGGAGCGACTTCAGATTTTGTCAATATCGCCCTCTATGGCCGTATCTTTATACTCCAGTCGCTGGCGTACAAGCTCAACCAGATCCAGGTCGACCAACTTCTCGACCAAGGCTTCGAAAAGCTTAGGGGTGACCATATAAAAAGCAGGACGGTTGTGATTGAGTACCGCCACCGGCTTTTCGCCTGCGGAGCGTAGTACCTGCGCCGGGTTCTTCTTGAACTCGGACATGCTGATCGAGTAGTCGGCGTAGATCGTATCCATACATTCCCTCCTTGAATTATCAGCTACAAATATAGCTCTGATTATGGCCATTTTCAAGGAAAAAACAGGAAACAGTTACAGGGGGGCTGCAAGAAAAGCGGCGCACTCATCTCTGCCTGAGGAGGGGCCAGGGGAATGTCCCTTTACCAACAAAGCAGGCTGGCGGCATTGATCCGCCGTCAACCCGCACATTCTTATTCCTTCGGGCTGTACGTCCTGATCGTTTCGATGCTGCTCCAGTCATAGTAGGTATTGATGTTTTTGCCGTCCTCCCCGTCTTCCGAGATGCGGACAAACTCCCCCATGAAGATCACTGCGGACTCGTACATCTTCCCCTCGTTGATCTGCAGGGTGACGCCCTTACGCAGCTTCCGCGACATCGTGCCGTGAACCGGCATTGAGGCATATTCCAGAATCTTCTCCCAGGTCGCCTTCATTCTTTTCTCTCCTCTTTAAGGTTGTTGCGTTTCGCTCTTCGGCAAAACAGCAAGAGAACCACCTCGCCTCATACCCACCAGATCTGCCGTTTGGCCGGGTTGCCGTTTTTTTCAAAGACATCTCCCGACTCCTTGAGTACCGCGTCAAGCTCCTCTACGGTGAAATGGTAGCCATCTTCCGCCGCCAGGGCGACAAACTCTTCCCTGGTGCCGGGGACGTCATATTTGGCTCGCAAATGTTTATCTCCGCCACCGGCAACAAGCAATGCCTCTACCTCTTTTCTCGCCATGGTCGTTCTCCTTATTATGAAATAATTGGGTTGTAAAATTAATCTCCGTTGCCAGCGCGGCGAGGCAAAGTCCGCGTCGCCCGCTCTTTCAACAATCGGCAACAGAGGTCATGACTCGCGACTGAACTTCAAGGGCCAGGGTGAGCATGCCGCCTATCTGCTCCATGGTCGGGTGGCTGATGGAGTAGCTCTCTATCTCGCAGATATCCTGAAATCCATCCAGGCTCTTGAGCTCTTCGCCAAGCCCCGCCAGTTCGCCGGGCAGAAACTCGTCAATGGCCTCCACCAAATCATGCATGGTGTGGTTATACGGCAGCTTACCGCTTTTCATTAGCAAGGCCATGATCAGTTTCTCAATGGCCATTGCCACCAGATTATACAGAATCGCGGTGGTGAAGGCCTCTTTCCGCCGGACATAGGCATTGTTGGCCGTGGACAGAAACTGATTGCCCTCCCGCAGAAACTCATCCCATCCGTTGATGGGTTCGCTGTGGAGAGCGGGAAACCCAGCCAGGTTGGCAATTGCATCCTTGCATGATTCCGGCATGATTCTCCCTCATTGTTTAAGCCATCGTGCAAAAATAACCTGTGCTATTGGATATCGTACACGGCATAAGGAGCCGTATCGCAACAATCTGGAGAGTACAGGTTCTTTCTTAACGGCTCCTAAATTCGTCTGCGTTGGCAGATAAGCTCCGTGGACTCCCAGCCGAGCTTACGATAAAATTCCAAGGCCGAGGCATTGTTCCTGTCGGCCAGGAGCTGAAGGCGCCCGATTTTTCGGACGGCAGCCCACTTCTCCAAGGCTGCCAGCAATTCCCGTCCAATTCCTTTCCCTTGCCATGGTTCGGCAACCACCACATCCTCCACCAGAAGGGCGAAGCCTCCCTCTGCCGTGGAGATGGTCAGTTGCCCGGAACACATGCCGATAACCCGGCCCGCCGCCTCGGCAACCAGAAGAATCGCCGCCTCGTTGGCCAACAGCATCGCCAGCCCCTGGCGCTGCCGGGCTGCGTCAAAATCAAAGTCCGCCTCGATACCAAAAAGAATCCGGAGCAGACCCACCAAGGCATCGAGGTCGTCAGGCCTGGCGGGTCGTATCACTGCGTGAGCCATGTGTCTCTCTCGGCTCAATCAGTGAACTCGATACGGATAGAATCCTCCCCATCCGGGGCCAGGGTGTAATGCCCCTCTCGGGTACAATGCATGGCCTGCTTGAGAGCGGCCTCCTGCAACCGCTCTATATCTCCCCACACCGTGGCCTCGTCCGCCTCGCTGTTCACGTGGACCGCGATCTCATGGTCGTTGTCGGTAAACTGGAGCAAAAAGGAGTTGTGCTCCAGAAAGACCAGATCATCATAGGCATAGGAGATACCCATCCCTGCCGCCTCGACCATGGTTTTTACCAGCCCCAGGGGTTTTAGACTCATGGTGTTTTCCTCCCTCCGGACGGTTTCATGAACTCTTCTTTTGCTCTCCGCCTAAGCGGTGATCAAATAGTCGGCGGCGGGCTCGCCATCCTCAAGGCCGTCCAGGATCGCATCAATCGCCTCTTCGCTGTCCACGCCCTTGAACCACCAGTTCTCCGGCTGGATCACCATTATGGGCCCGGAGTCGCATTGTTTGAGGCAGGTGGTGGCGCTGATAAGGCAGTCCAGCCCCCGGTCGAGCACCTCTTCTTCGATGTATTGCAGGAACCCTTCGGTCTGCTTGTGGCAAATGCCCTTCTTGTCACCGGAAACCCGGAAGCTCTGGCAAACGATTATCTGACGCGCTGGTATGGCCATGTTATATTTCTCCTCTCTGTTACTCTTGGTTGTGATGGTAACTATTCAGCAGCGCCGCTTCGCTGCTGTCGTATCTGCCAGGCAGAAGCCTGCGAAGTGTGCTGTTGCACACAAGCAGGCCGATGACAAGTAAGCAAGCCTGCGAGACTCCGAAGCAGATGCGGTGCTGCTCGATAGTTACCTGTTTTTCCCTTTCCTGCCGCCGCCATACAATACATCAACCGAACCTTCGACATTGTCCTCCAGCAAAAGCACCGCCAGACCGTGGCTGCTTAAAATCTCCCGCGGCTTTTGTCCGGCGCTGGTGGCGAGGAGGACAAAACAATCCCCCAGGATTTCGGCCACCTGCAACCAGCGGTTGTCGCCGTTGCCGGGTTCGGGCAAATCCCTGGCCTCAAGCAGGCAGGCCAGACCGTCTTCCCTCGAGCCATAGATCAGGGCCTTAATGGCCTGGCCGAGATGAAGATCGATATCCATGCCATTGGAGCTGAGTACGGCCACGTTGGGCCTGGCCGCTGTCGGCTTGGGCAGGCCAGGGCCGTTTTTGCCGGACCTGGGCACAGCCTCGCCTAAAATCGCCTCTTCCGGCAGACAGACCACGGTCATCTGCCCAGCAACCTTCCTGATCAGCGCCGCCATTACCTCCGGCGCAGGCGGCAGCAGTTTCACTTCCGGATCAAGCCAGCCCTTGCCGGGCAGCAGACTAATGGACTCCGCCCCGAGGGCGGAACCCAGGCGGGCAATCTCTTCCACTTCCTGTTCATTGATTCCGGCATACACCGTGGTCCGGATACAAACCGTAAAGCCTGCCGCCTTGCAGGCGGCTATCCCCTTGGTCTGCTCCGTAATCAGGATATCCGCCCCCTCTGCCAAGGGAATGCTCCGCTTGCCCGGCCTAATCCAGGTGTAGATCTTTTTGACCGTTTCCGGGCTGATTGCATCCAGCAGCAGAGTAACCCTTGCAACGCCGTGTTCGGCCAATAAACCGGCCTGCTCGGCAAGACCAAGCCCCATGGTCGTTACGCCCACGGACAATCCGGGATAATGCTCCCGCAGGCCGGCCAGAATCCCCAGGGTCATGGCCGGGGTGGCCAGAGGGTCTCCAGGGCCGTTGAGATCAAGACCGGCGATGGTCTTTCCCTGGGCCGCCAGATCCGCAAGCCAGGTAAGCGCCCCCTGCAGGGAAACCGCCTGGGGCAGTTTGTCCTCGCCGCAAAAACGAATCCTGGCCGCAGCCTGGGGGGCCACCGGCAGGCTAAGCCACTCGGGAATACTGCAGCAGCAGCCCTGCCTGGTTTCGGGAAAAGGAATAATGGTCACATCGTCCTCCTCGGAAGGGCATAGGACCTATAGGATTTATTGGCCCTATGCTTTTACAGCCTGGGCTTTTTCTAAAGCACCAGCTCGAATTTCGTTTCCGAGTCGTCCCGGTCCTTACGGTCGAGCAAAACTCCGAGGATCTTCTCCAGCAACCTCAAGCCCCCCTTGTAGCCCACGGTGGGAAAATACTGGTGCCCCTGCCGGTCTAGGATCGGGAAGCCCCAGCGTACATAGGGAATGTCTTCGTCCCTGGCAATATACTTGCAGTAAGTGTTACCGATGATCAGGTCCACCGGCTCGTTCTTGATCCACTGATGGAGCAGGAACATATCCCCCTTGGCCCGGACGTTGACCTCGCAGCCCATGTCCTTGGTGATCTCCTTGATACGCTTCTCAAATTTGTTGCCAGGGGTACCGGTGACAATGTGAATTGGTTTCATGTCCATGGAGACCAGAAACTCGGTCATGGCAATAAGCTGATCCGGATCACCCACCAGGGCCACCTTCTTACCGTAGAGGTACTGGTGCATATCGGAAATCATATCGACCAGCTGCCCACGTTCGTAGGCGATCTCCTCGGGTATCGTTACCCCGGCAATGGTACGCAGGGCATCGATGAAACGATCCGTGGCCATGAGACCAAAAGGCATATCCAATATCGAACAGGGCACCTTATGCTTGGTATCGAGGGTACGGGCCGCATCGGCCGAGCACCATTCGCCTAAAGCCAGAGTGCCGAGGGAGTCGCCTGTACTCTGGAGCTCGGCCACGGTGGTGCCGCCATCGGGGAACATCTTATACTCTCCTGACAGAGGGCCGTTGAGCACCCCGGAGGTATCCGGAAAGAGGATGGTCTTGACTCCGATTATGGCGGTCAGCCGCTTGATCTCCTCCATATCGCAAGGCTCCACCCAGCCGGGGATGATGTTGACCTTGCCGTTCTTCTTACCCTTGGGCTCTGCCATCTCAGCCATGGACTTGACCATGTTGGAAAAACCGGTGACATGGGACCCAGCATAGCTCGGGGTGGAGGCACTGATCACATACTTACCCTCCGGGATCGTGCCCTCCGCGTGTGCCTTTTTCTTCATCTGAGGCAGATCGTCGCCGATGGTCTCCGAGAGACAGGTGGTGTGGATGGCAATCACCTCGGGATTATAGACAGTGAAAATATTATTGATGGCCTGCAGCATGTTAGCCTGACCGCCGAATACCGAAGCACCCTCGGTAAACGAGCTGGTAGTGGCGGAGATCGGCTCCTTGTAATGCCTGGTCAAGGCGCTGCGATGATACGCGCAGCAGCCCTGGGAGCCATGGCTGTGCGGCAGGCATCCGTGGACGCCAAGAGCCGCGTACATGGCGCCGATGGGCTGGCAGGTCTTGGCCGGATTAATGGTCAAGGCTGTGCGCTCGGTTATTTCAGTAGGTGTATGTCGTAAGAGCATGGTCGTATCCTCAATTGGGGAGTGAAAAGCGAAGAGTGGAGAATGATAAATTTATCTCCGCCACCCTCCACTTTTCACTTTTCATTTTTAACTCTCAACTCGGCGTAGCCGTCTCACTCCCAGTTAAACGACCCTGAGAGCTGGGGGTTCTTCTGCCAGGGAGCTTTCATATGGCTCCAAACCTTGGAGTTCACCAAGCGATCGATCTCCTCGTAGAAGTTGACGGCCCCGACAAAACCAGCATAAGGGCCGCCGGAGTCATAGCTGTGAAGCTGCTTCATGGGCACACCAAGTTTCTGGATGGAATACTTCTCTTTAACGCCGGCGCAAAAAAGATCCGGCTTCATGATTTCCACCAGTTTTTCTGCCTCGTACTGGTTAAGATCGTCGATAATCAGAGTGCCTTTGTCCATATCCATTGCCAAGCCGTCATACTGCTTAAACTTGTAACCCGCCTGGTCGAGGGCCTGAAGCTCCTGGTCGCTTTTGCGCGGTCGGTAGCGGCCTTCGTCCGCTTCGACCTCGAGCTCCTCGATGTTACGGCTATCAGCATCAAGTTTGATGTTGGGCAGCACCTGGCGGCCTTCGTAGTCATCCTGATGGCCAAACTCATAGCCCGCCGAGATGGTCTTCATGCCAAGTTCATCAAAGAGCTCCTTGTAATGGTGGGCCCGAGAACCGCCGACAAACATCATGACCGTCTTTTCTTCGGTGCGGGGCAGGATATTGAGCAGCGCAGCTTCAACGGCAGGCATCTCTTCAGCGATAACTTGTTCAACCTTGTCGATAAGCTCTTGTTCGCCGAAGTAGCCGGCAATCTTGCGCAGCGACTTGGCCGTGGCCTTGGCGCCGATGAAATTCACCTTGACCCAGGGAATGCCGTACTTGGTCTCCATCATGTCCGCCACATAGTTGATGGAGCGGTGGCACATAACCGCATTGAGGTCCGCGGTATGGGAGGAGACAAACTGGTCATAGGTGGAGTTGCCGGAAAAGGTCGAGATGCAGGTGATGCCGCATTTCTTGAGGATCCGGTCAATCTCGAAACCGTCGCCGCCGATGTTATACTCACCCAGCAGGTTGATCTTATACTTGCCCGGTTTCACCTCGTCATTCTGACCGACAAGATGGCGAAAAACCTGATTGTTGGCAATATGATGGCCGGCAGACTGGCTGACCCCCTTATAGCCTTCACAGGAAAAAGCGAAGACATTACAGTCACCGAATTTCTCCTTCATGTTCTTGGTGACCGTGTGGATATCATCACCGATCAAACCAACCGGACAGGTGGCAAATACGGCGATTGATTTAGGATGAAAGAGGTCGTAGGCCTCTTGGATCGCCTGGGCCAGCTTCTTTTCACCGCCAAAGATGATATCTTGCTCCTGCATATCCGTGGAAAAGCAGTAGTTCATGTAATTTTCACCGTCAGGACCGGCATCGGTCTGATTCCGCCTTGTCAGCCAGGCATAGAAGCTACAGCCGATAGGGCCATGAACTAAGTTGACGATGTCACGAGTGGGCCCCATGATAACGCCTTTGCAACCGGCGTATGTGCAACCGCGCATAGTCATGATCCCCGGAATAGTCCGCACGTTTGCAGTGAGCGCAGGGGTATCATTCTGCAGGGCCTCGTTGATCATTATCTGCTTGGCGCGTTTGCGGGCCACCTTAGGCGGATACTTCGAAAGAAGTTCTGCCTTGATGTCGGTCGCATCCCACTGCACCATCTTTTTTTTCGTTGCTGTAGCCATTATCTCTCCCCCTATAAGATGGACTTAACGCCCACCTCTCCAGTCCTGACCCTGACGGCATCGCTTATCGGCAAGACAAACACCTTGCCGTCGCCCGGCATACCGGTCTGGTTTATGTTGATAATTGTCTGCACGACGCAAGCCACCTGCTTGTCTTCTACTACCACGGTAACCAGGCGTTTCGGGTAGAGCTTGCCTTTTTCCCCAAGCAGGGAAGCGGCCTCTTCATACCCTTGTTCCGCACCCTCCAAAACATGGGGATTGACAAACCCCTTGCCGCGACCGTGAGCCTCATGGGCAAAGAAGGCGTCAATCCCGCAATCGGTAAGAGCCTGCTTGGTCTGGTTCATCATATTGATACGCACAATAGCGATCACTTCTTTCATGCCGGCACCCCCTCTGAGGCGGCGGCCTCCTTGGCACCTGAACTAATGGTGTAGGCTTCCTCCACCTCGCTGACAAAAATCTTACCATCACCAAATGCACCTTTGCCTTTGGTGCGGGCCGTATCCATTACGGTTTGAATGACGAAGTCCTTGTCTGCCGCATTGACTACACTCATCAGCATGACCTTGGGGAGCTCGTCATAGGTGACCTCGCCGATTTTAATACCGCGTTGTTTGCCGCGACCAGCAACGGCATATTTGGTGACGGCCGGAAAACCCGCATCCATGAGAGCCGCCAAAACTGCATCTGCCTTTTCAGGGCGAATAATTGATCGAATCATAATCATCATAGCCGTATCTCCATGCTTGCCGGCGGGTGCTGTCACCTGACCGGTAATTTTGAAATTTATCGTAACTGCTCAGCAGCACCACATCTGCTTTGTCATCGGCCTGCTCATGTGCGAACAGCACACTTCGCAGGCCTCTTGGTCGGACACTTCTGCCGACGACTGACACGCGCATCTGCGGCACTACGGAGCAGTTACATTCTGTGGCTTTTGTTTAATTCCGGCATCAAGCTGAGTAGTTACAATTTATCTAAAATAATATTGGCGAAGGTATCAGACAGCTTCCATCAAACCGTACTCCATGAGTAACTCTTCAAGCACTTCGATTTCCATGGGGGTGGGGATGACTAAATCTTTGTTTCCGTCAATGGCCTTGGCTAAACCCCGATAGACATCGGCCTGAGGCACTTCAGGATTCCATTCGAGAACCGTCTTGCGATTAATCTCGGCTCGCTGCACATCGTTATTTCTAGGGACAAAATAGATCATTTTGGTGCCGAGTTTTGCCGCGAATTTCTCGATCATCTCTGCTTCATTGTCCACGGCGCGTGAGTTACATATCAAGCCACCCAAGCGAACAGAACCAGAGGCGGCGAACTTAACGATACCCTTACTGATATTATTGGCCGCATACATGGCCATCATCTCACCGGAAACAACGATGTAAATTTCTTCCGCTTTACCATCGCGAATCGGCATGGCAAAACCACCACAAACAACATCGCCAAGAACATCATAAAAGGCATAATCCAACCCTTCTGATTCTTCGTAGGCGCCGAGGGATTCAAGCATATTGATGGAGGTAATAATTCCACGACCAGCACAACCGACCCCCGGCTCAGGTCCACCGGACTCAACACACCAGGTGTTGCCGTATCCTCTTTTGCGGATATCATCAAGTTCAACGTCCTCACCCTCCTCACGCAGGGTGTCAAGGACCGACTTCTGGGCCAGTCCGCCTAACAACAGCCTTGTCGAGTCGGCTTTCGGGTCGCAACCAACAACCATGATTTTCCGACCTAATTCAACCAAACCTGCTACTAAATTCTGGGTGGTGGTTGACTTGCCGATTCCGCCCTTTCCGTAAATTGCCACCTTGCGCATCTTTAATCCTCCTTGCTCTGTTCTGTATTGAATATGGGTTTCAAATTTCATTGCCATACGTTGCCGTCGGATGCTGCTATCGCAAGGTGTGTGCCAGAGCGTGGCTAAACCGGTTTTTTTCGATAACATCCTGATATTAGGAGTTTTATTTAAGAAATTAACAACATTGTCCGCCGTACTACCTGTTCGCTTTTGTAAACTTGGTTACAAAACGGAAGGTCGGATGCCACTTTGGAAAATGAGCTGAGAAGGGAATTTACTTACATTTATGTTGTTAAGCAAAAAACTGCCCTCCCAAAATGTAACTTTTTTTGCGTGGGCAGGCCAACTTGCTGCATGACTACGGCTAATATATTTATTTTTAATTTCAAATAGTTATATATTATACTAATTCATAATGTTACATTTTTGAAGCATTGGAACATTTTTTGCTTAACCATCTACCTGAAAACCAGCGATTTAAATTTCAATCCCAGCACGCACCAGCAGAGGCGGACCAAGCCCATGCCCAAACCAGACTACCCCACCGAACGCCTTGAACTGCAGGCTCTCTATCAGATAAGCCAGCTCATCGGCTCCGCCCTGGACATCAGGAAAACCCTGGCCGAAATATTGGAGATCCTGCACGACACCCTGCGCATGGAGCGAGCCACCCTGGTCCTGCAGGAAGAAGGCGGTGAGCACCTTTCCATTGCCGCCTCCTACGGCCTCAGCAAAGTGGAGGAGAAACGAGGCATCTACCGGCCCGACGAAGGGGTGATCGGCCGCATCTTTCAAAGCGCCTTTCCTTTTGTAGTGCCGGACATTCACCGCGAACCGCTCTTTTTGAACCGGACCGGCGCCCGCGCCAATCTTCCAAAGGGAGAAATCTCCTTTATCGGCGTCCCGGTCATGCTGCCGGAGGGACCGGTCGGCGTCCTTTCGGTGGATCGCCTGTTCGGCCAGGAAATATCCCCGGAGGAAGACATTCGCTTTCTCACCGTGGTCGCCATGCTCATTGCCCAGTTTTTGCGGCTGCACAAGGCGGTCTCCCACAAACAGCAGGTCCTGGTGGAGGAAAACCTGCTGCTCAAAAAAGAGCTGCGCAGCCGTTACAACCTGCACAATATCATCGGCCAGTGCAAGCGAATCCAGGATGTGTACAACTACATCGACAAGGTGGCGCCCAGCCGGGCCACCGCCCTGCTCCTGGGCGAATCCGGCACCGGCAAGGAGCTGGTCGCGCGGGCCATCCACCAGGCAAGCCCGCGCGCCGACAAGCCCTTTATCAAGATCAACTGCGCGGCCCTGCCGGAAAATCTTCTGGAAAGCGAGCTGCTCGGTCACGAAAAGGGCGCCTTCACCGGCGCGGTCGGCCTAAAGAAAGGGCGCTTCGAACTGGCCGACGGCGGCACCATCTTTCTCGACGAAGTGGGGGAGCTGCCCCTGCCTCTGCAAGCCAAGCTACTCAGGGTGCTGCAGGAGCAGGCGTTCGAGCGGCTGGGCGGCACCCAGACCATCACGGTCAATGTCCGGGTCATTGCCGCCACCAACCGCATCCTGGAAGAATGCGTTGAGCAGGGGAGTTTCCGGGCAGATCTTTTTTACCGCCTCAGCGTGGTTCCCGTGGTACTGCCGCCGCTCAGGGAGCGCAGGGAAGACATCCCCCTGCTCCTCGACCACTTCCTGCGGGAGAGCAACCGCATGAACAAACGGGAAGTACGCCTGTCCAGCCCGGTGGTTCAGCTTCTCTGCAGCTACTCCTGGCCCGGCAACGTCCGCGAACTCCAGAACCTTATCGAGCGGCTGGTGATCATGGCGGACAGCGACGCCATCGTATCTCGAGAGCTGCCCAGTTATATCACGGCAGAACCGGAAACAGAGATGTTAGCCCCGCCATCCTGCCGCCTTGCCCCGCCTCTCGCGGAAGGGCCGGGACCGACCGGCGTGCCGCTGCCCGGCAAAGCCACGCACAAGTCCTTGAAGGATATGGAAAAGGAAGAGGTGGTCGCGGCCCTGCGGCGGCACGGATGGGTGCAGGCCAGGGCAGCCCGGGAGCTGGGCCTGACCCAGCGCCAGATGGGCTACCGCATCAAGAAATACGATATTGTCCTGCCGGATTTTTCCCACTAAAAAAGCCGGGTTTTCCCACGCAAGGGAAAACCCGGCTTACATTTTTAGCGGCCTGTTCCCTTACAGAACAATCAAGAGATAAGGCTTAGATAATCACGGAAAAACTGCTGAAAATCGTCGGAAATCCGCGTCCGCAAGCGCCTGGCCTCGGCCAGCAGATCGGCGGGCCGCACCACCAGGGAGCGAAACGAGGCCAGCCACTGCCAGTCCTGTTCCAGCCAGTGGCTGATATCCTCGGCATCCGCGGCCTGGTTGTCAAACTGCAAGCCGAGGATGTGCGGTCGCTGCTCAAGGGAAAAGGCCTCCACCTGGCATTGCTCCGAGGTGGCGAGCAGAGAGAAATGTTTGGGCAACGGCTCCAGCACCATCTGGCTGTGCCACTTGAACATGGGCAAGGCCTTGCCGAGATTCCTGAAGGCCGGGTACTCCCGGCCATCGTGAGTGAGATGCCCCTGAACAAAGCCGATGCTCGGCTTGAAGTTCGGCCCGATCTGGGCGCCGAGTACCGAGGCCAGCAGTTGATGACCGAGACAGAAGCCTAGAATAGGCTTGTCCGCACCGATCGCCCTTTTGATGAACCGTTTTTCCTCTACGAGAAACGGGTATTTCTCCTCCTGATCGACACTGGGTGAACCTCCCAAAAGAATGATCGCCCCGTAATCGTTGAAGTCGGGGATCCAATCCTGCCAGACCTTGACGAGATCAAAATCGAGCCGGTGCCTGGTGAACGCCTCAAGAAGCAGTCGCCCGGGTCCGGCCCAAGGGGTATGTTGCAAAACGAGGAGTTTCATTTTTTTTGTTTTCAGAGTGATTCTTCAAGAAAGGAATCCCGGGACCGGAGAGGTGGCCCCCTTCGGTCCCGGGATTATTATTGTTCGGAAAAACAAGCTAGACGTTTTTAATCTCAAAGCCGGCATATGCTTCCATGCCGTGCTCACCTACATCCAGCCCCCTCATCTCCTCTTCCGCATCAACCCGGATACCAAGGGTAACCTTCAAGAGAAAAAAGATGACAAAAGCAGCGGGAAAGCAGGCTGCGCCGTAGGCAGCCACCCCGATCAACTGGGTCGTAAAGGAATGGGCCGCGCTGAAAATTCCCACCGCCAAGGTGCCCCAGATACAGCAGACGAGATGGACGGAAAGAGCGCCGACCGGATCATCAAGCTTTACCCGATCAAAGATCATGACCGAAGCAACAACCAGAAGTCCGGCAATAAAACCGATCACCACGGAATTCATCACGCTGACCACATCGGCGCCAGCAGTAATCCCGACCAATCCGGCAAGCACCCCGTTAAGGGCCATGCTCAGATCCGGCTTTTTCTGGATCATCCAGCTCAGGATGACGGCGCCGGCCAAACCGGCGGCGGCGGCAAGACAGGTGGTTACAAAAACAAAGGATACCAAGGCAGGATCGGCAGATAGCACCGAGCCACCGTTAAAGCCAAACCAGCCAAGCCAGAGCATAAAAACACCAATGGTTGCCAGGGGCATGCTATGGCCCATGATCGGTTTAATGCTATTACCGACATACTTGCCAAGACGGGGTCCGAGCAGCATCACTGCGGCCAGCGAGGCCCAGCCGCCCACGGAATGGACCAAAGTCGAACCGGCGAAGTCATAAAATCCCATAGCGTCCAGCCAGCCTTTACCCCACTTCCAGCTTCCTACCCAGGGATAGACCAGTCCCACATAGATTATGGTAAAGATCAAGAAACTGTGCAGCTTAACCCGTTCGGCAACCGCCCCGGAAACGATGGTAGCCGCAGTGGCTGCAAACATGGCCTGAAAGATGAAATCGGTCCAGTAGGTGTAAATCCCCACCCCGTCCTTTCCGGCAACCATCATGTTCTCCGGATCTACCCCGATACCAAAACCGGAGAAACCAAAAATGCCCGGAATGGAAAAATCACCAGGGTACATCAAGTTGAAACCAATCACCGCGTAGGTCAAAAGCCCGATGGCCACAATGGCGGTATTCTTGAAAAGGATGTTGACCGTGTTTTTCGACCGGCACAGCCCGGCCTCAAGGGTGGCAAAACCGAGATGCATGATAAACACCAGCAAGGTGGCCACCATCATCCAGGTATTATTGACAACATAAAGGGCGGTTGCGCCAGTGACTTCGGCAGCTTTAACGGCAACTTCCGCAGTAGCGCTGGCTGCTTCGACCGCGGGGGCAGCAACTTCGGCGACAGCGCCGGCAACCTCGGCGACGCCCTCCGCGCCCAGGGCGGTCCCGGCCAGGGCAACCATAGCCATGGTCAGGGGCAGGACCATTTTTTTTGCAATAGACATGTTCATTGAAATATCCTCATGGGTTGATTTGATGTCACTCATAATACTTCCCTAAATGGCCTCCTTGCCCGTTTCTCCCGTCCTGATCCGGCAGATGGTATCCACCGGCAAGACGAAAATCTTGCCGTCGCCGATCTTGCCGGTCTTGACCGTCTTGACAATGGTCTCCACCACCTTGTCCACCATCTCGGCCGCAACCACGATCTCCACCTTGACCTTGGGGATGAAATCCACCACGTACTCCGCACCTCGGTAAATCTCCGTATGCCCCTTTTGCCGGCCGAAACCCTTCACTTCCGTAATCGTCATCCCCTGAACGCCAAGGTCAGCCATGGCTGCTTTCAGGTCATCAAGCTTGAATGGCTTGATTATCGCCTCGATCTTCTTCATTCCACTTCCTCCTTTTAGCCAAAATCATCATGAAAATTCCCCACGCTTACCAGCGAGTGTGATACTCTTGGCTCACCGATTATTCAAAGAGCGTGCCAGCAACTAAAAAGAATGGAGCAAAACGCATAACATATCGATATAAAACAAATTAAACAGGAAGATGAAAACTGGCCAAGAAATTGCCTTACGCAAAATACGATACATTTATGTTAATAAATTATGATGAAGATCTCTTTTTTGTTACATTTTTGGCAATAAAAACAAACTACATAATCCTTTTCATTTGATGGCGAGCATTATCGGTGTCGGGGGCATTTAGGTGAATGGCCAAAAAACCCTTGACGTGACATGGGGGATAAGTCAAATATGCGTTTAACTTATCTTTTAACAATCCACCCTCACACTTCCTCAAAAGAATACCGCCCATGAAAAAACGCCTCCTTCTTTCCCTCCTCGGCCTGCTGCTGGTGGTCGGTATCCTTGCCGGCATCAAGGGGTTACAGATCTTCAAAATGGTGAAGAGCGGCAAGAGTTTCACCCCACCGCCCGAAACGGTAACCACGGCCCAGCCCCACCCGGAGTCCTGGGAGGCCACCCTGCCCGCCGTAGGCTCGCTGGAAGCAGTGCAAGGCGTGACCGTTGCCGCCGAGCTGCCCGGCAAGGTGACGCGCCTTGCCTTTACCCCTGGCACCTGGATAAAGGCGGGCAGCCTTCTGCTCCAACAGGATACTTCTTCCGAGAAGGCGCAACTCCAGGCGGCTGAAGCGGAGGCAGCCCTGGCCAAGGCCAATTTCGAGCGACTCCGTCTCCTCATCGAGACTAACGCCGTTTCCAAGGCAGCCTACGATGACGGAGAGGCGAAATTCAAGCAGGCGATGGCCCAGGCCGATACGATCCGGGCCGCCATCGCCAAAAAAACCATCCTGGCCCCATTCTCCGGCCGTCTCGGCATCCGGTTGGTCAATCTGGGGCAGAGCCTCAAGGAAGGCGAGCCCATTGTTTCCCTCCAAGCCATGGATCCGATGTTTATCAATTTCATGCTGCCCCAGCAGGAGCTGGCCAGAGTCAAGCCGGGCCTGCCGGTGCGGATAACCTCCGACGCCCTGCCCGGCCGGACCGTGGCCGGCAAGATCACCGCCATCAACCCGCAGGCGGACAGCGCCACCCGCAATGTCCGGGTGCAGGCCACCGCGGCCAACAAGGACGAACGCTTGCGCCCCGGCATGTTCGCCACGGTGGCCGTAGTGCTGCCCGGCAAAACCCAGGTGTTGGCCATCCCCGCCACCGCCGTACTCCCCGCCCCTTACGGCGATTCGGTCTTCGTGGTGGAAGAGCGGCAAGAAGAAAAGAGCGGCAAGACCGGCCTGGTGGTACGTCAGCAGTTTGTCCGCCTCGGAGAAAGCCGCGGTGATTTCGTCGCCGTGCTTTCCGGCCTTGAAGATGGGGCCACCGTGGTCAGTACCGGCGTGTTCAAGCTGCGCAACGGCCAGCAGGTCGTAATCGACAATGCCCTGAACCCGAAATTCAGCCTGAATCCCACGCCGGACAACAGTTGAGCCCCTGTAAACCAATCACGGGGAAGCCCACAAAGGTCAAATAACCACGAAACCACCCTTCGGGTATAAGTTTCGTTTTGAGCAGACAAGCTGCTCAACTCAACTAAAAACGGCCACAGGGTGCCGCAGGTTGCGGCAAGCGGGTTGGCGATGCGTACTTTTGTACGTGAGCCGGACCGATCGCCGCAAGATGTGGTGCCCTGTGACCGCTTACGAGCCCCTGAGTAAAGACCCATGAAATTTACCGATCTTTTCATCCGCAGCCCCGTGCTTGCCCTGGTAATCAGCCTGCTCATTATCATTGCCGGATTGCAGGCGTTTCGCTCCCTCAATGTCCGTCAGTTTCCCCGAAGCGAGAACGCGGCAGTTACTGTGACCACTGTCTATGTCGGGGCCAATGCCGAACTGGTGCGGGGCTTTATCACCACCCCGCTGGAACGGGCTATTGCCGCAGCCGACGGCATTGATTACCTGGAATCACAGAGCAGCCAAGGCGTCTCCACCATCTCCGTCCGCCTGAAACTCAACTACGACGCCACCAAGGCCCTGGCCGAGATTGGTGCCAAGGTTGATCAAGTCCGCCGGGACCTGCCGCCCGAGGCAGAGGTGCCGATAATCAACATCGAGTCGGCGGACAGCAGATTTGCCGCGGCCTATCTCAGCTTCACCTCCGAGGTTCTTACCCAGAACGAAATAACCGATTACCTGACCAGGGTAGTGCAACCCCGGCTTTCCGCCATCCAAGGCGTGCAGCGCGCCGATGTTCTAGGCGGCCGCACCTTTGCCATGCGTATCTGGCTCAAGCCCGAGCGCATGGCCGCCTACAACATCAGCCCGGCCCAGGTGCGCAAGGCCCTGGCCGCCAACAACTATCTGGCCGCCCTTGGCAACACCAAGGGCTCCCTCATCCAGGTCAACCTCACCGCCGACACCAATCTGCGTTCGGTGGCGGAATTCAAGCGGTTGGCAATCCGGGAAGAGAACGGGGCCACTGTCCATCTGGAAGACATCAGCGACGTCTCGCTCGGCGCGGAAAACTATGACGCAGAGGTCCGCTTTTCCGGCCAAACCGCCACCTTCATGGGGATCTGGCCCCTGCCCAACGCCAATTCCCTGGACATGATCAAACTGGTCCGCACGGAAATGGCGGCCATTGAAAAAGATCTGCCCACCGGCCTCAAAGGGCGCATCGCCTACGATGCCACGGCCTACATCGACGATGCCATCAACGAGGTGTTGAAGACCTTGGGCGAAACCCTGCTCATCGTGATCGTGGTCATCTTCCTCTTCCTCGGCTCCCTGCGCTCGGTGCTGATTCCGGTAGTGGCCATCCCCCTGTCCCTGATCGGCGGCCTTTTTCTGATGCAGGTCTTCGGCTTTAGTATCAATTTGCTCACTTTGCTGGCCATCGTCCTCTCGGTGGGGCTGGTGGTGGACGATGCCATCGTGGTGGTGGAAAATGTCGAACGCCACCTCAGTCAAGGCAAGTCGCCGCTGGACGCAGCCCTGCAGGGGGCCCGCGAGCTGGTCGGGCCGATCATCGCCATGACCATCACCCTGGCCGCAGTTTACACGCCCATCGGCTTTCAGGGCGGGCTCACCGGCTCGCTCTTTCGGGAATTCGCCTTCACCCTGGCCGGAACGGTGACCATCTCCGGGGTGGTGGCCCTGACCCTGTCGCCGATGATGTCGGCCAAGCTGCTCAAACCGGGACTCGAAGAGCATGGCCTGGCGGGCAGGATCGCCCGCGGCTTTGCCAGGCTGCGCGGGATGTACGGAGGCTGGCTGGACGCCACCCTTGCGGCCAGGCCCGCGGTCTACACGGTCTGGCTCGTCATCAGCCTGCTGGCCTTCCCCATGTTCACCATGTCGGCCAAGGAACTGGCACCCAACGAGGACCAGGGGGTCATCTTCGGCATCGTCGACGCAGCGGCCAACTCCACCCTGGACCAGACCCGAACTTTTACCGCCGCCGCCAACAAGGTCTTCCTCTCCATCCCGGAAACGAAATTCACCTTCCAGGTCACCCAGCCCACCTCAGGGTTCAGCGGCATGGTCACCAAGCCCTGGGACGAGCGGAAACGCTCAATTTTTGCGATCATGCCCGAGGTACAACAGAAACTCCAGGGGTTACCGGGCATCCGGATCTTTCCGGTATTACGCCCCGCACTCCCCGGCGGCGGCCAGTTTCCGGTGGAATTCATCCTGGCCTCCACCGCCGAACCCGCCCAGATCATGGAATTTGCCCAGCAGATCCAACAGAAAGCCATGCAGAGCGGGATGTTCGCTTTTCCGCCGATCATTGACATGAAAATCGACCAGCCCCAGGCCGAGTTCATCATCGACCGCGACAAGGTGGCGGACCTGGGCCTCAGTCTGGAACAGGTGGGCGCGGACCTCGGGGCCATGGTGGGCGGCAACTTCGTCAACCGCTTCGACATCGCTGGCCGCAGCTACAAGGTCATCCCCCAGATCGCCAGAGTCGACCGCCTCACCCCGGAACAGCTGCAAAAGATTCACATCACCGGACCAAACGGCCAGCTGGTGCCGCTTGCCACCGTGGCCACGATCAAGAACTCCACGGTGCCCCGCTCCCTGAACCGCTTCCAGCAACTGAACGCGGTCAAGATCAGCGGCGTCTCGGTGCGCCCCCTGGACGAAGCGCTGCGCTATCTGGAAGACGAGGCCGCCAAGATCCTGCCCCAGGGCTATGTGCTTGACTACACCGGCGAGTCCCGTCAACTGCGCAGCGAGGGCAACAAGTTCCTGCCCGCCTTCGTCCTGGCCGTGGTCCTGATCTTTCTGGTCCTGGCCGCTCAGTTCAACAGCTTCCGCGACCCCTTTGTCATCCTAGCCGGCTCGGTGCCCCTGGCCATGTTCGGCGCCCTGATCTTCACCTTTCTCAAAATCCCCGACCCCAACACCCCCTTCTGGACCAATGGCTGGACCACCACCCTCAACATCTATTCCCAGGTGGGGCTGGTGACCCTGGTCGGTCTGGTAGCAAAAAACGGCATCCTCATCGTCGAGTTCGCCAATACCCTTCAGGAACAGGGGCACGCCAAACTGGCCGCCATCCGGGAGGCCTCCCTTACCAGACTGCGCCCCATCCTCATGACCAGCACCGCCACAGTGGCCGGCCATTTTACCCTGACCCTGGTCAGCGGCGCCGGGGCCGCGGCCCGGAATTCCATCGGTCTGGTGCTGGTGGGCGGTATGGCCGTGGGCACCCTCTTCACCCTCTTCGTGGTGCCTTCCATCTACATGCTGGTGGCCCGCGACCATGGCCGGAACCGGAGGCCGGAGGCCAATACCGCCGAAGCAGAGACGGCAACGCCATGAATACCTCGGAACTGTGGGACGCCATGGGCTCCCTGCCCGAGGAAGAAATGTCCCATGTACTCACCCGGCTTTTCGCCCTGTACGAGGCCAGGCTCCTGCAGAACCCGGATGACCACGAGACCTTGCATTTTTTCAAGAACCTCGACCTCGCCATCACCCAGACCTGCCAATGCAACAGCAACAGAAGATAATTTCCCGAGACCGGAGTACTCGCCCCCTGGTCAACGTCTCTTTATTGCTTATCCTCTTCCTTATCCCGGCTGGCAAAAGCTCGGCGCAAGACTACAAGATTGAAGCGATCCGCATGCTGGAAGAACACAATCTCCTGCGCACCGCCGTCGGCGTCCCCAAGCTACGCTGGTCCGACTCCCTTGCCGGTGAAGCGGCAGCCTGGGCCAACAAGCTAAAAAAATCAGGCGGCAACATACAGCACAGCCGTACCAATCTAGGGGAAAATCTCTATTGGGCCAGTGCTGTAAAAAAGGCCACTAATAAACATGGCGGCAACTGGAAATGGACCTCGACCCCGCAGCCCATCACGGAACAAGACGTGGTCACCAGCTGGGCCAGCGAAAGGCAGTGGTATTCCCGGAGCAGAAATACCTGCAACGCGCCTCCCGGGAAAACCTGCAGTCACTACACCCAGATAGTCTGGGAAAACACCATGGAAGTGGGCTGCGCCAAAGCCGTCTGCCGTGACAACTCGCAGGTCTGGGTGTGCAACTATGCCCCGACCGGGAACGTGGTTGGCCAAAGGCCTTATTAGACAACCCTGGGCCCAAGTTAATCTGGCCGCTTCGACGCCAACCCCTCGACAGCAATCCCCAATCCCGCTATGATACGGTTGATGATATTCTCGGCGCAACCAGCGCTCCTGCCGGCAACCAATGATCACCATGCGCAAGGGCCAGAGCCTTTCATGAGAGCGGACAACCCCTACGACAACGCCCGCCTGCTCCGGCTGGCAACCTATGCCTCCACGGCCACGGCAGTGATGCTCATCGGCGTAAAGGGCGCTGCCTGGTTCATGACCGGATCCCTAAGCCTCATGGCCTCCCTGGTGGACTCGCTCATGGATGCGGCCGCCTCGCTGATCAACCTGCTGGCCGTGCGCTATTCGCTGAAATCCGCCGACCAGGATCACCAGTTCGGCCACGGCAAGGCGGAATCCCTGGCCGGGCTTGCCCAGGCCTGCTTTATCGGCGGCTCGGCCATCTTTCTGCTCATGCACGCAGCCGAACGGCTGAGCCACCCGCAACCCCTGCTGGAGATCAATATCGGCCTCTGGGTCATGGCCTTTGCCATGACCGCCACCCTGGGGCTCCTGGCCTTTCAGGGCTACGTCATCAGGCAGACCAATTCTGCCGCCATCCGCGCCGACGCCCTGCATTACCAATCCGATCTGCTCACCAACGCGGCCGCCATCACCGCCTTGTTTTTTGCCGCTTCGGGCTGGCCCCTGCTGGACCCGTTAGGCGCCCTTGGCATTGCCGGGTATATCCTTTACAGCGCCTGGCGGATCGGCCGGGAGGCCATGCAGGTTCTCATGGACCATGAACTCCCCGAAGAAACCCGCCAGCGGATCTGCGACATCGTTCTGGCCCATGGGATCGTGCTCGGCCTCCACGGCCTGCGGACCAGGCAGTCCGGGCAGACCATGCTCATCCAGTTCCATTTGGATCTTGACCAGGCCCTGCCCCTTGCCGAGGCGCACCGGGTGGCGGATGAGGTGGAAAATGCCATCATGGCCGCCTTTCCCCAGGCCGATGTCCTCATCCACCAGGATCCCCGCAATCCGGCCCGCTACCGCCGTAACCCCCAAGAATGCCAAGATCTGCCGGAAACCCGCGAGAGTTGACCTGCCATCCAACCCCATCTCCTACCGGCCCGGCCCGGCCTTTGCCGTTGACCGCCAAACCCGCGCAGGGTAAAAGAGATTATCATAAGTCCCATAGGTCGGATATGACCCATGGGACCTATAAAAAGGGGGAATTTTGAAAATAATCCTGCGAACAGCCCTTGCCTATAGCCTGGCCCTGGCCGCGATCTTCGCTTTCTGGTACTACGTCGGCCAGCCGCGCCCGATCCCGGAAGCGGCGCTGGCTACCGATCACCCGCTGCAATGCGTGTCCTATGCCCCCTTTGAAAAGGACCAGTCCCCTTTTGATTTTGCCACGGGCCTGACCATTTCCCCCGCCAGGATAGACGAGGATCTGGCCATGCTCTCCCGGCGTTTTTCCTGTCTCCGCACCTATTCGGTGGCCGGACTGGAAGCGGTACCCGAGTATGCGGCAAAATACGGCATGCAGGTGCTGCTTGGCGCCTGGATCGGCGCGGACCCCAAGCTCAATCAGCAGGAGATTGACAAATTGATCGGCCTGGCCCGCAAAAATCCCGCCGTGGTGCGAGCGGTGGTGGTGGGCAACGAGGCCCTGCTGCGCCGGGAAATCACCGGCGAGCAGCTGGCCGGCTATATCCGGCAGGTCAATGCTGCCCTGCCCGGGGTGGAAGTCACCTACGCCGATGTCTGGGAGTTCTGGCTCAGGCATCCAGAGGTGGCCCAGGCCTGCGATTTTGTCATGATCCACATCCTGCCCTACTGGGAAGACAACCCGGTCGGCATCAAGCAGGCCATGGCCCACATCAAAAAGATCCGGGAAGAGGTCGGCGCCAAGATCCCCGGCAAGGAAATCGTCATCGGCGAAACCGGCTGGCCCTCCCAGGGCCGGATGCGGGAAGGGGCTTTGCCCAGCCTGGTAAATCAGGCCCGTTTTATCCGCGGCTTCATCGCCCTGGCCGAACAGGAGCATTGGCAATACAACCTGATCGAGGCCTTTGACCAGCCATGGAAACGGATCAAGGAAGGGGCGGTGGGCGGCTATTGGGGGCTGTACAATTCGGAACGGGCCGACAAGCATGTCCTCTCCGGGCCGGTCTCCAATTTTCCAAACTGGTGGATGCTCTTTGCCCAGTCCGCGGCCATTGCCCTGCTGACCCTGCTCATTGCCCGCCGCCACCTTGAGATGAGCGCGACACGCCGGCTGCAATTTTCCGCCGCCCTGGCCGGAGGCGCCATCCTGATCGCGCTGCAGGGACATCAGTTCTCTCTTATTTCCACCAACACCTATGAATACCTTTGGGGTTTTGTCGTCCTTTCCCTTGCGGCCGGCGTATACCTGCTGGCCCTGAAAGCCATTGCCTCCGGCACCATCCCCAGCCACCTCAGCCTGGATGCGTCCCTGGATTTTCTGCGGGGCAAGTCCAGCCTCAGCCCCGCAGCAGTATACGGCACCCTGCGGCTGGGGGTCATCACCTGTGCCCTGATTGCCGTCCTCGGCCTGGTCCTGGACGCGCGATACCGAAGTTTCAACAACTTCGCTTTCGCTATTCCAGCCCTGGCCTATGCCTGGTTTTCCCGGAAACAAGACGGGCCTGCCCAGGGCATGCTCGAACACCTCAGCGGGCTGCTGCTCGCCGCCGGGGGGATGGCGATTCTGTTCAATGAAACCCCGCTGAACTGGCAAGCCGATATCTGGGTGGTCATCTGCCTGCTACTGGCCTACCCTCTCTGGCGTAATAGCCGGAGCATCCCGCTGCTCCCCCTGCTCCCCTTTGCCCTTCTGGTGCTGGGGGCCTTTGGCGCCTTTGCCGCTCTGCGCCACGGCGTCTTTATCTCGGAACAACTGGTGGGGGTGTGTACGGAGACGCCGGACAAGACAATCTGCCAGGTTCGCGCCATGATCGGCCGCTTGATGTACAATCAGGTCTTTGCCTGGACGAGCCTGGTTCTGGCCCTCCTTGCCGTCTGGCGCAACGCGGTGTGGCTGTGCTCCCTGGCCCTGGTCGCGAGCCTGGCCGGACTGGCCTTTTACAATGTCAATCTGGCGGCCCTGGCCTTTGTTCTGGCCGGAATCACCCTGGTCCACCGGAAAAACTCTCAAAAATCTTGCGCATGAGTGACACTCCGGGCCAAAAAATTTTAGAGGAAGGCCTCGGTGCCATGGGTATCACCCTTGACGACCAGGCCCGGCGGCGGCTGCTGCTTTATTGCGCCGAGCTACTCCGCTGGAGCAGCAAAATCAATCTGGTTGCCAAGGCGGAGTTGCGCGAGATATGGGAGAGCCACTTTTTCGATTCCCTGAGCCTGCTCAGGATTCTCCCGCCATTGAGCAGCGCCCAGCAACCGCTCCTCGATATCGGCACCGGGGCCGGATTTCCCGGCCTGGCCCTCAAGGCGGCCCGGCCGGAGCTACCGGTCATTCTGGTGGAACCCCGCCAGAAGCGGGTCTCTTTTTTGCGCCATGTCATCCGCACTCTGGGGCTGAATGATATCGAGGTTCTCTGCGGCAGGCTTGAAAAAGGCTCAGCCGAGGTGGCCGGCAAGACCCTGGCCGCGCCGCTCATCACCAGCCGGGCCTTTACCAATATCGGGGAATTTCTCCTGCACACCGCCGCAGTCAACCCGGTGGGCGGCCGGGTTATCTGCATGAAAGGCCCCCGAGCCGAGGAAGAAATCGCCGCCTGGCGGCTTGCCCAGCCGGACAGCCCCTACAGGTTGCAGGAGATCGTCGAACTGACCCTGCCCTTTTCCGGCAAGGTCCGCAACCTGGTCATCTTCAGTAAAGAGAACTGCCTGGAGAAATGAAAGCAAATATCAAAATGTCACCTGATTAGCGCTAATCAGGAAATGAACACCGTTCCTGGATTGGTCCGGCCGGAGACCAGCGATGAAGATTTCCCGTAGCACCGTGATTCCGTACACTACCAAGGATGGTTCCCTGATCAGGGAACTGGCCCATCCCCATCGCCATGGCTGGCCGGGAAAGCTCAGCCTGGCGGAGGCAACAGTGGCGGTGGGGCGGGAGACCATGCTCCACCGCCACCTGGAAAGCGACGAGATCTACCACATCCTTGCGGGAGAGGGTATTCTAATCCTTGGCCAGGAAAAATTCCAAGCGACAAAAGGCGACACCCTGGTGATTCCGGCCGGAACCAAGCACCGGCTGCGGAACAGCGGGACCGTAGATTTGGTGGTTCTCTGCTGCTGCGCGCCGCCGTACCGACATGGTGACACCGAACTGGTGGAGGATGAGGATTAATGAGCACCCTAATGGAGCCACTTTAAAAACAAAATGGGTCTCGGACTATTGTTCGCCGGCGGATAAATTTGATATCCTTTTAATAGCTACTTCCTATCTTGCCCGCTTCAATTTACCTGGAGGACCACCCATGAAACCCCCTTTTCGCAACCTCACCCCCTTTCTCTCTGTCCGCTGGTGGCTGCTGCACACCTCTGCCATTGCCACCGTTTACACCTTCGGTCATCTCATCTGCGGGGGTTGAAGGCATGCTCAAATATTTCATGCGCTACCAGCCGGGCTGGTGGATTCTGCACCTGATCGTCATCGGGATGACCTTCTGGCTCGGCACCCTTACCAGGTTCACGCAATGAATGACCGAACCATGCGGCACCTGCTCTTTACCGCCTTAGTCCTGATGGCGACAGGGGCACTCTATCTCCATCTCCGGGTCCACCCCTTTCTGGTTCCCGACAAAGCCAACCCAGGGCAAACCCTGTTCGTGGGCTCCTTTGTAGCGGCCAGCCTCTTTGCCCTGCTGGATCTGGTGGTGGTGAGCCTGCTTTTTACCAGGCGGCGGACCGCGGTGTACGGCTACGTCCTGAACGGGATGTTGGTCATCTTCGGCACCGTGCTGATGACCCACTTCTCCATAGCCAAGCTCTCCGTGGACCATTCCCAACCCTTGTACCTGCTGCTCTTCAAATCGACCTTGCCGGATATCGCTCTGGCCTGGGCGGATTTCTTAGTTGCGGCAGCGCTCTATCACCTCTGGCAGCGGGAACCGGCGGCGACGCAGACCCTAAACAGCAGACCGTAGATCACCCATCCTTCCGGTGGCGGAGCAGAGGGTTCGCGAAGCGGTCCGGAGTGCAACTGGGGTCAAGCATGACTTTCGGACATTTTTTTGTTATTTTGCTCGCGAACGCAGGGAAAGGGGGCGGGATAAATACTCCACCGTGCTTGGAGACGTGTGGGACGGCTTGTTGCGTAAAGGGTTAAATCAGCTACCACCGGCAATGCCGGTGGCTTGAATTACTGAAACTTGAGCGAATATCAAAATGTCAAGCTTGACCCCAGCCATCATGTTCCAGGGCACCTGCTCCAACGCGGGCAAATCCGTGCTCACCGCCGCCTTGTGCCGCATCCTCCTGCAGGATGGCTTGCGGGTCGCGCCGTTCAAGGCCCAGAACATGTCGCTCAACTCCTTTGTCACCAGGGAGGGCGGCGAGATGGGCCGGGCCCAGGTGGTGCAGGCCCAGGCCGCCCGCCTCGACCCGGATGTGCGGATGAACCCGGTCCTGCTCAAGCCCTCCAGCGACACGGGCAGCCAGGTCATTGTTATGGGCAGGCCGGTGGGCAACATGACGGTGAACGACTATCTGGCCTACAAACCCCAGGCCTTTGTCGCGGTGCAGGCGGCTTACGATTCGCTGGCCGGTGAGTACGAGGTCATGGTCCTGGAAGGGGCCGGGAGTCCTGCCGAGGTGAATCTCAAGGCCCACGATATCGTCAACATGCCCATGGCCCGGTATGCCCAGGCCAAGGTGCTGCTCGTCGGCGACATCGACCGGGGCGGGGTGTTCGCCTCCTTTGTCGGAACCATGGAGATTCTGGACGACTGGGAACGGGAGTTGATTGCCGGCTACGTGGTGAACCGCTTCCGGGGCCAGAAATCGCTGCTGGCCGAAGCGCTTACCTACATGGAACAACGCACCGGCAAGCCGGTGCTGGGGGTGGTGGATTACCTGGCCAATCTGGGGCTGCCGGAGGAAGATTCGGTGAATTTCAAGGCCGGGCTGTTCAGCCCGCACCGACCCACGGGCGAACATGTCACCTTGGCGCTCATCGACCTGCCGCACATCTCGAACTTCACCGATTTTGAGCCGTTTCTGGCCGAGCCGGACCTGTTTGTCAAGATCGCCAGAACCCCGGCCGATCTCGCGGACGCCGACGGGGTGATCCTGCCGGGCAGCAAGAACGTGATCGCTGATCTTAAGTGGCTGTTCAACTCCGGCCTGGCCGAGGCCCTGAAAAAATACCGTGGGGAGGGGAGAGAGATCGTCGGCATCTGCGGGGGTTTTCAGATGCTGGGCATAAGCATCGACGACCCATACCACATCGAGTCTGCGGGCGAATCCCTGACCGGCCTCGGCCTGCTCGACCTTGCCACCGTGCTCGAAAGGGACAAAACCCTGACCCGGCAGAGCGGCCGCCATCTCGCCTCGGGTCTTGCGGTGCACGGCTATGAGATCCACCACGGCCAGAGCCGGGCCACCGGGACCTGTGACATCCTCACCTTCGACAACGGGGAAAGCGGCGGGGCCGGCAACCCCGCCCAGACCATCTGGGGCACCTATCTGCACGGAATCTTCGACGCGGACCCCTTCCGGCGCTGGTTCATCGACCGGTTGCGGCAAAGACGGGGGCTTGCCCCGCTTAACAGCGTCCAGGCCTCCTATGATCTGGAACCTGCCTTTGACCGGCTGGCCGAGGCGGTACGCAGCCAGCTCGACATGAGCGCCATCTATGGGCTTCTGGGCAAATGATCTCCCTCGAATACCAGATCCTCATTGCCATTCTTCTCGATCAGCTGCTCGGCGACCCCCGCTGGCTGCCGCATCCGGTGCGGGTCATCGGCGCGGCCTGCGTCTGGTGCGAGCGGCTCGCCCGCGCCGTGCTCCCCCCTCTTGCGGCCGGACTCTGCGCCGTCCTCCTGGTTCTGGGGCTCACCGGAACCGCGACTTGGACTGTGCTTGCCGGAGCAAAGCTGATCCACCCCTGGCTGGGCAGCCTGATCTCCATCCTCCTGCTCTACACCACCATCGCCCCCCGCGATCTGGTGCGCCACAGTGCTGAGGTCTACAAGTCTTTGCGGGACGGAAATCTGCCGGAAGCACGCACACGGGTGGGGATGATCGTCGGCCGGGACACGGCTGGTCTGGATGAGGCAGGAGTGGCGAGAGCGGCAGTGGAATCGGTGGCGGAATCCATGGTGGACGGGGTGACCGCCCCGCTTTTTTTCGCGGTGCTGGGCGGGCCCATGGCGGCCATGCTCTACAAGGCGGTCAACACCATGGACTCAATGTTCGGCTACAAAAACGAGCGATATCTTAGATTCGGCTGGGCTGCAGCCCGGCTGGATGATCTGGCCAACTTCATCCCGGCCCGGCTCACCGCCCTGATGATTCCGGCCGCCGCCTTCCTGCTCCGCCTTGACGCCAAAGGCTCCCTCTTCATCCTCCTGCGGGACCGGCTCAGGCACGCCAGCCCCAATTCGGGCCATACCGAAGCGGCGGTGGCCGGCGCCTTGGGCGTGCAGCTCGGCGGGGCAAACTTCTATTTCGGCCAGGTAATGGAAAAACCGACCATCGGCGAGGCCAGCCACCCCATCACCCCGCAGGACATCCTCCGCGTCAACCGGCTGATGCTGGCAGGTTCCTGCCTGACCCTGATCTTCCTGCTGGCCCTGCGCTACCAGATCGTCTCGTACCTCTCAAGTTTAGCATCCCGCTAACCCGTCGCCCTCAGCAGCTTTTCCGTACTATTCAAGGTTGCTTTGTTTTTATTTCACTCAAAGATGTCAACGCGGTTTCGCCCTTGATTCTTGGCGAGGTACAGCGCCTTGTCCGCTCTTTGGATCAGCAGCTCAGGCTGTTGGGCATTATCGGGGATAAGAGCCGCAACACCAATACTTACCGTGACCTTGCCAAATGGCGATCCGGCATGGGGCTTACCAAGGGATTCTATGGACGTGCGAACTACCTCGGCAAGATGCCGGGCGCTTTCAATATCTGTATCAACCGCAATCAGCACAAATTCCTCTCCACCGTAGCGGGCAGCCAAATCACTGGCGCGACGGGAACTTGCCAGCAGCATTTCTGCTATTTTGCGCAGGCAATCATCGCCCAGCTGATGACCGTAATGATCGTTGTAGTTTTTGAACAGATCGACGTCGATCATCAGTAAGGCGAGAGGTTGCCGAACGCGAACCGCCCGCTGCCATTCATTGGCTAACACCTCGTCAAAATGGCGCCGATTGGCGATACCTGTCAATCCGTCCGTGCTGGATAGCGTTGCAAGTCTGCGGTTGGCCTCTTCAAGAGCGTGGGTGCGTTCGGCGACCTTCTGTTCAAGTTCGTCGTGGGATTGGCGCAGGGCCTGTTCGGCCAGCTTTTTTTCGGTCACATCGAAACGGATGGCGACGAATTTCACCGGCGTGCGGTCGCTTCCCAAAACCGGGGTAATCGAGGTGGCCATCCAGCGCAGTTCACCCTGGCGAGTACGAATGGCGATTTCGCCGCTCCAAACCTCGCCGGCCAGGACCGTTTGCCACATCATGGCGAAAAATTCCGGCGGATGCTCGTCTGAATTGACGATATTGTGGGAGGCGCCCAGTAATTCTTCCGCCTTGTAGCCGATCAGAGAGCAGAACTTTTCGTTTGCGTAGGTGATGATGCCGTCCAGGTCGGTCTCGGTAACCAGCGCGGCATTGTCAATGACGCGGCGCTGCTCGGCCAGATTCACCAGCAGGGTTTCGACGTTGTCCGCCATTCGGTTGAAAGCGCCCAGGATAACTCGCATATCAGGCGCATCGCCGGGAAATTCGGCCACCCGCCTGCTTAAATCACCCGCGCCGATGCCCCAAGCCGTTTCGACAAGACGCTCCAGAGGTGCAAGCCCGGCCCGCAGAATGACGGCGAGAAAAACGAACATCATTACCAGCATCGCGGCGAACGATTCGACGTTTAACAGCACGCTCTGCCACAGCCGGTTTTCCATGGGCACGGCATTGAATGACACAGTGATCTTGCCGTAGGGTACTCCGCCCACCACGAGGTCGCGCGATGCTGCGGGATGACCGATGTTTATCAGCGAAGCGAACCATTCCGGCCGGGTGGCCACGGTGTTGCCGTTGCGAGCCACGAGCGGCGACATGCCTTCATCCTGCCAGACCACAGTATCGATATTGTCACGCCGCGCCCGATCCCGCAGGATCTCCTCGATGGTGGCAAAATCGCCGATGATTACCTCGCGCGTCAATTCCCGTTCCAGAATGGTCAGCGTGACCTCGGCTTCCTGCTTGATGTCGCCGCGATATTCGCGCGACTCCTTGACCGTCGTCAACATCACGGTAGCGTTGCCGACCATCAACAACACCGCGGCGCTGCCGAGATACAACCTGGCCCGCAAGGAAACCCGAGAGTTCAGCCGGGCCAGGATCATTCGTTCACCAGAGGCAAGAGGGTGTTGCGATAAAAGTGCCGATAATTATCGTATTCTTTGTCGTCGGCGGCGACGAAACCCAATGCCTCGGAAGATTTGAGAAGTTCCGCACCGGCTTGCAGAATCTTCCTGCCCTCCTCGTCCTGGGCCATTTTTACCAGGGCGTCCTTAACCGCTTCGGCCTTGTCGCTTGACACCTTGGGGTGCGCCATTATCGCCAGGTTAAGATAACTTTCAGAGTGCCAGAGGGTTCGGTATGCGAATTGCTCACGGCGGGCATAACCATCCATGACTTGGGCGTTAACCGCAGCGGCGGCAATTCGCCCGGCCTTCAACTGTCCCATCACCCCTTCCTGATTGCCGGCGAATACCGGCTTTACTTTAACACCCGCCTTAAGTAGCGCATCCATTGGTACCCAGTAGCCGACAAATGCCTCCGGCGAGGGAAACCCCACCTCCGTGCCGGCCAGTTCCGCCAGGGTTTTAACCGGGGAAGACTCGGGCACCACGATGGCGCCCTGGATACCATTGCCGGCGGGCCGGGCGATGACCCGCCAGCCAAGACGATCGCGTTGGGGGGTAAAAAGATGGTTGGTATAGGCGAAAGCAAACTCGCCACGTACCGTCATCGCTGTGGTTTCCGGCGCAGTACGCCCCATTTTCAATAGCAGAGGAACGCCGCTGCGCGCGCTGACATAACTGAGGATGGGGTTCCAATACTGTGCGGTAATAATCGCGCTGCGCTGATTGAGCACCCCAAAAAACAGCGGCTCCTCGGCAACGGCCATGTTCCATGGCAGACAGATGAGCAAGATTATTACGAATTGAAGTGTTCTTATCATTATACAGGCCCCTCGCTGCCTCTCTGGGGTCGCCTGAACAGAATAACGAGCCGCCATGATTTCATGCGTTTCCCGTTGCCTGCCAACGCACTTAGTCTACTTATTTCTCAAAAAAACCATGGAATCGGCAGGATTACAACTATTTTAAATTACGTCCAATTCTCCCCTCTACCGCACACAGCTTCGAGTCCTGTGGCACCACAACGGTAAGCGATCACAGGGCACCACATGTTGTCGGCACTTCTGCCGACGATTGACAGCGGCGATCGGTCCGGCTCACGTACAAAAGTACGCATCGCCGTCCCGCTTGCCGCAATCTGCGGCACCCTGTGCCCACTTGTTCCTTGGTTATTTGACCTTTATAGGTTTACCCCGTGATCGGTTACCCACAACGTCTTACCCGGCATACCTACTTCACCCCATAATTTCCCAAAGCTTCCAGATAAGGGCCGAACAGTTCCTGGTAATCGTTAATCCCTCTTTTCAGGATGATGGGAAAATGACCGGCGTTGCTGTCGTTCACCACCAGGTTGGCGCTGTAGGCCAAAGATTCCAGATCATAGAGGGTGCGGAACTCCGGGCCGATCAGGACATAGAAGATATAGCGCCGCCTGGACATGGCCATTTCCCGCAGATGCTGGTGGACCGTGGAATCATTAAGCTCTCCTCCCTCAAACCTGCTGTGCAGAACCACCGCCTCGAAATTCACGAACTGCATCTTGGCGATCGCCTCTTCCGCCGACCGGGCGTAGGTGGGCTGGTAGCCCAACTCGCCGAAGGCCGCACTCACCCGAGCGGCAAGCTCCTCGGCTCCGATCATAATCAGGACATGGGGCACATTCTCAACCACCTCTTTTTCGCTGTACACCCCGCTGGACAGCCAGCCGAGATCCGGCGGCTTGGGGGCCTCGGGAGGCAGACGCACCGGCTGCGGTCTTTTTAAAGCCGCGGCCACAATCCCCTCGGCAGCCTGATCCTCATTGCCGGCGTGCTCGGCAATGAGTACATCCATCAAGCCGGGAGTTGTCTGACCGACAACCGAGCCATCACTGTTCAGCTCGATGGGCTGCTTGCATTTCGGGCAGCCGATTTTCAAAGTTCTCCCCATGGACAGCGAGGCAAGAGCGGCCTTGATCTTTTCAATCTGGGCATTACTGAGCATGAGGGTCTGCTGACAATTGGGACACTGGGCAAGCATGGTTTCCTCCGAATGTTAAGCTCTCAGCCGTAAGCTGTAAGCTGATAGCTGTAAACCTAAAAACCCGAGCGCCGTTTTTCTTCCTTCTTCACATCCATGGCCAGGCCGGTGATCCCGGTGGTGGACTCGCCCCTGGCGGACTTGATACTGTCCAACCCCCGGTTGACCATAGTTTTCCTGGTGCAGTAGCTAACGGCCGTTTCCTCGCTTACCAGACCATTCTCATACAGTTCAAGGATATGCTGGTCAAAGGTCTGCCAGCCAAGGGCCTTGGCATCGGCAATAATGTCATAGAAGGTCTTGTCTTCCGTTTCCCCTGTCATGATCAGCTCGCGCACCCGCAGGCTCATGCCCATAATCTCGAAGGCCGCCACCCTGCCGCCGCCTACCTTGGGCATGAGCCGCTGGCAGACGATCCAACGAATGGTGTCCACCAGCCGGTTGCGCACCTGGGCCTGTTCCTCCTGCTCGAACATGCCCAGAATCCGGTTGATGGTCTGGCCCGCATCCACGGTGTGCAGGGTGGAGAGCACCAGATGCCCGGTTTCTGCGGCGGAAAGCCCGATCTCCATGGTTTCCCTGTCACGCATTTCGCCCACCAGGATGACCTTGGGCGCCTGGCGCAGGGCAGCGCGCAGGCCGGAGGCAAAGGTGTCAAAATCGTTGCCCAGCTCCCGCTGGTTGAAGGTCGCCATCTTGTGCTGGTGCACATACTCGATAGGATCTTCCAGGGTGACGATGTGCACCGGTTTTTCATCGTTGATCTTGTCCAGCAGCGCGGCCAGACTGGTGGTCTTACCGGAACCGGTGGCTCCGGTGACAAGAATGATGCCGTTGCGTTCCCCGGCCATGTCGTTGAAGCGGTTGGGCAGGTTCAACTGGCCGATGGTGGGGATCTTCATCTCCAGTTTGCGCAGCACCGTGGAAAGATTGGTTTTTTGCGAGAAAATATTCACCCGGAACCTGGCCTTCTGACCCAGCCAATAGGAAAGATCGCAGGAGCCGTGCTTGACCAGATCATTAAGCAGCCTCTTGTTGCCGCCGATGAGGTTCAGAGCAAAGACCTCTGCCTGGAATGGAGTAAGCGACTCAACCGGAGGCTCCACCGACACCGGCACCAGCTGCCCGGAGGTCTCCACCTGCAGGGGCTTGCCCACCGTGATGTTGAGGTCGGAAACATTGCCGTAGGTTTCCAACATGCTGGTGATCCAGTAATCTATTTCCGTCTGTTTCATAAGTACGTCCCCTCAAACCTGTTCCATCACCTTGTTAATCAAGCCCCGCAAGGATTGTATAAGACCGAGTCTGATTCTGACAACTATTTCTTTTTTACCAGAAAATACAGGGTGCCGAGATGCCGCATGTTTCCTGCCGCCGCCTCAGCATAACTCCCGCCCCCCCAGAACAGGTCAAGCCGCCCCGGCCCCGTGATGGCGGAGCCGGAATCCTGATTCAGCACAAAACGGCTTAAGGGTTCCCAGCCGATAATCTCCCCGGCCGCATTGACCTTTGGCTTGCGACTGGCCAGAAAAGCGAGGCTTCCCGGCGGGAAACAGTCCTGATCCAGAGCCACCGACCGGCCAGGGGTCAGGGGCTCGCCAAGGCTACCCAAGGGGCCAACAGCACCGGCATCCCCCCAGCGAAAAAAAACAAAGGAATCGTTATGGTGCAGAACCGCCTCCTGTTCCTCAGGATGCGCCTTGAGATAGCGGACGATTCCGGGCATGGTCGCCTCTTCTCGGCGCATGACGCCTCTGTCCACCAGCAGCCGCCCGATGCTGCGGTACTCATGCCCGTTTTTCGCGGCGAACTGTACCCGGCGCAGCGAGCCGTCCGCCAGCCGGATCTGGCCTGACCCTTGCACATGCATGATAAAGGCCTCGACCGGATCAGCCAGCCAGACCAGTTCCTGCCCGGCAAGCAACCAACCCTTGTCGATCTCGGCCCTGGTAAAATAAGGGACAATGGCGCCATTCTCCAGCCGGCCTGTTTTGTTTTCCTGGTCTTTTGCGTCGGAAGTGGTAACCAGATCAGAGGGTTTGCGATACAAGGGATAATGGTAAGTGGCGGTTTTTGTCATACTGGCCTTGAAAAGCGGCTCAAAATAACCGGTGAGAAAAATCCGGTTATCATCATTACCGCCCTTGGCCTGGCAGAGAGTAAATTCTTTTTTGAGGATGGCGGTCAAGGCTTGGGGGGAAGGTTTTTCCCCAATGATCTTCTGGAAAGCGAGCAGAGATTCGCTGAGCCAATCGGCCGAATAATCCTCTCCACAGAGGACAAAGGTCTTCCCGCGGGGAAGCTGCCTGAGATAATGCACGCTCCGTTCAATGGCCAGAGCGAGGGACTCATAGCCCAAATCATCATGAAACATTGGGAGGTCCGACACCACGGGAATGGTGGCAGCCTGGTCGCCTTGCGCTGCCCCGGCTTGAGGCAAGGCAAAGAACAGCCCGCTGCCCAGAAAAATCAGCCAGGGGAAAATCCGTGTTGCTGCCGCCATGGTTCGCATCCGCGCCGCGCCTCCTTGCAATGCCTGAACGGTCAACATAGCAGAAAAAACACGGCGATGCACCCGGAGAAATGCAAACCGCAAGGCTGGGCTGCGTTATAAAAGTGATAAAAAAATGTGGTAATTGTCTCCGACACTCGTTATATATTTCTACCCTCTTAGGTATATATCCCTATATCGTCGGCTTAATAAAATTTTCGGAGGCACTAATGAGCGAAGATAAAAAGATTGAAAGCCATATGCAGGAAAACCGCCTTTTCCTCCCTCCCGCTGCGGGCCAGGCGCAAGCCCATGTGAAGAGCATGGCCGAATACGAGGACCATTACCGCCGCTCCATGGAGGATCCGGAAGGCTTCTGGGGGGATCGCGCCAAGGAGCTGCTCACCTGGGAAAAGCCGTGGAGCAAGGTGCTTGAGGCAGACATGCACAAGCCCGAGATCAAATGGTTCCAGGATGGCAGGCTGAATGTTTCTTACAATTGCCTCGACCGTCATCTGGAAAACGGCCGCCGCAACAAGGCCGCCATCATCTTCCAGGGCGAACCCGAGAATGATGTCCGGGTTTACACTTATCAGATGCTGCACACCGAGGTCTGCCGCTTCGCCAATGTGCTAAAAAAGATGGGGGTGACAAAAGGCGACCGGGTTGCCGTGTATCTGCCCATGATCCCAGAGCTGGCCATCACCCTGCTGGCCTGCACCCGGATCGGCGCCATCCACAGCGTGGTTTTCGCCGGTTTTTCCGCCCAGAGCCTGAAAAGCCGCATCCAGGACTGCGAGGCCAAGGTGCTGGTCACTGCCGACGCCGTTTTGCGGGGTGGCAAGACCATCCCCCTGAAGCCCGCGGTTGACGATGCCCTGACTGGCTGTGACAGCGTTAAAAAATGCATCCTGGTAAAACGGGGCGGCAACGAGGTTACCATGCGGGAAGGCCGCGACCTCTGGTGGCACGCGGAAATGGCTGCCGAAGGCATCTCCGGCCAGTGCGAGCCGGAAAGCATGGAGGCGGAGGACAACCTCTTCATCCTCTACACCTCCGGCTCCACCGGCAAGCCCAAGGGCGTAGTCCATACCACCGGCGGCTATCTGACCTATGTGGCGCACACCAGCCAGTGGGTCTTCGATCTCAAGGACGACGACGTGCACTGGTGCACCGCCGATATCGGCTGGATCACCGGCCACAGCTATATCCTCTACGGGCCGCTGGCTCTGGGCGCCACAACGCTGATGTTCGAAGGGGTGCCTTCCTGGCCGGCGCCTGATCGGTTCTGGCATATCTGCGAGAAGTTCCGGGTCAGCATCTTCTACACCGCGCCCACCGTTATCCGCGCCCTGATGCGGGAAGGCGCCAAGTGGACGGAAAAACACGACCTTTCCTCCCTGCGCGTCCTTGGCTCGGTTGGCGAGCCCATCAACCCGGAAGCCTGGATGTGGTACCACGAGCACATCGGCAAGAGCAAGCTGCCCATCGTCGATACCTGGTGGCAGACCGAGACCGGCGGGATCATGATCTCCGGCCTGCCCTTCGCCACCCCGCTCAAGCCCGGTTCGGCCACCCACCCCCTGCCCGGCATCGATGCGGCAATCCTCCGCGAAGACGGCAGCGAAGCGGCGCCCAACGAGGGCGGCCATCTGGTCATCCGCAAGCCGTGGCCCGGCATGCTCCGCGGCGTATATAACGATCCGGGCCGCTACAAAAAGACCTACTTCACCCGCTACGAAGGAATCTACGATCCGGAAGACGGGGCTCGCAAGGACGAGGACGGCTACTTCTGGGTCATGGGCCGTCTGGACGACGTGATCAACGTTTCCGGTCACCGGCTGGGCACCGCCGAGATCGAATCCGCCCTGGTCGCCCACCCGCAGGTGGCCGAGGCAGCGGTGGTCGGCGCGCCCCACGAAATCAAGGGCCAGACTATCTACGCCTATGTCTCCCTGAAATCAGGGTGCGAGCCTTCCGACGAGTTGCGCGGCGCCCTGCGCACCCATGTCCGCAAAGAGATCGGCCCCATCGCCACGCCGGAGTTCATCCAGTTTGCCCAAGGACTGCCCAAAACCAGAAGCGGCAAGATCATGCGGCGGATTTTGCGCAAGATCTCGGCCGGCGAGACCGAGGCCCATGATTTCGGCGACACCTCGACTTTGGCCGATCCCTCCGTGGTTTCCACCCTGGTGGACGGCAGCAAGGATTTCGTCAAGTAGAAGTCAGAAGGAGAAAGCAAAAAACAATCTTTGCCACGAACGTCACGAAATTTCAAAAGGAACAGGGACGGCCCCCCCGTACGGGGACTGTCCCTGTCCCTTTTCGCACTCATCACTCCGTACTCAGCACTCAGAATTCTTCATTCCTCTTTGCATCTTTCGCCTTTTCAGGTATTTTGGCCGAGAAAACTAGCGGTCTCTTGCAAAACCTCTCACAAAAGGCGCGCCATGGAATCCATCGAACTGTTGATTTCGACCCTCTCCGGCTGGATCTGGGGACCTCCCATGCTGGCTCTGCTGGTAGGCACCGGCCTGTACCTGACCGTGATTCTGCGCGGCATGCAGTTTCGCGCCCTGCCCCACGCATTGCGCCTGATCTGGCACAAGGAAGTTGGAAGCGAGGGAGACATCAGCCATTTTGCCGCGCTAATGACCGCGCTCGCGGCCACGGTGGGGATCGGCAACATTGTCGGGGTGGCCACCGCCATCAGTCTTGGCGGGCCGGGGGCGGTGTTCTGGATGTGGATGACCGGCCTGGTGGGGATGGCCACCAAATACGCAGAAGCGGTACTGGCCGTAAAATACCGGGAAAAAGGCGAACACGGCATGCGCGGCGGCCCCATGTACTATCTGGCCAAGGGCGCTGGTCTGCCCAAGCTGGCCTGGCTCTTCGCCCTGTTCACCGCCCTGGCGACCTTCGGCATCGGCAATATGACTCAGGCCAATGCGGTGGCCAACATCTTTCAATCGACCTTCCACATCGAGCCCTGGCTCACCGGCACGGTGCTGATGCTTCTCACCGGCCTGGTGATTCTGGGCGGCATTAAGTCCATCGGCCGGTTCACCTCCCTGCTGGTACCGTTCATGATCGTCGGCTACACCGGCGCCGCGCTGCTGGTGCTGGCCCTCAATATCGGCGAAATCCCCCACGCCCTCGGCCTGATTTTTTATCACGCCTTCAATCCCATTGCTGCCACGGGCGGTTTTGCCGGCTCAATGGTCGCCGCCTCCATGCGCTACGGAATCGCCCGCGGGGTTTTCTCCAACGAATCAGGTCTTGGTTCGGCCCCCATCGCCGCCGCCGCCGCCCGGACCAAGGATCCGGTCAAACAGGCGCTGGTGAGCATGACCCAGACCTTCATCGACACCCTGGTGGTCTGCACCATGACCGCCCTGGTGATCCTGACCAGCCACGCTTGGCTGGACGGCGTTGCCCCAGGACAACTGACCAGCGCCAGCTTCGGCGAGACCCTGGGCCAGGGGGGGGTGGTGATTGTCGCCATGGCCACGGCGCTTTTCGCCTACTCCACCCTGATCGGCTGGAATTACTACGGGGAAAAGGCCATTGAGTATCTAGCGGGCCGCCGCGCCATTGCCCCCTACCGGGTAGTCTTCGTCGCGGTGGTGGTCGTGGGGGCGATGATGAAACTGGAATTCGTCTGGAATTTTTCCGATCTGATGAACGGAATGATGGCCATCCCCAATATCGTCGGCTTGCTGTTGCTGGCCCAGGTGGTCAAGGCGGAAACCGAGCGGTATTTTAAGCGGTAAGCCCATTTCTAACTAAAATATTAAATCATGGGCACGGCATGCCGTGCCCCTACTCCCTTAATTTTTCCGCCAGCTCGGTAACGACCATGGCATAGCGGTTGGAATTGTTCCATTTGGTAATGGCCTGGAAGTTCGGATAACCTGCCACGTACCGCATCCCGCCATCCGGAAGCTCAAGACCGACAATGGTCAGATCCTTGTTCTCCGGGGAGGGCGGCAGGTCAACATTCTGAATCTTTTCCACCGCCGCACGGGAGACAACGCCTTTCCGCCCCTGGGCGTAGGCCTTTTCCAACATCTCCCCTTTCAGCCTGGCCCCGATCTCCCGGTAGACCGGAGCGTTGAAGGTCCAGCCGAATCTCTGGAGATAGTTGGCAATGCTGGCCAGGACATCCGGCACCGATTCCCAGACATCCCGCCGGCCATCTCCGTCAAAATCCACCGCGTACAGGCGGAAGCTTGAGGGGATGAACTGGGTCTGGCCAAAGGCTCCGCCGTAAGAACCGGTGATTGTCAGCGGATCAACCTCGTTTTCCCGGCAGAGCAGGAGGTATTCGATCAGTTGCTTCCGATAGAACTTGCTGCGGCGGGGATAGGCGTCAAACATGGTATTGAGGGTCTGGAACAGGCCGAAGGCCCCCTTGTGGGCGCCGAATTTGCTTTCGATCCCCCAGATGGCGATGACAATCTCCCGCTCGACCCCGAGCTCATTTTCAATGCGGTCCAACACCTCACGATGATCGGCAAGCTGCCTTTTTCCCTGTTCGATCATCTGCGGGGTGACAAAACGGGGGAAATACTCAAAATAGGGCTTTGCCTCCCACTGGGTATCCATGAGCTCCAGCACCCGTTTCTTGATGGTGACCCCGGCAAAGATCCGCTCCAGCTCTTCCTGGCCAAAACCGTGGCTCGTCACCAGCTCCTGCAAAAGCTCCTGATAACGCGGGCTGGAAAGATCAATGGCCTGTCCGTCCTCAACCAGCTCGGCCGCAAGGGGCGTAGGCTCTCCCTCCCCGGCCTCGACCGAACTCGGCGGGCAGGAAAAAAAGCTGATCCCGAACAGCAAGGAAAGAGCAAGCACGGTTCTATTGGCCAGGGAAAACCTCATGGGGAAAATACCTCAAAAAATTTCACAATAAACTCCTCCACCTGCCCACCGGGCAGGGCGTTGATTCCAGCCGCCGCAGCCCTGCCGCCGCCCGTAGGAAAAGCGCGACACAGCCTGTCGGCCCCGGTACGCCGGGCAAGGGGCGCCCGCACACTGACCATGAAGCTGCCATCGCCATTGTCCACCAGCAGGGCATGGGCTGCGTCCATCCTTTCCCGGGCCTTTTCATTGTTGAATATCCCGGCGATCCGGCTGGCCCATTTTTCCGCGGAGAAGGCGAAAATCCGGCCATGGGCCGTTTCCCGCAGGGGCGGCACCGCGTGAGCCCGCCGCAGATCATCGGCAAATCCCTGGCGCAGCAAGGCAAGAACCTGGGCCTCTTCACAAAAAATCAAGGGGTCGGCATAGGGTTTTACCGCCGCATACAAAACCTGGGGCGGCAGATGCAGATCAGCCACCTCCCGACCGTAACCGTTGTAGTTCATCAGCTCGCCCAGCTCACGCAGCCGGGCCACCTGGGCTTCGGCCAGATTCAGGGGCGCCGCGGCCTTGCGGGCCGAGACATGCAGATTGTCGCCAAAGGCGGCGGCCACGGCCCAGCCCCGGAAACGACCGCCCAGCAGGGTATCAACCAAGAGAGAAGTGCAGACCTCGGGACTGGGATCGAGATGGGCGATAAGGTTGGGGCTGGGCGGCAGCTCCCCGGCGTAATGATGATCCACATAAAAAACCCGGCAGGACTCAAGCAGTTTCAGTAAGGCCGCCCGGTTGCTGTCCAGAGAGATATCCAGCACGGTGAGTTCCGCCCCCCGCACCCCGACCACCTGGTCCAGCAAGCGGATATCCCGCTTGACCCCGGTTATCAGCGTAGCCTCCCGCGGCTCGGCCAAGCGAAGCTGGTGCAGGGCGCAGATGCCGTCCGCATCACCGTTGAAGATGTCGTAATACTTCATGGTCTCGGTCTCGGCGCTCTTTGCCAAACCGTTCTAGAGATCACGACCAAAGCGAAGAGCCCGTCCCACCCCATCAAGGGAGAAGATCACCATCACCCGATGATCGTCAACGGTCTTGCTGATCTCCAGCTCCATCATCCAGCAAGCGGGTTGATAGATCAGTCGGGCCCGGGATTCCACCGTATGTCTCTCGGAAAATGACTTGGCCAGATAGGCGGAGGCCGTCAACGTTTCGCTCAGCCGCACCCCCAGCGAGCCGATCAAATCATGAGCCGACTCACCGCTATCGGTATAAAAATATGGGGCAATCATGCCGCTGTCCTTCAGATACCGGTAGTTGAGGCCGAAGGTATGCCCGCCGGCGAGGCTGTACTGGTTTGACAACTCATACCGGGTCACGCCTTTGCCGTACATGCTCACGTTGGTCTGATAGCCGAGGGCCCAGTTCGGCACCGGAGAGACGGCCGTCTCAAACCTGAGATCGGACCAGTCATAGCGCCTGCCTTCCGCCGGCAAGCCTGAACTTTCCGGGTTTCCCTCCCGCAGATCATAGGTCTGGTGAATCTTGACCAGGCCGAGATTGCGATTCCAGGAATCACCTTTTTGGTTGACGCCGCCCAGGGTAAAATAATTATTGATCTGCCAGGTCAGCCAGTTTTTCCGTTCCAGCCGGTCCACGCTGTCAAAATAGCCTGGGGTGTTATCAAAGGTTGAGTCTTCAGTAAAACTTGGCAGCTCCTGGGTTCTGGTCAGGTATTCGTAGAGGAGGTTGGGCCGCACCAGATGCTCAAGCCAGCCGTTGTTTCCCAGGGCAAAATCGCGCAGCAGGATGGTTGCTATATTCCCGGTAAAATCATAGGCCTGCCGGTCCTGAAAATTATCCTTGTCCCAGGAGGAATCCCCGTATGCTTCAAGCTGGTAGGCCGTTTCCCGCGCCCCGCCGCTGATCTTGCCCTCAAGCCAGCCGCCCGGCGGGAGAAAGGAGATCAGCTTGGGATGCATATCCAACCGCTGGGCGCCGACCCCCTCTTCCCGCCAGTAATTGACGTACTCCGAATCCCAGACCGCGCTCATCCGTGTCCCGCGGATGGGCACCCGTCCGGAAAAATCAAGCCTGGGCAAGGCCTGCAGGGGGCTGGTGGTCCGGGGAAGAAAGACATGGTCCCCTCCTGCCAGAGCGATATCATGGCGCGTATCCTGCCTGGTCCGCAGTTCCGCGCCGGCAATCATGTTGGACCATGCCTTGACCAGCTGGAGGGAAGATTCCCGCTCGGAAATCGTTTCCTCCTGGAGATCCCGGCCAAACTGGTCAAGAAACTGAAGCTTGTTCGCCGTAAAACCCATGGCCCCGTCCCTGAATTCCTGCAGGTAATCCTGGTCGGAAACGAGATCAAGGTCAAGTCTGCCGGTCAGGTTATTGCCGAAATCATGGTTGGCTTTGCCCCGCAGCCAGTACCGGTTGGCCTCGCGCCGGATGAGCCCGTCCTGCTTATATTCATCTTGCAGATTCGGGCCGTCGACAAGCTCATCATGCAGATAACTGAGCATGAAGGTGCCATAGGAGGCAGGCCCTTTCACATATCGATACTCCCCGCCATATTGGACGCCCCTTTTGGCGAGGTAGCCGGGATAGAGGGTGATATCCGTGCTGGGCGAAACATTGAGAAAAACAGGAACCAGGAGGCCGAACCCGCCCCGGCTGGAGTTGGACCATTCCGGAAAGAGTACGCCTGTTTCCCGTTTGGTTTTGGCGGGGAAGGTAAAATACGGGGTGTAGGCCAGAGGAGCATCCTTAACCTGAAAAACGACGTTGGTCATCTGGGCCATGCCGTCCAGGGTGAGCTTGGTTGTGCTGCTGGTAAACGACCAGGGCGGGCTTTTGCCCTCCTCCGGCTTACAGGCGGTGGCCCAGCCTTTTTTCAGGGTGTAGCTGAACTCCCCTGTTTTCACCACCTCCTGCCCGGTAATATACATGTGGCTTTCGGCAATAAAGATGGTGGAATCGGTAAAGGTGCCGGTCTCGGCCTCGAGATCAAGATCCGCGCTGGCGGCGGTGATCTCGTCCACGCCCGAAAGGACATAGACATTGCCCCTGGCCTTTATCGTGCCGCGCTCCACATCATAACGAGCCCAGTCCGCCCTGATAAACATGCCGTCCGGCCCCTGGCTCTTGGGCCGAATCACAATAACATTACCCTCGGCCAGAATACTGTCCGGGTTATTGAGGCGAATAAGGCTGTCCGCCGTGATCTCCCAAGGAATGGCCCGGGCGGCCGACGCCGGGACGGGGCCGACAAGGGCGGCCAACGCCGCCACTATGCTGCACAGAACCCCGCATGGAGTTATCCGTCTCTCTGCCATGTCTTCCTCGTCAGGCACGATGCAGGACACGGCCTGGCTTAACGCCCCACGCTCTGTTCTTGCCATCAATCCGCCTGCCGGTTGCAGGCATCATCCCGCAAAACCGCGCCGGTGCTGCCGGAGGTTACCTGCCTGGCGTAACGGGCCATGTAGCCGCGGGTGATCTTCGGCACAGGCGGCTGCCATTTGCTCTGTCGCTGGGCCAGAACCTCTTCCGCCACATTCAGCTCGATGGACTTGTGCCGGATATCAATGGTGATCCGGTCACCCTCCTCGACCAGGGCAATGAGGCCGCCGTCCGCCGCTTCCGGCGAGACATGGCCGATACAGGCCCCCTGGGTGCCGCCGCTGAAACGGCCGTCGGTGATCAGAGCCACGCTCTTGCCAAGCCCCATGCCGACAATGGCCGAGGTGGGAGAAAGCATCTCCGGCATGCCGGGGCCGCCCTTGGGGCCGCAATAGCGGATGACCACCACATCCCCGGCCTTGATCTCCCCGCCCAGAATGGCAGCTTGAGCCGCATCCTCGGAGTCGAACACCCGGGCCGGACCGCTGTGCTTAAGCATCTCTTCGGCCACCGCCGACTGCTTGACCACGCAGCCGTCCGGGGCCAGATTTCCGTAGAGTACCGCGATGCCGCCGAATTTATGATAGGGTTCATCAGCAGGCCGGATGATGTCGGCATCCCGCACCCGGACCTTTTCCAGATTATCACGCAGGGTTTTACCGGTAACGGTCATGACCTCCAGATTCAGCCCGGCCTCGGTGTTGAGCAGTTCGCTCATCACCGCCGCTACTCCGCCGGCCTCATCCAACTGCTGCAGGCTGTGCGGCCCGCCGGGAATCAGGCTGCAGAGATGGGGCACCCGCTCGCTCACCTCATTGAACAGGGCCAGGGGCAGATCCACCCCTGCTTCCTTGGCGATGGCGGGCACATGGAGGACGGTGTTGGTGGAGCAACCCAGGGCCATATCGATGGCCATGGCGTTTTCAAAGGCGGCGCGGGTGGCAATATCCCGGGGCCGGATGTCCTCGGCCAAAAGGTGCATCACCGCCATGCCCGCCTCCTTGGCCAGTCTGATCCGGGCGGCGGCCACCGCCGGGATGGTGCCGTTGCCGGGCAGGCCAAGACCGATGGCCTCGGTCAGACAGTTCATCGAATTGGCGGTGAACATCCCGGCGCAGGAACCGCAGCCTGGGCAAGCGTGATCTTCGAGTTCGGCCAGTTCTTCCAGGCTCATGGTTTCGGCCTTCACCCGGCCGACCCCTTCGAAGACGCTGACCAGATGCACCTCCTTACCGCGGAAACGCCCGGTGAGCATGGGGCCGCCGCTCACCATGATGGCCGGGATATTGACCCGCAGCATGGCCATGAGCATGCCGGGCGTCACCTTGTCGCAGTTGGGAATCATCACCAGGGCGTCAAAAGGGTGAGCCATGGCCATGATCTCCACCGAATCGGCGATGATCTCGCGACTGGCCAGGGAATACTTCATGCCCAGATGGTTCATGGCCAGGCCGTCGCAGACCCCGATGGTTCCGAAGGCGATGGGAGTGCCTCCGGCGATGCGGATCCCGGTTTTCACCGCTTCCAGAATCCGGTCGAGATGGATATGCCCGGGGATGATCTCGTTGTGGGCGTGGGCAATGCCGATCAGAGGCCGGCTGATCTCCTCGTTGGTGTAGCCCATGGCCTTGAGCAGGGACCGATGCGGCGCCCGCTCCACCCCTTTGCGTATTGCATCACTGCGCATCTTTTTCATAGCGTTATTCCCGTCAATTATCTGGATTTTTTATGGCTTCATCAAAGAGGTAAATACTAGCAGGCCGCCGTCTGCTGTCAAGGCAAAACTCTCCGGCCCCCAAATTTGTTGAAATCGCAAAAAGCCGCGATTACAACGGTTGTCGCTGCGTAACCATTTGCTTTTGTGTCTCGACACCTGTGACCTTTCCCTTGTTATGAGACCAGCAAATTTGACGCTGTTTAACAAGCCGGCTCTGGGGTGGAAGTGACGCTGCGGGACAGTCATGTTTACCGGACCGCCTCTATAGCCTCGGCCAGTTTCCCAACCCCGATGATCTCCATGCCCTTGATCCCGCCCTTGGGCACGTTGGCCAGGGGGACAATCGCCTTTTTAAAGCCGTGCTTGGCCGCCTCCCGCAAGCGCTCTTGGCCACTGGGCACGGGGCGGATCTCCCCGGAAAGGCCGACCTCGCCGAAAGCCACCAGCTCCACGGGCAGGGGCTTGTTTTTCAGGCTGGAAAAAACCGCCAGCAGCAGGGGCAGATCGGCGCTTGTTTCGCTTACCCGCACCCCGCCCGCCACGTTGATGAACACGTCCTGGCCGTAGGTGGCGATGGAGCCGTGCCGGTGCAGCACGGCGAGAAGCATGGCCAGCCGGTTCTGCTCCAGGCCAACCGTGACCCGACGGGGGTTCTCGCTGTGGCTGTCGTCCACCAGGGCCTGCATCTCCACAAGCAGAGGGCGACTGCCTTCCCAGATCGCCATGACCACGCTGCCGGGCATGGCTTCGGCGTGGCGGGACAAAAAGATCGCCGAGGGGTTGGAGATCTCGCGCAGACCCTTGTCAGTCATGGCGAAGACCCCCAGCTCATTCACCGCGCCATAGCGATTCTTCACCGCTCGCATCACCCGGAAGCGACTGTCGCCGCTGCCTTCGATGTAGCAGACCACGTCGATGATGTGCTCCAACACCCTGGGCCCGGCCAGATCGCCGCTCTTGGTGACATGGCCCACCAGGAAAATGGCTACCCCGGTCTGCTTGGCAAACTGGGTAAGGAAAGCGGCGGATTCCCGCACCTGACTGACGCTGCCTGGGGCGGACTGGCTGTCCGCCACCTGCATGGTCTGGATGGAATCGATCACCATGACCTCTGGTCGCTCCTTGAGCGCCGTGGCGCAGATATCCTCCACCCTGGTCTCGGCCAGCAGGAGCAGGGCCTTATCCGGCAAGCCAAGCCGCCGGGCTCGCATGGCGATCTGCTGGAGCGACTCCTCGCCGGTCACATAGAGGCATTTGCGGGTGAGGCTCAGGTTGCAGCAGACCTGGAGCAGGCCGGTAGACTTGCCCACCCCCGGATCGCCGCCGATCAGCACCACCGAACCGGGCACCAGGCCGCCGCCCAAAACCCGGTCCAGCTCGCCCATGCCGGTGGAAAAACGAACCAGCTCATCGCGGCCCACCTCGGCCATGGTCTGCACCTTGGCCAGGGAGCCGGAATAGCCCTGAAAACGGCTGGCCACCCCGGAGGCTGGCTGTTGCTCAGCCAGGGTATCCCAGGCACCGCAAGCTTCGCACTGCCCGGCCCATTTGCTGAACACCCCGTTACAGGTAGCGCAGACATACGCAATCTTTTCTTTCGCCATTAGCAACACTCCCCTATGACTCAGCACTCAGCCGTCAGCTCTCAGCCTACAGCACTCAGCACTTTGCACTCTGCACTTCACATTGCCCCTAAACAAGCCGGGCCAGCACCTGGTTGGCCACGGGCAGACCTGCCCTGGTAAGGCGCAGCCTGTCGTGGCTAATCTCGACCAGCCCCTGTCGGCACAAATCCTCCAGCATCTTCCCATAATAGCCCACCGGCGTCAAACCAAACTGGCGTTGCAGCCGGGCAAAAGAAACCCCTTCGAGGAGCCTGAGCCCCATGACCACGCTTTCCCGGAAGCGGGCCGCCAGGGGCAGGCATTCCCCTTCGGCCAGGGGAAGTTCCCCTTTTTGGACCAGCCCGGCAAACTCTTCGGGCTCCGCCACCGTGCCGAACCTGAAGCCGGACAGGCAGGAGACCGCCCCGGCCCCCAGCCCCAGATAACCGCCGTTGCGCCAGTAATTGAGGTTGTGGCGGCACTCCCGGCCCGGGGCGGCGTAGTTGGAGATCTCGTAACGTCCTAACCCGGCCCGGGCCAGAAGGTCGTGGGTAAGCTCTACCATGGCCAGGGCCTCCCCCTCGCCGGGCAAGCTGAGTTCGCCCCTTTCCACCAGCCGGGCAAAAGGGGTCCCATCCTCGATGGTCAGCTCGTAGCAGGCCAGATGCCCCGGTTTGTGCGCAAGGGCACTGGCCAGGGTGTCCCGCCAGTCCGCCGCGCTTTGGCCGGGCAGGCCGTACATCAGATCCAGATTGATATTGGCAAAACCTGCCCGCCGGGCAGCATCGATGGCGGCATGAGCCTCGGCCACCGTGTGGCTTCGGCCAAGCCCGGCCAGCAGCCGGTCGGAAAAGGCCTGCACCCCGAGGCTCAACCGATTGACCCCGGCCCGGCGCAAGGCAAGCAACGCCTCTACGGTTACGGTGTTCGGATTGGCCTCCACCGTAATCTCGGCATCTTCCCTGAAGTTGAACGACTTCAGGCACAGGCCGACCAGCCCGGCCAGTTCGCTGCCCTTGTAGATAGTCGGGGTGCCGCCGCCGATGAACAGGCTGGCGAAGCGCCGCTCCCTGCACCACTTCTTCCCGGCCCAATGGCTGATCTGGCCGGCAAGGGCGGCGAGGTATGCCGCGGGAGGGGCTTGGCAAGCGTAGGAATTAAAGGAGCAGTAAGCGCATCGACTCCGGCAGAAGGGGATGTGAAGATAAAGGCTGGGCGGCTCTTCGCCGCTGGTCGGGGTAAAATCAGTGGACATGCTCTCGGGCCCCGTCATTCGCCGGCAATCAGCGCCCGGCTCCGGCTCCGGATATCCTCCAGCAGGCCGTGATCGGCAAAACTGAAAGGCTGCTCACCCTCTCCGACGATGAGATGATCCAGCAGCTGAATCCCGGCAAAACCCAGGGCGATGAAGAGATGGCGGGTGAGCCGGGTATCCTCCGCCGAAGGGGTCAGGCTGCCGGAGGGATGATTATGGGCGATGACCACCGAGGCGGCATGGTGCTCCAGGGCCAGCTTGATCAACTCCCGGGGATGCACGGTGTTGCTGGCCAGAGTGCCTTCCGCTACCTGTTGGGTAGCGATGATAGCCAGAGATGAGTCGAGAAAAACTGCGGTCAGCACCTCGCGTTTGAGGCCACGCATGCTGTGAACCAGATACTCCCCCACCTCGCGGGAGGAGCGAAGATATTCCTTGGCCACCAGCCTTTGTTGCAGGTAGCGCCGGGCCACCCCTTGGATAAAGCGCAGGGCAAAGGCATTCTTTGGTCCGATGCCGTCAACCAGTTCAAGTTCGGACTGGCTTGCATCCAAGGCGCGGGCCAGATTGTTGAACTGCTTGAGCAGGAGGCGGGCAGGCTCCTTGCAGTCCTTGCGGGGGGTGCCCATGGAGATAAGCAGCTCCAGCACCTCGGCGTCGGTAAAGCCGTCGAGCCCTTGGGCCAAAAACCTGTCCCGCAACCGCTGCCGGTGGCCATCGCCTTTTTTCTGCCAGTCGGATTGATTCATGATTTTTTGCCACGAAACCCACGAAAGACACGAAATTTATAAGACAAACCGTTTAATAGTCGCCTTGGGATGGTTGAAATTCACCAGGAGGCCGACCTTTTTGCCGGTCGCCTTAAGATAGTTCAGAATCTGCGCCTCATGGGCTGGATGAAGCCGCTCTATTGCTTTCACCTCGACGATTACTCTGCCGGCAACCACCAGATCCGCAAAGTACTCCCCGACAATCGCCCCCTTATATCTCACGGAAAAGGGGACCTGCGCTTCCACGGCAATCTCCCTGGCCTGAAACTCCCTTACCAGCGCATTCTCGTACACTTTCTCCAGGAACCCATGGCCAAGCTGACGATACACCTCGAACACACAAGCGTTGATCGCATAGACAAGATCCTTCTCTACAATCTCTTCTCCCAAAACTTTCGTGTCCTTTCGTGGGTTTCGTGGCAAAAAACCTACTCCGCCAGCGCCTTGCTGAACAACTCGTTGGCCAGCCCCGGATTGGCCTTGCCCCCGGTCTGTTTCATGAGCTGGCCCACGAAAAAGCCCATGACCTTGGTCTTGCCCTCGCGAAACTGCTGCGCCTGCTCAGGATTGGCCGCGATGATCTCTTTAACCATGGCCATGATCTCGCCCTGGTCGCTCATCTGCACCAAGCCCTTCTCCTGGACCACCGCCTCCGGATCCTTGCCGGAGAGCATCATCTCCTCGAACACGGTCTTGGCGATCTTGCCGCTGATGGTGCCGGTGTCGATCATGGTCAACAGCTTGGCCAGATTCTTTGGGGAAACCGGGCACTGGCTGATGTCCATGGCCTCCTCGCCCTTCATCAGCCGCATCAGCTCGGTCATCAGCCAGTTGCCGAGCTTTTTGCCGTTTGGATACCCAGCCAAGGCCGCTTCGAAATAATCGGCCAGCTCCTTGGAGGAGGTAAGCACCGAAGCGTCGTTGTCCGACAATCCCAGTTGTTCCGTGAAGCGATTTTTCCGGGCATCGGGCAGCTCGGGCAGGGTGGCGCGCATCGCCTCGATCCAGGCAGCGTCGATCACCACCGGCACCAGATCCGGGTCCGGGAAGTAGCGGTAATCGTGGGCCTCCTCCTTGGAGCGCATGGCGTTGGTCACGTTGCGGTCCGCATCCCAGAGCAGGGTTTCCTGGATGATCTTGCCGCCGTCCAGCAGCAGGTCGCGCTGGCGGCGCACCTCGAACTCCAGCGCCTTCTGCACGTTCTTGAAGGAATTCATATTTTTGAGTTCGGTACGGGTACCCAGCTCCTGCTGACCCACGGGCCTGAGCGAGATATTGGCGTCGCAGCGAAAGCTGCCCTCCTGCATATTGCCGTCGCAGATGTCGAGATAGCGGAGGATGGCGTGCAGTTTCTTGAGATAAGCCGCGGCCTCCTCCGGCGAACGGATATCCGGTTCGCTGACGATCTCGATGAGCGGGGTGCCGGTGCGGTTGAGGTCCACATAACTCACCGGCTCACGCTCGTCGTGGATGAGCTTGCCGGCGTCCTCCTCCATGTGGATGCGGGTGAGGCCGATCCTTCTCGTCCGGCCTCCCGCCTCGACCTCCACCCAGCCGTGCTCGGCGATGGGCAGGTCAAACTGGGAGATCTGATAACCCTTGGGCAGGTCGGGGTAGAAATAATTCTTGCGGGCGAACTGGTTCAGCGGGCCGATGACGCAGTTGGTGGCCAGGGCCATCTTCATCGCGTACTCCACCACCTTTTTGTTCAGCACCGGCAAAACGCCGGGCATGCCGAGGCAGACCGGACAGGTGTTGGTGTTGGGGGGGTTGCCGAAGGCGGTGGAGCAGCCGCAGAAAATCTTGCTCCTGGTCTTGAGCTGGGCATGGACCTCAAGGCCAATGACGGTTTCAAATTCCATGGTCTTCTCTCCATTTATCCTTGCCCGGCGGCGAAACAACCGCGCCGGTCAGTGGGTCTCTTTTCCTTTCCGCACCCAGGCCTGAATCCGGGTCAGTTCCTGCTCCCAGGCGGAGCCGATCCTCAACTCAAGAAACATCCGAAAAAGCTGATCCACGGTTCGCACCACCATCTCATGCAGGCTGAGATGCTCAAGCAGCCTGCCTTCCACCGCCTCCGGGTCGTTGCCCTCTTCGGCGGAGCCCATGGTTTTGGGCGGCTTCACATTGCGGAACTCCATGAGGGTGGCCTTGAAGGAAAGATTCCATTCATACTCCCCCCTGGTCAGCAGGATCCTCGCCTGCTCCAGCTTCTTGCCCATGGCCAGGCCGGTGCGCGCTTCCTGGAGTTCGGTCATCAGCCCCCGGCAGATCAGCTTCTCGCGGTTCTCGCCTTCGCCGTACTCCAGCAGCATGTGCTTTTCAAAGACCAGCTGGATATCCTCACCGGCCTCGGGGAGAAAAATAGTCCCCCCCCGCTCTTCGCTTTTGAACCAGAGCCAGGTGAGAAATTCCTGGCCCACAAATCGTTTTTCGTCAATGAGATCAACTAAATCCATATGCGTAAGGCCTCTGGGAATTAAATGAAGATGGCGGGGGTGATGTCGGCCAGGGCCTCGCGGCCGGGGGCGTCGAGCAGGTGCTCGGCGGTGAGATAGGGTACCTGCAGCATCAGGCTGAGATCAAAGGTCTCCTTGAAAAACTCCTCCAGCAGCTCCTGGGCCTTCTGGCTGGTGGAAAAAAACAAAACCGTCCCCTCGGCCAGATTCCAGCAGAGATCATAAACCGCCGGGCTCGGCGGAACCTTTTTCACCAGCATCAACCGGACGCTCTCCTTGATCTCCACCCGGTGGGCCCGGGCCAGCTTGGGGATCTGCCGCGCCTTCTTGAGCCGCTCCTCCTCCTTTAGGCAAAACTTGTTGAGCACCTTGGGCGAGACCCGCCGCTCGTCCACCCGCAGGGAAAGGACAACATGGTCCGCCGCCGCAAAGGAGGCATAGGCGAACTCGCTGTCGAACATATTGAGTACCGAAACCCAGCCCACGGAGCGTTCTTCGTAACTCTCGTCAATATCCCGGAAACAATGGCGGGCGATCCGCTCGGCGGCGAACTCCCAGAAATTCGCGGGCAGATCCCCCTGAACCGCATAACGGACATAACTTGCCGATCTGGCCAACAACCCCATGGCGCACCCTTTGTAAAAAGTCAGGAAAAAAGCCCTGCGTGGCGCAGAGGCTACATCTTACTTTGCAACAAGCCAAAAGATATAGCAGACCCTAGCCCACGTCACAAGCTATTTAAGAGGCCAAACCACTGCCAAAAATCGACAATAATTACCCAAGCTCATGGGGTTATCCGGCAGACCAGCTAGGGAGAAGGCAGAGCAAAAAAAGGAGCAAAGAAGACAGCAAAGACTTGACACGGAAAACCGACTGTTGTAAAAGTGCCTTTTCCTACAGGTTGGGTCGTTAACTCAGTCGGTAGAGTATCTGCCTTTTAAGCAGAGAGTCGCGCGTTCAAGTCGCGCACGACCCACCATTTTCTGTACGGATATTAGTCCCCATCGTCTAGCCCGGTCCAGGACACCGGCCTTTCACGCCGGCGACACGAGTTCAAATCTCGTTGGGGACGCCAGAAATTCTAAAGGGAATCAACCGCGTGCGGTTGATTCCCTTTTTTCATTTGACGCCATCCCCGGTATCCCGGCCTAAATCCAAGCGTGCTCCTTGTGCCAAATCCCACCACCCAGTGTACGGCCAGATTCTCCAGCAACTAAAATAACACTTTGCATTATTTTAGTTTTATCTTAAAATATAAAATAACAAATACGGTTATTTTAATTCCACGATGAGCCCGCACCAATGAGAAACTTCCAATCTGGCCTCTATGTTCAGCAAGACCATTACCAGAGTTTTCAGCCCAAGCCAATCAACCGCGCCTGGGTGCTGGACAACATGGCGTTGATCCAGCTACTTGGGCAGGCGGATCGGGAACTGGGCAGGCTGGACATGTATTCGGACTACATCCCCAACATCGACCTGTTCATCCGTATGCATGTACTGAAGGAAGCCACCCAATCCAGCAAAATTGAAGGCACACAGACGAACATGGAGGATGCGCTTCTCGAAAGGGAAGATGTCGCCTTGGATAAAAGGGATGACTGGGAAGAGGTGCAAAACTACGTGGCGGCAATGAACGAGGCGGTTGCACGGTTAAAAGAATTGCCTTTTTCCGCCCGACTGATGCGCGAAACCCATAAAACCCTGCTGCAAGGTGTGCGCGGCAAACACAAGCAGCCGGGCGCATTCAGACACAGCCAGAACTGGATTGGCGGGGCAACCATCAACGATGCTGTTTTTGTGCCGCCTGTGCATACCGCCATCGACGAACTGATGAGCGATATTGAGCTGTTTGCCCACAACGATACCCAGTATTTCCCTGAACTATTAAAAATTGCCTTGGTGCATTACCAGTTTGAAACCATCCATCCTTTCCTGGACGGCAATGGCCGGGTGGGGCGGTTGCTGATCACCTTATACTTGGTCAACAAAGGGATATTGAAACAGCCGGTGTTGTACCTGTCAGACTTCTTCGAACGTAACCGTACGCATTATTACGATAATCTTATGCGGGTGAGAGAAAAAAATGACCTGCTGCAATGGTTCAAGTTTTTTCTGGTGGGCGTTATCGAAACTGCAAAAAGCAGCATTGCGACTTTTGACAACATCCTCAAACTGCAAAAGCAGGTGGATGGCCAGATACAGACACTGGGAAGCAGAACAGCCAATGCCCAAAAGGTTCTTCGTTATTTATATCAACACCCCATGATTGACGCCGCCAAAACAGGCGCGGTGGCGGACATATCTCCTGCGTCCGCGTACAAACTGGTTGCCGACTTGGAGCAGTTCGGGATACTGAAAGAAATCACCGGCGGCAAGCGAGGTAAAATGTATGTATTTGACGCCTACCTGCAATTGTTCAAGTAAAAACTTGATTACGTGCCACTCTCCCGGTTAGTGGAATAAGTGGGTAGAGTTAGGAAGCTGATATCAGACCATTGCCGGAGACTTTCATCAACGCCTCGCCGCACGCGGCTACTACGTGTCAGCCGAACACTGTCGTCCATCAACCTCCCCCCATCAATCCGTGCATGCGGTTCTCCCGCACACGGCTTTCCGATGTTCTTCATGCCGAGGCATGCGCTGACTTCCAACCCGCTGCTGTTGGAACTTTGTATAGCCCGTAACGCCGGTACAGATCCACACTCGGGAATCGACCTTCGCCGATCCACCGGTCTTTAACCTTGTGGCGTTTCATCAAATGTTTACGCATCCGTTGTTCCGCATGAATTTTGCCCATAGCGTATTGGCGATGTCGTCCACGGCATCGTGGGCCGATTTCTTCGGTCGGAATCCGTACGAGTTCGTACAGAAGTCAGCTTCAAAGATCGGCTCGATGATGAGCTTCACCGCCATTTGCGCTACCCGGTCCCGGAGCGTCGGAATTCCCAGCGGCCGCAGACTGCCGCCCGCTTTGGGGATCATTACGCGCCGCACCGGCTGAGCTCGGTAGGTCTTGTTTTGCAGATCACGGGCCAACTCCCGCAGAAACGTTTCTATCCCGATTCCGTTCTCTATGGCCTCGAAGCTGATCCCGGCTGATCTTGTCGTAGAGCGCATAAAAGCGATAGGCTGGTTCTTGCTTGGCCTTGGCATACAGCTTCCTCTGTAGCGTCCTGATCGTATCCGGGGTGGTTAGCGACATGGCAATCCCTCGATCCTCCGCTCTTCGGTTGCACGAAC